>Ga0207648_10003112_pt1 | contig 17517 bp, 17 predicted proteins | sample KBSMisM32_FD_184310 | JGI IMG/M metagenome (GOLD analysis project Ga0207648, IMG submission 184310) | Miscanthus rhizosphere microbial communities from Kellogg Biological Station, Michigan, USA - KBS Miscanthus M3-2 (SPAdes) (version 2) | ecosystem: Host-associated > Plants > Roots >...
TCGTGATGCGCACCGCCTGGTGGTGCTGCGGGCTGTGGTCGGCGGCGTTGGCAGGCGGCGCGTGCGCCGCCGATGAAGGGTTGCCCGCGCTCGGCGGCGTCGCCGAGCAGCGGGCATCGGCCCCGTTGTGGGAGGTCGGCATCGGCGCAGCGCTGCTGAACCTGCCCGACTACCGCGGCTCGGACGAGTCGCGGACCTACCTGCTGCCGCTGCCCTATGTCGTCTACCGTGGCGACTGGCTGCGTGCCGACCGCGACGGTGCGCGGGCGCTGCTCGCCAAGGTGGAGCGCGTCAAGGTCGACGTCAGCGTCGCGGCGTCCGTGCCGACGCACAGCCGCGACAATGCCGCGCGCGCAGGCATGCCCGACCTGCCCTTTGCGTTCGAGATCGGTCCGAACGTCAACCTCGAGGTGCTTCGGACGGCCGGCCGGGTCGAGCGGGTCGATGTCCGCCTTCCGTTGCGGGTCGCGGTCGGCGTGGAGCGCTCGCCCGATTTCCTCGGCATCACGTTCTCGCCGCACCTGAATCTCGATCTGCGCGATGTCGGCGGCTGGAACGTCGGCGTGCTCACCGGTCCGTTGTTCGCCGACCGTCGCTATCACCGGCACTTCTACGGCGTCGATGCCGCCTTCGCGACGCCAGAGCGGCCGGCCTACCAGGCGCGTGGCGGCTACGCCGGCTGGCAGGCGCTGAGCGCGGTCTCGCGCCGCGTCGGCAACTGGTGGATCGGTGCTTTCGTGCGCTATGACAGCCTGCGCGGTGCGGTCTTCGTCGACAGCCCGCTGGTCCGGCGCGACCACGATCTCAGGGCCGGTGTCGGCATCGCGTGGGTCTTCGCGACCTCGGACCGGCAGGTCCTGATCGACGATTGAGGCTCAGCCGTGGCGGCCGTCATCTCAATCCTTCAGCGCGGCCTGTTTTACCTGCTGCTGGTGCAGCTCGGCGCGGTGTCGCTGCTGTGGAACCTGTTCGCGTGGCTGGCCTACCCGCTGATCCCGAAGCGCGCGGGCACGCTGCTCGGACGCGCCGTGATCTCGCGCGTCTACCGGCTCTTCTGGGCGACCACCGAGCTGTTCGGCATGCTGCAGGTCGACGCCGCGGCGCTCGAACTGCTGGCCGACGAACCGGGAGGCCTGATCATCGCGGCCAATCACCCGACGATGCTCGATGCGCTGGTGCTGGTCGCGTACCTGCGACGCGGCGTCTGCATCATGAAGGCCGACCTGATGCGCAACCCGTTCCTGGCCGCCGGCGCGCGGCTGGCCCGCTACATCCGCAACGACTCGCCGCGCGGCATGATGCGCTGCGCCGTCCAGTGCCTGCAGGAAGGCGGGCAGCTCGTGATGTTTCCGGAGGGCACGCGGACGGTCCACCGACCGGTCGATCCCTTCCGCCCCGGCATCACCTGGATCGCGCAAAAGGCGCGCGTGCCGATCCAGACCGTGATCATCGAGACCGACACGCCGTATCTGCGCAAGGGCTGGCCGATCTGGCGCGCCCCGGCGTTTCCGGTCCGCCTGCGGATCCGGCTCGGCGAGCGCTTCGCGCCGGTCGCCGATCACGAGGCGCTGCTCGAGCACCTCGAAGGCTATTTCGCGCGCGAGCTGGCTCCGGCCCTTCGGGAGCATGCCGCCGCATGAGCCACAGCACGGCTCCTCCGAACGGGGCTCGCACCGCAGTGCAAAGCACGAAGGCTATTCAATGAGCGCCGCTGCGGCCGGCTCGGCATGACGCCGTCGCGCACCCACCTGGTCGTCATCCCGAGCTACAACCCGGGCCCTGCGGTCGTCGAGAGCGTGCAGGCGGCGCGCGCCAACTGGACGCCGGTCTGGGTCGTCGTCGACGGCAGCACCGACGGCAGCGTCGCGCTGCTGAACGACCTCGCTGGGCGCGACCCCGACCTGCGGGTGCTGGTGCTGCCCGAGAACCGCGGCAAGGGCGCCGCGGTGCTGCACGGCTTCGAGGCCGCGCGCGCGGCCGGTTACACCCATGCGCTGACGATGGACTCCGACGGCCAGCACCCGGCCGACCTGATCCCGGGGTTCATGGCGGCCTCGGCCGCCCGTCCCGGCGCGATGGTGCTGGGCCGGCCGGTGTTCGATGCGTCGGCGCCGCTGCTGCGCGTGCTCGGCCGCCGCCTCTCGAACATGTGGACCGACCTCGAGACGCTCAACGCCGGCATCGGCGATTCGCTCTTCGGCTTTCGCGTCTACCCGATCGCGCCGCTGGTCGACCTCATGCGGCCCCTGTCCTGGATGCGCCGCTTCGACTTCGACACCGAGGCGGTGGTGCGGCTCGCCTGGCGCGGCGTGACGCCGCTCAACATCGCCGCGCCGGTCAAGTACCTGACCGCCGCGCAGGGCGGCGTCTCGCACTTCCGCTACGGCCGCGACAACGTGCTGCTGACCTGGATGCACGCGCGGCTGCTGGCCGGCTTCGTGCTGCGCCTGCCGCTGCTGCTGGCGCGCCGGATCGCCGGCAAGCCGCCGTTCGACGCGGCGCGTTGAGCCTCGCTGCTCAGGCGGCTTCGGCGAACAGCAGCGGCGTCGCGTCGCGGCCGGCGTCCGGCGCGATCAGATCGAGCACGCCGCTGCCGTCGAGCGACGGGTGTTCGGCGGTGGCCCGGCTGACGATCTGGCGCGCAAGCGCGTCGAGCTGGTCGAACGTCTCCGCCATGCGCTGCCGGAAGCCGGCTTCGTCGAGGTCGTCGGCGAGGCCGCGGTTCAGCTCGGCGAACCACGGCAGGCCGGCCTGGTCGAGCATCTGCGGCGGGTTGCGCCGATCGCCGAGCGCGCTCCAGGCGCGCAGGAAGCGCTGCATCTCGACGTTCAGCCGCTGCGCATGGGCGAGCGGCTTCTGCATCCGCGCGAGCGCGGGGAGGTCGGCGAGGCGGCGCTGGAAGAACAGCTGGCACATCACGCCCCAGTAGTACGTGTAGTCCCACAGCACCTTGACCGGCAGCACGTGCGGATCGCCGAACAGGCCGTACTGACCGACGTAGATCGGCAGCATCGCCTGATAGAACGAGAAGTAGACGCGCTGGTAGAGCTCGGCGTGGCGCGCGACCGGCTGGCCCGCGCGGTCCTGCGCAACGAGCTCGGTGATGTAGGTGTTCGAGATCGCGATGAAGTCGCCGCCCGGCGAATAGAACGGGTCGAGGAACAGGCCCGCCTCGCCGGTCAGCGCCCAGCGCCGCGCGCCGTCGAAGACCTGCTTGCAGCCGTACGAGAAGCGGCGGAAGAACGCGAAGTCCTGCAGGCGGTCGCGCTTGCCCTGCAGGTCGCGGTGCAGGCGCGGCTGATGCTGCGCGAGCCACGTCATCGCCTTCTCGAACGTGTTCATCGTGTCGAGCGGATGCAGGGTGGCGTCGGCGACGATGCCGACCGAATGCGAGCCGGACGCGAGCGGGATCAGCCAGACCCAGTAGCCGTCGCCGACCAGGTGGTTGGTCGAGAGCCAGCGGTTCGGCGGGTTGCAGCGCGCGAGCCAGGCCGGGTCGTCGGACCACTCGTCGACGTCGATGCGCGCGCCGATGCGAAACCAGACCGCGTTCGCGTCGTGTGCGTTCGGCTCGGCCAGATCGAGGCGGCGCTTCAGCAGGCCGGCGCGGCCGGTCGCGTCGATCAGCCAGCGCGCAGCGATCGCATGGGTGCCAGCAGCGTCGTCGTAGTGCACGCGGTGAGCGATGTCGCGCGTACCGAGCTCGACGTCGCGCACCGTCGCGCCGTCGACGAAGCGCACGCCGCGTTCGCGCACCATCGCGCCGAGATCGTTCTCGAAGATGCCGCGGTCGAGCTGGTAGCTCGGCGTCGTCAGGAACGTGCTGGCGCCGAGCTCGGTCACGTCGTCGATTCGTTCGGCGCCTTCCGAGAAGAAGAAGCGGAAGCCGAACTTCTTCAGCTGCGTCTTCTGCAGATGCGCGTCGAGGCCGAGAACCTGGCCGAAGTAGTTGGCCGCGATCTCGACCGACGACTCGCCCACCTTGTGGGCAGCCTGCGGGACCGGGTGGCTGCGCCGTTCGATGATCACGACATCGAGGCCGGGCAGGCGCTGCGTCAGCTGCAGCGCGAGCGTCAGGCCGGCGAGGCCGCCGCCGAGGATGACGACATCGTGGGAGGTTGCGTCGTTCATCTGTGTTCCTTCTGGATGCTCGCCGGACCGTCTGCGATCGCTGGGGGCGAGGCTAGTACATGGCGCCGTTGACCGAGATGACCTGGCCGCTGATGTAGGCGGCCTCCGGCGACGCGAGGAAGGCGACCAGCGCAGCGACTTCGTCGGCGGTGCCGGCGCGCTTCATCGGCACCATCCGCTCGATCGTCGCGGGATCGAAGCCGCCTTCGGCCATGCCGGCGGCGATGATGCCGGGCGCGACCGCGTTGACGGTGATGCCGCGGCTCGCGACTTCGAGGGCGAGCGCCTTGGTCGCGCTGTTCAGCGCACCCTTCGCGGCCGCGTAGTTGACCTGGCCGCGGTTGCCGGCAATCGCGGCGACCGACGACAGCGTGACGATGCGGCCCCAGCGGGTCCGGATCATCGGCATCATCAGCGGCTGCGTGACGTGGAAGAAGCCGTGCAGCGACACGTCGATCACGTCCCGCCACTGCGACTCGCGCAGCGCCGGGAACGCGGCATCGGCATGGGTGCCGGCGTTGTTGACGAGGACCTGGATCGGTCCGTCCTTCAGCAGCCGCTCGCAGGCGAGATGGGTCGCTACGCGATCGGTCAGATCGAACGCACAGGCCTCGGCGCTGCCGCCGCTGGATCGAATCGCGTCGGCGATTTCGTCGGCCGCCGCGCGCCGCGAGTTCGCATGCACGATCACATGCGCACCGTCGCGCGCCAGCCGTTCGGCGATCGCGCGGCCGATGCCGCCGCTGGCACCGGTCACGAGCGCGCGCTTGCCGGCGAGAGCGCTCATCGATCCGCCAGCGGCGTGTTCAGCACGACGGTCGCTCGGCCGTCGGCGACCGGTTCGCCCGCGTGGCTGATCGCGAACGTGTAGAGGATCTGGCGTGCATCGCCGGCGCCGCGTCGTGCCTCGACGCGCAGGTCGCCCGCGAGGTCGTCGAGGCGCAGCCGGTGCAGGCGCACGCCGCGCGCGCTGGCGAGGTAGCCCGGCGTCGCGGGGCTGCCGGCTGCGGCGCCGATCAGCGCGCCGTGCAGGGCCATCGCCTGCGCCGCGTACTCGATCGCGCACGGCGACAACAAGCCGCTCGCGGTGCGCAGCGGATGGGCCGGGTCGCGGTGGCTGGCTGCATGGCAGACGACGTGATCGCGGTCCCAGGCGTCGAGCTCGCCGAGCAGGCACATCGCGCCGCTGTGCGGAATGCGCGCGGCGATGCCGGCGTGATCGAGGAGCGGCGTCGTCATCGGTTCAGGCCGTGCGGCGGATGAGGGCGCGCAGTGCGAGGGTCGGCAGGTAACCGAGCATGAGCGCCTGCTCGGTCGAACGGCGAGCGATGGCTTCAAGCAGCGGCAGCGCAGCCGCTGCCGGAATCGCGCTGCGCAGCGCATCGAGTCCTACATCGGCACACGCGCTGAGCGGCCCGGCTCGTGTCGAATCGACGAGTTCGAGCGCGATCCGCGCAAGCGCGCCGGGCGCATCGGCCGGCGCCAGCACCAGCGCGACGCCAGCCGCGCCGGGCAAAGGCCGCAGCCGGTGCAGCGGCTCGGGGTAGGGCACGTCGACTGCGACCAGCAGAACCTCGCCGCCGCTCGCAGCGACCTGGGTTGCCGCCTCGATCAGGCCGGCCGCGAAGCTGCCGTCGTACGCGCTCAGACTGGTCGACGCCGAGCGGCTGCCGACCGCAATGTGCCAGTAGCCGGCCGGCGCGTTGTGGACCGAGTTCGTGAAGCGGGTCGGCGAAAGCTGGCGGTCGGCGCCGGCCAGCGTCTCGCACAGCACGTGGCAATTGCTGCCTTCGCCGCCGGACGCCGCGAACACCGTCGCGAGCTGCTGCGGATCGACGCCGGCGTGCGCCACGGCCTGGTCGGCGACCGCCATCGCGAGCCGGATCGACGGGCCGGCTCGCCGGCGCTCCGCCGCCGGCAGGCGGGCCGGCGGCGGCAGCGCCGCGTCGGCCCATGCGTAGGCGGCATCGCCACGCAGCACCGGCTCGGCGGCCGGCCACGACACCAGCCCCGGCGCGAGCAGGCCGATGCCGCGGATCGCGACTTCGAGCTTCGACGCCGACTGCGCGGTGCTCAATGGGCAGCCCTCGTGTCGCGCATCGCGATGGGTGCGATCTTCGAGGCGGGGCACAGCCTCATGCCGCCTTCCCGAGGATCAGGCTGGCGTTGGTCCCGCCGAAGCCGAACGAGTTGCTGAGCGCTGCGGGCAGCGGCGCCTGCGCGTTGCGGTGCAGGTAGTTCAACGTGAGCGCGGGATCGGGCTGCTGCACGTTGAGCCCCGCCGGCAGCAGCCCTTCGCGCAGCGCCAGCAGGCAGATCGCCGCCTCCACCCCGCCGGCCGCGCCAAGCGTGTGGCCGGTCGCGCCCTTGGTCGAGCTGCACGGTGTCGCGGTGCCGAACACGGCGCTGACCGCGCGGTCCTCGGACGCGTCATTGCTCGGCGTCGCAGTGCCGTGCAGGTTGACGTAGCCGATGTCGCCCGGCGCCAGCTTGGCGTCGGCGAGCGCCGCGCGCATCGCCGCGATCGCGCCTGCGCCTTCAGGGTGCGGCGTGCTCATGTGATAGCCGTCGTTGCTCTCGCCGACGCCGAGCAGCCAGCCGTGCGGCGCGCTCGCGTCGCGCTCGAGCAGCGCGAACGCGGCACCCTCGCCGATCGATAAACCGCGCCGCTGCGCGTCCCACGGCCGGCAGATCTCGGACGACAACAGCTCGAGCGAGTTGAAGCCGTACAAGGTGGTCAGGCAGAGGCTGTCGACGCCGCCGACGATCGCCGCATCGACGAGGCCGGCAGCGATCAGGCGCGCCGCGCTGGCGTACACCTTGGCGCTCGACGAGCAGGCGGTCGAGACGACCCAGCTCGGCCCGCGCAGGTCGAACGCATGGGTCACGAACCCGCCGACCGAGTAGGTGTTCTGGCGATCGCGGTAGCGCACGTCCTCGGGCAGCTCGCCGGCCGGACCGCGCCGGCGATAGCCGAGCTCGGTCTCGAGCAGCCCCGCGGTGCTGGTGCCGAGCAGCACCGCGACGCGGTGCGCGCCCCAGCGCTCACGCGCCGCCAACACCGCATCGGCGAAGCCATCCTGCTGGACGCCGAGCCAGGCCAGCCGGTTGTTGCGGCAGTCGAAGTCGGCGAGATCGGCCGGCAGCGCCGCGTTCGCGAGGGCCGCGACCTCGCCGATCCAGGTCGGCAGCTCAACATCGAGAAACTGCCCAGGCTTGAGGCCGGAGCGCTCGGCCCGCAGCGCATCGAGCGTGGCCTCGCGGCCGGTGCCGAGCGCGGTCGTCAAGGTGTAGGCCGAGATCGCGAGCGGCGTCATGCCGGCGTGTCGGCGCGCACGCGCCCGATCAGCAGAAAATTCGAAAACGGCGGGCGCCCGTTCATCGGCACCAGCTCGACGTCGAAGCCGAGGTTCCGCAACGTCTCGGCCCACTGCTCGGGTGGCCGCCCGGCGAGCGGTATGAAGCCGCCGCCGCGCAGCGCCATCGAGACCCGGTCGATCCACTGGCCGAGCGCGAAGCGGCGCTTCTTGCTCGCATTGCCGACCCGCAGCAACAGCACGCCGCCCGCCTTCAGCGCGCCGCGTACTCGCGCCAGCACCGCATCCTGCTCGGCCGGCGCAATGTAGTGCAGCGCATCGAAGATCACGACCGCATCGACTCGCGGAAACTCGACCGTGCGCATGTCGCCGCAGACGAAGGTTGCAGCACCGCCGAGTGCGATCTCGCAGCGCTTGATGTCGTGCGGCATCAGCTCGATGCCGGTGACATGCACGCCGGCCGGCGCCGCGGCCCAGCTCGCCGGCCAGCGCTTGGCCCGCGCGGCGACGCCGCACGCAAGCAGCAGACTCGCCAGCAGGCCCTGACCGCAGCCGATGTCGAGGATGCGCGAGTCGGGTTTGAGCAGGCCGCGTTCGAGAACGTGGCGGAACACCGGGTCGCCGCCGAGCTTGCCGCGCGCGAAATGCCAGGCGAACTTGTCGGCGGCGCGGTACGGCGCGCTCGCCGCTTCGACGAGCGCACGCCAGGCTGCCGTGGGCTCGACGGCCGCCGTCATCCGGCGGCGGCCTCGGTGCCGACGGCGCGCGCCAACGTGACCGGTTGGAGTCCGGCCGCGTCGACCCGCTGCAGCAAGCGCGGGAGGACCTCGAGCACGACCGCCCGGCCGGCGGATGTGCGAGCGGCGTGGCCATCGTGCAGCAGCAGGATATCGCCGGCCGCCAGGCCATAGGCCAGGCGCTCGAGCACCCGGTCGGGTTCGCGCAGCAGGGTGTCGTAGCCGCGCCGCGTCCAGCTGACGAGTTGCAGGTCGAGGCGGTGCAGGACCGGCGCGAGCAGCGGGCTGCGCAGGCCGGCCGGCGCACGAAAGAACGACGGCCGCTGGCCGGTGATGTCGGCCAGCGTCTGCTGGGCCCGGCCGATCTCGTCGGCAAGGCCGCGCGGGCCGAGCATCGAGAAGCGATGTGAATGGCGCTGGCTGTGGTTCTGCACGCTGTGGCCGCGCCGCATCATTTCGCGGCACAGGACCGGCTGAGCGCTCGCTTGCTCGGCGATGCAGAAGAAGGTCGCGCGCGCGGCATGAGCGTCGAGCAGGTCGAGCACCGCCGGCGTGACTTCGGGATCCGGGCCGTCGTCGATCGTGATCGCGACTTCGCCCCGCGCGATGGCCGCCGCCGGCAGGCGGACCCAGTTCGACCCGAGCCAGGTCGAGCGCGGCCAGAGCCCGGTCGCCGTCAGCAGCGCATGGTTTAGCACGACCGCGCCGGCGGCCCACGGCCATTCGATCGGCAGCGCCGCCGCGGCAACACCGGCGCCGACGTGCCAGGCCACGCTGGCCTTGACCAGCAGCGGCGGCTGCCACCGGGTCGTGGTGCCGGGGGTTGCGGAGAGTTCGGCGTGCGGCGACATCACGGGGTGGAAGCGGTCGGGGCCATTTTCCCATGCAGGTTCGGGTGCCGCGCAGTAGGGATGAATGCGGCCGACAGCATCAGCGACAGCAGGGCCCCGGGCGCGACGACGATGCCGATCGCCTGCAGCGCTGGGATGCCCGACGCGGCCAGCAACGCGAACGAGCCGACCGTCGTCAGGTTGGCCAGCGCGAGCGAGGCGAGGGTGTCCTTGTCGACCTTGCCGGTCTCGCGCAGGTGGTCGAAGAACAGCGCGTAGTTCGAGCCGATCGCGACGACCAGCAGCAGGCCGACGAGGTGGAGGATGCCGAGCGCGGTGCCGCCGACGGTCAGCGCGCCCAACACGACGACGACCGCCGCGCCGATCGGCTCGGCGACCTGCAAGAGGCGGCGCGCCGAGCGCAGGTGCAGCGCGAGCAGCGCACAGACCGCGACCGCGCCGGCGATCGCCTGCAGCAGCGCCTCATGCAGATAGCGGTCATAGATCGCATCGAGCTCATGCTTGATATGGACCACGCGCGCATCCGGCAGATCGGCGAGCGCGCTGCGGATTGCGGAGGCCTCGATCGGCTGCGCCCCGGGCTGCAGGTTCAGGAACACGCGCCACGGCTTGCCGTCGGCGCCGGGCACCAGCAGCGCGTCGAGGGCCTGGCGCAGCGGCGTCGTAGCGAGCGCGGCGCGGTCGACGTCGAACTGGCCGCGCGCCGTCTGCACGTCGGCGATGAAGGTGCCGAGGCGAGACGCGGCGATCGGGCCGTCTGCGGTGGCGGCGGTGAGGCGCGTCGCCAGGGTTGCTTCGTCGGGTAGCGCGGCGCGGCGCGCGGCCTGGGTCGCCGGACTCGGCAGCAGGCGCGCCGGCGATTCGTAGCCGGCGAGCTGGCCGGCGGCGACCAGCTTGTCGAGGCGCATGCCGGCCTGCTCGGCGAGCGCGAGCGCGCGCGCCTCGTCGGGCGCTGAGAGCGCAACCAAGGTGCCGGCATCGGAGGCGCCGACGTCGGTGCGCAGGTCGGCATTGAGCTTCAACGCCGCGGCGCCGACCGGGCTGAGCGCGCCGAGGTCGCCACGCCATGCGGTCGGCAGCAGGGCGATCGCCACGATCGCCGCCAGTGCGACGACCCGCAGCGGCCAGCGCAGCAACGGCAGGCCGCGCGACGCGAGTTCGGCCGCGCGCCCGAGCTGGCGGCGCAGGCCCATCATGCCCGGTGCGCCGTCGGGCGACAGGATCGGGAACACGTAGCGCGTGCCGAACGCGGCAGCAACGAGGCCGGCGATCGAGAACACGCCGAGCTGGGCCAGCCCCGGAAAGCCCGAGAAGACCAGCGCACCGAAACCGCACAGCGAGGTCAGCAGGCCGAGCCGCACGGTCGGCCAGCTGAACGCCAGCCATCGGCGTGCACCGGAGCCGGGCATTGCGTCTTCGCTCGTGCCTTGAACGTCGTTCCCGGCCGGCGACTGATCGGCGTTGCGCCCTGACCGCGCCTGGATCAGGTAGTAGATCGCGTAGTCGACCGCTTCGCCGATCAGCGTGGTGCCGAACCCGAGCGTGATGCCATGAACCTGGCCGAAGCCGATGCTGACCGCGGCGATGCCGGCGAGCACGCCGGTCGCCACCGGCAGCACCGCGATAGCGAGCGAGCGCAGCGAGCCGAACGCGACCAGCAGCAGCGCGACGATGATCGCGCTGCCGGCGATCGCGAGGCGCTCGACCTCGGCCTTGATCTGCGCGCGCGACGTTACCCCGAACACGCCGGCGCCCGACAGCGCGACCCGCAGGCCCTGCGCGGCCTGCGGCGCGAACGCGGAGCGGACCGCATCGAAGGTCTGCTCCTGCCCGTCGAGATCGGCACCCGCAGCACGTGTGGTCGCGACGATGACCGCGCGCGGCGCGTCGCGCGAGACCCAGACGCCGCCTTCGCTGCGCGGCGCTTGCGCGGGCAGCATCGCTTCGGCCATCCGCACCGTCTCGCCGGTCGGATCGCGCAGCAGGATCGGCTTGATCAACGCGCCGGCCGGCGTGCCGAGCAGTGCGACCGTGTCGTCGATCGCGGCGCGCAATCCGTCGACCGTGAAGCGCGCCGGCTCGACGGCCGGGCTCAGCAGATAGCGGTGCTCGAACAGGAACCGGCCGCTCGCCTCGAACTCGCTGTTGTCGCCGTTGTGGACCGCCTCGAAGCGGCCGCTTTCGCGCATCGCCTTCGCGAGTTGCCGCGACGCCTCGGCTCGCGTGGCAGCATCGCCGCCCTCGATGCCGATCAGCAGCAGACGGGCGGCGACGCCGCTGCGGACCTGGTCGAGCAGGACCGCCTGCTCCGCCGTCGGCGCCGACGGCAGGAACGCCGACAGGTCGGCGACGTAGCGGCTTTTTGCGGTGATCAGCGCCGCGACGGCGACGAATGCGAGCCAGATCCAGAGCGCGCGCCGCGACCGACGCGGCGACGCCGAGCGGTCGACCGGTGGCGTCGGCTGCATCGCGCGTCGACGGCTCAGGGCGGCGCGCTGGCCGAGCGCGCCGGCGCGCGGCCGGGCTCTGTGCGGGCGCCGGCGGGTGTCGCGCTCATCGGCTCGATCGTCATCACCGAGCGGTCGCCGTCGGCCATCGTGATCGCGACCTCGCGCACCACCGCCTGCGCGCCGCTGACCTTCAGCGCCGCGACCTGGTTGCGCAGGCGCGCCTCGCGCGGCACGAGGTCGAGGGTCCAGCGCTCGGCGCTGCCGCCGACGGTCGGTGTGAACAGGCGCTCGAGCGCGGCGCGGTTGCCGGTCAGGGTGCCGCGGATCGCCTCGACGATGACGGCGGCCTCCGGGCTCGCGTCGAGCTGCACTGTGCGGCTGCGGTCGCCGCGGCTCATCGTCAGCGTGTTGCCGGTGACCGCGAGGCGATCGCGGCTCGGCTTCAACGTCTCGCGCACGAACGTGTCGGGCGCCTCGAAGAACAGCCGGCCCGACGTCACCACAGTACGGTCGAGCACGGTCACCTCGCGCTTCTCGATGAAGGTCGCTTCGCCGGAGCGCACGGTCGCGAGCAGCTGCATCAGCGCCGGCAGGTCGAACCCGGCGGCTGCAGCAAGGCCCGGCGTGCCGAGCGCGAGCGCGCCGAGCAAAGCCAGCAGGCGGCGCCGCTCACTCGGCGGCGGGAATCGGTGGCGCGTCATCGGCAGCCCAGAAGTCGAAGAAGTTGAACCAGTTGTACGGCGCTTCGCGGCACAGCGCCTCGAGCGTCTCGACATAGCGCGCCATGGCCGCCCCGATCAGCGCGTCGCGGTTGCTGCCGTCCGCCTGCCGAAAGTCGGCGAGCGGCGCAAACCGGAGCTCGTAGCGGTTCGCGCCATGGTAGAGGCCGGTCATGAAGATGACCGGCCGGCGCAGCATCGCGGCGAGCCGGAACGGGCCGTCCGAGAAGCGGGCCGGCGTGCCGAGGAACGGCAGCCAGTGGGTGCGCGATCGTTGTGACGAGAACGGCAGGGTGCGGTCACCGAGCAGCCCGGCGATGCCCCCCGAGTCGAGCCAGCGGCGCAGCGACAGCATCGCGTCGAGGCGGCCGAGCGCGATCGTGTGGATCTGCGTGCCGGGTGCGAGCGCAGTGAGTGCCGCATTCAGTGCGCGCGCGTTGTCCTCGTACATGATCAGCGCGACCCGGATGCCGTTGCCGCGGCCGAGCGCACGCAGTGCCTCGAAGCTGCCGAGGTGGGCACCGATCATCAGGACGCCGTCGCCCTTGGCCAGCGCGTCGTCCATCGCCTCGATGCCGTTCTGGCGCAGCTCGAACTGGTCGTAGTGCTCCTGCAGCAGGTAGACGCGGTCGAGGATCGTCGCAGCGAAGCAGTACACGTGGCGATAGACATCGCCGAGGCGCGCTGGCCGGTCGAGCACGCGCGTGAGGTAGCGCGCGGATTCGCGCCGCGTCGCGGCGCTGGTCAGCATAAAGTAGAGCGCGATCGGATGCAGCACGAGGCGGGCGACGCGCCGGCCGGCGGTCATCGCGAACGTCCGCATCAGGCGAAGCATCCACAGGTTGCCGCGCTCGCGCTGCGTGGTCCATACCGCGGCCGACGTGTCGGAGCGACCGTTCATGGCACGGCCGCGCTTCGCGCTGCGCTCGCGCCGTCGGCGACCGCCGCGGCAAGGCACTCGAACGCGCCGCTCGCAACGAGCCGCATGCCGTCGGTGACCTCGAAGCGCAGCGCGGTCGCGCTCGGTTCAAAGTGGACCGTCAATGCGGCGCCGGGGCCGATCGGCGCCAGGAACTTGACCGTGGACAGGCGCGGTGCGCTGCCGACCGATGCCGCCAGCGCGGGTTCGGCGAGCACCGCCTCGAGCACCTCGGACAACAGCGCGACGCCGGGCAGCAGCGGCCGGCCCGGAAAGTGGCCGGCGAACGCAGGGTGATCCGCCGCGATCGCGAGCGCGACCGTGTGTGCGGCCGGCGTCATCGCGCGGCGTGCGGACGGTGTGCCGGCGCGGCCAGCGGCAACGGGCTCGGCGCCGCGGCGAGGGCAGCGAGGCGCTCGGCCGGCAGCTTGCCGGTCGGGTCGCGCGGCAGGCTCGCGACCTGGACGATGCGGCGTGGCAGGAACGCGGCGTCGACCCGTTGGCGCAGCGCTGCGACGATCGCGCTGTCGCTCAGTTGCGGTGCGACCACGAACGCGACCAGACGCACGACCTCCGGGTCGCCGGCGCGCTCCGGTGGCATCCAGAACGCGCCGTCGACGACGCCGTCGATCGCGTTCAGGTGGTAGTTCAAGTGGCCGATCGAGCTGCGCTTGCCGGCGATGTTGACCAGGTCGTTCGAGCGGCCGAGCAGCCGGAAGTGCTGCGCGTCGATGACCTCGAGCACGTCGGCGAGCTGGGTCGGCTGCGGCACGTGGCCGCCGTCGACGATCGTGCGGTCGCCGTCGCCTTCGAGGCGCAAGGTGCCGAAGGTGTGCCAGTCGGGCCCGACGGTCGTCTGCCGGGTCGCCACCTGGCCGGCCTCGGTGCAGCCGTAGATCTCGACCAGCGGTGCATCGAGCGCGGCTTCGGCACGCGCCGCGAGCTGCGGCGACAGCGGTGCGGTCGCGCAGAGGGTCAGGTCGACCGGCGGCAGCGCGACGCCAGCGTCGAGCAGCAGCTTCAGGTGAAACGGCGTCGTCACCAGCATCCGCGGGCGCGGCACGCGGGCCAGCGCGGCGGCGATGTCGGCCGGATAGAACGGGCGCTCGACCTCGAATGCGGCGCCGCCGATCAGCGCGACCAGCACGGTCGACTCGAAGCCGTACATGTGCTGGGCCGGGACGGTGCCGACGATCGCCGTGCCGGCCAGCTCACGCAGACCCATCGACTCGGCCAGCCGATCGGCCTCGGCCCGCGCGCTTGCGACCAGCAGCGCCCACGGCTTCGGGTGCGGCACCGGCGCGCCGGTCGAGCCCGAGGTCAGGACCTGGGCGACGATGCGCTCCGCATTGATCTGCGCCGGCGTGGCCGTCCCGTTGAGCGGGGCGTGCGCGGCCAGGTGATCGACCGTCGGCAACCCGCTCGGCGGCGCCCCCGGATCGGCGAGGGCATAGAGGTCGGGGAACTGGCGCTGCAGCCGCTCGATCGTGTCGGGCGTGTGGTTCGGCGGCAAGAGGCTGATGTGGCCGCGCACCATCGCTGCACCGAGGCCGACGGCGAAGCGGTAGCGGTCGCCGCTCAGGTTTAGCGGCGACCCGTGCGCCGGCAGCTGCGCGGCCAGCGCCAGCACGTCTGCGAGGTACTGCGCCCGCGAGATCGGTCGGCCATTGCGCCAGGCGAGCGGGGCCGCGAGGTCGGCGCCAGCGATGAGCGCGTGCACGGTCATCGATGCACCCTCGGCCTGCGGCCACTCCCGCCAAGCGGGAGGGAGCGCCTCCTTCGGAGCGGCCGTGCGGAGGCGCTCATGGCAACGGCCGTACGGCCGGCGGCGCGCTCGGCACCGCGCGGCGCGCCTGCGAGTAGGCACGGATCATGTCGTTCAGGCTCGCCCGCTCGAACTCCGGATGCAACCGATAGCGCAGCAGGTACTCGCCGACGAACATCGCGACCAGCGCGAGCGGCGTCAGCAAGTTCGCGAAGGTGGCCCAGGTCGTGAACGGCGCGAGCAGGTGGACCGCCATCGAGAGCGCTGCCATCACGCAGAAGTAAATCGTCCACGCGATCGTCACCTTGCGGGTGTAGGTCTCCATCGCCGGTGTCAGGGCGGCGTGCACGCGCTCGGCGAAACGCGTGATCAGCGGCTTCGCGCGGCGCCGCAGCGTGATGCCGAACGTGAACGCGAGGAACAGGTGGATCGCGACGTGTTCGGCGAGGTAGAGGTGCTCGGGCGCGAGCCCGCTGCCGAGCCCGGCCTTCAACGCGAGCGCCGCGAGCGCGGCGGCAGCGAGCAGGCTGATCGCGCGCTGCCCGCTGCGCCAGGTGCCGATCGCGACGATCGCGAGCATCGGCGTCAGCAGCGCGACAGCGCCCCACGGCGACGGCGGCGTGCGCGTCATCAGCCACTGCGATGCGATCACGTAGGCGAGGGCCGCCGCACCCGCCGCCACGTAGCGCGGCCGCAGCGACATGTCAGGTCGGCCCGGCCGCCCGAAGGTACTGCGGCGCGCGTTGGTGGCAGCGAACGGAGTGAGCTGGGGCCGTCTTCATCTCAGGACTGCCGATGGGTGCCGATGTGCTCGGAGAGACTGGCCAGCGACGTGAAGATGCGCACGTTGTCCTCGTCGTCGGAGCGCAGCTGGAAGCCGTAGCGCTGCGAGACGACGAGCGCGACCTCGAGGATGTCGATCGAGTCGAGGCCGAGCCCCTCGCCATAGAGCGGCGCCTCGGGGTCGATCGATTCGGGCGGGATCTCGAGGTTCAGGGCCTCGACGAGGAGCGCGGCCACCTCGCGCTGCAGATCGGTTTGGGCGGGAGTCATCGGTGCGTGAAAAGGTGGGGTCCTGTGACCGATTGCCGGCGGCCGAGAGAGTCGGTCCGGGCGGTCCGGACCGGGGCGGCGGAGCCCGCCCCATGCGCCCGCAAGTCTATCAAAGCGCCCCCGAGCGGCCGGGCTGCGCCGGGCTCATTCGACCTTCGCGCCGGTCGCCTTGACGATGCCTTCGTACTTCGCCAGCTCGGCCTTCACGAAGCCGGCAAACGAGTCCGGTGCCATCGGCGCCGGCTCGGCCAGCAGGGTCGCGAGGCGGGCCCGGATGTCGGGTGCGCCAAGCGCATCGACGAACGCCTTGTTGAGGCGCTGGGTCACGTCCGCCGGCAGCTTGGCCGGGCCGAACAGTCCGAACCAGGTGTCGACGTCGAAGCGGCCGAGGCCGACCGCCTTGCCGGTCTCGGCGATCGTCGGCACGTCGGGCATCGCGCTCGAGCGGCGTGCGGTCGTCATCGCGATCGCGCGAAGCTTGCCGGCTTTGATGTTGGCCGACGCGGTCGCGAGGTTGTCGAAGTTCAGGTCGACCTGGCCCGAGAGCAGCGCGAGCTGCGCCGGGTTGCCGCCGGCATACGGGATGTGGACCATGAACACGCCGGCCTGCTGCTTGAACATCTCGCCGGCGAGATGGCCGGCGCTGCCGTTGCCGCCCGAGCCGTAGTTGAGCTTGCCGGGATTCTTCTTCGCGTACACGACCAGGTCGGCGACGCTCGCGATGCCGAGCCGGCTCGAGGTCTCGACATTCATCACGAGCACGTTCGGCACCTGTGCGACCAGCGTGATCGGCGTGAAGTCGCGGATCGGGTCGTACGGAATCTTCGCGTAGAGCCACGGGTTGATCGCGTGGGTCGCGACCGCGCCCATCACGATCGTCGTGCCGTCGGGCGCTGCCTTCGCCACAGCATCGGCGCCGAGGTTGCCGCCGGCGCCCGGCCGGTTTTCGACGACCACCACGCCGAGACTTTCCTTGACCTTGTCGGCGAGCGCCCGCGCGACGATGTCGAGCGCGCCGCCGGCCGGATAGGGGACGATCAGCCGGATCGGCCGTTGCGGTTGCGCGAGAGTCGGGAAGGCGGCCACAAGGCTGAGCGCGGCGAGCGCATGGCGACGGTGCATGGAATCCTTTCGATCGGGATGGCGCGGCTTCAGCCGCCGTGCTTGTCGGCTTCGGACGTGAAGGCGTCGGCGTAGAACTCGTCCTTCGGCAGCGCGCAGCGCGCGACGAAATCGCGCTCGGCCGACTCGACCATGATTGGCGCGCCGCAGGCGTAGACCTGGTGCCCCGACAGATCGGGCAGGTCCTGCATCACCGCCTGGTGGACCAAGCCGGTGCGGCCGGTCCAGCCGTCGGCATCGGTCGCCTCCGAGAGCACGGGGATGTAGGTCAGCGATGGCATCTCGGCCGCCGCGGCGACCGCCCAGTCGTGCAGGTACAGATCGCGGCGCGTCCGGCAGCCCCAGTACAGAACTGCAGGACGGTCGCTGCGCTTCCAGCGCAGGTGCTCGACGATCGCCTTGATCGGCGCGAGGCCGGTCCCGGACGCGAGCAGCACCATCGGCTTGGTCGAA
>Ga0207648_10003117_pt1 | contig 17506 bp, 13 predicted proteins | sample KBSMisM32_FD_184310 | JGI IMG/M metagenome (GOLD analysis project Ga0207648, IMG submission 184310) | Miscanthus rhizosphere microbial communities from Kellogg Biological Station, Michigan, USA - KBS Miscanthus M3-2 (SPAdes) (version 2) | ecosystem: Host-associated > Plants > Roots >...
GGCTAACGGCATGCACATGGATCACGGAGCGACGCACTGATGGGCCGGTTCGCTCCCTTGCTGCCTGAGCTGATCCTGTCGATCGGCGCCACGGTCCTGATGATGGTCGCGGCCTTCACCGGCCGTCGCGGAGCGGGGATCGTCAGCTGGCTGGCAGTCATCCTTCTGTTAGGCGCGACTGCTGCTCTCATCGGTGCTCCGTCGCATGCCGGGCCGGTGTTCGACGGGCTCGTCACCGAGGATCTGTTCGCCAGCTTCGGACGGGCGATCATTTATCCCGCGTCGGCGGTTGCGATCATCGCCGCTTACGGGTGGTTCGAGCGCGGCACCGAGCACGCGTCCGAATATGCGGTGCTGATCCTGTTCAGCGCGGTCGGAATGGGCGTGATGGTCTCGGCGAGCAGCCTCGTCAGCCTCTACGTCGGCCTCGAGCTGCAGAGCCTCGCTGCTTACGTGCTCGCCTCCTACCGCCCAACCGACGAGCGCTCGGCCGAAGCAGGTCTCAAATATTTCGTGCTGGGTGCGCTGGCGAGCGGCATCCTGCTGTACGGCATCTCACTGCTTTACGGTTTCACCGGAACGATGAGCTTCAACGGTCTCGCCGCCGCATTCGGTCGCGGCGCTCCGTCGCTGGGCCTGCTGTTCGGCCTCGTTTTCGTCCTTGCCGGCCTTGCCTTCAAGGCAAGCGCAGTCCCGTTCCACATGTGGACGCCGGACGTTTACGAAGGCGCGCCCACGCCGGTGACCATGTTCTTCGGCAGCGCACCCAAGGTTGCGGCGGTGCTGCTGGCAACGCGGCTTTGTGTTGAGGGGCTCGCCCCGGCGACCGATGCGTGGCGGCAGATCGTGATCTTCGCGGCGCTCGCCTCGATCTTCCTCGGTGCGGTCGGCGCGTTCGGCCAGACCAACATCAAGCGGCTGCTGGCTTATTCCTCGATCAACAATGTCGGCTTCGCCTTGATCGGCCTTGCCGCCGGGGGCACTCGCGGCGCCTCGTCGGTGCTTTTCTATATGGCCGTTTATGTCGTCATGACCCTGGGCGCCTTCCTCTGCGTCCTTTGGATGCGGGACGAGGATGGGCGACCGGTCGAATCGATCGCCAGCCTTTCGGGACTTGCCCAGACGCGGCCCGGCTTCGCCTGGGCATTCAGCGCTTTCATGTGGAGCCTCGCCGGCATCCCGCCATTCTTCGGCTTCTGGCCCAAGCTGTTGGTGTTCCGTGCCGCCATCGGCAGCGGTTACATCGCACTCGCGGTGGCTGGCATCCTCGGCACGGTCATCGGCGCCTATTATTACATGAAGATCATCAAAGTGATGTTCATGGACGAGCCGGCGAAGCCCTTCGCCCGCACCCGCCAGCCGATCCAGGCGGCCCTGATCCTTGTCGCCGCGGTTGCGATCTCGCCGCTCGGTTACCTGCTGATCCAAGGCCTCGGCACGCTGTCCGACCGCGCCGCGGGAAGCCTTTTCTGACCCGCATCCGCATCATCGAGCAGACCGCCTCGACGAATGCCGACATCATCGCCGACCAGAACGCCGTCGAGGGAGACTGGCTGGTTGCGCTCGACCAGCAGGCGGGGAGGGGGCGGCAGGGCCGCACCTGGGTTTCGGTACCCGGCAATTTCTACGCAAGTACCTTGGTATGGGTCCGCACAGGCGATCCCGCACCTCAGACTCTGTCGCTTGCTGCAGGGCTTGCGCTGATCGAGGCGGTGGACGTCGCGGCGCCCGGTCAGGCGCTGCAACTCAAATGGCCAAACGACCTGATGCTCGCGGGCAAGAAGCTCGCCGGTATTTTGCTTGAACGAAACGCGGACCGCATCGCCGCGGGGTTCGGGGTCAACCTGGCCGCCGCTCCACAGCTACCCGACCGCAAGGGAGCGTCGCTTGACGGCAAGATCGTACCCCAGGCCTTCGCGCCATTGCTCGCAGCGAGCTTCTCTCGCCTGCTTCATTTGTGGCGAGAAAGTCCCCCAGCGGTGCTCGCCCAGGCCTGGCTTGCGCGCGCCCATACGGTCGGCACCCAGCTCACCGTCCATTCCGGGACCGACGAAACCGTCTCGGGCACCTTCGATGGCATCGACCCCGACGGCGCGCTCCGCCTCCGCCGGAATGACGGACGCCTTCAGGTGATCCGCGCTGGCGACGTCCAGTTGTGATGGCTAGCCGACACAGCTAGGGCGCGACCCATGGCCGAGGGCGAAACACTGGCCGATACCCGTGGAGCGCAGATGTTCCTGCGCTTCAACGATGCCGAGATCGAGCGGCTCTCCCGCTTCGGACAGCCGCGCAGCTACAAGAAGGGCGAGATGCTAGCCCGGATCGGCGAGCCCGGTCCCGGGATGATGTTGATCCTCTCGGGCCGGGTCGAAGTGACCCAGCCGAACGGCGTCAAGAAGTCGGTCGTCACCATTCATGAGCGCGGCAATTTCATGGGTGAACTCGCCCAGCTTTCCGGTCGGCCGTACCTCGTCAACGAAGAAGCGCTGACCGACGTCGAGGCCGTCGCGATTCCGCCCGACCGGTTGCGAGCCCTGCTCGTTGCCGAAGCCGATCTCGGCGAGCGCCTCATGCGAGCCTTGATCCTTCGCCGTGTCGGACTGATCGAATCTGGAGCTGGGCCGGTGGTCGTCGGCAGCGAGCAGAACGGCGACGTCCTCCGCCTGACCAATTTCCTGCGGCGCAACGGGCACCCGTACCAGCAGATCGATCCTGCAGACGACAGCAGCGCACAGGCTCTGGTCGAGCGCTTCCATGTGGCTGAAGAGGAACTGCCGATCGTCCTTTGCCCGGGCGGCCAGCTGCTCCGCAATCCGAGCGAGGCACAGCTTGCCCGCTGTGTCGGGCTGGTCGGTCAGCTCGATCCCGAAAAGCTCTACGATCTCGTCGTGATCGGCGCGGGTCCCGCGGGTCTCGCGACATCGGTCTATGCCGGCTCCGAAGGGCTTTCGGTCCTGGCGATCGATTGCCGCTCCTTCGGCGGACAGGCGGGCGCCTCTGCTCGGATCGAGAACTACCTCGGGTTTCCGACAGGCATTTCCGGAATGGCGCTGATGGGCCGCGCCTTCAGCCAGGCGCAGAAATTCGGCGTCGAAGTCGCGATCCCGGACGAGGCGGTGAAGCTCGAATGTGGCAACGACCCTTGCCACATCCAGCTTGCGACCGGGGAGCGGGTCCAGGCTCGCGCGGTCGTGATTGCGACCGGTGCCCGTTACCGGCGCCTCGGTGTCGAGCAGCTCGACCATTATGAGGGCACGTCCGTCCATTACTGGGCGTCCCCGCTCGAGGCCGACCTTTGCGCCGGCCAGGAGGTCGCGCTGGTCGGGGGCGGTAACTCCGCGGGGCAGGCGACCGTGTTCCTCGCGTCCCGCGCTCGGAAGGTCACGTTGCTTGCGCGCCGGCCCCTAGAGCAGACCATGTCGCAATATCTGATCGAACGTATCCGCGCGCAGCCTAACATCGAAGTCGTGATCGGCTGCGAGATTTCCAAGCTCGAGGGAGAGGGCGGCAACCTCGAGGCGGTGAGCTGGGTCAATCGCTCATCAGGGGTGACCACACGGCTTCCGGTCCGCTACCTCTTCTCGTTCATTGGCGCCGAGCCCAACACCGACTGGCTCGCCGGCTCCGGCCTCAAGCTCGACGAGCGCGGTTTCGTCCTCACCGGCGACGATATTGGCGACGACCGGCTTCCGATGGAGACAAGCCGCCGCGGTGTCTTTGCGGTTGGCGACGTGCGTGCCTGCTCGGTGAAGCGTGTTGCAGCTTCCGTCGGCGATGGTGCTCAGGTGGTCGCGGCAATCCACGCCTATCTGGCCAGGGCGCGGCAGGAGCGTGAGCAACAGGCCGTCTCTCAGGCATCGGCACCGGTCACCGCCTGATGCTTTGCGGCTGCTGCTTCTTCGCCTAAGGCCCCGCCATGCTGCTCGCCATCGACGTCGGGAACTCGAACCTCGTCTTCGCGCTCGTTGATGGCGGCGAGATCAAGGCCCGTTGGCGCATCGCCACCGATCCCCGACGCACCGCCGACCAGTATAGCGTGTGGCTCCACCAGTTGCTCGAGCTCGAAGGCTATGGGCGCGATGATGTCGACGGGGTGATTATCGGCACCGTCGTACCGCGCGCTTTGCACAATCTGGAGGTGCTTTCGGAGAAATACTTCCGGAAAACGCCGATAATTGCGGGCCAGGGCGCGGCGGCGTGGCCGATGCAGCTGGACGTCGATGAGCCGCACAATGTCGGCGCCGACCGCGCACTTAACGCCATCGCCGCCCATGCTAAATATGCCGGCGACCTGCTCGTAATCGATTTCGGCACCGCAACGACTTTCGACGTCGTCAACTCTTCCGGCGCCTATGCCGGCGGCATCATCGCGCCCGGCATCAACCTCTCCCTCGACGCGCTCGTCAGCGCCGCGGCGAAATTGCCGCGCATCGCGATCGAAGCCCCCGACGACGACAGCGTGATCGGCCGCACGACGGTCAGCCAGATGACCATCGGAATCTATTGGGGCTACGTCGCGATGCTCGAAGGCCTAGCCGACCGCATCAAGCGGGAGCTCGGACGGCCCGTGACCGTCGTCGCGACCGGCGGCCTCGCGACCCTGTTCGACAAGCACACCGAAGTGTTCGACGCGATTGAACCCGACCTAACCATCCAGGGTTTGAGCCTGTTGTACAACATAGCCATGCGCAATCCGAAATGATCCCCGGAGAAGAACTGCTGTTCGTCGCGCTAGGCGGCTCGGGCGAGATCGGCATGAACGTCAATCTCTACGGCTGCCGTGGCCAGTGGATCATGGTCGACCTGGGCCTGACCTTCGCAGACCCGACTTACCCCGGTATCGAGCTGATCCTTCCGGACCTCGAGTTCATCGAGGACCAGCAGGAGCGGCTGGCCGGAATCGTCCTCACGCACGGGCACGAGGACCATATCGGCGCTCTGCCCTACCTGGCGGAGGAGTTGAAAGCGCCGCTGTTCGCGACGCCGTTCACCGCCGGGCTCATCGCCGGCAAGTTGGAGGAAGAGGGACTTACCGGCCAGGTGAAGCTCAATATCGTCGAGCGCGGGGGAAGCATCGAGCTCGGGCCGTTCCGCGTAAGCTTCGTCGCGCTTTCGCACTCGATTCCGGAGGGCAATGGCGTTCTGATCGAAACACCGTTCGGCAACATCTTCCACACCGGCGACTGGAAGATCGACGAGACCCCGGTGATCGGCGAGGCGCCTAGCCCCGACACGCTGCGGGCGATTGGCGATCAGGGCGTGCTCGCGCTCGTCTGCGATTCGACGAACGTTTTTCAGGACCAGCCATCGGGATCAGAGGAGAGCGTCCATGCCGGGCTGCTCGCCAAGGTCTCGGAAGCGAAGGGGCGGGTGCTGGTCACGACCTTCGCGTCGAATGCCGCCCGGCTGCAGACGATCGGCCGCGTGGCGGTGGAGACAGGCCGGCGCGTCTGTATTGCCGGTCGATCGCTGGAACGGATCCTGCGCGTCGCCCAGGCGACCGGTTACCTCAAGGATTTCCCGCCGCCGGTCGATTTCGACGAGGCCATGCGCCTTTCGCGAAGCGAGGTGCTGGTGATCGCAACGGGCGGTCAGGGCGAGCCGCGGGCCGCGCTTGGCCGAATCGCCTCGGGCAATCATGACCTGAAGCTTGGCGAAGGCGATACGGTCATCTTTTCGTCGCGGATCATCCCGGGCAACGAAGTCGCGATTGGCCGCATCATGAACCAGCTGTCCGATCTTGGCGTGCGCATCGTGACGGAGCGCCAGGCGCACGTCCATGTATCCGGCCATCCCGGGCGGCCCGAGTTGGTCGAGATGTACAATTGGGTCCGACCGAAGATCGTCGTACCGGTCCACGGCGAAGCCCGACACCTCGCCGAACATGCGCGACTGGCGCTCAGCCACGGCGTCAAATCTGCCGTTGTGCAGGAAAACGGCCACGTCATTCGCCTGGCGCCGGGCGAGCCGAAGAAGGTCGATGAGGTCCGCGTCGGCCGCCTGGTCCTCGACGGCGACGTCATCCTGCCCGCGGACGGTGCCACGGTCACGGAACGGCGCCGCATGGGGTACGGCGGGTTGATCACCGTTGCTGTTCCGGTTGGCGATGGCGGCAGGCTTGCCGGCGAGCCGCTTATCCGGCCGTTTGGGGTTCCGGTTGAGGAAGACCGCGACGACTTCATCGCCGATGCAACGGACGCCGCCCGGCGCGCTTACAGTCCCGGCGGCGACGAGGAGAAAGTCCGCGAATCCGTCCGCCTCGCGGTTCGCCGCTGTGCAACGCTTTGGACCGGCAAGAAACCGCTGGTCGAGGTCATGATGCTCCAGGTCGCCTGATGGAATATTCGTCCATCGTTGCGATCTACTTCCTGTTCTTTGCCTTCAGCGCTTTCCTGTTGCTGCCATTCGGCGTCCGGACCGATGAAGAAGTAGGGAATCCGAAGGTCGCCGGTCAGGCGGAAAGCGCGCCCCATCGCTTCGATCTGAAGCGGCACCTGCTGAAAGCTGCCTTAGTCGGCGCGGTCCTCTTTGCGCTCTATTACGCGAACTGGACCTACGGCTGGATCAAGCCGAGCGACCTCGACTTTTATCACTCGCGCTAGCGGCGCTTGTCGATCGCCTGCGCCAACGCGGCGTAGAGCTTGCCCATGTCGGATGACATGAGCGTCACCGCGATCATGCCGCCGTCACGTTCGGCGAGAACGCGCCGGAGCATCGACTCGAAATCGTGGACGTAGCGATTGACGGAGCGCTGGAACTCCGCGTCGGTTTCGTAGTGCGAGCGGATCGCGCGGGTTTCGCTGCCGCCGATCAGGCGCACGGCGCGACTGGTGAACACGCCGCGGTTGCCCTTCAGGTAGGCGTTCCAGGCTTTGTCATCGATTTCGTCGGCCATGATCTTGCCGACATCAATCGCCGCTGAGTGCATCGAATCGATCAGCAGTGCGACGCGCTTAGCGAAGACCTCGCTGTCCTTCTCGCGCTGCTCCTTGCTGGTCTGCTCGATATGGGCTTCGAGCGCCGACGCCGTCTGCCCCAGGGTCAGCATCTGCTGGGTTAGCCGGTCGGAGGCGGCACGGGCTGAATCAACCGCCCGCGCGGCGACATTCTCGACGTCGCGGAGCCGCTCTTCGACGCTCTCGCGGATGACCTTCTCCAATGCCGTGCGGGCTTCGGCCGACAACTTGCCGGCGGCTTCGGGAATTGCAGCCTCGATCGCTTCCCGGGCGCGGTCGGCGGCATGTGACGCCGCTTCCTTCACCTGGAGCAGCGACGCGACCAGGGTCGGCCCCGTCTCCGCGCTCAGCGTGGCCGCCTCCCGCTCGACCTTGACCAGGGTCGAGGCAAGTTCCGCGAGGCGCGACTGGGCGTCCTCGACGCCGCCGTCGACGCTGGACAACAAGGCTGCGAACCGCTCCCGCTGCTGCTCGATCTCGGCGCCAGTCGCGGTGAGCCGCTCGTTAGCCTCAACGGTCGCATCGCGCAGCCACCCGATCTGCGGTCGAACTGCAGCCGTGGTCTCGGCTAGACGATCGGCGCCACCCTGGGCTTCGCCGATCAAGGTGCCGACGCTTTCTCGAATGTCGGTGCTCAGCTGGTCGATGCTGTCGCGCAGCGCAGCGGTTCGCTCCGCAAGTGATCCGATCGCGCCATCCTGCGTGCTGGCTTGGGCCGCCAGCGTGTCGAGCTCGACGCGGGCTCGGGTGAGCGATTCGAGAAAATGATTGGCGCGTTCGTCGCCATTGGCGGCAAGCTCGGTGAAGCGCTGGTCAATCAGCGCGAGGCCGCGCCCGATCTCCGCAATCATCGATTGCGACGCTCTGTCCTGCTCGGCAACTCGGCTCGACAGCGATGAAAGGGAGCTGTTGGCATGGTCGATGTTCGCCGCGAGCGATTCTGCTGCGTCCGCACCTGCCTTGCCAATGCCTGCTGAAGCCTGTGCCACGAGCGAGGCGACTGCAGCGGCCTGGACGTCGATGCCGGACCGGATCTGCTCGAGCGTTTCCGAAGTCCGCGAAAGAAGCGTGTCGAGCGTGCCCGAGTAAGCCTTTTGGGCTTCGCCAACGCTTACCACCGCGCCGGCGCTCGCTGTTTCAATCTCGGCGAGGCGCTCGGCCAGGCGGACTGTCGCCTCGGCCACCATTTCGTCCGCGGTCCGCGTGCGCTGCGCGAGTTCGCTGACCTGCTGTCCGAAACTCGCGGCCTTCTCTGCCGAGTCGCGACCGATGAGGCGAAGCTGGTCTGCAACGGCGCGGGCGTTTTGCTCCGCCTGCGGCAAGTCTTCGAGCAAGACGGCGATATCGACGCGCGCCGACCCCGCCGCACGGTCAAGTGCCTCGCCATGGCGCATCAGCTTTTCGGTGCTGCTGTCGAACTCGCGCGTAATTCCGCCGAGCTTGCCAGTCGCTTCGTCGCCAAGCTGCATCAGGTGCTGGGCAATCATCGTCAGCTCGGTCCGGCTGTCCGAGATCCGCTGCGACAGCACCTCGAGCAGTGCCTCGAGCGACCGCGCCTCACTGCGCATGGTGATGACCGAACGGGTGAAGCGTTCGGCTTCCTTGCGGCGAGTCCGGCCGAAGATCAGCCATGCGAGCCCCATCAGTGCCAGGGGGCCGGCCGCAACGGAGACCCATTGCGCGATCAGCGGGGATGACAGTGGCTGACCACCCAGCGTCCGTCCTGCCGACCAGGCGGTGTAGGCGAGCCACAATGCCGCAATCACGGCGAGCGCGCCGGCGAGCGCCTGCCGTCCTCCGGCGCCGCGCGCCTCGGCGCTCTGCTCCTGCCACTGTTCCTGGTCGAATGACGGCTCGACGAAGTCGACGCTGTTCGCCAGCAGGTTGTTGGTTTCTGCCGCGTCATCGGCCGGTGGCAGGGATTCGGCGCGTTTCGGAGTGGGTGTCATCGCAGAAGCGAGTTTACCATCTTTGACCGCGCGCGAAAGCGGTTAGAGAAGGGCGGGGGCCCAAACAGGGACGAAGCGGGGATTCATGGCGGTCGGGGCGCTGATCGGCGCCTATCAGGAAGACGATAGCGGGGCGCTGCGCGCCCTGTTTCCGCTCGCCGGACGGACGCTCATCGAATACCAGGTTCGCTGCGCGGCCGCGGCGGGCGCTGCGCCGATCGTGGTGGTGGTCGAGCGAGTGCCGCAGATGCTTCAGGACGCGTTCGAGCGTCTCCGCCTCGACTCGATCGGCGTCTTCGCCGTGAGCGAGATCAATGAGGCGATCAGCAGATTCGAAGCAGGCTCTTCGATCATCATGATCGGCGACGGCGTTGCGCCACCGGTCGAGCTGGTCACGCAAATGGCCGAGCAGGCCGAACCCGCCGTCACGATCGTGCCAGACGATGAGCAGCATCAGGCCTACGAGCGGATCGATGCCGGTTCTCGATGGGCCGGGGTGGCGATTGTCGATGCGAACCTCCTCGGTTCAACCGCCGCAATACTCGGCGACTGGGACCTGCAGTCGACCCTGCTGAGGCGCGCCATCCAAGAAGGCGCTGTCAGAATCCAGACGACCGAGGCCGGAGGCGAGCCGCTACTGGTGCAAAATGCCGAGCAGCTGGCCGATTTCCAGCGCGTCTTGATCCAGGCCTCGCGTGGGGCGCGGACCGATTTCGCGAGCCGGTACCTTCTCGCCCCCGTCGAGGACATCGCGACCGAGCAATTGATGGAGACTCCGGTAAGGCCGGTGTGGCTGATTTGGGCAGCGCTCGGACTGAGCCTAGGCGGCGCTTTCTGCTTCAGTCGCGGCTGGCTCGGCGCCGGTCTCGTGTTGCTCGTGCTGTCGACCCCACTCGACCTGATTGCCTCGCGTCTCGCCAGCCTGCGCTTGAAGCCGCTACCTGCCAAGATGCTGAGCCGTTCGGCCTTGTGGCCTGCAAGTGGGCTCGCGTTGCTGGCCATCGGGCTGTGGGAGATGCGACATGGCCCCGGATGGGGTGCGCTGGTTACCGCGGCTGCGGGCTGCGCCTTTGCCGAGGCGGCCAGGATTGAGAAGTCGACGATGCCCCCCGGTGGCGACTTGTGGCTCTTTTCACGCCGAAACGCCGTCGCTCTGGCGATCCCCTTTGCCATCGGCGGCGTGTGGACGGCCTATCTGCTCGGCATCCTGGCCTACGCGGCCATTTCCTTCTTCATCGTCCAGCGGGTCCGTCACCAGCTAGCGAGTTGACGCCAATTTAACGGAAATCCGCTAGACGCGACGCGATGATGCCCGAGGAATGGCCCATTGCTGCGCCAGCAGCGGACGGGAACGGCCCTGCGCGCCCTGCGGGCCGAGGCCGTTTGGCGACCGTTCGTCGCGATTTCTTCCTCAATCCTGCGGAGCGGCTGACGGAGCAGGAGCGGGCGCTCATGACTTCCATGCTCCATTGCCTCGTCAGCGATGTTGCAGACAGCGTTCGGGCGGCGCTGCCGAGCGGGCGGATCGCGGCGAACGACGAGGGCGACGCTACGCTTGTCGAATCACTGATTGCCTCGGGGCTACTCGACGAGCCAGGACTGATGGCGCTGCTGCTTCGGCGTGCCGACGAGGAGCGGATTGCGACTGCGGCTAGGGCTCGCAGCGGACGCCGCGAGGCGCGTGTCCTCCAGGGGCTCGTTAGCCATGATTACGGTGCCGTTGCTGCGGCGGCGATGGCGCTGATCCTGGCACGTGGTCGCCGCCGCGACCGCTTCGGCCAGTGCCTCGTCGCGTTCGATGATCTACCCGAAGCGAGCGGCGAGCATCTTGTTCATGCGGTTTCCGCTGGACTGCGTCACGAACTTGCGGCCGCGCGAGGCGTCGCTAACGCCGATTCAGAGCTGACGGAGGCGGCCGACATCGTGTTCGAAGGGCATGATTCTGAGCGGAGCGTCGAAGCACTTACCGCCGCGCTGGTGCACTTCCTCGACGAAGGCGGCGGCCTGACCGACGACCTCGTACTCTCTGCCGCCCATGAAGGGGAAATCGGTTTCGTGGGCGAGGTGCTTGCTCGGCGCGGCGGAGTCCCGAGCGAGTCGGCCATGGACGAGTTACTGTCGGGCGAGTCCCGGCGTGTGATGGCGATGCTGCGTGTGGCCGACGCCTCGCGCGAGCTCAGTGCCGGGCTGCTTGGCGGTATCGGCGACCTGCTTGGGATCACCGAGGCTGGAGAGGCCATCGCTCTGTTTGATCGCATGGGCGAGGATGAGGTTCGGGCCGCGCGCAGCTGGCTCGTGACTGCGCCGAATTATCGAAGCGCCCTCGAGCGTCTCGGCGAGCGTCGTGGCTAGCGCTCCGTCCGAGCCCCGCCCGGTCTTGGGTCGCCTCGATCGAAGTGGACGCCTGGTCTCCGCCGATCCGGCGCTCGAATCGCTGCAACGCGAGGCGGGGTCGACTCTCGGCCAACCGCTGGCCTTGCCGCAGATTTCTGCTGTTGCCGACCTTGCACGCAAGCTCCGTACGCCGGTCTCCCGGCCCGCGCTCGCGGCGTCGACCGACCATGACATAGAGCTATGGGTGACCGCGACACCTGAAGGTGACGAGATTGCGCTGTCGCTGGAGGGTTGGAGCGAGCGGGCTCCTGCCGGACCGCGGCTGGCGGCGATTCTCGGCGGCGGAGCGGAAGCCGAGACCGGCGGTGCCCGCAACGAATGGGCGGCCGACGAGGAGCTTCGGATCATCTCCTTGTCGCCGGACCTCGCCGAGATGCTGGGTGTCGACCCGGACAACGTCGCCGGTCAGCCACTGACCCGCGTCGTTCGCCTCGAAGAAGACGATAACGGGGAAATGCCGTTGATCAGCGCCCTTGCGGCGCGCCGGGGTTTTGCCGGTCAGCATGCTCGCAGCCGCTCCGACGAAAGCCGCGAAGTGATGCTCAGCGGTGAGGTGGTGACGGGTGCCGACGGTAGCTTCGCGGGCTTCCGAGGTTCGGTCCAATCCGACGGTGCGGCACAGCCAGCCGAACCCGCACGGACGACTGCATTCGACCACGCGCTCGACGAGGTCCTACGCTCGCCACTCGACCGCATCATCGAAAGCGCTGAGCGGATCGTGGAGCGCGCCGACGGCCCGCTGCGCAGTGATTATGCCGGTTATGGCAACGATATCGCTGCCGCCGCACGTCACCTGCTCTCCGTTCTGACTTCGATGAGCGAGCAGCCAGGAGCCGACCAACACTCGATCGATCTTGCGGCGCTCGCAGCGGAAGCGGTCGTAATGCTCGAGTCTTCTGCCGACGATCAGGGTGTGATCATCCAGCCGGATGGCCGCGGTCCGCTGATGGCTAACGGTGAAGAGCGAGCTGTCATCCAGATTCTGGTCAACCTGATCGGTAACGCTATCCGTCATTCGCCGCAGGGCGGCATGATTCGTCTTAGCTTCCGGAGCGCCGGTGGCCGCGCGTCGGTCAGTGTCGCCGACGATGGTCCGGGCGTGGACGCCGCAGACCAACAGCGCATCTTCGACCGATTCGAGCGAGCTCAAACGAGAGGCGAGGGCACCGGTCTTGGACTCGCAATCTCACGCCGGCTGGCGCGGTCAATGGGTGGCGACGTGACTCTGGACAGTGCGCCGGGCGAAGGCGCGCGCTTCACGCTGACGCTGCCGGCAGCCTAGCGCTTATCGACCGGAACGTAATCGCGCTGCGTCGCTCCGATATAGAGCTGGCGCGGACGGCCGATCTTTTGGTCCGGATCGGCGATCATCTCGTTCCACTGCGCAACCCAGCCCACCGTACGCGCAAGAGCGAACAATGCTGTGAACATGTCGGTCGGGAAGCCGATCGCGTTGAGGATCACGCCCGAATAGAAATCCACGTTCGGATAGAGCTTCTTCTCGATGAAATATTCGTCGTTGAGCGCGATGTGCTCGAGCTCCTTAGCGACATCCAGCACCGGGTCCTTGATGTTGAGCTCCGCAAGCACCTCGTCCGCGGTTGCCTTCATCACCTTCGCCCGCGGGTCGAAGTTCTTGTAGACGCGATGGCCGAATCCCATCAGCCGGAACGGGTCGTCCTTGTCCTTGGCGCGGGCGATATACTCCGGGATGCGGTCAACCGTGCCGATCTCCCGCAGCATGTTGAGAGCAGCCTCGTTGGCGCCGCCGTGCGCCGGGCCCCATAGGCAAGCGATGCCGGCGGCGATGCACGCAAACGGGTTCGCGCCTGACGAGCTCGCCAGCCGCACGGTCGAGGTCGAGGCGTTCTGCTCGTGGTCGGCATGGAGAATGAAGATGCGCCGCATCGCATTCTCGATGATCGGGTTCACATGATAGGGCTCGGCTGGAACGCCGAAGGTCATTCGCAAGAAGTTGCCCGTGTAGCTGAGGCTGTTGTCCGGATAGAGGAAGGGCTGTCCGAGCGTATATTTGTACGCCATCGCGACCAGGGTCGGCATCTTCGCGATCAACCGATGCGAGGCAATCATCCGCTGCTCGGGATCGGTGATGTCGGTGCTGTCGTGATAGAAAGCGGACAAAGCGCCGACCACGCCGCATAGCACGGCCATCGGGTGGGCGTCGCGCCTGAAGCCACGGTAGAAGGTCGCGAGCTGCTCGTGGACCATGGTGTGGCGGCTGATGGTGTAGCTGAATTCGTCGAGCTCTGCCTTCTTCGGAAGCTCGCCGTGGAGCAGTAGGTATGCGACCTCCATGAAGGTCGAATTCTCGGCCAGCTGATCGATCGGGTAGCCGCGATGAAGCAGGATGCCGGCCTCGCCGTCGATATAGGTGATGGCGCTCTTGCAGCTCGCAGTGGACGTAAAGCCCGGGTCGTAGGTGAACAGTCCTGTCTCGCTGTAAAGCTTGCGGATATCGATGACCTCGGGGCCCACCGATCCTTCAAGGAGCATGAACTGGTGGTTTGTTCCCTCGACGCCCAGGGTGGCGGTCTTGGTCTTGTCAGTCATGCATTCGGCTCCATCCGGTCGGCGATGCGAGCGAGGCTTTCATCCCGACCCAACAACACCAACACATCAAAAATCCCCGGAGACGTCGTGCGCCCTGTGAGGGCAGCGCGGAGCGGCTGGGCAAGCTTGCCGAGCTTCACGCCTGTACCCTCCGCGACCTCGCGGATGGCCGCCTCTAGGACCGCCGCATCCCAGTTCGCAAGTGCAACAAGCTTCGAGTAAGTCGAAGCCAGGATCGAACGGGCTTCGGGTGTCAGAAGGTCCGCAGCAGCCGCGTCGATCTCGAGCGGCCGCTGGACAAACAGAAAGCGGGCCCCCTCGGCAAGTTCATTCAGCGTATGCGCGCGAGCCTTCAGCTCCGGCATGGCCCTAACCAGCAGCTCTTTTTGCTCGGCGCTGGCGATGCCTAGCCGTGGGGCAACCAGATCCGCCAGCCGCTGATCGTCGGCTTCGCGGATGTAATGGCCGTTGAGGTTCTCGAGCTTTTTGAAGTCGAAACGCGAGGGTGATTTGCCAACCTGCGGCAGGTCGAACCACTCGATCGCCTGCTCGCGGCTGATGATTTCGTCATCGCCATGGCCCCAGCCGAGCCGCAGCAGGTAATTGCTGACCGCCTCAGGCAGCAGCCCCAGCTCGTCGCGATAGGCGTCGACGCCCATCGCTCCGTGACGCTTGCTGAGCTTGGCACCGTCAGGTCCATGGATCAACGGGACGTGGGCATAGGTAGGCTCCGGCCAGCCCATGGCGCGGATGATGGCCAGCTGCCGGAAGGCGTTATTGAGATGGTCGTCGCCGCGGATCACGTGGGTGACCCCCATGTCGTGATCGTCGACCACGACAGCCAGCATGTAGGTCGGAGTCCCGTCGGAGCGGAGGAGGATGAAATCGTCCAGCTCCACGTTCTGGACCGTGACCCGGCCCTGGACCTGGTCGTCGATGACGGTCTCGCCTTCGCGCGGCGCCTTCAGGCGGATGACAAAGTTCTTCTCGCCCTGCGGCTCGACCACGTCACGCCAGGGGCTGTTTATGCGAAACGGCTTGCGCTCTGCCTTGGCGCGCTCGCGCTGCTCGGCCAGCTCTTCCTGGGTCATGTAGCAGCGGTAGGCCGCTCCACGCTCGAGCAGCCGATGTGCGATTTCGGCATGTCGCGACCAGAATTGCGACTGGTAATATTCGTGGCCGTCCCAATCGAGCTCGAGCCAGCGCATGCCGTCAAGGATGGCATCGATCGCATCCTGCGTAGACCGCGCCTTATCGGTATCCTCGATCCTGAGCAGGAACTTGCCGCCGTGATGGCGCGCGTAGAGCCAGTTGAACAGCGCCGTGCGCGCGCCTCCGATGTGCAGGAATCCGGTAGGTGAAGGTGCGAACCGCGTAACGACGGGCTTGTCACTTGCGCTGGTCAATTTTTCTCCGCTTGCGCTCGAGGGCGCTTTCCACTCAAACTCATGCTGCAATGCAATGGACGAGCGCCCCTAACATAGGGGAAGCGCCTCTTCCACAGCGTGCTCGGAGCTATTGGAAGACGCGGTTTTCCACCGCTCACGAGGGATTGGAAAATCTCCTCGAGGCGGAGCGCGCCCAGTTGCCGCCCTGGTTCGTCGTTGGCTTCGGCACCGGGATAGCGGCATGGTTCGCTCTCGGCTCCGATTGGCAATGGAAGCTGTTCCTGTCCCTGGCAGCCGCCTGTGCTGCGGCCGGATTCGCTATCGGCGGCGGGAGGGCAGGGCGGGCTCTCGGCTGGTTCGCCCTCGCATCGACGATCGGATGCGGCCTGGTCTGGGCGCGGGCGATGTGGGTCGAGCAACCGCGGTTGGACCGGCCGGTGGTGGCTGAGATGACGGCGACGGTGAAGACGGTCGAACATCTCGCGGCACGGGATACGGTTCGGCTCCTCCTGAAGCCGCAGGGTTCGATGTTGCCGCCGCTGGTGCGAGTTTCGGTCGACGAGGATAAATTTCCGCAGGGAATCGCATCCGGTGCGGATGTCCAGGTGAAGGCTCGACTGGCTCCCCCGCCGCCGATGGCATTGCCCGGTACTTACGATTTTGCACGCGACGCATGGTTCAATGGCATCGGCGCGGTGGGCAAGGCTCTTGGACCGGTGCAAGTCGTGCATCCGGCAGTTCCACACGGACTCGACCGTGTCCGCGCGAGTCTTCGCTCGCTCGTGTCCTCGCGCCTACCCGGCAACTCCGCCGGCATCGCGATTGCGCTGGTCACCGGGGACCAGAACGCCGTCGACCAAGGCGACGCCGACGCGATGCGGCGCAGCGGCCTGACGCACCTGCTTTCGGTCAGCGGGCTGCACATCGCGGCCGTCGTTGCGTTTGCGATGCTCCTGACCCTGCGGTTTCTGGCGCTGAGCGAGACGTTGGCGCTGCGCTTCAACCTGGTCCTGGTTGCGGCCGCCGTCGCTGCTGCGGCCGGGATTGGATACACCGTTCTGACGGGCATGCAGGTGCCGACGGTGCGCAGTTGCGTCGCTGCCGTGCTGATCCTCGCCGGCATCGCGCTGGGGCGTGACGCGCTTAGTATCCGCCTGATCGCCACCGGCGCGCTCGTCGTGCTGGTCTTCCGGCCTGAAGCGCTTGCCGGTCCGAGCTTCCAGATGAGCTTCGCCGCTGTCACCTCCATCGTTGCCCTTCACTCAACCGCCTTGGCGCGTAAGCACCTCCAGCGCCGCGATGAGGGGCCGATTGCCCGGACGGCCCGCGCACTCCTCGGCATTGTAGCGACCGGTGTGGCGGTGGAAGTCGCGCTGATGCCGTTGGCGCTCTACCACTTTCATCGCTCGGGCCTTTACGGGGTCGGGGCGAACATCGTCGCGATCCCGCTCACTACCTTCGTCATCATGCCGCTCGAGGCGATGGCCCTCGTGTTGGATCCGATTGGGATTTCAACGCCTTTCTGGTGGCTGAGCGGCTTGTCGATCGACCTGCTGCTGGCTCTCGCCCACGCCGTTGGGTCAGCGAAGGGCGCAGTCGCCCTGTTGCCCTCGATGCCGCAGTGGGCATTCGCCGGGATGGTCGGTGGCGGCGTCTGGCTGTGCCTGTGGACGACGCGCTGGCGCATGCTCGGACTTGTCCCCATCGCGATTGGTGCGCTGGGTGCGGCCCTTGCTCCGACGCCGGACTTGCTCATCACAGGTGACGGGCGCCACCTTGCGGTGGTCGATCACGGCGTTCCGTACATCCTTCGCGATCGCACCGGCGATTATGTCCAGAGCCTGCTCGCGGAGGCTTCGGGCTATGATAGCGATCCGGAGCTAATCGAGGACCAGTTGGCGAGCGACTGTTCGCGTGACGCATGCGTTGCGCTGCTTCGCCGAGGGTCCGTCGAATGGCGGCTACTTGCCACGCGATCCGCTTACCGGATCGATTGGGAGGCGATCACGAATGCCTGCGCTTCGGCCGACATCGTTGTCTCGGACCGCCGTTTGCCTAAGGCCTGTCAGCCGCGCTGGCTGAGGCTAGACAGCTCGACGCTGGCTCGCACTGGCGGCCTTGCGATTTATCTCGGGAAGACACCGTGGATCGATAGCGTCGCCGAACGCGTCGGTGAGCATCCGTGGCGTGAGACAGCGGCTCAGTAGCGGCGGATCAAGCCCGCCAGCCGGCCCTGGATAGTCACGCG
>Ga0207648_10003124_pt1 | contig 17485 bp, 18 predicted proteins | sample KBSMisM32_FD_184310 | JGI IMG/M metagenome (GOLD analysis project Ga0207648, IMG submission 184310) | Miscanthus rhizosphere microbial communities from Kellogg Biological Station, Michigan, USA - KBS Miscanthus M3-2 (SPAdes) (version 2) | ecosystem: Host-associated > Plants > Roots >...
ATCGCGGAGCGGTGATGACGGACATGTCGCAACCGGCTTATGTCCGCCGCGCGCTGGTCGAACCCGAACCGCCGCCGCTACCGGGCGGAGACGCCCTGACATGGACGCGCGCCCGCCTGTTCGATGGCGTATTCAATACCGTGCTGACGATCGTCAGCGGCGTCCTCATCGTGGTCGTGGTGTGGCCAGCCGTAAAGTTTCTGCTCATCGACGCGGTCTGGACGGGCTCGAGCCGCGCCGATTGCCTACCGGAAACAGTGGGTCGCGAGGTCGGCGCCTGTTGGCCATTCGTCAGGGCGAAGTTCGCCCAATTCATGTACGGCTTTTACCCTGCAAGTGAACATTGGCGGGTCAATCTGACCTACGCGCTCGGCGCGACCCTGCTCGTTCCACTGCTTGTTCCGCGTGCGCCCCATAAGGCTCTCAACGCGATCCTGTTTTTCGGGGCCTTCCCGGTCGTGGCGTTCTTCCTGCTGGTCGGCGGCCTGTTCGGGTTGCCGCATGTGGAAACCCGCCTTTGGGGCGGACTCCTGGTCACGCTCGTCATCTCGTTCACCGGCATCATCTTCTCGCTGCCGCTCGGTATCGTGCTCGCGCTCGGACGCCGCTCCGAGTTGCCGATCGTCCGTACCGCCTCGATCGTTTTCATCGAGTTCTGGCGCGGCGTCCCGCTGATCACGGTCCTGTTCTTTGCCACTTATATGCTGCCGTTCTTCCTGCCCGGTCATTGGAAGATCGACGGGCTGCTGCGCGTGTTGATCGGCGTCGTCCTTTTCGCCGGAGCCTACATGGCCGAGGTCGTGCGCGGGGGGCTGCAGGCGATGCCGCGCGGCCAGTACGAGGCGGCCATGGCGCTCGGGCTGGGCTATTGGCGCATCATGGGCTTCGTCATCCTGCCGCAGGCGCTGCGGCTGGTCATTCCCGGTATCGTCAATTCGTTCATTGCGCTGTTCAAGGATACAACGCTGGTGCTCATCGTCGCGATTTTCGACCTGCTGGGCCAATTGCGTGCGGCTTTTGCCGATCCGGCCTGGGCAACGCCGGTAACACTGTTCACCGGGTTCGCATTCGCCGGGATGATCTATTTCCTCGTCAGCTTCGGAATGTCGCGCTACGCGTTATCCATGGAACGGCGGTTGAACACCGGGCGGCCGCGGTGAGACAGGGTTGAGAACGTGAGCGACGGAGGTCAAGGCAAAGGCGCGGGCGGGTCGACCCGGCACATCGTCCTCGACATGCGCACGACCGAGAACGAAATCGCGATCGAGATCATCGGCCTGGACAAGTGGTTTGGCAGCTTCCACGTGCTTCGCGGTGTCGACCTCAAGGTCATGCGAGGCGAGCGCGTCGTCATCTGCGGCCCCTCAGGCAGCGGCAAGTCGACGTTGCTTCGATGCATCAACCGTATCGAGGACTGGCAGCGCGGCCGGGTCATCGTCGACGGCATGGAGCTGACCGAGGATCTCAAGAAGATCGACGAGGTCCGCCGCGAGGTCGGCATGGTGTTTCAGCAGTTCAACCTGTTTCCTCATCTCACGGTACTCGACAATTGTACGCTCGCGCCCATCTGGGTCCGCAAGCTGCCGAAGAAGGAGGCCGACGAGGTCGCCCGGCATTTCCTCGAGCGGGTGCGCATCCCTGAGCAGGCGGACAAATATCCGGCTCAGCTCTCCGGCGGACAGCAGCAGCGGGTCGCGATCGCGCGTGCCCTGTGCATGCAGCCGAAAATCATGCTGTTCGACGAGCCGACCTCGGCGCTCGATCCGGAGATGGTCAAGGAGGTGCTCGACACCATGGTCGGCCTCGCGCTCGACGGCATGACCATGGTGGTGGTCAGCCATGAGATGGGATTTGCGCGTCAGGTCGCGAACCGCATGGTGTTGATGGATGCCGGCCAGATCATCGAAATGAACGAGCCCGAGGCCTTCTTCAATCATCCGCGGCACGAGCGCACCAAGCTGTTCCTCAGCCAGATTCTGCACTGAGGTGACCGTCGCTCACGGGATCTGCAAATGAGGAGGTGTCCGCGGGGAGAATCTGGTCAGTGCAGGAGCGGCCCGCTCGCCCGTTTCCAGGCGTCGATGCCGCCCTGGATATGGCAGGCGGATGCGAGCCCGGCGTCCTGCGCCGCCTGCACCGCCATTGCCGAGCGCTCGCCGAAGGCACAGTAGAAGATGATGCGCTTGCCGGTGGCGCGGGCGAGTTCGTGCAGCATGCCGCCCGGGCGGACATTGGCTGCAAGCTCGGGGTAGGGGGCGTGCAGCGAGCCCGCGATGATGCCGTGCTTCTCGCGTTCCGTCCGCTCGCGCAAATCGACGAGCGCCACGTCGGGCCGGCCGTTGAGGGTCATGGCCTCGGCGGCGCTGACCGACCAGCCCCGCCGCGCGATCTCCTCCTGTGCAAGGCCGACGCGCATGTTGGCCGGCACGGCGACATCCATCATCTTGGGATTGGGCAGATTGAGATTGTTCATCAGCTCGACATATTGATCCACCGATTTCACCTGCAGGCGCGGGTTGAACGCCCTTTCCTCGCCGATGGTCGATACGGTCTCACCCTTATAATCATGGGCGGGGAAAATCATGGTCTCGTCGGGCAAGCGCAGCAGCTTGTTGAAGATCGAGTCGTACTGCGCACGCGGGTCGCCATTCTGGAAGTCGGTCCGGCCGGTGCCGCGGATCAGGAGCGTGTCGCCGGTAAACACCCGGTCGCGCATCAGGAAGCTGTAGGAATCATCGGTGTGGCCGGGCGTATAGAGCGCGTCGAGCGCGACACCCTCGATTGTGAGCTTGTCGCCCTCCCAAAGACGCATCGACACCACGTCGACCTTGCTGCGCTCGCCCATCACGGTCACGCAATGGGTCCGGTCGCGGAGCGCGCCGAGGCCGGTGAGATGATCGGCATGGAGGTGCGTATCGACGGCCTTGACCAACCTGAGGTCGAGTTCGTCCACGAGCTGGAGGTACCGGTCGACCTTCTCCAGCACGGGATCGATGATCAGCGCCTCGCCTCCGCGCCGGCTGGCCAGAAGATAGGTGTAGGTCCCCGAGACGCTGTCGAAGAGCTGGCGGAAGATCATCGCCCTGCCTCGCCGATTTGGGGATTCCGAATCCCCTGGTGACGCTGCGGACAATATAAATATGCCAAGCCCTCGGAAGAAGGGGGCGGGAAGCCCCTGCTATTCCTCGTAAATCATCTTTCGCGTCATCCCGCCGTCCACGATGAAATTCGCACCGGTGATGAACCCCGCGCGTTTGCCGTCGAGCAGGAATGCGACCATCTCGGCAATGTCTTGCGGCCAGCCGACCCGCCCGACGGGATGCTGCAGGTGGTCCTTGCGCCGCAATTTCTGGTCGGGGTTGGTCACGATCCAGCCGGGACTCACGCAATTGACCCGGACATCGGGGCCAAGGCTGATCGCCAGGGCGTGGGTCAACGCCAGGAGGCCGCCCTTGGAGGCGGAGTAGGATTCGGTGTTGGGCTCGGACATCAGCGCCCGCGTCGACGCGATGGTCACGATGGCGCCCTTCGCGCACGCAACCGCCGCTCCGCCGCGCGGGCCAACAGGAAGGTGGCGGTCAGGTTGGTGTCGAGGACCTTGCGCCATTCGGCCAGGGTGAGCAGGCGCAAAGGCTTGCGCACTATGATGCCGGCGTTCGACACAAGCGCGTCGAGGCGCTCGAATTTGTCGGTGACGGCTCCGACCGCGCGCCGGACGGTCTCTTCGTGCGTGACGTCGCCCTCGATCAGAACGACGTTACGCACATATCGGTTGTAGCTGCGCTTGAGCCCCGATCCCGGCAGATCGACCACGCCGACGCGCCATCCCGTCTCCAACAGCTGACGTGAAATCGCGCGGCCGATGCCGTGCGCGGCCCCGGTGACGATTGCAACCGGGACCTTGGTCCGCGGCATGATCAGCCCTTCGGCTCGACCGGCAGATCGTCGCGCGCCCCCCATTCCGACCATGAGCCGTCGTAGAGAGACTTGGGGGCCTTGCCGAGCGCATCGAGTGCGAGCCAGAGCGTGGCGGCGGACACTCCCGAGCCGCAACTCGTGATCACGGGCCGGTCGAGGTCGACGCCGCCGGCGGCAAATGCCGCTCGGAGCTTCTCCGGCGAGGCGAGCGAGCCGTTCTCGACCACGGCGGTGGAGGGGACGTTCAGCGCGCCCGGCATATGGCCGGAGCGCACGCCGGCGCGCGGCTCGGGCGCGTGCCCGACGAAACGATCGGCCGGCCGCGCATCGACGACCTGCGCCGACTTGCTTTCCAGCGCCGACCGCACGGTGTCGAGAGAAGCCACGATGTCGGCGGGTTTGCGCGACTCGAACCGGCGTGGCGCACGCTTGGCAGCCCCGACTTCGATCGGCCGCTGTTCTGCCTTCCACTTCGGAAATCCGCCGTCGAGGATGAACACGTTCTCGGCGCCGAACAGGCGAAAAGTCCACCACACCCGCGGCGCGGAAAACATGCCCGCACCGTCATATACGACGATGGTATCGCTATCAGCGATGCCGAGCGCGCCCACCTCGCTCGCGAACTGCTTGTTGTCCGGCAGCATATGCGGCAGCGGGTTGGAATGGTCGGAAATCGCATCGATGTCGAAGCGCACGGCGCCGGGAATGTGGCCGGCGAGATATTCGGCCGCGGCATCGCGTTTCATCGCCGGCAGATAGAACGAGCCATCCACGACCACAGTCGTCGGCGTGCCGAGGCGATCGGCAAGCCAGGCGGTGGTCACCAACCAGCGGGACGTTGGGCTTTCATTCGGCATGACGGTACTCACTATAGTGGAACGGTCCGCGGCCTTAATTTCGGATGCCTGCGGCCGCGGCACAAGATCGAGACGCCAATTTGCGCTTCCAGGGTGAGCGTGGACAAGCGAAAGTGTTCGCCTCACGCAAATGCAATCCGCACGCGCCGGTTTTGCTTGCCCTTCTTTTCGATCTGCGTCACCCGCACGTCGCCGATCTCACTCGTCGCGCGCACATGGGTGCCGCCGCAGGGCTGCAAATCATATCCGACGATCTCGATCAGCCGCACGCGGCCGGTGCCGGTGGGCGGTTTGACCGACATGGTCTTGATCAGGCCGGGCGCTGCCGCGAGTTCAGCATCGGTGATCCAGCGCGAGCGCACCTCGGCTCCCGCCGCGATCATGTCGGCAAGCTTCCTGGTGATGTCGTCCCTGTCGAGACCGGCTTCGGGAATGTCGAAGTCGAGCCGTCCATCGGCGTCGCCAACCGCGCCGCCGGTGACGGGATACGGCAGTACAGCCGAGAGCAGATGCAAGGCCGTGTGCATGCGCATGCGCGCGTACCGTAAGCCCCAGTCGATGGTAGCATGTACGGGCTCGCCGATCTTGAACTGCACGCCGGTCGTGGCTGCCGGCACATGCGCGATCTCGGTTTTCTCGGGATCGGTGTAGCTTGCGTTCACGATCGGGATGGCATCACCGGTTGCCGTCGTGAGCATGCCACGATCGGCGGGCTGGCCGCCAGAAGCGGCGTAGAACACGGTGCGATCGAGCACGATGCCTCCCGCCTCAGTCAGTCCTACGACAAGGGCCGCGCATTCTTTCAGATATGAATCTTCGCGAAACAGGCAATCGGTCGGCGCGGCGGATCGTGACATGTGATCAATCCGGGGTCAGGTTCGTTCGTACGGCACCTTCACGCTGTTGCGCCGCTCCAGCCATTCCGGGACCGGAAGTCCTTTCTCGCGCAAGAAATCCGGATTGAACAGTTTCGATTGATAGCGCGTGCCGAAATCCGCGAGAATCGTAACGATGGTGTGACCTGGCCCCATCTCCTGGGCGAGCCGGATCGCACCGGCGACATTGATGCCGGTCGAGCCGCCCATGCACAGCCCTTCATGCTCGAGCAGGTCGAAAATCACCGGAACCGCTTCCTCGTCGCGGATCTGATAGGCGACATCGATCGGGGCGTCTTCCAGGTTCTTGGTGATACGGCCCTGGCCGATGCCTTCGGTGATGGAGGAGCCTTCAGCCTTGAGCACGCCGTCGGTGTAGTAGCTGTAGAGCGCAGCCCCCATGGGATCGGCGAGGCCGATGCGCACGTTCTTGTTGCGCGACTTGAGTGCCATTGCGACGCCCGCGAGCGTGCCGCCGGTGCCAACCGAGCAGATGAAGCCGTCGACCTTGCCGTCGGTCTGGTTCCAGATCTCCGGGCCCGTGGTCTCGATATGGCCTTGGCGGTTGGCGACGTTGTCGAACTGGTTCGCCCAGATCGCGCCGTTCGTCTCGGTCCTCGCTAATTGCTCGGCCAGCCGGCCGGAGACCTTCACATAGTTGTTGGGATTGGAGTAGGGGACGGCGGGCACCTCGACCAGTTCGGCGCCGCAGAGGCGGAGCATGTCTTTCTTCTCCTGGCTTTGCGTCTCCGGGATCACGATCACGGTGCGAAAGCCGAGGGCGTTGCCGACGAGGGCCAGCCCGATCCCGGTATTGCCGGCGGTGCCTTCGACGATCGCGCCGCCCGGCCGCAATGCGCCTTTGCGGATCGCGTCCTCGATGATGAAAAGCGCGGCGCGGTCCTTGACCGACTGGCCGGGATTCATGAATTCGGCCTTGCCCAGAATGTTGCATTGGGTCGCAGCAGACGCGCGCTTGAGCGCGATCAGCGGCGTGTTGCCGATGGCTCCGACGATTCCATCGCTGGTTTGCATGTCCAGCCCTGTCCGCACTCAAAAGGGATCGGAACCTAGATGACCAACTTCCATCCGACAAGCGCGCTCGTGTCCACGTCGCACCCCGGCGTTTTGTTCCAGGTCCCTGGCGCCAAGCCCTTGCCGCCCCGCGTGAGCACCCGCGCACAAGGCGCGAGTGAAAGCTACCGGAACCGGCAGCAACCAGCCAACCCACTGGCAGGGGAGCAACGGGCCCATCGGCGACGGGCCCAATTCACGGTCGCGAAAAACGGAACATTCGGTCGCGTAGGCGCGGAGCCGGTCTTACTTTGCCTCCTCGACCAGCGTCAACGTTCCCGGCCCTTCCCCCACGATGAGTACCCAGGCCTCTTCGTCCTTGGCGCCGTCCCAGTGCACCTGCTTGCCGAAGTGAGTCACGAAGCTGCCGGCCGGCATGGGGACCATATTGTCCTTGTCGGCCTTGTTGCCGGTGGCGACCCACCAAGTCCCTTTGACCACGGTGATGAAGCGATCGTTGGGGTGGAAGTGCGGTTTGCTGAAATTGCCCGGCTTGAACCGGTTGAGCGCCACGTACAGGCCCGGTTTGGTCGGATCTCCATGCAGGATAACCTGGTTCGTTCCTGCCGCGCCGGTCGGATCGCGCCACTTGTATTGCTCCGGTGAGGTGTAGGCGACCGCACTTGGATCAAGTCCGGCCAATTTGCCCGTCGTCGTTTCGGCCGGGGTGCTCGCGCCCGGGCCATCGCCAACGATCAGAAGCGTGGCATCCTCGTTCTTCGCTCCGTCCCAATGCACGCGCTTGCCGAAGTGGGTCACGAAGGTGCCGGCGGGCATAGCAACGCTGTTGTCGGGGTCGAATGTCGTTCCGCTGCCCACCCACCACGTGCCGTTGATGACGCTGATGAACCGATCGTTGGGATGAGAGTGTGGCCGGCTGAAATGGTCGCCCTTCAGCCATTTGTTGAGAACCATGTAGAGACCAGGCTTCCCCGGGTCGCCCACGAGCACAGAGTTTTGCGAGCCTGCCGCGCTCGGCGGGTTCCATTTGATCTGGTCAGGCGATTTGTAGACGAGTGCGGCCGGATTGAGTTCAGCGGCACTGCCGGGCACCACCGGACCCCACGCAGAAATCGCAGCCGTCAGCACCAGGCATCTTAGGCTCAGGTGGGCGGGCATCTTTTTCCTCCCGTTCGTGACCTCCCAGACTGCGCCAAGCATAGTCCGTTCGATTTGGCCGGCAAAGGCGGGATCCGAGCGCGAATGTCCCCGGATCCTTACTCGGCCTTCCATGGGATAATGACGCGTTCGAGTTCGTTGAGGGCAAGGCTGATCAGAAAACCGATGATGGCGATCACGAACAGACCGACATACATTTGCTCCACAGCGAACGTGCTCCAGGCGCTCCAGATCAGGTACCCGAGCCCGCTCTTCGCGCCCACCATTTCCGCCACCGCGATCAGAACCAGCCCGATGCCGATTCCGAGCTTGAAACCGGTCATGATCACCGGCAGCGCGCCCGGCAGCGCGATCGTCCAGAATGTGTTCCAGCGACTGGCTTTGTAGTTCTGTCCGACATCGAGATAGATCTTGTTGATCTCGAGCACGCCGGTGGTGGCGTTGATCACAACGGGGAAGAACACGCCGATCGCCACCATGAAGATCTTCGACCCCTCGCCGAGGCCGAAGATCAACAGCGCCAAAGGCAGGATTGCACTCTTGGGGACGGGATAGGTGGCAGCGATCAGTGGATCGAACAGGGCACGGATCGGCCGGTTGAGTCCCATGGCGATGCCAAGCACCAGCGCGGGCACGCCGCCGATGATCGTTCCATAGAGCAGTCGCTGCATGCTCACGGCGGTGTGGGTGACGAGTTCGCCCGTGCCCAGCATCTCGACCATCGTCGAGACCACGCTCGACGGCGCCGGAAAGAACCGTGTATCGATGAAGCCGAAACGGGCACAAAACTCCCACAGCGCGAGGAGGGCCAGCGGCGAGATCACGCTCAACAGCCGGTCGCGCGTGCGTGCGGACATTTTATTAGAGCTGGCCTCAGAGCCGGTCGCGACCGATTGCACGCTCATGACTTCATCTCCTCCTCCTGCTGGCGCGCGCGGTGGACCTCGTCACGCAGGCTGGACCAGATATGCGCGATCAGTTCGCCGTATTGCGGCGACTTCTGCAGCTCCATGATGTTGCGTGGCCGCGCAAGCGGTACCGGGACGAACGCCTTCACTTTCCCGGGCTGCGCCGTCATCACCATGATGCGATCGCCGAGAAACACCGCCTCATCGACCGAGTGCGTAATGAAGACCACCGTCTTCTTGTGCTCCTCCCAGATGCGCAGCAGCTCCTCTTGCAAGAGCAGCTTGTTCTGCGCATCGAGCGCCGAGAATGGCTCGTCCATCAGCAGAATTTCAGGATCGTTTGCGAAGGCGCGAGCAATGGAAACGCGCTGGCGCATGCCGCCTGACAGCTGGTGCGGGTAATATTTGGCGAAGCGGGTGAGGCCGGTGCGCGCGAGGTAATGCCCCACGACGTCCTTGATGGTCGATGCAGGCACGTGCCGCATCCTGAGACCATAGGCGGCGTTGTCCCAGACGGTCATCCAGGGAAAGATCGAGTCGCCCTGGAAAATCATCGAATTCACCGGGCGCTGCGAATTCGGCGTCTCGATCTCGATCGATCCCGACGTGATCGAATCAAGGCCTGCAAGAATTCGCAACAACGTGGTCTTGCCGCAGCCGCTCGGCCCCACAATCATGAAGAATTCGCCGTGAGCAATGTCGAGCGACACGCCATCCACGGCGGTGAGTTGCCCGAACCGCTTGTAAAGGTCGCGGATGCGGATGGCCGGGGTCAGCGGTTCGGCGGCATCGAACTTGGCGAGCGGAAGCGTCATGCGTAGTCCTTGCGCGGCTCAATTTGCCGGGGCGAAGCGCCGTTCACAACCTGTTATTTCGCGCCAATGGGTCGCGGTGCGGCATCGACCGGTGCGGTGTGCGTCGAGACCAATTTTTTCCGCGCATCCGGGACCATTGGGCAGCCTCCCGCAACCGCACGCTGCAAAGGCGCCGGCGCTGCCCACGGCTTTCAATTTCACCGTGCGTATTGAACAATCGGCAGCAAGCAAATCAGCATGACCGTACGGGAGGACTTGGACCATGGTCGCATCACACATCAGCCGCCGCCGCATCCTGCGGGATGGTATCGCGCTCGGCGCGCTTGGATTGGCGGGATTCCCTACGGCGTCGGCATTCGCCGCGCCTGCGGCCACGCCCAAGCTGCCAGCGCGCGGCAACATGGTCATCCGCAACGCCTATGTGATGACCATGGAGCCCGGAACGCCCGACATCAAGGACGGCGACGTTCACGTGAAGGACGGCGTGATCGTGGCCGTCGGCCAGAAGCTCAACGCACCCGGTGCAACGGCGATCAATGGCGCCGGCATGATCGTGCTGCCCGGACTGGTCGAAACCCACTGGCATATGTGGAATACGCTGCTTCGCAGCATGTCGGGTGAAAAGCCCGAGTTGGGCTACTTCCGCACCACCGCGGCGCTCGGGCAGAAATACGAGCCCACCGATATGTATCAGGGCACACGGCTCGCGGCGGCCGAAGCGATCAACAGCGGCATCACCTTCGTCCACGATTGGTGTCACAACATCCGTTCGCCCGCCTACCTCGAACAGGATCTGCGTGCACTGCGGGAATCTGGGCTCCGCGCGCGCTTTTCCTACGGTGCGGCCCAGGGAATGCCGAACAACCAGGGCATCGTGCTCGCCGATCTGGAGCGGCTGGCACGCGACTGGCCGAACCAGTCCAACGACGGGCTGATTGCGCTTGGTCTGGCTTGGCGCGGCATGGGCGGCAACAATCCGGCCACCGCCATTCCGGCGGAGATTTACAAGGCGGAGATCGAAGCCGCGCGCAAGCTCGGACTGCCGATCTCCGTCCACGCCAGCGGTTCGCGCCCGGCCATTGGCCAAGTCGCCACCATTGCCAAAGCCGGCCTCCTCGCCAAGGACATGCAGATCATCCATGGTGTCGTGCTGACACCCGAAGAAATCGAGGCCATCAAGGCCGCGGGTGCTTCGGTGAGCCTGTCGCCCACCAGCGAGCTGCGCATCGGCTTCGGCCTGCCGCAAACCGCGAACGTGCTGGCGGCGGGCATTCCGGTCGGATTGTCGGTCGACACGGTGGAGCTTACGGGCAATGCCGACATGTTCGGCATCATGAAGTTCATTCAGAACATCGAGAACGGCAAGAGCGAGAACGAGTTCAAGCTCACCGCCCGCCGCGTGCTCGAACTCGGCACGATCGAGGGCGCACGCTCGATGGGGATCGCCGACAAGGTCGGCTCTCTCAAGGCTGGCAAACGGGCCGACCTCATCACGGTCTCGACGCGCGACGTCAACCTCGGCGTATTCGGCGATCCCGCGCACATGCTGGTGACCGCGGCACAGCCGTCGAACGTGGACACGGTCGTGATCGACGGACGCATTCTCAAGCGTGGCGGAAAGCTCACCGCCATGAATACCGGTCAGATCGTGGCTGAAGCAGCCGCGGCCAACGCTGCACTGCGCAAGCGCGCCGATTGGTGGTGAGATGATCTCCCGATGTCGCCCCGCAGTGTTGCCACCGAAGTCGCGCAAACCATGAAAATTGTCCGTGTCACGGCAACGCCCCTCAACATCCCGCTGCAAATTTCGCTTCCGGGCATCGAGCGGAAATCGTCGCTCGAGGGCTGTTTCGTGGAGGTCGAAACCGACGTCGGCATTGTTGGCCACGGCCTGGCGGCGATTACCCGTGAAACCGTGATCGCCGAGATCGTGAACGGCGTCATCGCGCCGGCGATCAAGGGCGATGATCCGCTGGCCAGCGAGGTGATCTGGGACAAGCTCTATTGGACATTGACGCCACGGGGCCAGACCGGTTTCGGCATGCAGGCGCTCTCGGCCGTGGACATCGCGCTCTGGGACATCAAGGGCAAGGCCCTCCGGCAGCCGGTGTGGCGGCTCCTCGGCGGGGCCCGTCCGCGCGTGCCGTTGTACGCCACGTTCGGCTTCAACTTCTTCGACCGTGACCAGCTCGCGGCGGCCGCGAAGCTCTGGGTATCGCAGGGCTACCGACGCTTGAAAATGGTCGTGGGGCACGAGGCGTTGCGCCGGCGCGAGGCGCGGCCGCTCTCGGATGTCATCCAGGAGGACGCGGCGCGCGTGCGCGCGGTGCGCGATGCAGTCGGGCCGGACGTCGAGCTGTTCATCGACGCCAATTGCAGTCTCGATCACTATCACGCCGTTCGCCTCGCGGAGATGGTGAAGCCCTGCGGGATCTCGTTCTTCGAGGAGCCGATCACCCAGAACGATGTGCTGCAGATGCGCGAGATGCGGCGCGCCACCGGCATGGCGCTGGCCTGCGGCCAGAACGAGGGCCTGATCTTCCGCTTCCGCGACCTCCTGCTGCACGAGGCGGTTGATTATGTGCAGCCCAACGTGGTGAGCAGCGGTGGCTTCACCCAGAGCGCCAAGATCGCGGGACTTGCCGCCGGCTTCAACGTCCCGCTGGCGAACGGCGGGGCCTGGCCCTACCACAACATGCACCTCCAGGCCGGCGTGGCCAACGGCGGCCTGGTCGAGATGCATTACCTCGCGGTCGAGTTCTGCCGGCAGATCTATCGCGGCCTGCCGGAGCCGAAGGACGGATGGCTCACACTACCCGACGCGCCGGGACTGGGCTTCGAACCGGATCGCGACGCCATTCGCGACATCGCAAAGACATCGCAGGCGAGCACACACTGATCGCCGGTGGGCAGGAGCCTCGCACCCGCGCGATTTGGCGATGGCCGCGATGGCTGATAGAAGGCCGCACCATTTTCACTGGGGCACGAAGAAACTGGGGCACGAAGAACAAGATGAAACGAAGCGTTGATCGCATCCTCACGACCCATGTCGGCAGCCTGATTCGGCCGCAGCCGCTGCAGGAGTTCCTGCGTGCCAAGCAGGCGAGCAAACCGTTCGACCTGCAGGCATACGATCATTGCCTGAGCCGATCGGTCGCTGATGTCGTCCGCAGGCAGGCCGAAGCCGGCGTCGATGTGATCAGCGACGGGGAGTTTGGAAAGTCCATCAGCTGGTCGCAATACGTGCTGGAGCGCCTGAGCGGGTTCGAGCGCCGCCCGGTCAGACCGGGGGGTAATCCATTTCAACGCGGCGCGGATCGCGAGCGCTTCGCCGAGTTCTATGCCGAGCTCGACGCGCATGAAGAGGTTGCGACCCGGACGGACTCGGTCTGCGTCGGACCCATTAATTATACCGGGCAGGCCGAGCTCCAGCGCGACATCGAGAACTTCAAGGCTGCGCTGAAGGGCGTAAACGTGGAGGAGGCGTTCCTGCCTGTGGCGGCGCCCGCGAGCGTCATCCCGGACCGCAAGAACGAATATTACAAGAACGACGAGGAGTGCCTGTTCGCGATCGGCGCCGCGATGCGCACGGAATACAAGATGATCGTCGATGCCGGATTCCTGCTGCAGCTCGACGACGCTCGAGCCGCCGTTACCTACGATCGCATGGTGCCGCCGGCCGCTTTCGCCGACTACCGCAAGTGGGTGGACATGCACATGGAGGTGCTCAACCACGCGATCGAGGGCCTGCCGCCGGAACGCATTCGCTATCACGTTTGCTGGGGGAGCTGGCCGGGCCCGCACACCACCGACGTGCCGCTGAAGGAAATCGTGGACCTCATCTTGAAGGTGAAGGTCGGAGCCTATGTGATCGAAGGCGCCAATCCGCGCCACGAGCACGAATGGAAGGTTTGGAAGGACGTGAAGCTGCCCGACGGCAAGGTGCTGATCCCGGGCGTCATCAGCCATGCGACCAACGTGGTGGAACATCCTGAGCTCGTCGCCGAGCGGATCGGCCGCTACGCCCGGCTCGTGGGACGCGAGAACGTGCTGGCGGGAACGGATTGCGGTTTTGCGCAGGGCCCCTTCTACCGGCGAGTCCATCCCTCGATCATGTGGGCAAAGCTCGAGGCGCTGGCGCAAGGCGCGCGCCTTGCCAGCAAGGAACTGTGGAGTTGACGGTCGGAGCGACTGTCAGCGCGGCTTCGACAGAACCCGATCGATGCTGAAGCGGCCCGGCCCGGTCAGGAACAGGAGCAGAGCGCCGCCGAGGATCGCAAGATTCTTGAGGAAGTTGGTGTACTGAGCCTGCATCTGTGCAGGCGGGTACTCCCAGTAGCGGTGCGCCAGCGCGGTCGCCACGATGAGAAACAGCGCGCAGAGCAGGGCGGCGTAACGGGTGGCAATGCCCAGAATCAGGGTGACGCCGATCAGGAATTCCACCGATGCGCCGATCCAGGCCATGATATCGGGAGCAGGCGCCTTCAAAGCGGTCAGGTAGCCTACGAAGCCCGCGATGTTCAGGAGCTTGGGCCAGGCACTGGCGAGAAACAGCCAGCCCAGGAATACGCGGCCGACCAGCAAGAGCAGGTCGGTTGTACTGGCCGCGATGCCGTCGGTGCAAGACAGCAACGGGTGGGACGATTCGCCTGACTGCATGGTCATGATGTCACCCCTCACGTTTGGCCGAACAGGTTCGGCGCGGACTGGGTTCTCGCAGATACGCGACCGTACGCGCGGCTCGCCGGTGGCTGTCGATCAGATCTCCCGCCCGATCATGCGATCGAGCGAGGACTGGCCGCCGCCGCGGATCAGGAAGAACAAGGCGCAAAGCCCGATCAGCAGCGGATATTCATAGCCGCCGGCGCTCCAAAAAAAGCCTTTGGCGGAGGTGAACTTCACGGCCACGATCATGAAGATCAGCACCGCAGCGGCGGCAAAGCGGGTGAACAGTCCGAGCACCAGCAGGACGCCACCGACGAGTTCGGTGCAGCCGACCAGCGTTCCCCAGAACATGCCGGGCGTATAGCCCAGCCGCTCGAACAGTGCGGCGTTATTGGTCAGGCCCATGCCGCCGAATGCTCCGAACAGCTTTTGCATTCCGTGCGGGATGAGAACTGCTCCGAGGCCGATCCGCAGGATCGGTTCCGCATATGCGTTGGCGGCGCCGTAGATTCCACCCAGCGCCGGGACATAGAGGCGCGATGCTGCTTCAGCCATGGAATTCCCCCTCGATGCGTTTCCCGGAATTCGCCTTCACCGTAAATCGGCGGGCGAAAAATTGCGCTTCTTGGCGGAGCGCTGTGGCGAGCTTATCGGTCGAATCGATGAGTGCAAAGAGCCTTGCCAATACTGTACCCCGTCTTGTTCGCCGGCTCAGCCGGCCGCGGCTGAGCCGGCCTGCTCCCTTGACTGGCCTGATGACGCGGACGTGAACGCCGCTTCGCTGGCTTCGCGTTCGGGCGGCGAAGCGCCTCATTGAAGGGCTCCGGGCGCTTGTCTATGGTCGCTTGAAACGCGTCAAAGTCCGGGAGGAATTCGAATGTCATTGTCACTGCGTGCCGCCGCGCTTGCTTTGACGCTTGCTGCGTCGCTTGTACTCCCGCTTTCGCCCGCTGTTGCCCAGGCGCCGGACTATCCCTCGCGCCCGGTCAAGATCGTGGTGCCGTTTGGCGCCGGCGGGCCAGCCGACGTCTATGCTCGGGTTCTGGCCCAGCACCTGTCCGAAGCGCTCAAGCAGCCCTTCGTGGTCGAGGATCGGCCGGGGGCGGGTTCGCTCATCGGCACCGATGCGGTCGCGAAGTCGCCGCCCGACGGCTACACGCTGCTCGCCATGTCGAACACCCACACCACGAACGAGTCGCTGATCCCCAACAAGCCGTTTCAATTGATGCGCGACTTCGTGCCGGTCGCCGGCATCAACTATTCCGACCTCGTGATGGTGGTCCATCCCTCCGTGCCCGCGAAGGATCTCAAGGAATTCATCGCCTATGCGAAGTCGAAGCCGGGCGAGCTCAACTATGCCTCGTCCGGCGCCGGCACGCCCTATCATATGGCGGGCGAACTGTTCAAAGCCATGAGCGGCACGAACCTTGTGCATGTGCCGCACAAGGCGTCCGGGGAAGCCCGCAACAGCGTGATCGGTGGTCACGTCCAGATGATGTTCGACGCCATCACCACCATGACACCGAACGTGAAGGCCGGTCAGGTGCGCGCGCTCGGCACCTCTGCCGCCAAGCGCTCGACCGTGCTGCCCGATGTTCCGACAATCGCGGAAGCGGGGGTTCCCGGCTACGAGTCCACGATCTGGCTCGGCATCATGGCGCCGGCCGGCACGCCGAAGGCGATCGTGGATAAGCTCAACGCCGAGATCAACAAGGCGATCAATCGCCCCGAGGTGAAGGAGGCATGGGACAAGCAGGGGGCGGCGCCGCTGGTGATGACGCCGGCCGAGTTCGATACTTATTTGCACAAGGACATCGAGAAATGGGCCAACGTGGTGAAGGCCTCCGGCATCAAGGCGGAGTGACGGCGATGAACGCCCGGCGCCCCGGCCGGTCGGCCAGGGCGTTCGTAGGAATCTATTTTCGCGCCGCCTTCACCGGGTCTTTCACGTCCGCAATCGTTTCGAACTCGGTATTCCACAGCTCGCCGCCCTTCTTCTCGACCTTGCGGATATAGATGTTCTGGATGATGTCGCGGGTGTCCGGGTCGATCGAGATCGGACCCCGCGGGCTTTCCCACGCCATCCCTTTCATGGCGCCGACGAGCGCGTCGCCATCGATCGAGCCCGCGGTCTTTCTCAGCGCCTCATAGACGACGTGCATTCCATCGTAGCCGCTGACCGCGAAGAAGTTTGCGCGCATGTTATTGTTTGCTTTCCGGACGCCATCCACGAAGGCCCGGTTCTTTTCGGAAGGATGCGCCGCCGAGTAAAAGTAAGCGGTCACCGTGCCGAGCATGACGTCGCCCATGTTGTTCAAGGTGTCGTCGTCGGTAAGGTCGCCCGCACCGAACAGCCTGATCCCCGACTTGTCGAGCCCGCGTTCGGAGAACTGCCTCATCAGCGCGGCCGCCTGACCGGCAGGGACGAACACGAAAAGGCCGTCGGGCGTCGCGTCGCGCGCCCGTTGCAGGAACGGTGCAAAATCCGGGTTCTGCAGCGGGATTCGCAGCGCTTCGACCACTTGCCCACCCGCCCGGGTGAAGCTGTCCTTGAAGAAGGTCTCGGAATCGTAGCCGGGAGCGAAATCGGAAACCATGCTGACGACTTTCTTCATGCCGTGCCTGGCTTGCCAATCAGCGATCACGACCACCGGCTGCGCCTGCGCGAAGCTCGTGCGGACGATATAGGGGGAGCGTTCGGTGACGATGGACGTCGCCGCTGCCATCACGATCATCGGCGTCTTTGACTGCGTCGCAAGCGGTGCCGCAGCAAGCGCAAGCGGGGTCAATCCGAAACCCGCGATGGCATTTACCTTGTCGTTGACGATGAGCTCCTGCACGAGGCGTCGCGTCTGATCCGCGATGCCGGCATCATCCTTGATGATCAGCTCGATCCTCTTGCCCGCAACGGTGTTGCCGTTCTGCTGTAGATAGAATTGCGCTCCGGCCATCACCTGTTTGCCGGTCGAGGTGAACGGTCCGGTGAGCGGCGCGACCAGGCCGATCTTGTACGTCTCTTTGGGTGACTCCTGCGCTTGCGCGGATCCCAAGGCGGCGAGCACCATTGTCACTGTGAGCACGGGTCGAACCATCGCAACCTCCCTGGCTTTCTTGTTGCCGAATTGTCGGGCCTGCGGGGGTTTTTGCAAGCGGCAACGGGGCCTCATTCAGCCATCTGGAATCGGGGACGATGCGATGTTTGACCTGCCAGCGACGACTCTGGCAGGAGAGACGACAGGTCCGGAGACGGAGCG
>Ga0207648_10003126_pt1 | contig 17481 bp, 9 predicted proteins | sample KBSMisM32_FD_184310 | JGI IMG/M metagenome (GOLD analysis project Ga0207648, IMG submission 184310) | Miscanthus rhizosphere microbial communities from Kellogg Biological Station, Michigan, USA - KBS Miscanthus M3-2 (SPAdes) (version 2) | ecosystem: Host-associated > Plants > Roots > Rhizosphere...
GCGCTGGATCAGTCGGAACTCGCCGAAGCTGTCGAAATCGCTGAACGTGCGACCGAGGTGCTCGCGATCGATGCCGGCGTCGTGAATGACGACGCTCGAGGCGACATCGTCGTAGACGACCATCTTGTGGCTGCCGACTACGGTCATCCGCCGCACCTTGTTCGGGCTGAGCCAGCTGACCTGGATGTGCGCGACCGCGAACTCGTACTCGAGCACGAGAAAGCCGAGATCAGGGATTCCGTGCTGCAGGTAGTCATAGGCGTGGCAGTGGACTGCCACCGGCTTGCGGCCGAACCACTCCTGGATGATCGAGATGTCGTGCGGGGCGAAGTTCCAGATTGCGTCCACATCCTTTCGCACCCGGCCTAGGTTCAGCCGTTGCGAATCGATGTAGTAAACCTCGCCCAGCTCGTGCTGTGCGATCAGCTGGCGAACGTGTTGGACGGCGGGCGAGAAGCGAAACGTGTGCCCGACCATCAGAATCAGACCGGCCTCAAGCGCCTGTGCGCCGAGAGCACGGCAGTCCTCCGCTGTCAAGGCCAGAGGCTTCTCGACAAGCACGTGCTTTCCGGCGGCGAGCGCTTCGGCGGCGAGCTCGACGTGTGTCTCCGGCGGGGTCGCGATGATCACGGCGTCGATCGTCTCGTCTGTGAGGACGTCGGTCAGCGACGACGCGATTCGCGCGGCCGGGAAGTGCCGCTGCACCCCCTCGGCAAAGGAGAGCTCGCGGTCGACAAGCGCAGCGATCTCGACCTCCGGCAGCGAAGCAGCCGCCCGGATCACCTTTGGACCCCAGTAGCCGCAGCCAACTAGGGCGATCCTCGCGCGCTCCGGGCGCAGCTGCGCGCGCCTCAAGAGCGCCTCGCCGTTAGCCGTTGCCTTCGCGGTCCCGTTGCCGTTTCCGGCGCTCTGTCGTGATGCCATCACACTGCCCCTCCGTCTGTCCTATTGGCGATCAAGCTCTAGTTGGTGCGGAAGGCACCGAAGTCGTCCATCGTCACCGAGCCTGCTTGGCCGGTCAGCCCCATTCCGACTGAGATGTTGGTCGTCCCTGCTGGCATCGCCGGCGTCGTCCAACTGGCCAGTGTCCAGCCGGAAGCGATCGGCTGTGCCGGTGACTGCGCCAGGAAGCCGTAGCCGCCGGTCGGCCCGGTCGTCGAGGTGAATGCGAAGATGACCGGGCGCGCGTTCGACTTGTACCAAACGCTGATCGCGTACTGGCGTCCGGCCTGGGTGGCGATCGAGCAGGTGCCGTTGAAGGCCGTCAGCATCTTGCGGTCGCCGTTCGTGTACGCGGTGATGTTCAGGTTCTCGGCGTGAGCTCCCGTATGCGCGTCGCTCGTCCACGTCCAAACGAACGTGTTCGTGCCGTAGCCGCCAAGCGCCCAGCAAGTCGGCGTGTTACCAGAGCCTGACTCGAGGTTGGCGTTCTGGAGCAGGTTCTGGTTGGTGACGGTGACGGTGATGTTGCTCGTCGTCGTCTGGTTGCCGGCGCTGTCAGATGCGCGGGCGGCGACAGTATGGTTGCCGTCGGCGACGGAGCCAGAGTTCCAGCTGAAGTTGTAGGGCGCCGCCGAAGCAGTGCCGACGACGCTGCCGTCAACGAGAAAGTCGACGTGATCGACGGCGATGTTGTCGGACGCGGTTGCGCTCAGCGTCGTCTGCCCGGAAACGCTTGCTCCGGCGCTTGGAGCGGTCAGGCTAACCGTCGGCGCCGTCGGATCGATCTGGATCTGGATCGCGTTGTTGTTCTCCAGGTTGCCGGTGCTGTCGAAGGCACGGTAGTTGACAGTGGTCGTCGCGCTCAGAGTCAATGGAGCCGTGTAGACGGTTCCGGTCGTCTTCGTCGGAATCGTTCCGTTGGTGGTGTAGCGGATCTGAGCCACGCCGGAGCCGCTGCCGTCAGTGGCGACCAGGCTGATCGAGACGCCGGACTTGTACCAGCTGCCGGAGTTGCAGGGTGAGCCAGCGCAGTTGATCGTTGTCGTCGGTGGCACCGTGTCGACCCGGAGCAGCGCTGAGTTGACCGGCTCGGCATTACCGGCGACATCAAAGGCGCGATACTTGACCGTCGTCGTCGAGCCGATGCTGAAGGCGCCCGAGTAGACGGTGCCGTTGGTCGAGGTCGGATCGGAGCCGTCGGTCGTGTACACGATCTTGTCGATGCCCGAGCCGCCGACGTCGTTGGCGCTCAGGGTGGCCGAGACAGCGGCGCTGTAGAAGCTGCCGGCGCAGGCGGTGCTGTTGCACTGGATCGAAGAGGAAGGCGCGACCGTGTCGAGGCGGATCAGCAGGCTGTTGGTCGCCTCGGCGTTGCCGGCGTTGTCGAAGGCGCGGTATTTGACCGTCGTTGGAGAGGTCGAGACCGAGAAGGCGCCGGCATAAACGGTTCCGTGCGTCAGCGTCGGCGTCGAGCCGTCGGTGGTGTAGACGATCCTGTCGACGCCGGAGCCGCCTGGATTGTCGCTTGCGGCCAGTGTGATCGTCACCGCAGCGTTGAAGTAGCCGCTGCCGCATGGGGCCGCGTTGCAGCTGATCGTCGTGTCCGGCGGCGTCAGGTCAGGCGGCGGCGGCTGGGTGTTCTTGACGGTGACCGAGGCCGTGTTCGAGTTGGTCGTGCCGCCGCCAGCGGCGACAGCCTGCGCCGAGACGGTGTACGGGCCGTCGGGGACGCTCGTCGAATCCCAGCTGATGCTCCAGGGTGCGGCTGTCGCCGTTCCGACCTTGTTCGCCCCGACGAAAAAGTCGACGTGGTCAGGGCTGAGCGCGGTCACGGTGGCGTTGAAGGAGACTGAGGTGCCGTTGAGGGTGTCGCCGTTTTGAGGAGCAGTCAATGTCACCGACGGGCTGGCGGCACCGATCGTGATCAGCTGGCTGTTGATCGCCTCGATGTTGCCTGCATTGTCGATCGCGCGGTACTTGACGGTGGTCGTCGCGCTGACCGTGAATGGAGCGGAGTAGATCGCGCCGTTCGTCACGCTCGGATCGGAGCCGTCGGTCGTGTAACGGATCGCGGCCACGCCTGAGCCGCCCGGATCGTCGCTCGCGGCAAGCGTCACCGAAACCGGCAATGGGTAGGCGCTCGGTGCACAACTCGTACCGTCGCAGCTGATCGTCGAGGTCGGAGCGGTCGTGTCGCCGGGTGCGGAGATCGTGACGAACTGGCTGTTGATGGCCTCGGCGTTTCCGGCGAGGTCGTAGGCGCGGTACTTGACGGTGGTTGTCGACGCGAGCGAGAACGCGCCCGTGTAGTTGGTTCCGTTGCTCACCGACGGATCGGAGCCGTCGGTCGTGTAGACGATCTTGTCAAGGCCGGAGCCGCCGACATTGTCTGTCGCGGCCAGCGTCACCGAGACAGGGCCGGGGCTGTAGGGGCTCGAGGTGCAGGCTGCTCCGTCGCAGCTGATTGTCGAGGTCGGAGCGGTGGTATCGACCGCGTTGCCGACCGTGATCGAGACGCTGCCCGATGTCGTGCTGTTACCAGCCGTGTCGAATGCCTTTGCGACGACGGTGTGGGCTCCGTCGGGCACAGTCGAGGAATCCCAGCTGACGTTGTACGGCGAGCTGCCGTCGCTCCCAGCGAGTGTGCTGCCGTCGACCAGGAAGTCGACGTGGTCGACGGCGACATTGTCAGAGGCGTTTGCGGACATCGGCACGCTGCCGCTGACGCTCGCGCCGTCGGATGGAGCTGTCAGGGTGACCGTCGGCGCGGTCGTGTCGATCGTGACCAGCTGCGTGTTGATCGCTTCGGCATTGCCGGCGTTGTCGAAGGCGCGGTACTTGACGGTGGCTGTTGCCGCCACCGTGAACGGTGCGACGTAGACGGTCCCGCTCGAAGCGGTCGGATCTGATCCGTCGGTCGTGTAGCGAATTGCGGAGACTCCGGAACCGTTCGAATCGGTCGCGCTCAGTGCCACGAGCACGCCGGCGCTGTAGGGGGTGGCGTTACAGGGCGCGCTGTTACAGCTGATCGTCGTGCTCGGTGCAAGCGCGTCTACCTGCAGCGTCTGCGTGCCGACCGTCCCCACGTTCCCTGCCGTGTCGATCGCGATGAACTTGATCGTCGTGTTTGTGTTGACAGAGAAGGCTCCGATGTAGACGTTGCCGTTGCTCGAGGTCGGTGTCGAGCCATCGATCGTGTAGACGATCCGGTCCATGCCGGCCCCGCCCGTGTCTGTGCCGTTCATCGTCACCGAGACAGTGTTGGTGAACGCGCCGGAGCCGCAGGGGCTGCTGTTACAGGCGATCGTCGCGCTCGGAGCGAGCATGTCGATCTGGATCAGCTGGCTCTGGATCGCCGTCTCGACGTTGCCGGCCTTGTCGATCGCGCGCGCCTTGACGGTCGCGGTTTCCGCGAGCGCGAACGGGCCGGAGTAGGTGGAGCCGTGAGTCGGCGACGGGTCCGAGCCGTCGGTCGTGTAAACGATCCTGGCGATACCCGAGCCGCCGGGATTGTCGCTGGCAGTCAGGTCGACCTCGACCGGGCTGTTGAAGAAGCCGCTCGGGCAGCCGGCGTCGTCGCCGCTGCCGCCGCCGCAGGCAATCGCGCTCGTCGGCGGGGTCGTATCCGGAGCTGGCGCATTGTCGAACATCGAGAAGTCGTCCATCGTCACCGAACCCGCCTGACCGGTCAGGCCCATGCCGACCGAGAGGTTGGTGACACCGGCCGGGATCACCGGCGTCGACCAGCTCGCCTGCGTCCAGCCGGCAGCGATTGACTGTTGCGGTGATTGGGCGAGGAAGCTATAGGCGCCGTTGCCGCCGCTTGTGTTCGTGAAAGCGAAGATGACCGGCCGCGCAGTCGACTTGTACCAGGCAGTGATGGTGTAGGTGTGTCCGGGAACGACCGTAGGCGAACAGGCGGAGCTGAAGTTCGTCAGAAGCTTGCGATCGCCGTTCGTGTAGCTGGAGATGTTGAGGTTTTCGGAGTGCGTACCGGTGTGCGCATCCGCGCTCCAGGTCCAGCTGAACGTGTTGGTACCGTAGCCTCCGAGTAGCCAGCAGCTGGGTGGGTTGCTCGTTCCCTGCTCGAGCGAGGGGTTTTGCAGCAGGCTCGCGGTCTGGTTGCTGATGAAGACGGTGATCGGCGTCGTCGTCCGCTGGTTGCCGGCGGTATCGACCGCCCGAACGGAGATCGTGTGGGAGCCGTTTGAGACCGAGCGCGAGTTCCAGTTGTAATCGAACGGCCCCGAAGTCAAGGTCGCGGCGAGCGCGCCGTCGACCAGATAGTCGACGTGATCGACTGCAACATTGTCGCTCGCGGTCGCCGAGATCGTCACGAAGCCAGAGAGGGTTGCCCCGGCGCTCGGCGCGGTTAGCGATACCGTCGGCGGGGTCGTGTCGACGCCCCCCGAGCCGGCAGAGTCGTCAAAGGATGCATCGTCGACGGTGAGGGAGCCGTTCGAGCCGAGCGTCAGCCCGAACTGAATGCCGTTGATGCCGGTCGGAATGACGTCGGTGACGTAGCTGGCCTGCGTCCAAGTCGAAGAAGCCGGGAAGCTCGGGCTGCTCTCGAGGAAGCGGACCTGCCATTGACTGTCGCGGCTGAAGAGGGTGAAGTAGACAGGCGCGTTCGACTTGTACCACTCGGTGATCCGATAGCGATGTCCCGAGTTGACCGAGGGCGTGCAGTAGCCGAGATCGCCGAGGACGAGCAGTTTGTTGTCGCCGTTGCTGTAGTTGGTGACGTCGAGCTTCTCCGCCCACGATCCCGAGTGGGCGTCGCTCGTCCGTGTCCAGTGGAAGTTGTTGTTGCCGAAATCGTCGTTTGACCAGCAGTCGGGGATGGCATCGCCGTTCGAGTCCTGTTCGAGCGAGGAGTCGCGCAGCGCGTTCGTCCCGTTAGGGGCGGGTGGGAGGCCGGGACCTGAGACCGCCGGCTGGACGCTTCCGCCGAGAACCTGCTGCATCGTCTTGACCACGACCCCGTTTGTTGACTGTCCCTGCAGCCAGCCGAGGAAGGTGTTGAAGTCCTGGAGCGTGATGAAGTTGATGTTGCAGCCGTTGCAGATGTGGTGGAAGGTGATCGGCACCCAACCGCCGCCGTTATTGCGAGCCGCGTTCACCGCACCCTGCATCGACGTCAACGTCGTGTCGTCGGTGCCGACCTCGATTTGGTATGGATCGGGCGGCGGGATCGGCCCGGACGGGTTCGACTGCGCAAAGACGTCGGTGGTGCGCGCCGAGTTGTAGCCGCAGTTCTGCACCATCTGCTTGACCGCCGGGCTGTAGTCGCCGTAGGGGTAGGCGAAGTCGGTCACCTGGTAGCCGCGGTCGAGCAGGTTGTGGCGGTCGTAGCAGATCTGGCGCTGCGCCTCGGTCGGGTCGATGAAAGGCAGGTCGGCGTGGTACGCGGTATGGCCGGCGATCTCGTTCCCGGCTGCAGCGAGGTCGGCGATCTGGCTCCAGGTCATGAAGTCCGAATCGCCACTGATCTTTGGGCTGTTCAAGAAGTAGGTCGCGTGCATCCCGTGCGCGTTCAGTGCAGCCAACCCCTGGTACTGATCGGCGCTGCCGTCGTCAAAGGTGATGGAGACGATGGTTTGACCTGCCGCCGCCGAGCTCGCGATGCCGGACTGAGGGGCTGTTGGCCCCACGCTGAGTGATAGGAAGGCGATCGCGATTCCGACGGCGGCAGCCCAGCGCACACCCGCCGCCAAGCGAGCTCGCGCACCTGCAGCAAGGCGAACAGACTCGCCTGCCGACGAAAGCAGCCGTGAAGAGAGAGGCTTCGACACCTGCCGTTAGCGTTGCACTTCAATCCAGGGCTTCCCACTAGACGAAGGGATAGCCTCGCCGAAGCCATCTTCTTCACGCGCGAGGCACGAAACGCTCCTAAACGGGCTTGCAGAAAAGAATCAGCCCGCTAGACGGATCCTTTACGGAGTTAAAGGGCAGTATCGGCGGCTGCTGTACGAAGGAACAGCGTCCACTTTCGGGCTTGGCGCACTGCGCCAACCTCCCTACACTCCGCTTAGCGATGGGCCAGCAACCTCCACCGATCGACATCTACCCTGAGATCGTTCCGGCTCGGCAGGCGGCCTCGAACCTGCACAAGATCGCACGCTTCTGGTGGGTGGTCGCGATCTGCGTGCTGCTGGCGAGTGTAGCCGGCTACGCAATCAGCGCGCACCAGCCCAACCGTTACGACGCGAGCGCGAAGGTGCTGTTGACGAACTCCGAGCCGGTAATCGTACTCGGGCGGCTAAACCTCGGACCTGCGCTTGATCCCGAGCGTGACCTAAACACGAATGTCGACCTAGTCAAGCTGGCGACGGTGGCACGCCGGGTGCGCGCTCAGCTTCATCTTCCGATGAGCGTTACCGCGTTGCTCAGGGAAGTGAAAGCAGCTCCCGAAGGGACGTCGAACGTGATCTCGATAACGGCGCGGGACAAAGTCCCTGCGCGCGCAAAGGCGATCGCGAATGCTTTCGCCAGGCGCTACATCGTGGTTCGCCGCCGACAAGCTCAGGTTCCGTACAAGCAGGCGGCGCTTCTGGCGGAGGCTCAGCTCAACGCACTGACGCCGGCCGAGAGGGCGGTGCGCGGGGCCGGCCTGAGCGCGCGACTGCACCAATTCGAAGTTGCCGGATCGCTGCAGACAGGAAACGCGCAGCTGATCGACCCGGCGACACTTCCGCTCACTCCCTCGACACCACGTCCGAAGAGGACCGCCATTATCGCGGGCTTCATCGGTCTGCTGGTCGGAATCGGGTTCGCGCTTGCGTTCGGTGCAATCCCGCCCCTACATGTTGGCGTGCCCGTGTCCGTGAACGGCAGTTCGGCAGTAGCCGCCGGTGCAACGGCGAGACCGGCGGGAACGGGAATGGGTAGCGAGCGAGAGCGAGAACAAGAACAAGAACGACAGAGATCGCGCGAACGCGGCTGAGGTCGCGCGCGGGCGAACGTGAATCCGAAAGAGACTGAGTTGAGAGGGGAGCTTGCCCTCACTCGTCACTCCTTGCCGTTCCTGCGTCTGTCCCTCGTGACGCTCCTGGCAGGCGTTGTCGCACTTGTTGCCGGAGCAGCCGTGGCAGCCCAACCGAAGCTCGCTCTCGGAGCGGCCGCAGCGGCGGTCGTGTTCGTGCTCGCCTTTCGCGCGCCGGTGGCAAATCTGGTGCTTCTGATCTTTCTGACCGCCATCGTCCCGTTTGAGATCCTGAACCGTTTCTCTGTCGGCGGGGGTGTCGACTCGCCCGGCCTGCTCTTCTCCGACCTTTTCCTGCTCGCCGGCTTGACCTGGGCGGCATTCACCCTGGCCAGTGAGCCTCTTGACCGTCGCCGCTATCGCTCCGTGCTCGTGATGCTCGTCTTTCTGGTAATCGTCGTGATCGAGGTTCTGCACGGTCTCAAGCTCGGTTACGGGCGCAGCATCGTCGGCCAGGAAGGACGTGTGCTGCTAGGGCTGGGGACGTTTTTGATCGCGCTGCCGCTCGTCAGCCATGCCGCCACCCGCAGCCGTCTCTTCGCCGCCTTGGCAGTTGTCGCGTTCGCGCTCGGCGCCTGGGGGATGCTGCAGTGGCTCGGACACTTCAGTTTTGGCCTCGCCGGCGACGTCGGCGTGCGCTCGGGCGTGCGTCTGACCAGCGGCGGCAGCGGGCAGCTGCAGGGTGGTGCCTTCGCGTTCCCGGTCGCGATCATCGTCTGTTTTGCCGCGTTGACGCTGGGCGAGATCCGCTCCTGGTTTTGGCGTAGCCTGCTCGTGGCGGCGCTCGCGCTCAACATTGCCTCCTGCATTGTCACGTTTGAGCGCTCGTTCTGGCTCGACACTCTCGCCGGCCTGCTGTTTGTGCTTGTATTCGCCGCCGGCAGGCGACGCGTCAAGCTGCTGATCACGCTGCTCGTCGCCGGGACCGTCATCATCGCTGCGCTGGCGGTGATAACACCATCGACGCTCACGACTGCGCAGCAGCGATTGAATTCGATCTCGAGCTACTCGAGTGACGACTCGGTGCGCTACCGCGTCGTCGAGTCTGGTTTCGTGTACGACCGCATCCGCGCTCACCCTTTGACCGGGTCGGGGCTGGGCGCATCGATCTTCTGGGGCCAGCCGTGGGCACATGTTCCCCCGAAGACCCGCCACTACTCCCACGACGGCTATTTCTGGCTGGCCTGGAAGGTCGGCGTCCCGGCTGCGGTGTTGCTGGTAGGCCTTCTGGTGTCAGCTCTCTTTAGCCGCTCCTCGCCGGCGGAGCCTGAGCTTTCACGGTCTGTTCGGCGCGGCGCGCAGGGAGCGATCGCCGGGCTCCTCGTTGCCACGATCACGTTCCCGAGCTTTAGTCAGCTGAGCATTGCTCCGGTAATCGGACTGCTGCTCGCCCTTGCGCTCGCCCCATCGCTTGTGCCGCGGCCGCAGCGACCGCTAACGCAGCAAGCCGCGCGTTTGCGGTTGATCGAGTCTTAAGCCCTTAGCCGAGCACGGGCGGAGATTGGGACGGAAGCGCGAGATGCGGCTGCAGTTCCGCCCGATAGCACTCGACGAGATCAGCGACGATCCGAGGCCAGAAGAGTGGTGTCACCGCTGCCCTGGCGCGTGCCAGCATCAGCTCGAGCGACGCGCGATCATCGTTCAGCTGATCGGCGAGCGTCAGGAGCGCGGTGCTGAACGTCAGTGGATAGTCGGCTTGGAAGTATTCCCTTCCTGCATTGACCGGCAAGCCCTCGGCTCCGATTGAGGTCGCCACAACGGGGCGGCCGTAGGCCATTGCCTCAACGACCTTCAGGCGTGTGCCTGAGCCGTACAAGACCGGCACGATTGTCGCATGAGCGCGCTCGTAGAACGGCTTCAAGTCAGCAACGACGCCGCGCACACGCACTTCCGGAACGGCAGTAAGGCTACTGCGCCCCGGCGCGCCGACGATCTCGAGCTCGACATCCATTCCTGCGTCACGCAACCGTGGCAGGACTTCCCCGATGAACCATTCAAGCCCTTGCTGGTTCGGTCGGTAGGAGACGCTTCCGACAAAGAGCAGCCGTAGCGGATCGCCGGGGGCGCGGATTGGCGTCGGCAGCAGGTCGACGGGCTCAGCACCGTTCGGACATAGAGTCACTCGTCCTCCGGCCGTACGCATCTCAGCGGCATCGATTTCGGAACAAGCAAGCGAGAGCGACATTGTCCGCAGGATCTCGCGTTCGAGGGGCGCGACCTTGTGCCTCTCAAGCTGGGCAAAGAGTCGGCGGAGACCGTGCGATGTTCGCTGCGTTCCCTCGAGGATGCGGTACTCCACATTGTGAGCCGAATAGACATTGACCGGCGCGGCGAGTGGTCCGAACTGGGCGAGCGCGAGATCGTCGAAATGGACGATCTGCGGCTGCTCGGAGGCGACCAGCTCCTCGAGCGTACGGCGCATCGCCGGCAGCCGGTAGCGCCCGTACTCCCAGGAGCGGCGTGAGATGAGCGTCCGCCCCTGTCGCCAGCGCTTGCTTCCTCTAGTACCTGGAACGCTGACGACCTTGATGCCGGGCAGCTTCTGCTCCATCTCATGACGGCTGATGTGACCGTCGGAGCTGCCCTCGGCGTGCTCGAAGGTGACGAAGGTGGTGTCGAAGTGGCGCGCCAGTCCGCTCAGCAGCTGATAGCTGCGGATACGCGCGCCAGTGATGAGCGGGAAGGGTGCCCTGCGTGCGGCGAAGAGGAGCTTCGGCCGGCCGGCAGCTTCGTCTTCGCGGTCAGCGCCTGCGGAGGGAGGTTTGAGCATCTCCGTGGTCACGCCTGCCTCTGCTCGGGCTGTGGTGGGGCTGGCCGCAGCCGTTGAACCTTTTGCTTCACCGTTTGTGCGCGCTCGAGCGCAGCCAGGAGTGTCGGCACCTGATCGGGCCAGCTGAGACCATTCTCGAGCAGACGGGCTCGGGCTGCCTCGCCGAGCTGTAGCCGCAGCTCCGGGGAGTCGGCCAGGACGCGGATCTGAGCTCCGAGGTCGCCCGCGTCACCGTTTTGCGCGTAAAGCGTCGTATCGGCGCAGACGCGTTTCATCTCTGTGAGCGGGAACTGAATGATCGCGCGGCCCATGGCCATGTACTCGAGCACCTTGACCATCAGCGAGCGGTCGCTCATCTGCGAGTGCTCGTCAATGGAGACGCAGATGTCGGCGGTCGACAGCCAGCCGCGCAGCATCTCGTCGTCGGCTTCGCCGGGCATGAAAACGGTCTTGCTCAACCCACGCCGTTCGATCTCAGCTTGGATCTCCTCGGCGACGTCGCCGCGTCCGATGATCGCGAACCCGATCTCGTCGCGTCCTTGGCGCTTGAGTTCGGCGGCTGCGTCGAGCAGCAGCGGCAGATTCTCCTTGCGGGACATCCTGCCGATCCAGACGACGAGGATCTCGTGGCCGCGCCGAAGCTCCGGGCGTGGCTCGACCAGGTAGAAGCGCCGCGGATCGGGGCAGGTTGAGAGAACGAAAACATTCTCTCGGACTACGCCGCCGCGCCCCCGCACGAGATCGGCACAGGGCTCGTTGACTGTCATCACGACATCGGCCTTTCGCTGAGCTTGCCGCTCGAGCGCGAGCAGGACACGGTGAATCAGGCCGCGTCGCTCGAACATCACCTCGAACAGCTCCGGCGCCGGATCGTGGAAGTCGAAGATCAATGCGGCACCGCGGCGGGCGAGTGGCCGGGCGAGATGGATCAGGAGGTCGGGTGGATTGCAGACGATGACTGCGTCAAAGGGCTGTTCCTCCTTGTGCAGGCGGCGCAGCAGGCGCCGCATCCTGAGCCCCGCGAGCAGGTATTCGCGCACGTAGCCGACCGCGCCTCCGCCGAGGGGGGGACACGGGAAGCGCAGCACACGGACTCCGTCGATCGTCGTCTCTAACTCCGGCGCGCGTTCGCTCGTCGGTGAGACCACCGTCACCTCGTGCCCGGTTTCCGTCAACGCCAGCGCCTCCTGGCGCACGCGCCGGTCGTGCGGATAGGGCTCGTTCTCGACCAGGATCAGGATGCGGCCGCTCACCTTGCTGCTCCCGGTCGCAACCACGTCAGGGACGATTGGAGTCGTTCCAACTGCCTGCGTCGCATGTAGCAGACGACGGCTGGCTCTGCCCGAGGCCTGCGTCGAAGCGCTGCTCCCACCCAACCGCCGAGGTAGGCGAGACCGCCGATCAGTCGCGGACGATGGCGCATCCTGACAAGCCCGCTCGCGAGGACGTGCAGGGGATGGGCCCCGTAGCCCCAGGCCGCGACGCCGCGGCGGCGAAAGCCGCGCAGGTCGCCGTCGTGCGATCCGGTCGGGCGCAGATGGACGGGCGGCTCCCGGAAGGGGACTATCTCGACGTGCCAGCCCTTGATTTGCGCTCGAGCCTCGTCGATCGTGTCCCAGCCGAGTATTGCCGGCAGCGGTTCGATCTCGTCCCAGCAGGCGCGGCGGTAGAACTTGGTGGCGCCGCGCACGTGCCAAGGCTGGGAGAACTCGGTCTTGACGTGCCCGTTGGCAGACGCGATCGCGAGTGGTGCGCCGCTAATTCCGAGTTGGGAGTCAGACTCGAACGCGGCGACAATGCGAGCGAAGAAGTCCGGAGGTAGCTCGAGGTCGGCATCCAGTTTCGCGACCAGGTCATAGCGGCCTTCCCCCTGAGCACCGCGCTGGGCTCCCTGGGCGAGTGCCCACTGAAAGCCGATCAACTCGGCGGCTCCCGCCAGGCGGTCTGCGTTTCGCGCCTGCGGCGGCCGCGAGAGCAGCCGGGCGTACGGGTGCGTTTCGGCGAACGAGGAGGCCAACGCCGCCGAGCCGTCCTTTGATCCGTCGTCGACCAAGAGCAAAAGTTCCGGCACGCGTGTTTGCTGTGCAAGCGATGCAAGCAGACGTGGAAGCAGACGTTCCTCGTTCAGGAACATCACTGCCGCCGCCAAGGTCAATCTCGGTTTCTCTTGCCCCTCCACTCCTTTTGAACGCTAGCCAGCCCGGCTTCCTGTCACGACTAGACATTTGGCCAGGATCGGCGATCTCAGCTGCGACGGCCGGCGAACGCGGCCACGAAGGCGCGACACTCGCCGGCGAGCACGGGAGTGAAGCGGCCGAAGAAGGCGATCACGACCAGCAGGCCCGTCAAGGCGGAGGCGGAGGCGGCCAGAAGCGGCGTTGTCACCTGCTCGAGCAGTACGAGCACGGCCACGGTCAGCACGGCCTGGCAGGCGACCGGGACAACGACAGTTTGCAACGCACTGACGAAGACGCGCCCGTCTGTGGCCAGGCGCCTGGTGCCCCAGACGACGTAGGCCGTTGCGAAGGGGATGAAGAGGATCAGGTGGGCGAGCGCGGCACCGGTGATTCCGTACAGGCGCACGAGCACGATCAGCATGACGATCGTGGCGAGCGACCAGGCGACGTGCAGGCGTGCACGCCAGGAGATGGCTCCCACACCCGAGAGGGAGTCTCCGAGCGCGACCAGAAGCGCGTGGCCGATACCGACGGCGACGAGGATCTGGAAGGGCACGACCATCGCCTTCCATTCCGGGCCGAGCACTCCCGGCAGAACGACCGGCGCCAGCACCAGGGTCGGCGGTAACAGCGGCAAGAGCGCGATCGCGGTCAGCCGTGTTGTCTTGAACATGCGGCGGGCGATAACGTCGAGCTCCGGCGTTTGGGCGGCGGCCGGAAAGATCACCTTCCCGATCTGCCAGGCAAAGTTCGTCAGGGGTGCGAAGGCCAGCGTGAACGCAAGGGAGTAGAGGCCGAGCTGGGCGGCGCCCTGTGAATGTCCGACGACGACCGAGTCGACACTGAGAGCGACGAGGTCGGTCGCCGCGAGCAGGAAGAACCAGAACGCGCCCTTGCGCCGGATCGGCCCGCGGGAGCGCGGCGCGGCCGCGAACTCCGCTCTCATCGGCTTGACGGCAACGATCCAGGCCAGCAGCGGCAGCAGCGCCGCCGCGGCCAGCTGTCGTACGACCAATGCCCAGACGCCGGCGCCAAGAGCCGCTGCGCCGATCGAGGCCAGCGCAGCGATGAACATCGAGCTGGCGAGCACGCTTGCCTGCAGCTTGAACCGCAAAGTTCGCTGCAGCACCGCCATCGGCGCGATTGCGAGCGCACGAACCGCCACGCTGAGAACCAGCACGCGCAGCACCGTGACATCAGCGCCGGCGTCGAAGTTGCGCACGATCGCGCTGGCCGCGATCCCGGCGCCGACGGCGACTGCCAAACCGACGCTGAGATTGATCGCCACTGCGCGGACGATGTCGGCGGCGCGCAACTGCCGACTGACGACGATTGCGCCTCGACTGCCGGCGTCCTGCACGAGCGCTGCCGCGTTCGCGATCACCATACCGATTGCAACAGAGCCGAACGCTTTCGGTGGCAGTAGGGCTCCAAGGATCAGTAGCGAGCCGAACCAGGCCGCCTGCCCAACGATGCTGCCGCTCCAGATCCAGGAGAAGCCTCGAGCGAGCATCCTGCCGCTGAGCGGCGGTGGGCTGCCGACGAGAGATCCTTGAGCTTCCATCTCAGCTGCACCGTAAGCGGCACCAACGTCCGCGCAAAGGGAGTGAGGGCCAGCCCTAGACGAATGGGGAGGCTGGCAGCCCTGCGCCGAAGGGACGGCAGCCGGAGCGCTTAGGCGTCGGTGTCTAGCAAGCAGCTGTCACGAATCGCCACCCATGCCGGGACGAACGACTGCCGCTCGCTACCCACACGCGCGGTGCAAGAAGCGTGCACCGCGCGTGTGAGAACGAAACGTTTCTAGTACTTGAGCCAGTCCTTGTTCGCGAGATGGCCCTTGACGCCGTTGATGTAGTTCTGGGCGCCCGAGTCGTACCAGCCGCCGGAGAACCAGGATCCGACGCAGCCCCAGACGGCGTAGTCGAGACCGTTGGCGGCGATGATCTGGGGCATCGACTGCCCGTTGTACAGCCACGAGTTGCCGGAGGCGTAGAAGTCGCCGTCAAGGCACGATCGCAGGTAGGCACCGTAGAAGTCGGCATTCAACGCGGTGTAGGTGGCGCTGTACGGATAGCCACCCCAGGCGTCAGCGCCGCTGCAGTAGGCGTTCTTGATCTGGAAGAGGCCGTAGGAGGCCTGGCCGGTGCGACCGCAGTTGTCTCCGACCATGCTTTCGCGCCAGTCGGATTCCTGCACTGCAACCGCCCGCATCAGGTCCTCATTCATGCCCCACTTGCAGGCAGACCACTGGATGATCTGGTTCGTTGTGCCGGTGTAGTTACCGGTGACGAGGTCGCGCTTCGCGATCCACTTCGCCCAGTACGGGCCGAGCTCCGCATTTGACCACGGCACAGGACCTGCCGGCACGCTGTGGTTGGCGGTCGCGTTGGAGGAGATCGGCTCCCAGGTGCTTGTTGTCACCTGAGAAGCACAGCCGGTTCGTGGCAGTCCCGCCACCCCTGATGCAAGCGTCGTGAATGTTCCGCCGCTGGGCAGCGGAGGTGGAGGCGGAGGTGCGTTATTGACCGTCACCGCGACTGTGGCCGACGTCTTTGCGTTGCCGGAGCTGTCGACCGCGCGGGCGCTGACCGTGTGCGCGCCATTCGTGAGCGAGGTCGAGTCGTATGAGATCTGGTACGGGGCGCTCTTGATCGTCCCCATCGTCGTTCCGTCGATGAGAAGGTCAACGTGGTTGACGGCGACGTTGTCAGCCGCGTTGGCGCTCATCGTCATCGGCCCCGCGATCGTTGCTCCAGCCGTCGGAGCTGTCAGAGAGACGCTCGGAGGCGTCGTGTCTGGGGGTGGTGGCGTACTGCCCCCACCACCGCCGGCGGTGTCGGTAAGCGCCAAGTCATCGATCGTCACGGAGCCGGCCATCTGTAGGCCCAGTCCGACGGAAAGGTTCGTCACGCCAGCGGGAACTGCCGGCGTCGTCCAGGTGGCAGCTGTCCAGGATGACGCACTCGGCAATCGTGGCGACTGCGTCCACCAGCCGTAGCGACCGGTGGAGGCGTTGCGTGTGAACGCGAAGATGGCAGGGTGCGCGGAGGACTTGTACCAGACAGTCACCGTGTAAGCATGTCCCTGTGTGATCGACGGTGAGCAGGTGTTGTTGAACGCGCTCAGTAATTTGCGGTCGCCATTGGAGAAGCTCGTCACGTTGAGCTGCTCGCCGTACAGGCCGGAATGCGCCGATGCGTTCGTGCGCGCCCAGCTGTAGCCGTTCGAGCCGTAACCTCCGAGCAGCCAGCAGTCAGGCGTTGTTGCTGAGCCTGTCTCGACCGACGAGTTCTGCAGCTCGTTACCCGAAACGACCATCACGGTCGGCGCGGCAGCAACAGGCGGCGTAGTCGTCGCCGTTGTTGTCGTAGTTGTCGGGGCCGGCGGCGGAGGTGCTGCCGTCGTTGTCGTGGTTGCCGTCGTCGTCGTGGCCGGCGGCGGAGGTGCTGCCGTCGTCGTGGTGGTTGCCGTGGTCGTCGTCGGTGGCGGAGGTGCTGCCGTCGTCGTAGTGGTTGCCGTCGTCGTCGTCGCCGTCGGCGGGGGAGGTGCTGCCGTCGTTGTCGTGGTTGCCGTGGTCGTCCCGGTCGGCGGCGGCGGCGGCGGCGACGTGGCCGGGGGAGGTGTTGTGGTGGTGACGCTTGGCGCCGGGTCGCCTTCGTTGTTGTCTACGAGCGAAAGGTCGTCGATCGTCACCGCTCCGGTCGTTTGCAGGCCCATTCCGACCGAGAGATTGGTGATGCCGTCCGGCATTGCCGGGGTTGTCCAGCTCGCGTGCGTCCAGGAGTCTGAGCTGGTTAGCCGCGGCGATTGCGCCCACCATGCGTAGTTGTTTGCCGAGGCGCTGCGCGTGAAGGCAAAGATGACCGGCGCTGATGCGCCGGTGGTCTTGTACCAGACGCTCACCGTGTATGAGTGGCCTTTCGTCGCGCCTGGCGAACAGCTGCTGTTGAAAGCACTCAGGAGTTTGCGGTCACCGTTCGTCAGGCTCGTCACGTCCAGCTTCTCTGCGGAGCTGCCGCTGTGAGCGTCACCTGTGTGCGACCAGCTGAACGTGTTCGTGCCGTAACCTCCGAGCTGCCAGCAGTTGGGTGTGTCTCCTGCAGCTGACTCGAGCGAAGGGTTCTGCAACAAGTTGGTGCTCGCGCCGAGGGCGCTGCCGCCTGCGCAGACGACAGCGGTGGCTACGCAAACAGCGAAGATGGTGCGCGAGAACGCGAAACGATGGCGGCGGGTTTTCATAGCGGGGACGGCCCCTTTGGTCTCGGTTTCTGGGCGTGAACCTCGATCCATGAATCAATCGGTCATCGTGTAAACCTGCACTGATCCCCCATCAGAGGGATACGCACCCCCTTTCTGCCGTACCTCTCACGCAAACAAGCCGTTGTGCGGGGAGCACTGGGCAGTCCGGTGAGAAGTGGCAAACGCGATGTTCTGATTGACACGTTGTCGATGTTCCAGAGCCACGCTAGATTGCCTTCGAAGCGGCGCATTGTAGGAGGTATGGACATGACGCGTGGCAGTGAAGCATTTGGGTCCGACGACATCCCAAGGACTCAGGAGCAATGCGAGATTGCGGCCACAGCCGTTGTCTATCCCGGCACCATCCT
>Ga0207648_10003127_pt1 | contig 17470 bp, 20 predicted proteins | sample KBSMisM32_FD_184310 | JGI IMG/M metagenome (GOLD analysis project Ga0207648, IMG submission 184310) | Miscanthus rhizosphere microbial communities from Kellogg Biological Station, Michigan, USA - KBS Miscanthus M3-2 (SPAdes) (version 2) | ecosystem: Host-associated > Plants > Roots >...
CTCCTTGCGAAATGAAACTCAGCGCTTCGAGATGAAGGACCAGGGCGCCGCGGCCGGTGTTGGAAGAACGGCCCCGGGGCGGACGACGGCCGCGATGCGTGCCGCGTGCGTCTTGAGCAGGCGTCGGACGGGAACGCCAGACGCCGCCTCCTCGAGGATGTCGGCGCCGGACTCGTCGACCTTGGCGAGGAACGCCTCCCAGACCGCTTCTCCCACGGGCATGCCGCGGAAGACGACATTGGGGATCCGGGAGAGCTCGCGCTGGAGGAGCCCGAGGCGGTCGCGGAGGAGCGCCTCCTCGGCGAGCGGCTGGTCCTCGTAGGGCGTGTGCGGCTTGGGGATGAACGCGTTGACCGAGGGCACGAGCTCGGCGACCCGGCCGCGCCCGCGGCCCTCTGCGACGGCGATCCCGTGGAGCCGTTCGGTCAGCCGCACGATGTCGCGCACGTCCTCTTCGGTCTCCGACGGCAGCCCGACCTGCAGGTACAGCTTCAGGCGCGTGAAGCCGCGCGCGAAGACGAGGCGCGCCTTCTCGTCGAGCATGGCGTCCGAGACCTTCTTGTTGATGTGGCGCCGGAGGCGCTCGTTGCCGGCTTCCGGAGCGATCGACAGGGCCCGCTCGCCCTGACGGGCGAGGACCTCGAGGATCGGATCCTCGATTGCGTCGATCTTTATGGAGGAGAGCGCGATGTGGTACTCGAGCGCTGCGAGCCCCTCCAGGATCGGAATGATCTCGGGATGGTCGCAGACCGCCGTCGCGATGAGGCCGGTGCGGTTCGTCAGCGGCCGGGCCTCGCGGGCCACTTTGAGGATCGACGCCGCGGGGTACTGCTTGACGGGCGCCATGGCGTAGGCCGCCCAGCAGAAGCGGCACATTTCGGTGCACCCGCGCGAGATCTCGATGAGCAGCTTGTCGGCGAGCTCGGTCTGAGGCGTGAGGATCGTCGTGTGCGGGACCTCGAAGTCGGGAGCGATGTCCTTGCGCGACATCGGCTGCTGCACGACGACCTTGCCGTTCTCGGCGGCCTCGGCACGCCCGCCCTGGACCGCCGGGACAAAGAGGCCCGGCACCTTTGCCGCCGCCGCGAGAAACCCGTCGCGGTCGAGGCCCGACATCAAAAGCTCGGCGATTCGAGGAACGAGGCGCTCGCCGTCGCCCAGCGCGAAGACGTCGACGAACGGAGTGAGCGCGGCCGGGTTCATCCGCGCGATGTCGCCGCCGACGAGCAGCAGCGGGTGTCGCTCGTCGCGCGCCTCGCGCCGCACCGGGATCCCGGCCTTCTGGAGCGTGCGCAGGATGTGGACGATGTCCATCTCCCACGAGAGCGACCAGGCCAGCAGGCCGAAATCGGAGAGCGGCGTCCCGCTTTCGAACGTCGCCGCGGGCTGCCCCTCCTCGTGGAAGAACCGCTCGCACACGACGTCGGGGATCCGGTTCAAGAGCCGGTACACCCACTGAAAGCCGAGGTTCGACATCCCGACCTCGTAGGAGTTCGGGAACCCGAGGGCCAGCCGGTAGGCGCCGAATCGGTTCGGCTCCTCGGTGAAGCGCTCGCGGGACGCGCGCTCGCGGTCGATGGATGTGGCAGGCATGAGAAGCAGCGAATTATAGGGGCTTTAGCCGGTGCCCCCGCGTGGGAGGCTTGTCACGTCCGTAGCAAAAAGACCCAGTCACCCACGTTCGTACCCGTCGGCCCCGTCTCGAAGAGGTCCTCCAGGGCCGCGAACAGCCTGCGCGTGTCGTGACGGGCCAGAGCGGCGGCGGGCTCCATCCCGGTGGCGCGGGCGCGTGGGACCGTCGAGCCGTCGGCAAAGGCCCCCGCCGCCCCCGAGTTGCCATCGAGGCCATCCGAGCCCGCGGCCAGAAGGGTGATCGGATGATCGTGGTGGATCTCCTCAGCGGCTCCCAGAGCGAGCTCGAGGCATCTGCCTCCGCGGCCGCCCGGCGTGGCGTCTTTCAGGGAGACCGTCGTCTCTCCCCCGGCCAGGAGGACCGAGCCGGGGCGCAGCGTGGCCGCGCGGCGCGCCAGCCGTCGTCCCGCCCGCGCGGCCTCGCCCGCGATGCGCCGCGGATCGAGGACCGGTTTCAGCCCGATGCGCCGCGCTTCGCGCGCCGCGGCCTCGAGCCCGGACCGATTGGACCCGACGACGCGCACGAGATCGCGTCGGCGACCGCGAACGGTCGGACCGGAGCCGACGAGGGACGCGCGATCTCCGGGCACGTCGGAAAGGACCAACGTGATGAGCCTCGCCGCCGTAGACCTTCCCAGGCGCCCACCCTTGATCGCCGAAAGCTTTGTCCGCAGACGATTGAGCGCGCCGATCGGAGCACCCGTTCGAGCGAGCCCCCGGATCCGGCGTCGTTTCTGCGCAAGCGTCAGGCCCTCGCGCGGCACCGCGAGAAGGGAGGACGCTCCGCCGGAGAGGAGACAGAGAATCGTGTCTTCGCGCCCGAAGCTTCGAAAAAACCGGACCGCGCGCCGCCCCGCTCGCAGGCTCGCCGCGTTGGGCTCCGGATGCGCGGCGAACGCGACGGCGCGCCGCGGAAGACCGCGCGCGGAGTGTCCGCGGGGAAGCACGAGGAGCGCCGGCGCGCGGGAACCGAGATGGGCCAGCGCCACGCGCGCCATGCCGGCGGCCGCCTTGCCGGCTGCGAACAGGCCGACGCGGCCGCTCGACGCCAGCGCCCGCTTCACGGTTGCGGATTCCAGCGCGCGCGCCACGGCGGCCTCCGGATCCGCTCCCGCGAGTGCTGCGCGATGCAGCGCTTCGAGGAGACGGCGAGCGCGGATGTCCTTCACAGGCAAGCAGATTAAGGCCTCGCCGCTGTGTGAGAATAGGGGGGTCCCGGCGAAGGTTTTCGCTGGGGCGACGAAATCGATGAGCGCAAACCCCACCGCCCCCGGAACGCTTCCCCGACCCGAGGACCTCGCCCCGGGCGAGCACTACTGGTCCAAAGCCTCCAAGGACCTCCGGCACCGGCTGAACAAGGCGATGCCTCACGATCTCCTCAAGGAGCTCCACCACAAGAGCCCGGCACGCCACTTCCTCGTCGCCGCCCGCCAGTTCGGGATGCTCATCGCCGCTTCGGCCGTGGCGTGGAACTTCCCGCAGCCGTGGGGCTGGATCCCGGCCGCGCTCGTCTCCGGCTGGACCGTCTTCAACTTCACGGTGCTCCTCCACGACGCCCTCCACCATGCCGTCTTCAACGGGCCGCACCCGAAGGGCGACCGGATTCTCTCCCTGCTCTACGCGATTCCGTCGGGGATCTCCGCGTCGCAGTTCACGCGCTGGCACCTGACGCACCATGCCGAGCTCGGCGACGCCGATGCCGATCCGAAGCGCCATTACCTCTCGCCCAGGATCAACAAGCCCTGGTTCAAGCTCCTGTACTTCACGCCCGCGCTCTTTCCGATCTACTTCCGCGCCGCCCGCAAGGAGACCGCGACCTACCCCGAGGAGATTCGTCGCAAGATCGCGCGGGAACGCCTCGTGACGGTTCTCTTCCACCTGTCTGTGCTCGCGGCGGTCTGGGTGATCGGCGGCTTCGAGATCGCGGCGCGCGTCTACCTCGTGCCGGTCTTCCTCGTCTTCCCGATCGCGTTCGCGCTGAACCGTCTCGGCCAGCACTACGCGATCGACCCGCGGGATCCGGCGAAGTGGGGCTCGATCCTGAAGCCCAGCCGCTTCTGGGAGTTCTGGTACCTGTCGTCGGCCTACCACCTCGAGCATCACTACTTCCCGGGCGTGCCGTTCTACAAGCTGCGCCGGCTGCACTTCGCCCTGCGTCCGTTCTTCGACGAGATCGGCTGGAAGACCACCACGTACGGCCGGCTCTTCCGCGGCTGGATCTTCGAGAACAAGGCTCCGCACACCGACTGGCACCTCGCGGGCTGAGCCTTCCGGGACTCGCCGTGGACGACACCCCCGACATCAACGAGCTCATTCGCGAGCTGAACGAGGACGGGCTCGTGTCGGACGCCGATCGGGTCGAGTCGACCGAAGCCGTGCGGGACTCTTCTGAGCTCGCCGTGCGGGACTCCTCTGAGCTCGCCGTCCGGCTCGACTCCTGGCTCCAGGAGCTCGTCCGGCGCGCGGGGAGCGACCTCCTGCTCGTGCCCGGCGCGCCGCCTTCGGTGCGCATCGACGGACAGATCAGCCCGCTCGCGAGCGGCCCGCTTTCCGGCGAGGAGATCGAGGAGGCGGTCGTGCCCGCGCTTCCCCGTCACGCGCGGACTCTCTATCGCAACACCGGGATTGCCGATGCCTCGCATCGCGTCCGAGGGCTGGGCCGCTTCCGGGTGAACCTCCACCGGGAGCGCGGCCGCGCCGCCGCGGCCGTCCGCGCGCTCCCCTCCCAGCCTCCGCGTCTCGCTTCGCTCGGCCTCCCGGCCGGCGTCGAGGCATTGACGCGCCTCCCGCGCGGCCTCGTGCTCATCGGCGGACCCACGGGCTCCGGAAAGACGACCACGCTCGCCGCGCTCGTCGAGGAGATCAACCGGCGCGACGCTCGGCACGTCGTCACGATCGAGGATCCCATCGAGTACGAGCACCCGCACCGGAACTGCCTCGTCGAGCAGGTCGAGATCGGCATCGACGCGCCCGATTTTCCGACGGCTCTGCGCGCCGCGATGCGCCAGGCGCCGGACGTGATCGTCGTCGGCGAGATGCGGGATCCGGAGACGATGCGCATCGCGCTCGCGGCCGCGGAGACCGGCCACCTCGTCTTCTCGACCGTGCACACCACCGACGCTGCCTCGACGGTCTCGCGCGTCGCCGACTCGTTTCCGCCGGAACGGCAGAACACGATCCGCCAGGAGCTCTCCATGGCTCTCGCCGCGGTCCTCACGCAGACCCTCCTGCCGAGAAAGGGCGGCGGCCGCGTGGCCGCGGCCGAGCTTCTCTTCGTCAGCTACGGCGCCCGCCAGCACGTCCGCAAGAACGCGCTCCAGCACCTTCACCAGGAAATCGCGATCACCAAGAAGCAGGGCTCCGTGACGCTCGAAGAGTCGCTCGCGCGCCTGGTCCACGAGGGCGTCGTCGAAGTCGAAGAGGCCCGCGCGCGGGCGGCGCATCCGGAGGAGTTCGAGGGATACCTGAGAGCCAGGCCGTCATCCTGAGGCGCGCAGCGCCGAGCCGACCACCGAAGGCCGACCCTCGGCCGTAGGCGACGCCGACCGAAGGTCGGCGTCAACGATCCCGGACTAATTTTGGGATCCCTCGCTGCGCTCAGGACGTGAAGGGCGACGCCCTTCACACCTCCCGCCGGAACAGCACCTTCGTCAGCACCCCGCACACCACGGTGAAGGTCGCGAGGAAGACCCAGTCGGCGTAGGCCGCCGAGGGATCGGCGCCGCGCAGCAGCAGGTTGCGGAGGGCCCGCACTCCGTACGTCAGGGGATCGATCGCCGCGAGCTTGGCGAGCCACATCGGGTAAGACTCGATCGGATAGAGCGCGCCCGAGGGGAAGAACAACAGCACGTTGATGATTCCGAACATGCCGCGGAGGAGGCTCGCGCTCTTGGCCCGGGCGAAGAGCAGGAACCAGAGCGCGGCGATCGAGAGGGATGTCAGAAACACCGTGAAGAATGACGCGGCGAGATTCGCGCCGCTCGCGAGCGGCAGCGGCGTCACGATCACGACCGCCGCGAGCACGAGCCCGCCCGCGATCGATGCGACGACGGCGCCGGCGAGGATGTTTCCCGCGACGAGCGTTCCGGTCGAGACCGGCGTGACCAGGTACCCCTCGTGGTACCCGTACATCCGATCCTCGAGCACCTGCAGGGCTCCGGACACCATCGAGCCCATGAAGATCGCGAGACACACGACCGCCGGCCCGAGATAAGTCAGGTAGTCGAGGTACGGGTAAGCCTCGAGGCGCACCGGCGGCGCCGAAGGGGGCACGTTCTTCGGGGCCGCCACTTCCTGCCAGATCTGCCCGAGCGCGGACTGCAGCGCGTCGTTCGAGAACCGGTCCGTGTTGTCGCCGATGAACGACGGCGCGGGTCCTCGCGGCGCGAGGCCGAACGGCAACACCCAGACGCCGCGGTAGAGGCTGCGCCTCAGCCCGTCGAGGGCCTCCGAGCGATCCGCAAGAAATGTCGCCTTGACGAGACCGCGTCCGGTCTCGAGGGCCAGCACTCCACGCCCGCATTCCGCCGAGTAGGCGTTGCCGGCCTCGTCCACGACGGCGAGCGGCAGCCCTTCGAGCGGCCGGTTCATCGCGTTGCCGAGGATGACGAGGTAGACCAGAGGAAAGAGCATCGTCGAGACGACGAGCACGGGCTGCCGCCAGAGCGTGAGGAACGCGCGCTGTCCGATCGCGGCCATGCCGAGGTACGCGAGCCGGAGCCCGCGCGCCGGCGGCCGCTCTTTCCGTGCGCGCTTCATGCCTCGCGCAGCGCCCGTCCGGTGTAGGAGAAGAACACGTCCTCGAGCGTGACGAGCGAGATGTTCAGATGGACGATGTGGTAGCCGCGGTCTTCGAGGAGGCGCGCGATCCGCCGGCCCACGCCCTCGCCCGGCTTCGCCGTGAAGTGGAGCAGGTTCCCCGAGACGAACCGCGGTTGCGCCGCGCCGGCTTCCACGATGGCCTCGCGGTCCGCGGCCGCGATCTCGCGATCGGTGCCGAGCTCGACGCGCTCGCCCGAGTCGAGCCCGCGCTTCAGCGCCTGGGGCGTGTCCTCGCAGAGAACCTTGCCCTGGTCCATGATCGCGATGCGGTCGCAGAGGTAGTCGGCCTCTTCCATCGCGTGCGTCGTCAGGACGATCGCGAGCTCCGGGTCGCGCTCCCGCATGTCGTCGAACATGTCCCAGATCGAACGCCGGCTCTGCGGATCCAGCCCGGTCGTGGGCTCGTCGAGGAAAAGGACGCGCGGTGAGTGGAGCACCCCGCGCGCGATTTCGAGGCGTCGTCGCATGCCGCCCGAGAGCTGGCGGGCCGGCTGCTGGCGCCGCTCCCAGAGTCCGACCTGGCGCAGCCGGCGTTCGATGCGTTCGGAGAGCCGACGGCCCGAGAGGCCGTACATCTTGCCCTGCACCGAGAGGTTTTCGCGCACGGTCAGGTTCTCGTCGGTCGTCTCCGCCTGTGACACCGTCCCGATCAGGCGTCGGACGGCGCCCCTCTCGGAGATGACGTCCCGGCCCTCGATCCGCGCGGTCCCGGAGGTCGGAGGCAGGAGTGTGGTGAGCATGCGGATGAGCGTGGTCTTTCCAGCGCCGTTCGGGCCCAGCAGCCCGAAGGTCTCGCCGGGCCGCACGCGAAAGGAGACCGCGTCGTCGGCGACCTGGTCGCCGAAGCGCTTGGTCAGCTGCTCGACCTCGATGGCGGGAGTTGCGGCGGTCGAGCTCACGCCCTCGGCGTCTCGCTGCCGGCCGAGACCACGAAGGTCTGGCCGGAGACGACGGTGGCGTTGACCGGCAGCAGCCGGACGGAGAAGGTCTGCAGGTCCCGGCTCTGGACGCCCCAGTTCCTGCGGTTCGCGAACTCGGAGCGCGGCTTGATCGAGACGATCTTCGCCTGGAAGCGGGCGTTGGGACGTGCCTGCGGCCAGACCGTGACGGTCTTGCCGACGACGAAGGAGGAGAGCCGCTCCTCCGGCACCTCGACCCGCAGGTACGGCGTGTCGATCTGGAGCGTGACGACGGCCTGCCCGGGTTCGACCCACTCGCCCTCGCGGAGGTGCCGCGTGAGGACCGTGCCGCTCTTGGGAGAGACCAGCACGCCTTCCTTCTCGAAGACGTGGATCTTGTCGAGGCGGACCCGCAGCGCCTGCTCCTGCGCCTCGAGGTCGCCCTCCTCTTCTTCGCGCGCGCGAATCTCGGCCGCGATCGCTTCGCGCTGATGCTGGAGCGTCTCGAGGCTCGCCGTGGGCGAGACACCCTCCTTGACGAGCCGACCCATGCGGCGCTCGTCGGAGGCGACCCCGGCGAGCTGCGCGCGGAGCTTTTCGATCTCCTGCAGGCGCGATCGGTCGCGCGCGTGGACCTGGGAGATCTGACGCTCGATGTCGGAGGCGTCCTCGGAGAGCCCCGGCTCCTCGATGCGGGCGACTTTGTCGCCCTTCGCAATGGGCTCGCCCTCTTCGGGTACGCGCGTCGTCAGCCGGCCGCGCCGGGAAAAAGAAAGAGCGAGGCTCTGCTCTTCTGCGATGGCGAGGAGGCGGATGGGTTGGCCCGCGTCATTCTCGTGACGGACGAGCTCCCCATATCCCCACGCCCCGGCCAGAGCGATACCCACCGCCAGGACGACCCAGAGGGCCTTTTTCACCGACCTTGAAGAATACTACTCCCCCGGAAGGGTCCTCTCCACCCGGTCCAGGACCTCCTCGGCGGGCCCCGCCAGCGCGAGGTCGACGCCGCGGGTCGCCGGAGTGGCGTCGGGGTTGATCTCGACGGTGAATGCCCCCCGGGCGGCCGCTTCGAGGAGAAGACCCGCCGCCGGATAAACGACCGCCGAGGTGCCCACCGTCAGGAAGACATCGCAGTTGACGGCCTGCGCGGCCGCGCGCAGCGCCTCGGCGGGAATCGGCTCGCCGAACCAGACCACGCCGGGGCGAGCAATCCCGCCGCAGTGAGGACAGCGGGGAGGAAGCTCCGACAGTGGTCCTTCGTGTTCCCAGCCGTCGGGCGAGGAGCCGGCGCAGCGCCGATGGCACGCGAGCGTCCTGAGCGAGCCGTGGAAGCGGGTGACGTTCTGCGTCCCCGCGCGCTCGTGGAGGCCGTCGACGTTCTGCGTAACGAGGCGAAACTCCGGATACCGCCGGCTCCAGGCCGCGAGCACCTCGTGGGCGCGGTTCGGGCGCGCCTTCGCGACCAGCTCCCGGCGCCAGGCGTACCACTCCCACACGAGGAGCGGATCGCGGTCGAAGGCCTCCGGCGTCGCGAGCTCCTCGGGTCGGTGCGACTTCCAGAGACCTCCCGCGCCTCGAAAAGTCGGCACGCCGCTCGCAGCGGAAACCCCCGCTCCTGTGACCACCGTGATCCGGGGGCTCCCGGCGAGACGGGCGGCGAGCGCGCGCACGCCGTCCTCCAGAGGATCAAGACCCATCGAGTCCGATGATAAGGTTCCGCACTCGCCGGCGCGGGGCGCCGATTCCAGCGGTTTTTGGTTTGTGGAGGACACGTGGCGGACGCGGTTCCCATCACTGTCGCGCGGGGCGACGGCATCGGCCCCGAGATCATGGATGCGACGCTCCTCATCCTCGAAAAAGCCGGCGCCCGTCTCCAGATCGAGGAAATCGACATCGGCGAGAAGGTCTACCTCTCGGGCAATTCCGCGGGCATCGCGCCCTCGGCCTGGGACTCCCTCAAGAGAACCCGGGTCTTCCTCAAGGCGCCGATCACCACGCCCCAGGGCGGAGGCTTCAAGAGCCTGAACGTCACGGCCCGCAAGACGCTCGGCCTCTACGCCAACGTGCGACCCTGCGTCTCCTACTACCCGTTCGTCCGGACCAAGCATCCCGTCATGGACGTCGTCATCGTGCGCGAGAACGAGGAAGACCTCTACGCGGGCGTCGAGTACCGGATCTCCGCCAGCACCTACGAGTGCCTGAAGCTGATCACGCAGCCCGGCTCCGAGAAGATCGTCCGCTACGCCTTCGAGTATGCCCGCCGGAACAAGCGGAAGAAGGTCACCTGCTTCACCAAAGACAACATCATGAAGATGACCGACGGCCTCTTCCACAAGGTCTTCGACGAGATCGGGAAGGAGTACCCGGACCTGCAGCAGGAGCACTGGATCGTGGACATCGGCGCCGCCAAGCTGGCCGATTCGCCCGAGGTCTTCGACGTCATCGTCATGCCGAACCTCTACGGCGACGTGCTCTCGGACGTCGCGGCGCAGATCGCGGGCTCGGTGGGCCTCGCCGGCTCGGCGAACATCGGCCAGAACTACGCCATGTTCGAGGCCATCCACGGCTCCGCTCCGCGGCGCGCCGGCCAGAACCTGGCGAATCCCTCGGGCCTGCTCCTCGGCGGCGTGATGATGCTCGTGCACATCGGCCAGCCCGAGATCGCCGAGCGGGTCCACAACGCCTGGCTCGCCACGCTCGAGGACGGAGTGCACACGTACGACATCTACGACCCCACGGTGAGCAAGGAGAAGGTCGGCACGAAGGAGTTCGCGCAGGCCGTCGTGTCGCGGCTCGGAAAACGGCCGCAGAAGCTCAAGCCCGTCGCGTACGCGGCCGGGCCGCCCGCCGACGCCTCGGAGACGAAGGCGCCGTCGAAACCCCCGCGGCCCGCTCCCGTGCGCGAGCTCAAGGGCGCCGACGTCTTCGTCAACTGGGAGAGCCGCGACTCCGACGCCCTTGCGGCGAGGATCGGGCCTCTCGCCGGTCCCGATTTCAAGCTGACGATGCTGACGAGCCGAGGCATGAAGGTCTGGCCGAACGGCCTCGAAGAGACGTACCGCGGCGATCAGTTCCGCTGCCGTCACATGGGCGCGAAGGACGGGCCGCTCCCGTACTCGGCCATCGCGGCCCTGCTCGGCCGCCTCGCCGACGCCGGCATCTCTTTCGCCCAGGTCGTCAGCCTGTACGATTTCGACGGCGAGCGAGGCTACTCGCTCGGCCAGGGAGAGTGACGCCATGGGCACCGATGCGAAGCCTCTCGTCGGCATTCTGATGGGCTCGAAGTCCGATTGGGAGGTCATGAAGAACGTTTCCGAGACGCTCTCGAAGTTCGGCGTCGCGAGCGAGAGCCGCGTGCTCTCGGCCCACCGCACGCCGAAAGAGACCGCGGAGTACGTCACGGGCGCGTCGGCGCGCGGGCTCGAGGTCCTGGTCGCGGGCGCGGGCGGCGCGGCGCATCTCGCGGGCGTCGCAGCCGCGCACACGACGCTCCCGGTCCTCGGAGTGCCCATGGAGAGCGCGTCGCTCAAGGGGCTCGACTCGCTTCTCGCCACCGTGCAAATGCCGGGCGGAATCCCCGTGGCCACGTTCGCGATCGGCAAGCCCGGCGCCGTCAACGCGGGGCTCTTCGCGGTCGCGATCCTCGCGGGCAAGCGGCCCGAGCTCTTCCAGAAGCTGGCGGATTTCCGGGCAGAGCAGGCGAAGAAGATCCTGGAGGAGAAGCTCACGTAGGGCCGGCCTTCGGCGCGGGACGAGCCCCGCCCCTGCGATCAGCGGTGCACATTGACTCCTGAAGTTTCCATCGGGCTCATCGGCCTGCTTCTCGGCGCCGCGGTCGCCTCCGGGCTGAGGCTCTATGCCACCGTCGCCGTGCTCGGGTTTCTCGGGCGCACCGGAGTCCTCGCGCTCCCCGGCGGCCTCGCGGCACTGACGCATTCCTGGGTGATCGTGGTCGCGGCGTCGCTCTATCTCGTCGAGTTTCTGGCCGACAAGATTCCGATCGTCGACTCGGTCTGGGATCTCGTGCACACGTTCATCCGGGTTCCCGCGGCCGCGCTCCTGGCGTGGGCGGCCTTCGCGGGCATCGACGTGCCCGAGCACTGGCGCGTCGTGGCGGCGCTCGTCTGCGGCGGAGTCGCCCTCTCCGCGCACGGTCTGAAGTCCTCGACCCGCGCCGTGATCAATACCAGCCCCGAGCCCGTCACGAACTGGCTCGCGTCTCTCGCCGAAGACGGCCTGACCGCCTTCCTGCTGTTTCTGGCCGTGAAGCATCCCGTCGCCGCGGCGTGCGTGGCCGCGGGAGTCGTCCTGCTCGCGCTCCTGCTCGTCGCGTGGATGACCCGCACTTTGCGGCGCTTCCTGGCGAACAGGCGCGCCGCGCGCCCGGCCGCCGCGGGAATCTGACCGCGAGTCGCCATAGAATGGGGCACCGCCGGCTGGCGGCGCTGGAGGCATTCCCCCCATGGAATTCGAAGAGTACTCGGATGAAGAACTGCTCGAAGGCGGTCGAGAAGCGGTCAAAAGAGAACAATGGCCGCGCGCCCTGCAGATCCTGGGAAGCTACGTCGCGCGGTTCACCGCCCGGGGCGAGACGGTGCCGGCCTCGGGGCTCGCGAGCTACGCGCTGTGCCTCGGGCACAACAAGGAGCTGCGCCGGGGGCTCGAGCTCTGCAAGCGCGCCCAGCACGCGGATCCGCGCAATCCGCACATCTACTGGTGCCTCTCGCAACTCCACCTTCTCGCCGGCTCGCGCAAGGACGCCATCGAGTCGGTGGATCGGGGGCTGCGGGCCGTTCCCGACAGCTTCCTTCTGCTGCGGCTGCGCAAGCGGCTCGGGGTCCGCCAGCCTCCGCCCATTCCGTTCCTGAACCGGCAGCACCGCCTCAACGTCCGTCTCGGACGTCTCATGCATCGGATGAAGGGGCATCCCGCCGTCGCGTAATTCCGCTCCCCAGCCACAGAATCGCGCCCGTCAGGATCGCCGCGTCGGCGAGGTTGAAGACGCCCGTCCGGAGAGGGCCCGCCGTGAGCACGACGTAGTCCGTGACGCGGCCGTCGGGGAGACGGTCGAGGAAGTTCGCGAGGCCGCCCCCGATCATGAGGACGGCCCCGGCCGTTCGCGAGGCGGGCATGGCGCGGACGCGGAGAAGCCATACGAGCGCCGCGAAGAGCACCGCTCCGACACCGACGAGGAAGATCCCGCGGCGCGCGCCCTCCGGCAGGGAGCTCCCGAGCCCCAGAAACGCTCCCGCATTCTCGACGAGACCCAGCCGGACCGCGCCTCCGAGAATCTCGATCGGCGCGCGTCCCTCGAGATATCGCAGCGCCGCCGCCTTCGCGAGAAAAGCGGCGGCGAGCGTGGCGGCGAGACCGAGCGCGACGACGGTGACGCGGCCGGACGCTTCTCGAGGCCGGAAAAGCCGGCCGCGCGTCAACCTCAGGGCTTCTTGGCCTGGACGTTGATCAGGTCGACCGGCAGCGCCCGGTAGTTCTCGATCTCGATCGCCTTCTTCTTCGCGTCCCAACTGATCTTGGCGGCGGGCACCATCTTGCCTTCGCCCTTGCCGTTCTGGTCGAGCTGCAGCTCGATCACGGTCAGCTGATACTGCATCGAGCGCTGTGCGGTCTGCGCCTCGCGGATGGCCACCCGCCGGTTGGTGGCCATCACGACGTGACGGCTGCCGTCGGGCTGCACGTTGTTGCGCGCGTAGTAGAGGTCGTAGCCGATGGAATTCGGGGTGCGCATGTAGCCGACCACCGGGCGGATCTTCATGAGCGTGTCGATGAGCTTGTCGCGACCGAACTCCTGAAGGGTCGTCAGCAACATCTCGCGTTCTTCGTCGGTCGACCACCGGAAGATGTTGATGTCGACGACTCCGGCGGCCCCGCGCTCCATCTGCGCCGCGAAGCAGGTGAACGTCTGGATAGGCTTCCTGTCCTCGGCCCCCGCGGCGACGGACGCGACGATCGCGAGGGCGAGCGTGAGCGTGAGCACCCCGAGAACCGCGGCGCGTTTCCGGAGCATGGAGACCTCCTTCGTCAGGGGAAGTCTATGCCGCAACTTCCTTGCGGAGCGACAGCCAGGCCAGCAACGCGCTGATCGCGGCGATCGTCGAGAAGGAGGCCGGAAGGACGAAGAAGTACTTCCCGCAGAGGACCGCGGTTGCGATCAGGCCGAGACCGAGCGTCGCGACCAGAGGCCGGACGGCAGCCGGGTGTTCCCGGGAGGCGCGCCCGAGCTGCCACGCGATGACGGAGAGAGTCAGAGCATGAACGCTCAACAGGTAGTTGAAGCCGTCCCAGAAGTTCCAGAGCGTCCGTTCGGCGCCCATGGCGTCGAAGTGGAAGGCCTTCATCGCCCCCACCGCGGCGTCCTCGGCCGGCCCGCTCGATGGCTGCGGGATCAGGACCGCCGCGGTGTGACCGAGGAAGAAGAGGAAAACGAAGACCGACGCGATCCGGAGCCAGAGCCTCGCCTGCATGTGCCGCCTCCCCGCGGCGCCCTTGACGCCGCGTTCATAATTGTATACTTATATTAGCTATGGCTTATGAACAAGCCCTTCGGGCCCTGGCGGATCCGACTCGGCGGAGGCTGGTCGCGCGCCTCCGCCGCCGCCCCTACGCCGTCGGTGAGCTGGCACGCACACTCCGGGTCTCGCAGCCGGCGGTCTCGCAGCATCTGCGCGTGCTGCGTCGGGCGCGGCTCGTGGCCAGCCGTCCCCAGGCCCAGCGCCGTCTCTATCGCCTCGACCCGGCCGGCCTCGCGGATCTCCGCGAGTACGCCGACCGCATGTGGACCGACGCCCTGGACGCCTACGCGAGATCATTCGAGGAGTGAGGACATGAATGCTGTGAAAGGACATTTCAAAGCCAGTGCCGAAGCCGCTGCCTTCCCGCCCATCCGGAAGTCCGTGACCGTCGCGGCTCCGCCCGAGAAGGCCTTCCGCCGCTTCACCGCGGAGATGGCCTCGTGGTGGCCGCTCGCGTCCCACTCGGTCGGCCAGCGCGACTCCGAAACCATCGTCATGGAAGGCCGCGAGGGCGGACGGATCGTCGAGCGCATCCGGGGCGGGCGCGAGTGCGTCTGGGGCACGATCACCGCATGGGAGCCGCCGCGCCGCGTCGCGTTCTCGTGGCACCCCGGCGACGATCCGGCGCGCGCCCAGGACGTCGAGGTCCGCTTCACCGCGGAAGGGACGGCGACTCGCGTCGAGCTCGAGCACTCCGGCTTCGAGCGTCTCGGGGCGCTCGCCCGGCGCGCCCACCGAGGCTACCCCCTCGGCTGGGCCTACGTCCTCGGCCGTTACGCCGGCAGGCGCGGCCCCTTCATGGCCTTCATCACCGTGATGACGGCGACGATGATGGGCGTGATGCGGGCGAAGGCGAGGCTGACCCGGGAGAAGCCGAACGCGGCGTGAGCTCGCGGCCGAAGCGCAGGACCGTATCGACCAGGAGGTCGAAGTCCGACGGCACGGTCCGATGATTCGTGTTCGCGATGCGCAGCCCGAACTTCCCGTCGAGGCGGGCGTTGGACGGAACGGCGACCCCCGATTCCTGCACCTGCACGAGAAGCTCCGAGTTCATGGCGTCGAGCGCCTCGGGCGCGGCGCCCGGGACGACGTAGCGAAAACAGAGGACGTTGAGCTCCGCCGGCCCGAGGATCTCGAGCTCCGGCTCGCGGCCGATCCGCTCCCGCAGATAGGCGACGTCGTCGATGTTCTGCTCGATGGCCCGGCCGATCCGGTCGCTCCCGTAGACCGACAGGTGCATCCAGACGCGGAGCGCCCGGAATCCGCGCGAGAGCTGCACGCCGCGTGAGGAGAACTCGATCGGGTTGACCGCGATCCCCCCGCGGAACTTCTCGAGATAGGACGCCTCGAAGGAGAACGCGTCGGCATGGGCCTGCGCGTCGCGCACGAGGACCGCGCCGATCTCGTACTGCATGTAGCCCCACTTGTGCAGGTCGAAGGCGATCGAGTCCGCCCGCTCGAGGCCGTCCACGACGTGGCGGTACTTTGGCGAGAGCTTCACGAGCGCTCCGAACGCGCCATCGACGTGCAGCCAGAGCTTCTCCTGGCGCGCGAGGTCCGCGAGGGCGTGGAGATCGTCCGTGGCGCCGCAGGCCACCGTCCCGGCGTTGGCGATGATGCAGAAAGGCTGGAGACCACGGCCGCGGTCCGCACGGATCGCCGCGGCGAGCTCGTCCACGCGCACGCGGTGGCGCGCGTCGACGGCCACAGTGCGAAACGCTTTCTCACCGAGGCCGAGCAGATCGCAGCAGCGCCCCACCCAGCTGTGCGTCGCCGTCGAGCCGTAGACGGTCAGCGCGCCGCCGGCCTCAGGGCGCAGGCCGTCCCGCCGCAGGCTCGCTCCGCCCGCGTGGTTCCGAGCGACCGTGAGGCCGACGAGGTTCGCCATCGTTCCGCCGCTGACGAGAAGCCCGGACGCATCTTTCGGATAGTCCATGAGCTCGGCGAGCCACCGGAGCACTTCGTGCTCGACGAGCGCCGCCGCCTGGTCATAGCCGGAGACGTGGCAGTTCAGGGCCGAACCGAGCATGTCCGCCAGGAATCCGACCGGCGTTCCGTTGCCCATGACCCAGCCCCAGAATCGGGGATGGATGTTGCCCGTCGGGAAAGGCTGGATGGCTTTTTGGAACGTCGCGTAGGCCTCTCTGGGATCCGCGCCCGCGCGAGGCAGAGGGGCCGACAGCGCGGCGCGCGCCTCGGCCGACGGGCTCTGCCAGACCGGACGCTCCCGGATCGTGCTCATGAAATCCACCATGTCGTCGAGCATCGTGTGCCCGAGCGCGCGGAACTCGTCCCAGTCGGCGGGATCCAGCGTGGTGCGGGTCTCGAGCGGCGCCCCGCTGGGACTCGAAGAAGGTTGTTTCATGACGTCTTCTCCCCTTTTACAGTTGCGCGCGCGCCGACGGCGACGCCTTCGGCGCACGCCGAGAGACGCTCGAGCTCCGCCACCAGCGATGCCCAGGCGTCGCGGCCGAACTTCTCCACGATGGCGCTTTGCGTACGCGCCCAGGCCGGATCGACGGCCTCGAGCGCTCGGCGTCCCTTCGGCGTGACCGAGGCCGAGCGGGTCCGCCCGGTCGGTCCCTTCGCGAGCGCGATCCAGCCGTCGCGTCGCATCGGAGCGAGCGCCCGGTAGAACGACGTCCGGTCCATTCTGAGGTCTTCGGCGACCCGCGAAAGCGCCTCGCCCTCGTGGCGCTGGATCGCCCGCAGCACGGCGAGTTGCGTCACACCCATGCCCGCCGGCTCGAGCGAGGCGTCGAATGCCCGGGCCAGAACGCGCGAGGCGCGACGCACCGTGGTGCAGGTGCAGGGCCGAGGGACGGGACGCATGCTCATATTGATGTATATACATCAATATGTCGTGCGGCGCCAGAGCAAACGCCGGGCGCCCTCGGGGCGCGCCGATCTGCCGCTCTAGCCCAGCACGACCGCGATTCGGTGCTCGCGGCCGTCGTCGGCGAGCGGGATCTCACGGCTGGCGACCGGAGCTCCGTCGAGCGAGATCTCCGTCACGCCGCGCATCGCGCCACGGGGGTTCTCGACCACGAGTCGGTAGCGGGACGAGTGGTAGCGGAAGTCGATCTCGAATCGCGGCCATGCGCGCGGAATGCAAGGGTCCAGGTGCAGCGACGTGCCGCGAAGGCGAAAGCCCAGGATCCACTCGACTCCGGCGCGGTACATCCAGCCGGCCGCCCCCGTGTACCAGCTCCAACCGCCCCGCCCGGCGTGAGGACGCTCCGAGTAGACATCGCCCGCCATCACGTACGGCTCGATCTTGTAGCGGTAGAGGCCCGACCGGGTGCTCGCATGATTGATGGGATTCAGGATCGCGAAGAGCTCGCCCGCTTTGTCGCCGTCGCCGAGAGCGGCGAAGGCGATCATCGCCCATACAGCGGCGTGAGAATACTGTCCCCCGTTTTCTCGAACGCCCGGCGAGTATCCCTTGATGTAGCCGGGCTCGAGGGCGGTGCGGTCGAACGGTGGCGTGAAGAGCAACACGAGACCGTCTCCCCGCCGGATCAGATGCTCGTCCACGGCCGCCATGGCCCTCCGGCCCCGATCGGGATCCGCGGCGCCCGAAATGAC
>Ga0207648_10003129_pt1 | contig 17464 bp, 13 predicted proteins | sample KBSMisM32_FD_184310 | JGI IMG/M metagenome (GOLD analysis project Ga0207648, IMG submission 184310) | Miscanthus rhizosphere microbial communities from Kellogg Biological Station, Michigan, USA - KBS Miscanthus M3-2 (SPAdes) (version 2) | ecosystem: Host-associated > Plants > Roots >...
GTGTACAACGGCACCACCGCTGTCGACCTGGTCGGCGGCGGCAACGACAATGACACATTGTGGGGCGGTGTCGGCAACGACGTCATGGAAGGCAACGGCGGCGACGACGTGGCTCTCGGCGGCGAGGGCAACGACATCATCACCGACCTCGCCGGCGATGACACGCTCAAGGGCGGTCCCGGCAACGACGCCTTGGACGGCGGCGTCGGCCTCGACCTTGTCCTCGGTGGTGACGGCAAGGACCTCATGGCCGGCGGCGCCAACACCAACGCCCATTTCGCCGGACCCGGTGACGACTTCATCCTCGCCGGTCAGGGTGCCGACGAGGTCGACGGCGACAGCGGTGACGACTGGCAGGAGGGCGGCGATCAGACCGACCTGTTACAGGGCGACAGCGGCTCGCTGTTCTTCGACGACCACAACAACCCCGGCGACGACATCCTGATCGGTCAGAACGGCGACGACGACTACGACATGGAAGGTGGCGACGACATCGGAGTTGCCGGTCCTGGCATCGAGAAGAACGCCGGTGCGGCGGGGTACGACTGGTTGACCGGTTTCGGCGACCCGCAACCCCAAGACGCCGATCTTGCGCTGCCGATCGTCGAAGTACTTCCGCTGAACCAGGTGCGAGACCGCTTCAATGAGGTCGAAGCCCTGTCTGGTGGAAACCTCAACGACGCGCTTCGCGGCGACGACATCGTCCCGAGCCAAGTCGCCGGTGGCGGCTTCATCGGCTGCGACGCTCTCGATCAGGACGGCCTGGACCGGATCAGCGGACTCGATCCGCTCGTGCCCGCACTGACGATTCCTTCGGCTCCGATCATCGCGGCCTCCGCGACCAATCACTGCCCGCTCGTCGGCAACGTCTGGGGCGAAGGCAACATCCTCATCGGCGGTATCGGCAGCGACACCATCGAGGGTCGTGGCGCCGACGACATCATCGACGGTGACCGTTACTTGAACGTCCGGTTGAGCGTCCGCAACGGCGCGACGGAGATTGGCAGCACCGATCTCTTCGAGCACGCCGCACTGTCGGGCTCGTTCGGCACCGGAACCGATGGCATGACGCTGCAACAAGCAGTGTTCGCCGGTTTCGTCGACCCAGGCAACATCGTCGCTGTTCGTGAGATCCTCACCCCGACGGCTGCGTCGCCCGACTGCGGCAGCACCACGCCTGCACCGGTCAACTGTGACGTCGCCGTGTACTCCGGCCCGGTCGCGAACTACACGATCACGGCTGCGCCGGCGACGGCGACGTCACTGGCGGGCACGACAGTGACCGACGTGGCCGCCGTCCCGGTCGATGGGGTGGACACGCTCCGCAACATCGAGCAGGTGCGGTTCACGGATGCCACACGCAGCGTGCCCGGAGCGCCGACGATCGGCACTGCGAGCGCGTTGAGCGGTGCCGCAATCGTTCGATGGACAGCACCCACAAGCAACGGCGGTCTCGCGATCACCGGCTACACGGTGCAAGTGCTGAACGGGACGACGGTGGTCAACACGATCTCCGTTGGCAACGTCACGTCGACCACGGTTTCCGGCTTGACCAACGGCGGTGGCTACAACTTCCGAGTGCAGGCGGTCAACGTATTGGGCGCAGGCCCGCTGTCCGCCGCGTCGAACGTCGTGACGCCAGTCGTGGACAACACACCCCCGACGGCCACAGTGAGCCCGGCCAACAACGCAACCGGTGTGGCCACGAATGCCAATGTGACAGCGACGTTCAGCGAGGACGTCACCGGTGTGTCGGGTACCACCTTCAGGCTTCGGAACGCGGCGGGGACGACCATCCTGGCCGTCGTCACGTACAACGCGGTCACTCATGTGGCGACGTTGGATCCGTTGTTGCCGCTCAACCAAGGCGCGACCTACACCGCGACACTGACCGGTGGGGCGACCGCGATTCGTGACCTGGCGGGCAACCCGTTGACCAGCCTGACGTGGTCGTTCCAGACGCTCGACAGCACGCCGCCGACCGTCACAGCCATCACGCCCGCCAACAACTCCACCGTCGTCGCAGTCGGGGTGAGCCCGACCGCTACCTTCAGCGAGGCTGTCAACGGCGTGACCACCGCCGGCAACGTGACCTTGCGGGTCGGTACGACAGCGACCGGCACCTTGGTGCCGGCGACCGTGACGTACAACGCAGCCACGAGGACCGTGACGATCGATCCGACTGCGTCGCTGTCGAACGACACCAGGTACACGGCCAGGTTGACCGGTATCACGGACCTCGCGGGCAACCCGTTGGCTGCGCCGACGTCATGGACGTTCCTCACCGGACCGGCCCCGACGGTGACGGCACGTACCCCGGCAGCCAATGCCACCGGCGTCACGGTACCGGTGAGTCCTACGGCCACCTTCAGTGAGGCGGTCAACGGAGTGACCACGGCCGGCAACGTGACGTTGCGAGTTGGCACCGCAGCAAATGGCACGCTGGTTCCATCGGTCGTGTCGTACGACGCAACGACGCGAGTCGTGACCATCAACCCGAACGCGTCGCTGCTGGCGGACACGAGGTACACGGTTCGACTCGCCAACATCACGGACGTCGCGGGGAATCCGTTGGCGGCTGCATCTACGTCGTGGACATTCCTCACCGGTCCGGCCCCTGCGGTCACCGCGCGGACGCCGGCCGCAGGCGCGACCGGTGTCGTCAGGAACACCACGGTCACGGCAACCTTCAGCGAGGTGGTCACCGGCGTCAATGGAACGTCCTTCACCGTGAGGAACCCGGCGGGTACCGCCGCCGCAGGCACGGTGACGTTCAACGCCACCACCCGGGTCGCGACGTTCACACCGTCGTCGTTGCGCAACGCCAACACCGTCTACACGGTGACGTTGACGTCAGCGATCACCGACGCTGCGGGGAACCCGTTGCCCGTGACGACGTGGACCTTCACGACCGGCGCGGTGTAGCGCTCATGTGATCGACGTGGTGGGTGCGTGGTCGGACGGGACCAGCACCCACCACTCGGACCAACGTCCGGACCAGCGAGTGTCGTGGCGATCCCGACGCCGTATACAGCGCATTCTCCGTCCCCCGGACGTTTGAACGGTGCCCTCTCCCGAAACGGAGAGGGCACCGTCGCGCGCTGCTGCGACAACTAGAGATCGGCGACTGCGACCTCGCAGGCGACCGTCATCATCCGGTCGACGCCGAGCTTCAACTCCTCGTCGCTGATTCGTTGTGACGTGCCCTCTTCGGCGGCGATCAGATCGCTGATCGTGACCAGGCCGAGGGTTTCGATCTTGTGGATCGCGCCAAGGGTGTAGAGCACAGCGGCCTCCATCTCGACCGCCAGATGACCGCGTTCCTTCCAACGTTGCATCATGCCGTCACGCGGGTCGTAGAACAGACCGCTCGACACGATCGATCCGACGTGCACGGTCGCGCCGCTGGCTCGCGCCAGCTCGACGCTGCGTTCGATCAACGACCACGTGGCAGTTGGTGCGTGCGCTTCCCCGTTGGTCAGTTGAGCGACCATCGGGTCGTCGGCGGTGGCGCTGATCGCGATCACCGTGTCGGCCATCCGCAGGCCGGGGGCGAGCCCGCCCGCAGTGCCGACCCGGATGATCCGTTTCGCGCCGAGTTGGATCAGTTCGCTGTAGTAGATCGCCGCGCTCGCACAGCCCATCCCGACCGATTGCACGCTGATCGGTCGCCCCTTGAACGTGCCGGTGTAACCGAGCATCCCACGCTCGTCGTTGACACAGCGGGCGCCGGGTTCGAAGAACGTCTCGGCGATGTACTTGGCCCGATGCGGATCGCCTGGCACCAGCACGGCGGGGGCGTAGTCGGACGGCTCGGCGCGGAGGTGAATGGGCATGCTGCGGACTGTAGATCGGCCGACCTGTCGATTCCGGGTTGTCCCGTTCGTGTAGGGGGTACGACAACACCTCACCGAAGGGATGCACCATGGGAGTCATTCACATCGATCTGTTCACAACGCTCGACGGGGTCGCGCAGGCGCCCGGCGGACCTGAAGAGGACGCCGAGGGCGGTTTCGCGTTCGGTGGCTGGCAGGCCCCGCTGATCGACGAGTTCATCGGCGAACAGGTGCTCGCCGGCATCGTCGAGCTCGACGCGCTGCTGCTGGGCAGGAAGACGTACGACATCTTTGCCAACTACTGGCCGCATCAGAACGACACGATCGGCAATGTCTTCAACCGGGTGCCGAAGTACGTCGCGTCGCGAAGCAAGCCGACGCTCGACTGGGAAGGCTCGACACTGCTCGGACCCGACGTCGTTCAGGCAGTGCGTGGCTTGCGCGACCGGCACGAGAACATTCACGTCATCGGCAGCCTCGACTTCGTGCAGACGCTGCTCCGTGAAGGACTCTTCGACCAGCTCACGCTGTGGGTGTACCCGATCGTGCTCGGCACCGGAAAGAAGGTCTTCGCCGACGGCACGGTGCCGGCCAACCTCACGCTCCTCGAGCCGGCTACCACCTCGACGAGAGGGGCGGTGACGTTGCGCTACCGCCTCGCCGACGGGGTACCCGCCACGGGCGACATGACCGTCGACTTCCGCCGCGCTACTTGAGGAATCGCGACGTGGTGTTGTCGGCGAGCACCTTGCCGCCGGTCTGACAGGTCGGGCAGTAGGCGACGGTGTAACCGCTGTACGACACCGAACGGATCGTGTCGCCGCACACCGGACACGGCTCGCCCACGCGGTTGTGGACGCGACCCGGTCGATCGGCCGACGAGCTCATGTCGGGTCGCGTCCGTTCATAGGCCAGGCCCTCGTCGACGGCCTCATGGATGGCGGTCACGATCGCTGCGGCGCCTTCGGGCCCGAGCTTGCCGGTCATCGCGAACGGCGAGATCTTGGCGCGGTGGCACACTTCGTTCGCCAGCATCCGGCCGAGGCCGGCGATCTGATGTTGGTCGCGCAAGTAGCCGTGGATGCGCATGTTGTTCGCGGCGAAGGACTTGGCGAGCGATTCCGGTGTCACCTCGAGTGCTTCCGGTCCGAGGCGGTCGAGCGGCGGCCCACCGAGCTCGGAGTTGGCGATGCACCACACACCCGCCCGCCGCTCGGTGCCCGCCTCGGTCAGCAACAGCGCGGGAGCATCGGCGAACACGAACCGCGCCTGTCCGTTGCGCGGTTTGGCCGATTGTTTCTCGTCGACCAGCAGTCGCCCGCCCTGCATCAGGTGGACGACGAACGTGACCGGCTCGAACCGCAGCAACAGGTACTTGCCGCGCCGGCCCACGGTTTCGAGCGGCAGTCCGTATGCGGCGTCGGGCCTCGGCAACGCGGTCTTCAACGCCGTGAACGTGAGCGGGACGAACTTGGCCAACTCGACGCCCGAGAACTGAGCCGTCAGCCGTTCGGCATGGGCCTGCACCTCTGGTAGCTCGGGCACCGGCGGGCCTAGCGGTACTCGGTCTGTTCGCGCACGGACGTGAACACCGAGTCGAGCGCGGCGAACACCGGTTGCGAATCGATGAGCTTCTGCTGATTTCCGCTGAGGCGGATGAGGCCCTTGATGAACGCCTCTTGGGCGTTGAGGTCGCCAGTTGCGATCGCGGTCGCGGTCGACCACGACTGCTGCATGCGCACGTCCTCTTCCTCGGCCGGGCCGGCTCCGAACGATGCCGAGCCGTTGCCGAGGCGAAGGTGATAGGTGACGTCGCCCTCGGGGCCGTCGGTGACGACCTGGGTGACCGCGATGTCGTGATCTACGGCGAGCGCAGCGAGGCTGCTGCTCTTGGCGACTTCGCGCGTCAACGCGTCGATCCAGGCGAGACTGAGGTAACGAACCACGGCCGCCTAGTCTGCCGGATCGAGATGCTGTTCGCTGCCGCCGACGAAGCACGTCACCCGGACGTGGCCGTCGAGGCCTGGTGGTGGTGGGGCTGGAACAGCGAGGCAACTGCCGGGTTGTTCGTCGGACTGCAACTGCGTGATCGCTCGTTCGATTACTGGGCGGGATTGGTGCGGCGCGGCGAGCCGTTCCTGTATGTGGAGGAGCTCGATGGCGTCGGTCTTCGCCAAGGACTCGAGATCAAGCCGGCACAGATGTGGGCCGATCACGTCTGCGACGTTCCCTTTCGCCAATGGAGCGTCGGCAACGAGGCTTATGGCGTGTTGCTCGACGACCCGACAGAGGCCTGGCGCCGTGCCTACGGATCGCGTGTGCCGGTGACGTTCGACATCGAATGGGGCGCCGCCGACGATCCGACTCCGCTCGCCCACGGCTACGAGCAACACGGCGACTTCGACGCGCGCATCGAGCTGACCGAAGGCGTGCTCGAGCTCGTCGGACCGGCGCATCGAGTCCATGTGTGGGGCGTGCCGTATCTCCCGCAGACGCTCGCGATGCCGATCGAGAACTCGGGTCTGCGCGGCCCGTACCGTCGCAACGACGGAACCCTCGTCGACCAAGTGCTCACTCCGCAAGGATGGCTCGGACGTACCATCGTCGGGTGAGCCGCGACATTCTCGACGAGTTCGAAGAACAGCGGCGAGCGCCGCAGTACCCGTCGGTGCCGGCGCGTCTCGGCGATGTTGTCGAGGATCGGGCGTCGGGCTTCTGCGGCAGCATCGTCAGGATCACGAACGATGCGGTGACGTTGCGCGACCGGCGCGACAGGACCCGAGAGTTCCGCTACAAGGCGGGTGGCTTCCTCGTCGACGGCAGACCCGTCACACTCGTGCGCGAGACCCGTGCCGCGCAGCAACCGAAGCTGACGAACAGTGGCGCGATCGCCGGTCCATCGCAGCGGGCCCAGGTCGCGAGGGCAAGCCGCATCTGGGTGGAAGGCCGTCACGATGCCGAACTGCTGCAACACGTGTGGGGCGACGAGTTGGCCGAGTTGGCGATCGTCGTCGAGCCGATGCGCGGCATCGACCGGCTCGTCGAGATGGTCGACGAGTTCCGACCATCGCCGGTGCGCCGACTCGGCATCCTCGTCGATCATCTCGTCGACGGTTCGAAGGAGCAGCGGATCACAATGCACGTGGCCGGTCCCGATGTGCTCGTCACCGGCCATCCGTTCGTCGACGTGTGGGCCGGAATCAGACCGCAGGTGATGAACCTGGCCGAATGGCCCGACGTTCCCCGGACCGTGGAGTGGAAGCAGGGAATGTGCGACGCGCTCGGTGTGTCGATCAACGACTTCTGGCCGCGCCTGCGGAATCGGGTTCGGACGTTTGCCGATCTGCGACCGGAACTGGCCGGGGCGGTGGAGCAGTTGATCGACTTCGTCGCCCCGCCCGCCGAGGGCGCGTCAGTCGGCTGACGCTGTTTCGTCGGGTGGCTCGCGACGATGTCGCACGAACTCGATGCCGACCGGGATCAACGAGACAGCGACGATCGCCACGGCGGCCAACTCGATGTTGTTCTTGATCACGTCCACTTGGCCGAGGAAGTAGCCGAGCGTGGTGACACCGCCGGCCCAGATGACCGCGCCGATCGCGTTGGCCCCCATGAACGTGCGGGCATCCATCTTGCCGACGCCCGCCATCACAGGCACGAACGTGCGCACGATCGGAACGAACCGCGCCAGCACCAAGGCCTTCGTCCCGTACAGCTCGAAGAACTCATGGGTGCGGGTGACGTTGCGTTGGCTGAACCATCGGGAATCGGGCCGGTCGAAGACCGACGGTCCGAAGCGACGCCCGATCAGGTACCCGACCTGGTTGCCGACGAACGCCGCAATCGCCAGCACCGGGACGACGAGCCAGATCGACGGGAGGTGCGGCAGACCCTTCGGTCCCGATGCGAGGAAGCCGGCGAGGAACAGCAGCGAGTCGCCGGGTAGGAAGAAGCCGACCAGCAGCCCGGTCTCGGCGAAGATGATCAGCGAGGCGAGAGCGAGGCCGCCCTTGTCGAGCCACTGCTCGATGTTGAAGAGTGCGAGCACCCGACGAAGTGACTAGTTGCCGACGGGGCCCATGATCGACGCCGCCTTGCGGTTGGAGAAGATCACGGCACCGATCAACACCGCGAGCGCGCCGGCGGCGATGCTGAAGCGAGCGCCGTCGTTGTCCTCGAGTGAGATGATCGCGGGAAGGGTCAGCAGCGACACCAGGTTCATCACCTTGATCAACGGGTTCAGCGCCGGGCCGGCGGTGTCCTTGAACGGGTCGCCGACGGTGTCGCCGATGACGGCGGCCTTGTGGGCGTCGCTGCCCTTGCCACCGTGGTTGCCGTCCTCGATGTACTTCTTGGCGTTGTCCCACGCGCCGCCTGCGTTGGACAGGTAGTTGGCCATCAACTGGCCGACGAGGATGACCGCGGCCAGGAACGCGCCGAGTGCCCGCCAGTCGATACCGAAGCCGATCACCACCGGTGCGAGCACCGCGAGCAAGGCGGGTGTCGTGAGTTCGCGGAGCGAGGCGGCCGTGCAGATGTCGATGACCGGCGCGTAGTCCGGTTCCTTCTCACCCGACATGATCTTGCCGTCGGCGAACTGGCTGCGGACTTCCTGCACGACAACGCCGGCAGTGCGACCCACGGCCCGGATGGCGAGCGCCGAGAACAGGAATGGCACGGCACCACCGATCAAGAGACCGATGAAGATCTTCGGCTCGGCGACGTTGATCTGCAGTGGCAGTTCCTTGAACACGCCGTCCTTCAGGTTCTTGGCGACGATGCCGAGCTCGCTGCCGGCCGTCTCGATGAAGCTGGCGAACAGGGCGACGGCGGCGATGACGGCCGAGCCGATGGCGAAGCCCTTCGTGACCGCCTTCGTGGTGTTGCCTACGGCGTCGAGGCTGACCATGATCCGCTCCGGCTCACCGTGGAACTCGCCGCTCATCTCGGCGATGCCGGCTGCGTTGTCGCTGACCGGACCGAACGTGTCTTCCGACACGATGACGCCGGTGGTGGCCAGCATGCCCATGCCGCACAGCGCGACGAGGTAGAGCGAGAACGTGAGGTTGCCGCCACCGATCGCCAGCGCAACGCCGATCGCGATGGCAATGGCGATGACTGCGTACACCGACGACTCCATACCGCTCGAAGTGCCGGCAAGCACGACGGTGGCTGGGCCGGTCTCGGCGCTCTCGGCGATCTCTTTGACCGGGCCGAAGTGCGTGCCGGTGAAGTACTCGGTGAGGCGGCTGACGAGTTGGGCCAGGATCAGCCCGACGGCCACGGCGCCGAAGCACTTCCAACCCTCGTTGGCCTTGTCGTTGCCGACGTACACGAGCGCGAGCAGCAACGTGCCGATCAGCGTGAGCGTGCCGGCGACCAGGAACCCGCGGTTGATCGGCTTGAGGGCGTTGGTCTCGCCCTCTTTGGCCTTCACGGCGAACACGCCGGCGATCGAGGCGATGACGCCGATGGCCCGGGCCGCCAGTGGGAAGACGAGACCGAGTGCCGGGTTGGCACCGATCGAGTTGAAGGCGGCGACGCCGAGGATGATGGAGGCGACGAGCGTGACCTCGTAGCTCTCGAACAGGTCGGCCGCCATGCCGGCGCAGTCGCCTACGTTGTCGCCGACGTTGTCGGCGATGGTTGCCGGGTTGCGCGGATCGTCTTCGGGGATGCCGGCCTCGACCTTGCCGACGAGGTCGGCGCCGACGTCGGCGGCCTTCGTGAAGATGCCACCGCCGACCCGGAGGAACAGAGCGAGCAACGAGCCACCGAAGCCGAAGCCGATGAGGATCACTGCCGACGTGTTCTGAAAGATGGCGATGATCGCCGTGGCGCCCATCAGGCCGAGGCCGACGGTGAACATGCCGGCCACGCCGCCGGTGCGGAACGCGATGGTCAATGCCTTGGGCATCGAACCCGTCTTGGCGGCGGCCGCGGTGCGCACGTTGCCACGCGTGGCAAGTGTCATACCGATGAGCCCTGTCGCACCCGATGCCAGACATCCGAGGATGAACGCCAGTGTGCGCCACGTGCCGGCCTCGGCGAAGCTGAGAGCCTCGGTACCGTCGGGCTTCTTGATCGCTGTCGAGGTCAGGAAGACGATGATCGCCAGGGGCACCAGGATCATCCCGATCGTCTTGAACTGACGGCGAAGATAGGCCGACGCGCCCTCTTGGATCGCCTTGGCGATCTCGCGCATCTTCGGCGTTCCTTCGTCGGCCGCCATCACGTTCCTCGCCAGTCCGAGGCCGACCAGGATGGCCAGCACAGCGGACAAGCCGGCGAGGATGAGCACCGCCCACTCGCCACCTTTGAGGATGAAGTCTTGGTAGCCGCCTTCGGCAGCAATCAGTGATGACACCGGTGAATCTCCGGAAGAGCTCGGAGCGCGCCCGAGCAGGCGACGCTTGGTTGGCAAACGTGGTGAGTGTAGGGACTCCACGCCGACTCCGGCGAAACGATGACAGTTTCGTGAAAGTTCGTCACTTTCACGATCGGCGAGTACCGTCCAGGGTGATGGCACAGGCAGTTTCCACGCGCGGGCCCGTCACCGGCACCGCCGCCGCCGGCAAGAAGCGAAGGAAGCTCTTCCTCCTCGATCTGTACAGCACCGCCGTCGGCAAGAAGTACGTGATGGCGCTCACCGGAATCGCCCTCATGGGCTACGTGTTGGCGCACATGATCGGCAATCTCAAGATGTTCCTGGGGGCCGACGAGATCAACCATTACGGCGAGTTCCTGCGCGAGCTCCTCGTTCCCCTGGCACCGCGCACGGTCGTGCTGTGGATACTGCGGATCGGTCTGATCGGGGCCGCGATCCTGCACATCCACGCGGCCTACAGCCTGACGGTGCTCAATCGCGAGGCCCGGTCGGTGAAGTACCAGAGCGAGCGCGACTACCAGGCCGCCAACTTCGCCAGCCGCACGATGCGCTGGACCGGCGTCATCGTGTTGCTGTTCGTGTTGTGGCACCTCGCCGACCTCACGTGGGGCTGGGCCAATCCCGACTTCGTGCGCGGAGACCCGTACAACAATGTCGTCGCCTCGCTGTCGCGGGTACCAGTGGCGATCCTCTATGTCGTCGCCAACATCGCGCTCGGCATTCACCTGTACCACGGCGCCTGGAGCCTGTTTCAGTCGATGGGATGGAACAGTCCGCGGTTCAACAGATGGCGCCGCGGCTTCGCCATCGCCTTCGCCACGGCGATCACCGTCGGCAACGTGTCGTTCCCACTCGCCGTGCAAGCCGGGATCGTGGGCTGACCGTGAGCGTGACGCTGGACGCCAAGATCCCCGCTGGCCCGATCGAGGACAAGTGGGACTCGTACAAGAACGACGTGAAGCTGGTCAACCCCAACAACAAGCGCAGGTTCAAGATCATCGTGGTCGGCACCGGCCTGGCCGGCGCATCCGCCGCGGCAACTCTCGCCGAACTCGGCTACCAGGTCGACGCCTTCACGTTCCACGATTCACCGCGCCGGGCGCACTCGATCGCCGCGCAGGGCGGCATCAACGCGGCGAAGAACTACCGCGGTGATGGCGACTCCATCCATCGCCTCTTCTACGACACGGTCAAGGGCGGCGACTTCCGGTCCCGCGAGGCCAACGTCCACCGCCTGGCACAGGTCAGCGTCGACATCATCGATCAGATGGTCGCCCAGGGCGTGCCGTTCGCCCGTGAGTACGGCGGCCTGCTCGACAACCGATCGTTCGGTGGCGCCCAGGTCAGTCGTACGTTCTATGCGCGCGGTCAGACCGGGCAGCAACTGCTGCTCGGCGCCTACCAACAGCTCGCCCGCCAGATCGGCCTCGGTGGTGTGCGTCTGTTCAATCGCGTCGAGCTCGTCGACACCGTTGTGATCGACGGCCGGTGCTCCGGCATCGTCACACGCGACCTCATGACCGGCGAGTTCCAATCGCACGCCGCCCATGCCGTCGTGCTGGCCACGGGTGGCTACGGCAACGTCTTCTTCCTGTCGACCAACGCGATGGCGTGCAACGTCACCGCGGCGTGGCGAGCCCATCAACGCGGCGCGTACTTCGCCAACCCGTGCTACACGCAGATCCATCCGACGTGCATCCCGCAGGCCGACGACACGCAATCGAAGCTCACGCTGATGAGCGAGTCGTTGCGCAACGACGGACGGGTGTGGGTACCGAAGGACCAGGACGACCGACGACCCGCCGACCAGATTCCCGAAGACGCCCGTGACTACTACCTCGAGCGGCTGTACCCGAGCTACGGGAACCTCGCGCCACGCGACATCGCCTCGCGTGCTGCCAAGCGCGCCGTCGACACCGGTCGCGGTGTCGGCCCGTTGAAGAACGGCGTCTATCTCGACTTCTCCGCAGCGATCGAGCGGGTCGGTTTCGACACCGTGTGGGAGCGCTATTCGAACCTGTTCGAGATGTACGAGCGGATCACCGGCGAGAACCCGACGAAGGTGCCCATGCGCATCTACCCGGCCAGCCACTACACGATGGGTGGTCTGTGGGTCGACTACGAGTTGATGACCACGGTGCCCGGTCTGTACTGCGCCGGGGAAGCCAACTTCAGCGATCACGGGGCCAACCGTCTCGGCGCCTCCGCGCTGATGCAGGGTCTGGCCGACGGTTACTTCGTGCTGCCCTACACGATCGGCAACTACCTCGCCCCGCTGCTCGGCAAGCCGATGCCCGAGATCGACCACCCCGAGTTCCGTGCCGCAGAGGCTTCGGCTGCCCAGCGGTTCAAGGGCTACCTCGACATCGGTGGCACCCGTTCACCGGACTGGTTCCACCGCGAGCTCGGCAAGATCATCTGGGACTACTGCGGGATGGAACGCACGCAACAGGGCCTGGAGAAAGCGTTGTCGGAACTGCCCGCGCTCTACGCCGAGTTCCAGAAGGACCTGCGAGTCACCGGCGACGGCACGTCGATGAATCAGACGCTGGAGAAGGCCGGGCGAGTCGACGACTTCTTCCAGCTCGGCATGTTGATGTGCCGCGATGCGCTCGAACGCAACGAGAGCTGTGGCGGTCACTTCCGAGCCGAGTACCAGGACGACGAAGGCGAGGCCAAGCGTGACGACGAGCACTTCGCCCACGTGGCGGCATGGGAGTGGACGGGCGACCCGATGAAGGCGACGCGCAACGTGGAGCAGTTGGAGTTCGAAGCGGTGCACCTCGCCACCCGGAGCTACAAGTGACTGAGCATCTGACCAATCTCACGCTCAAGATCTGGCGGCAGCCGAGCCCCGACGTCGAGGGGCATTTCGAGAGCTACCGCATCGATTCGATCAGCGAAGAGGCCTCGTTCCTCGAGCTCCTCGACGTGTTGAACGAGCGGCTGATCACCGAAGGCCGCGAGCCGGTCACGTTCGACCACGACTGCCGCGAGGGCATCTGTGGTTCGTGCTCGTTGATGATCGACGGACAGGCACACGGCCCACAAAAGGGCACGGCAACGTGTCAGTTGCACATGCGCAAGTTCCATTCCGGCCAGGAGATCGTCGTCGAGCCGTGGCGCGCCACTGCGTTCCCGGTCATCAAGGACCTCATGGTCGACCGGTCGGCCTTCGACCGCATCATCGAGAGCGGCGGATTCATCACCGCCCCGACGGGTGGGGCACCCGACGCCAACCTCACCCTCATTCCCAAGGTCGTCGCCGACTCGGCGATGGACGCTGCCGAATGCATCGGTTGTGGCGCGTGCGTCGCAGCGTGCCCGAACGGAGCAGCCAACCTGTTCACCGCGGCGAAGGTCAGCCACCTCAACCTGTTGCCGCAGGGCCAACCCGAGCGGTTCAGCCGTGTCGAGGCGATGGTCGAGACGATGGAGCAGTACTTCGGCTCGTGCACCAATCACGGCGAGTGCGAAGCGGCCTGCCCGAAGAGCATCTCCATCGACTTCATCGCGCTGATGAACAAGGACTACCTGCGCGCCAAGTTCGCCAACCGCAAAGAGCTCAGCCGTACCTGAGCGCTACGCGCGCGTGATGGTGCTGACGTAGCGGTTGGTTGCCACTTCGTCGCCGTGTTCGACGACGAGGTCGAGCCACAGCTCACCCGGCTGGTCGGCCACCACGAACTGGATGGTGCCGACGCGCACGCACGAGTCCGGCGGCACGTCGCCGCCCCATCTCCACGAGTGTGATCCGCCGGGCCACCTGAGGTTGGCGGTGCATATCGTGCCCTCGAGCAACCGGCGCACGTCGCTGACGACGTGGACGTCGAGAGCCAGCGCCGTGCCGACGGGCACGGACTCGGGCAGCCGGTCGGCGACGACGATCACCGGGCGGCAGGCGTCGACCACCGCCTGGTACGCCAGCTTCGGATGGCGCTCGTGATCGAGCACGCTCCACGAAACCATCGGGCAGGCGTCGTTGAACATGAAGAAGCAGAAGCCACCCGTCGGTCGGTACTTCAGCCGGCGCAAGGTCTCGATGTGATGTCGCAGAACCGTCGCCTGGTAACGCTGCGTCGCATCGCGCCAAGCCTCGAACGTGCCGTACGCGGCCGGCGGCACGAACTTCTCGAAGGCGTGCAGTTGCAAACCGTGGTTCTCTTCGAGATGAGCCCAATCGAGGTCCGGCCACCGGGCCGGTTCCATGAAGTCGGCCGACGAGGGCACCGCCTGCGCGCCGAACTCACTGACGAATCGGACCATCCGCGGCATCGACGCGGCGAAACCCGGAAGGTCGCGTTCGTCGCCGTGATACCAACCGAAGTACAGGTGGCTGTCGGTGCCGTCGAGCAGCGGCAGGTGCGGGGCCACGCCGCTGTGGGCGATCGTCGTGCGCGTCTCGTCGGCCTGTTCGAAGGCCCGCTTCACCCAGCGGTCGAGCACCGTCTTGTTCCACGACGGCAGCTGTTGCCCGGCGATGAACTGCACGGTCGCCTTGCCGATCGGGGCGGCACGGTCGAGGTTGGAGGCGACGGGTTCGTTGTGCGCACACCACACGGCGATCGACGGGTGATGGCCGAGTTGATCGACGGTCTCGCGGGCCTGACGGACGGCCTCTTTGCGGACCGAGCGGGCGTAACCCCACTGCAGAGGGAAGTCCTGCCACAGCAGCATTCCCAGCTCGTCGGCGGCGTCGTACAGCTCCGGCCGCGACACGTGGGCGTGGACACGCAACAGATCCAGGCCGGCCTCGCGCGCCAGCTCGACATCGCGGCGGAACTCTGCCGGAGTTGCGTCGCCGAGCGCCATCCTCGTCGGCGCCAGGTTGGCGCCCTTGACGAACAACGGCTCGCCGTTGATCGTGAACACCCAGTCCTGCAGCACGACCTCGCGCAGACCGGTGCGCACACTTCGCGAGTCGCTGATCGTGTCGTCGACGGAGATCTCGACCTCGACGTCGCACAACGCTTGTTCGCCGAGCGTCCACGGCCACCACAACCGCGGTTCGTTGACGTCGAGGTTCCAGTCGACCTCGTTGAGGCCGCCGGCCAACGATTGCTCGTGCTGGTCGAGCAACTCTCCGTCGACCCGCGTGCGCACGCGGACCGTGCGTGCCACGTCGCTGTCGAGCCGGGCATGCAGCCGAAGATGAGCGCGCGAGTCGTTGACATCGCGACACAGCACGCGCCAGCGGTCGATGCGCACCGGGCCGGTCGTGTCGATCCGCACCGGGCGCCACAGTCCGCCCGGATTCCACGTCGGATCCATCGCGTCCCAGTTCTGGAAGACGCCGGTGATCGTCCGCTTGGTCTTGCGATTGAGCTGCGGCGGACAGGCCACCTCGACAGCCAGGACGTGTTCGGTGGCGAGTCGTGACAGCCCGGTGATGTCGAAGCTGTGCGGGAAGAAATAGCCCTCCGGGTCACCGAGGTAGGCGCCGTCGAGCCACACGTCGGCTTGGTAGAACACGCCGTCGAGGGTCACGAAGTGACGCTTGCCCTCGGGCGCCGCGGGCAGGTCGAACCGCTTACGATAGATCAACGGATCGTCGTTGCCGACGAACGGGGCCAGGTGCTGCCAGTGGCTGGGCACGTGGACTTCGGGCCAGTCGTCGTCGAAGTAGTCGAGGCCGACGGCACTGCGCCGGCGCTCGTCGTCGGCGACATTGGCGCGCCATTGTCCCGACAGATCCACGATGGCGAGGATAGGCGAGGGGTCGCCCGGTTGGATGATGCCCGGAGTTGGTATGGTCGACCCATGGCAACTCGTGCTGAAACCCTCGGCGATCTGAAGGCCTCGGGCTGGCAATCGTCCCCCGTGAAGGAGGAGATTCGGCGCAACGCGGTGGCTCGGATCGCCGCAGGTGAAGCGCTGTTCGAAGGCGTCCTCGGCTACGCCGACACGGTGATGCCGCAGCTCGAGAACGCGCTGCTCGCCGGTCACGACGTGATCTTCCTCGGCGAGCGCGGTCAGGCCAAGACACGCATCATCCGCTCGTTGACGGGCTTGCTCGACGAGTGGATGCCGATCATCGCCGGCAGTGAGATCAACGACGATCCGTACGCGCCCGTCAGCAAGCATGCCCGCGATCTGATCGCCGAGATGGGCGACGCCACACCGATCGACTGGGTGCACCGCGACGACCGCTACGGCGAAAAGCTGGCGACGCCCGACACCTCCATCGCCGACCTCATCGGCGAAGTCGACCCGATCAAGGTCGCCGAAGGGCGCTACCTCAGCGACGAGCTGACGTTGCACTACGGGTTGGTGCCGCGCACCAACCGCGGCATCTTCGCCATCAACGAGATTCCCGATCTCGCCGAGCGCATCCAGGTCGGTCTGCTCAACGTGCTCGAAGAGCGCGACGTCCAGGTTCGCGGGTACAAGATCCGCCTGCCGCTCGACGTGCTGCTGGTGGCCAGCGCCAACCCGGAGGACTACACCAACCGCGGCCGCATCATCACACCGCTGAAGGACCGGTTCGGCAGCCAGATCCGCACCCACTACCCGCTCGACATCGAGACCGAAGTGGCCATCATGCGCCAGGAGGCGCGGCCGGGTTCGGTCGGCAACGTGACGGTTCATCTGCCCGACTACATGGAGCGCGTCGTGGCCACGTTCAGCCAGCTGGCCAGGTCGAGCACCCAGGTCAACCAGCGCAGTGGTGTCAGCGTGCGCTTGTCGGTCAGCAACGTCGAGGTCCTCGGCGCGAACGCGCTGCGGCGTGGCCTGCGTGCCGGCGAGCACGTCGTCGTGCCGCGGGTCTGCGATCTCGAGGCGCTCGCCGCGTCGAGCAGCGGCAAGATCGAGATCGAGTCGCTCGAAGAGGGCCGCGACGGTCTCATCCTCGACAACCTCGTCAAGGCCGCGGTGCTAACGGTCTACAAGGAGTGCATCTCGCCGGATCAGGTCCGCGACGTGATCGCCGCGTTCGAGGAAGGCGTCGTCGCCCATGCCGGCGAAGACATCGCCTCGGTCGAGGAAGCGCGTCTGGTCGAGATGGTGCCCGCGCTGCGGGCGCCGGTTCTGGCGTTGACCGGTGGCGACGAGTCGCCCGCGGCGGTTGCCGCCGCAGTCGAGTTCGTCCTCGAAGGCCTGCACCTGTCGAAGCGCTTGAACAAGGACTCGTCCGGAACCAGCGCGACGTATCGCAGCCGCAGCTAGCGGCTGACGATCTGCGCCATTGCTCCGGCGCCGAGCTCGTACTCGTCGGCGAACTGGGCGAATGGCTTGCGCT
>Ga0207648_10003135_pt1 | contig 17442 bp, 15 predicted proteins | sample KBSMisM32_FD_184310 | JGI IMG/M metagenome (GOLD analysis project Ga0207648, IMG submission 184310) | Miscanthus rhizosphere microbial communities from Kellogg Biological Station, Michigan, USA - KBS Miscanthus M3-2 (SPAdes) (version 2) | ecosystem: Host-associated > Plants > Roots >...
CAGTTCCGCCTGAGGCACGGTGGCGGCAGAGGCGGACGATGCGGTTGCGGCGAAGAGAGCGAGCCCGAGGGCTGCGGAAGCGATTCCCCTGCGCATGAAAGCCGGTTATCGGCAGCAATGCCGCTTCGCTGTAGCCTTCGCCGGCCCCCAACCTGGAGGATCCAAGCCAAATGTTCGTTTCCAAGGCCGCCGTCGTCGGCGGTGGCACCATGGGCGGCGAGATTGCGCAGGCGATCGCCGCCGCCGACATCCCCGTCGTCGTCAAGGACATCGACCAGAAGTTCGTCGACGCCGCGCTGGAGAAGGCGCGCGCCGTCACCGAGGGCCAGCTCGCCCGCCTGGTCAAGAAGGAGAAGCTGACCCAGGAGCAGGCCGACGCCCGCCTCGCCGAGGTCATGGGGCTCGTCACCGGGACCACGACGTACGAGGAGTTCGGCGACGTCGACTTCGTCGTCGAGGCGGTGCCCGAGCGGATGGAGATCAAGCAGGCCGTCTTCCGCGAGCTCGACGCGGCGACGCCGGGGCACGCGATCCTCGCCTCCAACACGTCCTCGCTCTCGATCGCCGAGATGGGGGAGACGACTCTGAGGTCCGACAAGGTGGTCGGCTTCCACTTCTTCTACCCGGCCTCGATCATGCCGCTGGTCGAGGTGATCGCCGGCGAGGACACCTCCGAGGAGACCGCAACCGTCGCCTACAACTTCGCCCAGGCGATCAAGAAGCAGCCGATCGTCTGCGGCGAGGTGCCGGGCTTCGTCGTCAACCGCATCCTGATGGCGACGATCGGCGAGATCTGGCGCGCCCAGGAGGAGCAGGGCCTCTCGCTGAAGGCGATCGACGAGGCGATCGCCGGGGCGAACCTGGCGCCGATGGGCCCCTTCTTCCTCACCGACCTGCTCGGCCTCGACACCGTGCTGCACGTCGCCGAGCACCTGGCTGACTCCTACGGCGAGAGCTTCTATGTGCACAAAGGCCTGCAGCAACTGGTCGCCGACGGCAAGCTCGGCGCCAAGACGGGTGGCGAGGGCTTCTTCAAGGACGGCGAGCAGAACATTCCCGGCGAGAGCGAGCCCGACGCCGAGGAGATGGTCGCGATGTTCACCGGCCGAGCCCTGATCGAGGCCTGCCTGCTGGTCGAGGAGGGCGTCTGCTCGGTGCGGGACATCGACGTCGGCATGATGGCCGGCGCCGGTCTCGACCCGCGCAAAGGCCTGCTGCCGCCGTTCTGGAAGGCCGACGTCGAGGGCCTCGACACGGTGCTCGAGCGGATCGAGCAGCTGCAGGAGAAATACGGCGACCGCTTCGCGCCGCCCGTGCTGCTGCGCCGCCTCGTCGCCCAGGGGCGCTACGGCCTGAAGTCGGGACAGGGCTTCTACCCCTACCCGCAGCCCGACGAGGGCGATCAGCCCGAGGCGGTCAAGCTGGAGACGCGCGGAGACGTGGCCGTCGCCTGGCTGACCAACGCGCCGATGAACGCGGTCTCGCCGGCCGTGATCCGCGACCTGAAGACCGTCTGGGAAAGGGTCAAGGAGGCCGACGGCGTGGGGGCGATGGTGATCGCCTCCTCGGTTCCGCTGGTCTTCTCGGCGGGCGCCGACATCAAGGCCTTCACGCAGATGGACGAGCAGGGCGGCGAGGAGCTGATCCACACCGCGCACGCGCTGCTGCGCGACTTCGGACAGGCGCGCGTCGCGACGATCGCCGCCGTCAACGCCCTCGCCTTCGGGGGCGGCTGCGAGCTGGCGATGGCCTGCGACGTCCGGATCGCCGCCGAGGCCGCCGTCTTCGGCCAACCCGAGGTGAAGCTCGGGATCATCCCCGGCTTTGGCGGCACCCAGCGCCTGCCGCGCCTCGTCGGGCCCAACAAGGCGCTGGAGATGAACCTGGTCGGCGACGCCGTCCTCGCCGGCGATGCGCTCGACTCGGGCCTCGTCAACCGCATCGTGCCCGACCACGAGCTGTTCGAGACGGCGCTGATGTGGGGGCGCAAGCTCGCCGGCCAGGCGCCGGTCGCGGTCGAGCAGATCAAGCGCGTCTCCCACGCCGGCGATCTCGACGAGGGCATCGAGGCCGAGAAGCAGGGCTTCGCGACCGCCTTCGGCAGCGAGGACGCGAAGGAGGGCATCGGCGCCTTCCTCGGCAAGCGGACGCCGAAATGGAGCGGGCGGTAGCCAAAGCCGCGAGCGTGGAGCTCGCGGAGCTGATTCGGGAGTCGCGCTCCACCGTCGCGCTGACCGGCGCGGGGATCTCGGTGCCGTCCGGGATCCCGGACTTCCGCACGCCGGGATCCGGGGTGTGGGAGAACGTCGATCCGATGGAGGTCGCCCACATCGACGTCTTCGAGCGCGATCCGGTGCGCTTCTGGTCCTACTACCGGCCGCGCTTCCACTCGCTCGGCGACAAGAAGCCGAATGCCGCGCACGACGCTCTCGCCGAGCTAGAGCGCCGCGGCCTGATCGAGGGCGTGATCACGCAGAACATCGACCGGCTGCACCGGGCCGCCGGTTCGCGCGAGGTCGTCGAGGTGCACGGCTCGATCGAGACCTCGACCTGCCGCCGCTGCGCTGCGTCCTACGGGATCGACGAGGTCGAGGCGCTCCTCGACGAGGAAGGGGTTGCCGTCTGCGACGCCTGCGACGGGCCGGTCAAGCCCGACGTGGTGCTCTTCGGCGAGCTGCTACCCGAGACTGCGATGGCGCGAGCCCAGCAACTGGCGGAAGGGGCCGAGCTGATGCTCTGCATCGGCTCCTCGCTCGCCGTCTACCCCGTGGCGGGGCTTCCGGCCGTGACGCTCGAGCGCGGCGGAGAACTGGCGATCGTCACCAAGGGACCGACCCCCTATGACGGCGAGGCGACGCTGAAGCTCGAAGGCGAGGTCGACGCCGAGCTGAGCGAGCTGCTGGCCGCGCTCGCCTAGTCTGCGGCGGACATTGGATGCGAGCCGAGGGGGCGGATGCGCTGTTCCTCACAGCCGGCCGCGATCGCCCTGTAGGCAGGTTCGTCCCGGGTCGCCGCCCGCGCGCACAGTTCCCTCGCTTCCATGCCGCAGCGGTGAATCAGCTCGGCGCCGGTGCGCCCGGCTATCGAGACCGAGATGCAGCCCGGCGCCGGAGGCGGCTGGCTGTCTCCTCCTGTCGCCAGGAGCAGCACCGCGAGTGCGACGAGCGTCGTCGTCAGACCGGCGACGACAACGTTTCGCTCGCGCTTGGTCAGGCGTCGCAGAGGCGTGTTAGTGCGTTGCCAGTGCCCTTCGAGTGGCATCGCGGCCACGTTACCGCACGCCCACCTGCCCTCATCCCGACATTTGGGAGAACTCGCCCAGGCGATCTTTAGACGCCTGTACGTAGATGCCGATCCGGCGCGGCGGCAGGCTTCACGGTCGAAGCCACCCCAAGACGAGAAAGGAAGTATCGGATCAAATGGATTGGTTGAGCCCAGGAGCCATCCCATGGTTGAGCGAAGGCGCCAATTCATGGCAGCTCACCGCGGCGACCCTGGTCGGGCTGATGAGCGTACCCGGCCTCGTCGTCCTCTACGGCGGCGTGATGCAGAAGCGCTGGTCGGTCAACTCGATGATGATGGCGTTCGTCGCCTTCGCTCTCGTGCTGATCCTCTGGTGCCTCTTCGCGTTCAAAATGGCCTTCGGCTCGCCGATGCACATCTTCGGCGCCAGCGGCGGGGAATTCCTCGCCAACATGTGGGGCAAGCCGGGCTCGATCCTGAGCGCCGCCAGCGAGCTCGGGCACGGGCACATCCCGCTGCTGCCCACGGTCTCCGAAGAAATCGAATTCCCGCAGTCGACGCTTGCCTATTTCCAGATCGTCTTCGCGGCGATCACGCCGATCCTGATGCTGGGCTCCGTGCTCGGGCGGATCAACTTCAAGGCGTGGATCCCGTTCGTGGCACTCTGGACCGTCTTCGTCTACACGATCAACGCCTTCCTGATCTGGGGCGGCGGCTACTTCGCCCAGCACGGCGCCGTCGACTTCTCCGGCGGCTACGTCATCCACCTCGCGGCCGGCGTCTCCGGCTTCGTCGCCGCAGCCGTGATCGGACCGCGGCTGCAGCGCGACCGCGAGGTCGACGCGCCGAACAACCTGGCGATGGTCGCGGTCGGGGCCGGCCTGCTCTGGCTCGGCTGGAACGGCTTCAACGGCGGCGACTGGTACTCGGCAGGCAACATCGCCTCCGCCGCTGTGCTCAATACCAACCTCTGCACCGCGGTCGCCTTCCTCGTCTGGGTCGCCTGGGACTACCTGACCGGACGCAAGCCGAGCCTGATCGGCAGCGTCAACGGGATGATCGTCGGCCTCGTCGCGATCACCCCCGGCGCCGGCTTCGTCAACGGCTGGGGCGCGATCGTGATCGGCGTGATCGCCTCGACGCTCGTCTACTTCGCGCTCAACTACCTGAGCCGGACGGCCCCCTTCCGCAACGTCGACGACACGCTTGGCGTGGTCTACACGCACGGCTTCGCCGGCGTCGCGGGCGGGCTCCTGGTCGGCATCTTCGCCAACAACGCGATGGCCGAAACAACCCTGTCCGGGACGATCTCGGGTGGGGGTCTGCACCTCCTCGGATGGCAGGCGCTGACCGCGCTATGGGTGATCGTCTTCTCCGCGATCGGGACCTTCATCCTGCTCAAGCTGGTCGGATTGTTCGTGCCCTTGCGGATGACCGAGGCCGAAATGGAGGAGGGCGACATCGCCGTCCACGGCCACGAGGTCTACCCGTCCGACGTGCCGTCGCTCGGCTACCCGGACGGGATCGGCTCCGCCACCCCCGCTCCTACGACCGGAACCACGGCGTAGCGCAGCGGCCGGGTCGCCCCTTCGGCCCGGCGGACGACGATAGGAACCGCCCCCCGCGCTCTCCCCGGGGGCGGTTTCTGTTTGGGGATTCAGTCGATTTTTCCGAGCGAGCGGCTGGCCTCGCGCAGGGTGTCGAGCATGGTCGCCACCGCCGGGGTGACGGGGGCGCCGCGACGAGTCGCGGCCAAGACCTTGCGGACCGGACTGCTCGGATGCAGCTCTCTGACCGCGATGTCGGGTCGTACCGCGGAGAGCGCCAGCTGTGGGATCAGAGCGACACCCACGCCGGCGGTGACGAGGCCCTGGACGGTCTGGTAGTCGTCGCTTTCGAAGGAGACGCGGGGTTCGAACCCGGCGGCGTGGCAGGAGCGCACGACATGCCGAGCGCACGGGGTGGCGGCCGAGGTTTGGATCCAGCTCTCCCCGTTCAACTGCTCGAGGCCGATCCGTTTCCGCTTCGCAATCGGGTGCGCCTCGGGCAGCGCCAGCCGCAGCGGATCGTCGAGCAGCTCGAACCGCCTCAGCCCTGCGCCGAGCCGTTCGCCGACGCCTTCGAACTCGTAGAGCAGTGCGAGGTCGAACTCGCCGGCTCGCAGTCGCGGGGCGATCTCCTCCGGCTCCCCCTCGGCGAGCGTTATCTCGACGCCGGGATGAGAGGCGGCGAATGCCGCGACTGCCTGTGGCATCAAGGTCGCGCCGGCGCTGGGAAAGGAGGCGATGCGCAGGCGGCCCCCGCGTCCTCCGGCGATCGCCGACACCTCGGTCTCGGCGGCGTCCATCCGGGCGAGGATTCCTTCGGTGTGCCGAGCGAGCGCGGCGCCGGCCGCCGTGGGCCGCACGCCACGGCGGTCGCGCTCGATCAGGGCCGCGCCGACCTCACCCTCGAGCGTGGCGATCGCCTGTGAGACGGCCGACTGTGAATAGGACAACGCGTCCGCGGCGGCGGAAAACGAGCCGAGCGAGATCACCTCGCTGAGGATCTTGAGACGGCTCGTATTCAGCATTAGCAAAGCTTATCTAAGAGATAGGCATTAACAGTTGCGATGATGGCAGGAGGGTGCCACGATCGACTCGAACTTCGACGCATCGGCCCCCACTGGACAAGGAGACTTCGATGGCACTTCGGATAATCGTTTCCTACGACGACACCGACAACGATCGCGACGCGCTGGCCCTGGGTCGGCTGCTGGCGATCTCCGGCGCCGAGCTCTCGCTCGCCTACATCCGACACTCCGAGGGTGGGGCGCTCGAGCAGCAGGAGGCCGAGGACCTGCTCGCCCGCGGCGCCGAATCGGTCGGGGCGCCGGAGATGCCTCGCCATGTGGTGGTCAACCCGTCGACCAGCGCCGGCCTCGCCGAGCTGGCCGAGCGCGAGCAGGCGGACGTGGTCGTCTTCGGCTCCGAGTACCGCACGGCGCCGGGCACGGTCGCGCCGGGCAGGCCCGCGCACCAGCTGCTGCTCGGCGGGCCGGCCGCTATCGCCGTCGCCCCCGCCGACTTCCGCTCGCGCCCGTCGGTAAGCATCGGCACGGTTGGCGTGATCGACGAGGGCGATTCGACCGCGCGGCAGACCGCCGAGAGCCTTGCCACCGCGCTGGGCGCGACGGTTGCCGAGCACGGCAAGGGACACAGCGACTTCCTCGTCATCGGCTCGCGCCCGGAGTCGCCGCAGGGCAAGGTGACGCTCAGCGCCGCCAGCGACTACGAGATGGAAACGTCGACCTGTCCGGTGCTTGTCGTGCCGCGCGGCCGCGCCATCGAGTTCGCCGGGGCGCGGGGGGCGGAGCCCACCGGCCCGGCGAACTCGGAGCCCGCCGTCACCGCCTAGTCCTCGCTCTTCACGATCAGGATCACGGCCGCGACCGAGGGGTCGCGGCCGTCGATCCGGCGCTTCGCCTCAGCCCACTGAATCGGAACGGCGTCGCGTCCAGCGAGCATCTCGGCGACCGTGGCCTCGGGCAGGTCGGCGCCGACGACGAAGGCATCTGGGGTGCGCGGGGCCGGAGCCTGCGCGAGCACCTGCTCGGTCACGATCTCGGACTTCCGCTCCGCGTTCGACCAGCCCTGGCCGAAGGCGAGGTCGGGATTGTCGAGGTGAGGGCCCTCGAGGATCTTCAACGAGCTCTCGTGCGGCTGCCACCTGTGTTCGCCCAGCTCGAACGGCTGGTCGGCGAGCCACGGCTCGATCACCTGGCGCAGCAGCTCTTCCTGGCTGAGATTGAAGACCCGCGCGTGGTTGAGCGAGGAGCTCAGCTCGACGTGGAAGGCCATGCCGCAACCATATGCTGCGGCCGATGGACCTGCCGCCGCCCGACGCCGTCGTCTTCGACAACGACGGCCTTCTGCTCGACACCGAGTCGGTCTGGACCAGGGCCGAGCAGGACCTCTTCGAGCGACGGGGGATCGAGTTCACCCCCGCTCACAAGCGCGAGCTGGTCGGCACATCGGCCGAGATCGCCAGCGGCATCCTCGAACGGCGCCTGGACGAGCCGGGACGGGCCGATGCGCTTATCGAGGAGCTCAACGAGCTCGTCGTCGCCGAGCTCGAGCACGGGGTCGAGGCGATGGTCGGCGCGCGCGAGCTGCTGCACTCGCTCAGCGCCAGGGGCACGCCCCTGGGCCTGGTCTCGAATTCCCCGCTCGTCTTCGTCCAGCGCTCGCTGGAGATCGTCGGCTTCACCGACCGCTTCGACGTCGTCGTCAGCGCCCACGAGGTGGCCGCTCCCAAGCCTGCACCGGATCCTTACTTGGAGGCTTGCCGACGGCTCGGGGTCGAAGCCGGCCCGGGTGTCATTGCGCTGGAGGACTCGCCGACCGGCGTCGCCGCCGCGCGGGCAGCTGGTCTGACCGTGATCGGGATTCCGTCACTCGAGGGCATTGTTTTGGACGAAGCGCACGAGATCGCCGAATCGCTGCTCGATGCGATCGTGAGCCACCGGCTAGCTCTTTGACAGCCTCTGGAGCGGGCTCGTACACGCAGTCTTGAATGCGCCCTTTCGCGCATTCGTAAAAACTTCTCTCTGTCATTTGCAGGTAAAACAAATCGAGTGCATCGCTTGTGTGGGGGAGTTCACACAGTTCCCTGTGCGCTGATTTGCATTACCCCAACAAGGGCCATATAAGGAACGCGTGCTCGTGCGGCGCTTGACCTGACTTCAGATTGGCGTTGGCCTAGGCCGCCGGAACGGGAGTCCCAAATTGAAACCACTCAAAACTTTCAGCCTTGTCCTTTTCGCGACGCTGATGACGGTGACCATTGGCACCCCGTCGGCCTTGGCAGGAGGCACCGCCCTCTGCTCCCAGGACCCCGGAGCAGGCCCCTCGGAAATATGTCCCGAAGAACATCTGGTCACCCACCTGCAAGCGGCAACTTTAGAAGGTCACAGGGCAAGGTTGTTAGACGAAACAGGCATTATCAATTTCGCCAGGTGCGAAGTCTCGTTCTTAGGAGATGTGGTTGAAGGCTCTGGCCTGCCGCTGCTCCTCGAAGGCCAGTTCAGCTACACCAACTGCGCTTCGGGATGTTCTATCACCGAAGAAAGCGCACATACGACCCTTGCGGTCTCGAAGTTAGGCCACGAAACAGCCAACGTAACCGGCGAAGGCGAATTCCACGCTGTCTGCGAATCCACCAGCATAGATTGCTACTTCGACTGGAAAGGCTTGGCGCTGACAGCGAAGGGACCTTTATTAGCGACGGAGAAAAACGGCGAACTCTCGGTCCTTACAGCAGAACTTCACCAGGTCAAAGGCTCTATCTGCCCAGAAACGGTCAAATTAGATATCACGCTTAATCCGTCGAGCGCGACTTACATCACGAGCTAGGTCAGCCAGGGTCATACTTTTTAACCGCGAAGTACGCGGCGGCGGCGAAGGATGCGCTCACAAAGAGCCGTGAGCTCGTCGACCATTTCTTGCTGCGAGACCGTGAGATTGCCTTTCGAGGCTGCCTCGGTCGCTCCGGAGACTTCGTCGCGGCGCGCTTCGAGCGCGGCCAGGTCCTCGTTATGGCCTGGGTCATCCAGGACGCTGGGCAGCTCGGTGAGGAGAGCGGCGAGGCCGACGCGCAGCTGCAGGGCCGCCTCGCGGTAGCGGCCGGCGTCGAGGTCGGCGCGGGCGCGGAGGATCAGCGTCTCGCAGGCGTCGAGTTGCTCGCGGCCCCCGAGGATGGCCGCAACGCGTTCCTGGGGGCGCAGCGTTTCATCGCGTTGGTGACGCTTCGACTTTCCGCCGTGGACGTCGATGTCATCGGCGCTGGCGAAGCCCCCGTCCGCCACCTGTTCGCCGCTGCCGTAGCCGATGCGAACCGCGGCTGCGCGAGCGGGAGCGAAAGCCTGGGGGTGGGGGTCGCCGGCAGCCACCGTGCCGGCGTGCAGAGCGCGGTTGAGCTGGGCGAAGCTCTCAGCGACGAGGTCGTCGGCGGCCTCGTCGTCGCTGCCGACTTGGCCGAGCCAGCGTGCCGCTTCGTCGTCGCTCGCAAACGGGTGGTCGGAGCGGACCAGCGTGACCCGCGTCAGCGGTACTGACTCGGGCATCGGGTCGGGCGCGCTCGCGCGCGGGCGGCGCCGTCGGCGCCTGGGTGGCGGCGGGGCGCCCAGCGTTTCGACGACCAGGACCGTCTCGTCGTCCCCGCCGCGAAGGACGTAGCGGCCGTCGGCGAGCGCGAGCCTGCCGCCGAGGTCGAGCTGGACGAAGCCGAAGATCCGCGGCTCGGCGCCGTCAGTCAAGGGCCCGACCGTGCCCGGAGGGCACTTCCGGGTTTTCGATTTCGCCGAGGCGGCGCATCAGCCGGTTCCACTTCTCGGGCGAGAGCTGGCCGAAGCCTGGAGCGAGGCCGCTGGCGCCGCCGATGTCGCTCAGGAAGGAGGCCATCTCCCGGCCCCAGACCGTTTCCTTGCCCTCGACGTATTCGCCATGGCTGAGCGGTACGCCGTCGGCGTCGGCGAAGCCCATCTCGATCGAGCCGCCGGGGACGAAGGTCGCGATCTGTTCGCCCGCCGAGACGTGCTGGCCGGGACGCACAGTCGCCTGGACGCCCTCGTAGACGAAGATGACCTGGCCGGCGCGCTGGCCGTCGAGCAGCCTGTAGAGGACGCCGCCCCCTTCCGGCCAGCCCGGCGCTCCGACCGCGAGGACCTTGGCGTCGCCGACCGCGGCGATCGGCCCGGTGCCGGTGAAGTCGACGCCCTGGTCGATCCGCCCCGTGGTCGCCGAGAGGAACGGGCTGACGTATTCGATTTCGAAGCTGGGCGAGTAGCCGACGTGCACGTGGTCGTAGTGGTCGGCCATCGCGAAGCTGGTTTCACCCGGCAGGTCCTCGAGCGAGATCACCTGGTGGGGATGCATCGCCCCCTGCAGGCGCAGCACGGTCTTGATCAGCGCGTCGGCGAGGGTGCCCGGGCCTTGGTGGCCGGTGACCGGCACGCCGTCGATCGAGGCGATGTCGACCGCGTCGCCCGTCGAGTGCTCCGAGACGTTGCCGGAGCTGGTCAGGGTCCCGTGACCGCACTCCAGCGAGCTGATCGTCAGGCGGAAGCCCTTCGAGACCAGGTACTCGAGCAGAGCCAGCAGGCGCCGGTCGATCCGGCCCGAGGCGACGTCGCTGCGCCCGCACGGATAGATCGAGAGGTTCTTGTCGTGCAGGACGCGCTGCTCGAGTGCTTCCTTGGGGAGGAGGAGCACGCCGCTGACGCTCAGAGTGCTGGCGAACGGGCTCTTGCCGTTGGCCCGGTAGATCGCCGTCGCTTCGAGCAGCTTCCAGCCGTCGAGGATCGGCTTGGGGTCGATCCGGTTGGCGCCGGCGCCGGCCGGAGCGATCGAGAAGTTGATGTGCGGATCGACGCCTTCGCTGCCGTTCCCGACTCGGCCGATCACCGCTCCACCTATAACCCTCGATCCGACCCTTAGAGTTGCCTGAGAACGCTTACCCTCGTTTTCGGGCTCCGACTGCCGGGCCGCTGTCCGGCCGGGGAGCGCATAGAGGCGCGGGCGCAGGTTCTGGCTGTCGATCAGCGGGCGCGGCGTCGCCGTCGAGCCGAGGACGCCCCCGCCGGAGCGGACGATCTGGCCGAGCTCGGCATAGACGTAGCGGTTGCCGTAGGCGTCTTCGAGGACGATGTACTTGCCCAGCTTCGGCGAGGAGCCCATCGCCTTGATCACGCCGTCGTTGACGGCGACGACGGGCGCTCCCTGGTGGGCGAAGATGTTGATCCCGCGCCGGGTTGGCGAGGACGAGATCACGTCGGCGGCGGCCGAGACTTCGCCGGCATTCGAGCGCTTCAGCGCTTCGCGCGTGGCGAGGTCGTCCGCATAGGTTGCGTCGGCGGCGATCGGGAAGTGGGCGCCCTCGGTCAGACCGGTCAGCGAGCCGACCAGGTCGGGCGGCAGCTTGCCGTAGGCGCGGGCGTTGGCCAGCACCTCCTGCACGTACCAGTCGGCATGGTTGTAGGAGAAGATCGCGCCGTAGAGGTCGTGGCCGGCGCCGTCTACGTGGAGCAGGTGGGCGGCGGCGCAGATCGCGTCGACCGGGTTGTAGGGGTCCTCGCGCCCGTCGCCGTTTGCGTCGAGGCCGTAGGCCTTCCAGCTGGAAGGCAGGAACTGCATCCAGCCGATCGCGCCCGCCGTTGAGGTGCCCAGGTTCGTGCCGAAGTTCGTCTCCAGCTTGTTGATCGCGGCCAGAACCTCCCAGGGCACCCCGTACTCGGTGCCGCAAGCCTGGTAGATCGGGAGCAGGAAGGGCGGGATCTCGAAGGAGTCGATGACGAAGTTCGGCACGCCGATCGGCGCCGCGCCGAAGGGCGCGATCGTCGTAGTCGGGTTTGCGGCGGTCGGCGTGCCGCCGGTGCCGTATTGGGAGCCCCCGTCGCCGTTGCCGGACGCCGGCAGCTGGATGCCGGCCGTGGCACTTGGGGCGCTGACGCCGCCGGAGTGGCCGCCGCCGCCACCCTGGAAGCCGAGCTGCTGGTTGCGATGGACATCTCCGCCGGCGTGGATCGTCGCTCCTTCCCGCACACCGCCTTTGGTCGGCGGTTCGGAAGGCGCTTCGACGCTGCTCCCTTCTTCGGGGGCGCCAGCCTGCGCGCTCGGGTCCTCGCTCGCGCTGTTGGAGGACAGGCAGCCCGGGTCTTCGGCGTCGACGAGGCCGTCGCCGTCGTCGTCGATCCCATTCGCGCACTGCGAGGAGGCTTCCAGGCTCGGTGCGCCGGAGCCGCCGAGGTCTTCCGCGTCCGACAGCCCTTCGGCGCCCGCGAAGCCGACGCCGAGCGCCGTTACGACGGCGAAGCTGGCAAGAGCGATGGTCAGTGCGAGCTTGTCTCTCATATGCCGGCGCCCCCGGGCACGCTGATGCCGACGACGTGCCCCGCCTCGGCTCCCTCCCTGTGCCACAGGCTCATGCAAGCTACTTGCTCGTATAGGCGTCCGCAACGGCACGCCCCTACCCCCAACAAGGCCTTAATCAACGTCGGTCTCATCCCGCGGCGGCAGGATTTCAGGCGTGCCGGATGTGGCCGTTAAGCTCCTGTCAATGGAGTACGAGGACACGGAGAGCCTGCGCGCGCGCAGTGAGCAGGTGATCGGCGAGTTCGCCCAGGTCCTGCTCGACAGCCAGGTCCTGGAGAACGCGGTCGCGGCGGCGTTCGGCGCCCGCGAGAAGGCGCTCGAGGCCCAGCAGGCGGCGATGAGCGCGCTCAACCTGCCCTCGGCGGGAGACGTCGAGCGCCTCGAGCGGCGCGTGCGCTCCCTCTCACAGCGGCTCGAAGAGGTCGAGGACCAGATCGACCGCCTCGCGCGCGATCTCGCCAGCCTGCGCCGTCAGATCGCCGCCGATCAGCGTGCCGAGGCTGCAGACTAACCCTCTAGTTTAGGTTGAGAGTACGGTACGGGCCGCCCGTCCGGCACGCCGCTCCGCCTGCTCGAGGTCGTCCTTGTCGAGCATCGCGCCGGAAGCCTCGGCGACGATCAGAAGCGCCGCCACATGCAGGCCGAGCAGCCGCGCGCTGGCGAGCAGTGGCGCTGTCTGCATGTCGCCGGCGGCTTCTCCAGGGCCGCGCTCGCGGCTCTCGGGCAGGGCGTCGAAGCTGGCGACGACACGCAGCGACGACTGCCCGGCGAGAGCCGCCTCCAGCGCCTCGGTGAGGCTCGGATCGGGTGTCGCGGATTCGCCGAGCTCGAGTCCGAACGAGGACGCGCTGCCGCCCCTGGCGACCGCCTCGGAGGCGATGAGAAGATCGCCGAGCCCGACGCACGCGTCGAACGCGGTGCACGTGCCGACGCGGATTGCACGCCGCACGCCGAGCCCGGCCAGCTCGCCGAGGACCAGCGCGGCGCTCGGTCCGCCCATTCCCGTCGACTGGATCGTCAGCCCGCAGCCGGCGGGGGTCGTCCCGGAGTATCCCCAGAGCCCGCGGGCGTGGTTGCTCATCTTCGGCTGGCCCAAGAGCTCCTGGGCCAGCAGCAGGGCGCGGCCGGGGTCGCCGACAAGGATCGCGTCGGAGGCGATCGGGGCGGTGGGGCGAAGGCGCGTCGGCACGCCGGCACCATAAAGCGCGAAACTTGACGCGGACCGTGCCGACGGACGAGCGCATATCCCTCAGCGAGGCGTCGCGCCGAGCCGGGGTCTCGCCGGCCACCCTCAGGCGCTGGGCCGACGAGAAGATCGTCCCGGTGCGCAAGGGACGCTGGACCGCGGCGGCTGCCGCCCAGGCGCGGGTGGTGGCGCGGATGCGCGAGCGCGGGCACTCGCTTGGCGACCTCAAGCGCGCCGGCCGCGAGGGGCGACTCGCCTTCGGCTTCACCGAGGACCTCTTCCCGCAGCCACGGGAGCAGTCGACCGTCGCTCAGGTGGCCGCTGAGACCGGCCTCGAGCCCGAGCTGATCGAGCGCATCCTCGTCATCCTCGGCACGCCGCTCGGGGGCGAACGGCTGCTCAACCCCCATGACGTGCGGGCGCTGCGCCACTGCGCGCGCGTGCTCGCCGCCGGCTTCCCGCTCGTTGCGTTCCTGCAGCTGGTCCGCGTCTACGCGCAGTCGCTGCGGCGGATCGCCGACGCCGAGGTCCGCCTCTTCCACCTCTACGTCCACGAACCGCTGATCCGCGACGGCATCCCGGAGCTGGAGATGGCCGAGGAGATGGGGGAGCTGGCCGAGGACCTGCTGCCGCTCGCCTCGCCGTTGATCGACTACCTGCACACGCGTTACCTGCGCTTCTTCCTCGAGCAGGACGTGATCGGGCATATGGAGGCCGACCTCGACGATGCGTCGCACCTGGGACAGGTGCCGGTAGCCCTCTGCTTCATCGACCTCACCGGCTTCACCCGCTACACCGAGGAGGAGGGGGACCTCGAGGCGCTCGACGTGGTCGAGAACTTCGTCGAAACGGTGGAAGCGACGCTGCCGCCCGAAGCGACCGTGGTCAAGACGATCGGCGACGAGGTGATGGTGGTCTCCCCCGAGCCGGCGTCGCTTACCGAGTGGGCGGTCGGTCTGCTCGCCCGCTTCCCAGATCGACCGCAGCCGCGGGTGGGCATCCACTGCGCCAGCGCTGTCTACCGCGACGGCGACTACTTCGGCACCCACGTCAACCTCGCCCACCGGGTCGTGAGCCATGCTCAGGCCGGCGAGGTGCTGGCAACCGATCGCGTCACCGAGGCGATCCGCGATCGCCCCGGGCTGGAGACAGACCCAATCGGCGCGGTCCACCTCAAGGGCTTCCCGGAACCGACGCCGCTCTTCGTCGTTCGTCCTGCTCACTAGTCATGGCCGCAACGTTTTTTCGATGCATCCCATTGAAAAAGCGTTGCGACCTACACTCGGGAAATGAGCGAGGAGGCGGAGCGCATGCTCGGGGCAGTGCGGGAGCGAGGATTGCTGCCAGCCGGCCAGTCCGTCGTCGCGTTGCTCTCGGGGGGGCGGGACTCGGTCTGTCTGGTCGACCTCGTCGCCCGGCTGCGTGGGCCGGAGGCGGTGACCGCGGTGCACGTCAACTACGGCCTGCGTGCGGACTCGGACGCCGACGAGCAGCACTGCCGCCGGCTCTGCGTGCAGCTAGGCGTCGAGCTGGAGATTGAACGGCCGTCCCGTCCCGACGGTCCGGGAAACCTGCAGGCCTGGGCCCGCAACGAGCGCTACGCGGCGGCGGCGCGTCTCGCGCAGCGCGGGGGCTCCCTGATCGCGACCGGCCACACCGCCGACGACCAGGTGGAGACGATTCTCTACCGGCTCGCCTCCTCGCCCAGCCGCCGGGCCCTGCTTGGGATGAAGGATCGCGACGGCGACCTGGTCAGGCCGCTGCTCGGCTTCACCCGGGCGCAGACCACGGCCTATTGCGAGGAGCGGGGTCTCGCATGGCGGGACGACCCCAGCAACGAGGAGGCGGGATACGCCCGCAACAGGATTCGGCAGGGGCTTGGCCGGGCGCTGGCTGAGGTCCATCCGGCCGCGGCGCAGAACGTGCTGCGCACCGCCGAGCTGCTGCGCGAGGAGGCGGAGGTGCTCGATGCGCTGGTCGACGCCGAGCTGAGCGGCGCCAATGGCGCGCCGCGGACGATCTCGCTCGATCGCCTCGCCGAGCTTCCCTCGCCGCTGCGCCGCCTCGTCGTCCAGCGGCTCGCCGACGAGGCCGCCGGCCGTCCCGTCCCTGGGGCCGCCAATCACGCCGACGAGGTCGCGGGGCTGCGCCGCACCGGCACCGCCATGCTCGACCTCGGCCGCGGCGTGCGCGCCGTCGCCGAGCGCGGCGTCCTCCACGCCGAGCGTTAATCTCGCGGCCGTGGCCGCGGACCAGGGGATCGGCGAGACGCTCGTCTCGAGCGAGGACCTGCAACGGCGCGTGGCCGAGCTCGGCAGCGAGATCAGCGCCGACTACGAGGGGCGCGACCTCTTCATGGTCGGCGTCCTCAAGGGCGCCGTCCTCTTCCTCGCCGACCTGATGCGCAACGTCGCCGTCCCCTGCGAGATCGACTTCATGGCCGTCTCCAGCTACGGCTCCCAGACCGACTCCTCCGGGGTCGTGCGGATCATGAAGGACCTGGACGCGCCGATCGAAGGCCGCGACGTCCTGATCGTCGAGGACATCATCGACTCCGGTCTCACGCTGCAGTACCTGATGCGCAGCCTCAAGGCGCGCAATCCGGCCTCGCTCGAGGTGTGCTCCCTGCTGACCAAGCCCGACCGTCTGCGTGTCGACCTCTCACCGCGCTACGTCGGCTTCGAGATCCCGAATCGCTTCGCGATCGGCTACGGCCTCGACCACGCCCAGCGCTACCGAAACCTCCCTTATGTAGCCGCCTTGGACGAATAGGCCCAGGCGCTCGCCGTCGAAACCCGCCCTGGTACGCTGATTTTTCCCCGTGAAGCGGTTTTTCAAGAGCGCGGCGTTCCCCATCCTGCTGGTGGTGGTGCTCGCCTTCGTCGCGCAGCACCTGATCAGCCCGGGGTCCAGCAGCCAGGCGCCCTCCTACAGCGAACTGGTCAACCCGAAGACGGGCCTGATCGTCGAGAACCAGATCGAAGAAGTCTCGATCAACGTCAAGGACAGCACCCTCGACGTCGTCAAGACGAACGGGGAAAAGTTCTCGACCGGCTACCCGCCGAACACCGAAGAAAGCCTGCTCAAGCTGCTCAACGAAAGCAAGACGACGAAGACCGTCGTCCACGGCACCGGCGGCTCGAGCCTGCTCTCGATCCTCACCTACATCCTGCCCTTCGTCCTCTTCTTCGGCTTCTGGATCTTCCTGATGAACCAGATGCAGGGCGGCGGCTCGCGAGTGATGAATTTCGGCAAATCGAAGGCGAAGCGGATGTCGGTCGACGCGCCGAAGATCACCTTCCGCGACGTGGCCGGGGTCGACGAGGCGGTGCAGGAGCTGCAGGAGATCAAGGAATTCCTCGAGAACCCGAAGAAGTTCCAGGCGCTTGGCGCGCGCATCCCCAAGGGGGTCCTGCTCTACGGACCGCCCGGCACCGGCAAGACGCTGCTTGCGCGGGCGGTCGCCGGTGAGGCCGGGGTGCCTTTCTTCTCGATCTCCGGCTCGGACTTCGTCGAGATGTTCGTCGGCGTTGGCGCCAGCCGCGTGCGCGACCTCTTCGAACAGGCCAAGCAGAACGCGCCCTGCATCATCTTCATGGACGAGATCGACGCCGTTGGCCGCCACCGCGGCGCCGGCATGGGCGGCGGCCACGACGAGCGCGAGCAGACGCTGAACCAGCTGCTCGTCGAGATGGATGGCTTCGAGATGAAGGACAACATCATCCTCATCGCCGCCACCAACCGGCCCGACATCCTCGACCCGGCGCTATTGCGGCCGGGGCGCTTCGACCGCCAGGTCGTCGTCGACCGGCCCGACCGCAAGGGGCGCAAACGCATCCTCGAGGTCCACACTCGCGGCAAGCCGCTGGCGAAGGAAATCGACCTCGACGCGCTCGCCGGCCAAACCCCCGGCTTCACCGGCGCCGACCTCGCCAACCTGATCAACGAGGCGGCCCTGCTCACGGCTCGTCAGGGCAAGCGGGAGATCACCATGCAGGAGCTCGAGGAGGGGATCATGCGCGTGATCGCCGGCCCCGAGAAGAAGACGCGCGTGATGAGCGAGAAGGAGCGGCTGATCACCGCCTTCCACGAGCTCGGCCACGC
>Ga0207648_10003145_pt1 | contig 17411 bp, 12 predicted proteins | sample KBSMisM32_FD_184310 | JGI IMG/M metagenome (GOLD analysis project Ga0207648, IMG submission 184310) | Miscanthus rhizosphere microbial communities from Kellogg Biological Station, Michigan, USA - KBS Miscanthus M3-2 (SPAdes) (version 2) | ecosystem: Host-associated > Plants > Roots >...
ACGTACTGGTCATCGGAGAACAGCAGCGTGACGTTGACCGGCACGCCGGCGAAGATGGCCTCTTCAATGGCCGGCAGACCCTCCGGCGTACCGGGAATCTTGATCAGGAGATTGGGCCGCGCGGCCCGCGCATGCAGCTCCTTGGCCACGGCAATGGTCGATTTGGTGTCGTGTGCGAGCAAGGGCGACACTTCGAGCGAAACCCAGCCATCGACACCACAGGTCCGATCGTGAATCGGTCGGAACAGGTCCGCGGCTTGCGTGAGGTCCTCCAGCGCCAGTTCGAAGAACAGTTTCTCTCCCGATTTGCCTTCCGCGAGCTTGCTTTTGATCGCGCTGTCGTAATCGCTGCTGTTCTTGATCGCGTGGTCGAAGATCGTCGGGTTCGACGTCAGCCCGGTGACCGACAACTCGTCGATGTAGCGGCGGAGCACGCCCGTCTTCAACAAGTTGCGCGTGATGTTATCAAGCCAGAGGCTCTGGCCCAGGTCGTGCAGGTCTTGAGTGGCTTTCATGTCTCACCTCATGGCGTCCCTAGATCAGATCATTAGCATTCAGCCGTTCGGCAAGCCGCCGTCGTCATGAGCCGTTGCCGGCTGATGCGCTATGCTTCGGGTGTTGATGGCCGGAATTGATCGGCAGCCATGCACGCCCATCGCGGCCGAGCAGTCGATCGGCGGCATCGGGGCCGGCGCTGCCGGCCGCGTAATTGGGGAAATCGACAACGGGATCGCGTGCCCAGGAATCGAGCAGGCCTTGCACCGCGCGCCAAGCTGCTTCGACCGTATCGGCGCGCTGGAACAGACTGGCGTCGCCGATAAGGCAGTCGTATATGAGCGTTTCGTAGCCGACCGCTGCGAGCGGGGCGAAATAGTCGCGGTATGCAAAGTCCATATCCACGCCGTCGATCTCAATCTCGGAGCCGGGCCGCTTGGCGCTGAAACTGATTGACAGTCCTTCGTCCGGCTGGATGCGGAGTGTCAGGATGTTCGGGGGAAGTCGCTCTACCGGAGTATCGCGAAAGAGCGAGTAGGGGGCTTGACGGAACTGCACCGTGATCTCGGTAGTGCGGCTGGAAAGCGACTTGCCGGTACGCAGATAGAACGGCACGCCGGCCCAGCGCCAATTGTCGATACCGAGCTTGAGGGCGACGTATGTTTCCGTCCGGGAATCGGCGGCAACATCGGTCTCTTCCCGATAGTTCAGCACTTTACGACCGAGGATCTCCCCGCTGCCATACTGGCCGCGTACTGCGTCCTCCGGCGAGATGGGATGGATCGCCTCGAACAATTCCGTCTTCTTGGCCCGCACCGCGTCGGCATCGAATGAGGTCGGCGGCTCCATTCCGATCATGGCGAGCAACTGAAACAAATGGTTCGGCACCATGTCCCGTAACGCGCCGGTCTTCTCGTAGAAGCGCCCGCGTCGCTCGACGCCCACGGTTTCGGCGGCCGTGATCTGCACGTGATCGATATGGTCGCGGTTCCATAGCGGCTCGAAGATGCCGTTGGCGAACCGCAGCACCATGATGTTCTGGACCGTTTCCTTGCCGAGGAAATGGTCGATCCGATAGATCTGGTCTTCCGACAGGGTCTTGAGGATTTGCGCATTGAGGGCCGCGGCCGATGCAAGGTCGTGCCCGAATGGCTTTTCGACAATCACGCGCCGCCACGCTCGTTCCGATTGTCGGGTCAGGCCTGCGCGGCCAAGCTGCTCGATCACCGGGCCGAAGAACCGATCGGCCACCGCCAGATAGAACAGCACATTGGCCGTATCGTTCAGCCGCACCTGCGGATCCACCAGCAGCTTCCCGAGTTGGCTGTAGGTTTCGGCCTGCATGAAGTCGCCGCGCATGTAGTGCATGCGGCGGGTGAGCCATGACCAGGCCTTTTCGTCGATCGACGCGACCTGCTGCTCGTGCCCGCCGAGCGTCGACGCTTGCATCATCTCGGTCAGGCTTTGCCGCCACTCCTCGGTGGTCTCCTCGTTATGATCGACCCCGATGATGGCGAAGTCGTCCGAGAGCTTTCCGGCTCGCACGAGATTGTACAGCGCCGGCACGACGAGGCGTTTCGTCAAATCGCCGCCAGCGCCGAAAATCGTCAGGATTGCGGGCGGCGTCCGGTGGCCGGACAGGCTCTTTGCCACGGTTGTCGCCGCTTCCGCCAGCATCGTCGTCACTGCAGGCGCTCCCGGACTTGATGACATTTCGGAAGCAGTCCTGAGGCGGCCGGGACGCGCATGCCTTCTCGGTCCATGTTGGCTCTTTTCACTGCTATCGGCGGCCAGCTCTGCCGCGTTTCATGCGTCGCGCGGGACAATGATCAGACACGGCTGGCCACGGCGATTCTGTCCGCCAACGCTGTCCCATTTCAATCACAACCGTGTGATGCACGCCGTCGGTGCTCCATGAAAATTCGCCTCAACATACACCATTCCTGTCGGACAATTCGATACGGGGTTGATCGCTTTTGATGGGGCCGCCGCGAAGCCCATCGCCACGCACCACTCGAACCTGCGAGGGGCTTGGTCCGAGATCCGGCGGGCAGACCTCCCAGACCGTGGTGTGGGAATGCCTCGGTCTTCGTCGTGCATTCGGCGGCAGCTGTCGTGAGCGCGCTATGCTTCGAAACGGAACAGCTGGAAGAAGTCGGTAGGATCGACGAAGACTTGCCGCGCTTCGCGAAAGCCTGCCTCGCGGCCGAGTTCGCACCACACGGCTGCGGTCTCGGGAAAGTCGCAGGTGGCGACGTGATGCCAAATCTGGTCCCACTCGGGTGGCGTCAATACCGTCCACAAGGGCTTGTTCGTTCGTACGAAACGATCGAGCCAGGCGGCCCGATCCTCGCCGGCCCGACGCGTCGGCTCGTAGAGGAGGAAGATCCCGCCGCTACCGGTGTTGCCGCGGATTGCCTTCATCAAGCCCAGCTTGTCTTGGGTCGAGAGGTGATGGATCGACAGGCTGCACCAGGCCCCGTCGGCATGCTCCGGCCTCCGCATCATCGCCTCGACGAAGTCGCGGTGATCGAGATCGACTTCGAAAGGCAGCCCGGCAAGATTGGTGGCGGCGAGCTCGAGCGCTGGTTGTGAAAGGTCGATGCCGTGATAGTGACGGACTTGGGTTCCCGGCAGCACGGCCTTCATCAAATTGGCGTCGCCGCAGGCGATCTCGAGGAAGCTGAAGGGCGATTTGAAAACGTTGTTCAGGGTTTCTCGAAGGATCGCCCCGACCTCGCGGTGAGCGAGGCAACCGCTTTCGACCAGCTTGCGATACGTCTCCCACTGCTTCCTGGAACTGGGCCAGCGCGCCGGCGTCCACCACTGCGCCGCCGGGCTGAAATTGATGAATATGAACGTTTACCAGGTCGCTGCCTCCTCAGCACAAAGGTTCAACCGAAAGGAAAGCGCTCAGAAAACCCGCAATTCCTCTCGATTTCATTTGTGCGGGGCAAACGAGGCCGACCGGAGGGGTGATTGCGATCGAAATTGTCTTTCGACCATGGACGCGGCTTCAGCCCCTTGCCCGATCGCCTGGGCCCGAGACTACCCCTTCCGCCGCTGTTTTTTCGCTAACTTGCGCGCCTTATACCGCTCATCGCGGGCGGCCTTCTGTTCGGCCAAGGCGGCGGCCTCACGCTCGGCTTGCTCGGCTGCGACCCGTGCCGCCAGTTCCGCGGCCTCCCGTTCAGCTTGTTCGGCGGCTGCGGCCGCACGGGCTGCTTGCTCGGCCAGTTCGGCTTCATGCGCCCGTTTCGCGGCTTCCCGTTGGGCGGCGCGAGCGGCTCGTTCCGCAAGCATGGCTTCTCTTGCCGCCCGACGCTCTACGACCGCCGGATCGTCGGGGCCGGGGCTGGCACGGAATTTCTCCAGCATCGCCTTCCTTGCGTCCGCGGAGGCGTTCTGCCGATCTTGCAGGTTGGGGAGCACGTTCCTTCTCATATTCGAATCTCGTTTCCTCTGGTTCAGATAGGGGCCGGCCGGTGATTGGATGGATCAATCAGGGCCAGCGCGCAAGCAATCTTTGCCGTTACCGATGCCACGGGGACGGCGTCTGGCAAGCGCGTCACAAGACGGGTGCAAGGATTCTGCCCCCGATGTGGAACGCCAATCTACTCGACTGCCGAAGGAGACGAGCCGAAATTGTACTCCATCCGTGTGGGGACTGTACGCCAACGTGCTGCGCTTGTCCCGAAGGTACAGATTTGGACTCGCTCGCAACTGCACTGGGTCACCGGCCTGGGATCCGTTCGTAGCCTGGACAGGCAGTGAGCTGCGGCACCTGATAAGGATGCACGGAATCAGTTCAGCTGCCTGTCGGTTTCTGCGATCGAGAATTCTGAATGCATTGCCCTTAGGCAACAGAGCTTAAGAAGAGAGCAAGTGCCCCGAGGTCAGCTCGCCCCGCTCTCGTGCAATTAACGAATAAATTATGGCAGCCGTGTAGCCGCAAAGCTTTCCATGGCCGATCGCGGAAACCAATCGCCGATTTTCTGGGGCCGGCAGGACATCATGCGCGGTGCATTTATGAATTTAAGAAGAAATCAAACGTCACATTAGCGTGATTCCACTCGCGGCTTTGTGTCTGGCCGGCTGGCGACAAACCGGCAACGGTGCTGCCGCACAAACGGGAGACCGTATCATGCCGAGCTACAGTCCAGAACTCATCCAAACCATGCGTGCAGCCCTTGATGAGGTGATGACGAAAATTCCTCTGGACCAAGCAACGCCGGCGATTAAAGCGCACATGGCTGAGTTCATTTTGAAGACGGCCGCGGAGGGCCAGACCAGTTACGATGCATTGTTGAGCGCGGCATCGGACAACATTCAAACAATTCTCTCGATGCTGACGTGAACTCCGTGGCGATGGGGCAGCGTCATGGCGCGCAGAAAAATCCGGCCTCGGCGGCGACCACTCGTTCGCAAGTACCACCTCTTCGGAGGGCCGTGCGGGATGACTTTGCCTCCTGAGGTGCCGCTTACACGATCAACGCCTGGCATTGCGCAAGCTGGAATTACACCCTCCGGTCAAGCTGCGCATATGGCATTCGATCGCCGCGGGACCATGCTTGTCTGAACGTGCGATCTTCGCCTAGTTGCCGCAGGCTTGGGGACGCACGGGCAAATCCAAGCCGCGTTTTTGGGTGCAGTGGCCCCCGCGCCCTGCGCGAAACAGAATGTGTCGGCTTGGCCTGCAGGTCGTTTTTGGGGCGTAGCTCCCCGCCGCCTTGCAGCCCCGCGGTCCGGTTTTGTTTGCGGTTGCTGGCTGCATGTGGTTCCCTTAGCACCCCGGCTCCGTTAGCGACGTGGGTGCGATGGCAAAGTCGACGTTTCCCCAGGATAGCTTGCTAACTGCCCTTCCGGCGGATCTTTCGAGCGCCCTATTCGCAAAAGCGCACGACGTGTCACTTGCGGCTGACCAGATTGTGTTTCTGGCCGGGGATGCAGGCGATGGCTGTTACAGGATCGAAGATGGTTTGCTGAAGGTGAGCGTCAGCGCGGCGGCGGGAGGGGAGCGGATCCTGGCGATTCTGGGACCCGGCTCCATCGTGGGCGAACTCTCGATGATCGATGGAGCGCCACGGTCCGCGTCCGTTTCGGCGCTGCGCGACGCCAAGCTGAGATTTGTAAGCCGTGCCGCCTTCGAGGCATTCGGCCGATCCAACCCCGAAGTCCATCGGCATGTGATGATCTTGCTGGCACGCCGCCTGCGCGACACCAACGACGCGCTCGCAGCAACCAGCTTCCTGCCCGTCAAGGGACGCGTGGCCCGGGCACTGCTCAACCTCTCTGAAGCGTTCGGTCGCGACGTCGGCGGCGGGCGTATCGTCCTGCGGCAGAAGGTCTCGCAAAGCGATCTCGCGGCGATGGCCGGCATTGCCCGGGAAAATGTCAGCCGCATCCTGAAGGAGTGGATGGACCGCAAATTGGTGAGCCGCCTTGCCGGGTACTATTGCCTGGAGAACAGGGCTGCCATCGAACGGGAGGCCGATCCGGACGGCGATCAGTAACGGAGCGGCAGGGCGCTGCTTCGTACGGTCGTTTGCGCCTGTCCGACAAGGGTCCGACGAGGCATCAGACCGATCATTGCCGGGCAGATGGCTCCCCGGCCGTTATCGATCGAACGCGATCTCCTTCCCGAACGAATGCCCCGGCACGCGCGACCACCATCTCGCCTTCAGCGAGGCCATCCCGAATCTCTGCCTGTCCAGCGGAGAGCAGGCCAACGGTGACACGTCGCGTTTCAATCCGATTATCGCGAACGACCTGAACGACGGCGCCGCCGGGCCCGTACAAAACAGCTGACAACGGAATCGCAGGGCCGCAGCGCCGACCCACATCGATGGTCGCGCGTCCAAAGGCGCCTACACGCAACTTCGGATCGCTACCGATCAAGAGGCGGATCTGGCCGAGTTGCGTTGTAGGATTGATGGCGACCGAGAAGATCCGCACCTTTCCCGGCAATTCACCGGCGCCGACGATCGCGATTTTCGCCGTCTGATTGGCGGCGACGCTGGCGAGTGATTTGACCGGTGTTTCGGCCAACAGTTCCATCTCTCCCTTCGCGGCAATTCGAAACAGGGGCTCGGCCCGGGCGGACGCTAGCGTACCGACAACCGCGGATCTCGACGTCACGACGCCAGCCGCAGGCGCTTGTATGGCAACGGTCGTTCCGCCGCCCTGCTGGCCCTCCGGCGGCGTAAGGCGGGCCAACACCTGCCCGGACACAACGGTGTCGCCAGGCTCGACCAGCACTTGCGAAATCTGCAACCCTTCCCGGTCCGGCCGTACAAGAATCTCATTCCGCGGGACCACGATACCGGTGACCTGAAGGGTGTCGGAGAAGCAGACATTCGTGGTCCGCGCCACGGTGACCGCCATGTCGCCGACATCGCCCGACTCCGCTAACGCAGGCGATAGCAGGCCGCTATTACAGGCGACGGTCGCTGCAACAACTACGGCGGAGAGCATTCTTGCTCCCCGGCTGCGGCGCGGCCATTTCCAATCGGAGATTGCGCGGCGATTCATCCGCAGGTTGGGTTGGGCAGAAGAAGAAGGGAGCAAAATCGATGCCCTTGTTCGGGCTGTTCCGTGATCGAGATAGCAAGCGCACGTGCCTTGGTAAAATTCGATCATGACCAATGGTGGCCCAACCTCGCCTGCGCGGCAAGTCCCCGCTCACAGCCTCTGCCCGCCATGCTTCGTTGCAAGGCCGGTCAACGGTCTGCATGTCGATAAGCGCCGTGGCGGCGATCGCTCGCGCTGGGGCAGGGGCGCAATGCCGATTCCGCGATCATTCCTGGCCCGACCTGCCTCCCTCGGAGGTAACGATCTCGGACGGATCGATTTCCGCTGGCTGCTCGCACCAGCTCAAAACGTCATAGGCGGCGATCGGCCGGTTGAAACCCTTCAAATTCAGGTCGCCGACATGCGAGACCTTTACCGATCGCTCGATGGTGCTGAGCGCGCGTTGAGCGATCAAGATTTGCCCCGGTCGTGCTTCGTCGCACAGACGTGAGGCAAGATTTGGCACGCCACCGATCGCCGAGTACTCGCGCCGATGTTCGAAGCCGATCTGCCCCAATGTTGCATAGCCCGCAGCTATACCGATCCCGAATCCGAGGTTGTAGCCTTGTCGGCCCCAGTGCTGTGACAACTCCTCCACCTTGTCGCGCATCTCGATCGCCAACCGCACGGCACGCTCAGTATGGTCCGCGCAAGGGATCGGATCGTTGAAGACGATCATGATGCCGTCTCCGAGAAACCGCTCCAACGTGCCTTCATACTTGAATATCAGTTCTCCCACGTTCTCGTGGTACTCGCGGAGAACGGCCATGACCTCTTCAGGTTCGGATGCCTCGGTAAAGGCGGTGAAATTGCGCAGATCGCAGAACAACACCGTGATCTCGCGGCGATGGCTCGCCAAGAGCGATTCCGGCGCGTCCGAGGACGCAATCACATGCGCCACTTGCGGCGCCAGGAACCGCTGCAGGCGGCCGATCCGCTCGATCTCGGTCAATTGATCCGCGACCCGCTGCTCAAGGAGCCGGTTCCAGCTCGAGAGTTGTTCGGTCTGCTCCTTCAACTGCTCCGCTTGCAGTTGCACCGTATCGTGAAGGTCCTTGATCCGCAGCAGCGATCGCACGCGCGCCACCAATGCGGCTTGCTCGAACGGCTTTGTCAGATAATCATCACCGCCGGCCTCGAGACCGTTTACGATGTCGCGCGTATCAGCTTTGGCCGTGACCAGAATGACGGGGATAAAACGGAGCGTCGCATCGCGCTTGAGCTCCTTGAGGACCGAGATACCGTCAAGCTTCGGCATCATGACATCGAGCAGGACGAGATCGGGATCGAGCTCGCGCGCACGAACCAGCGCATCCTCTCCGTCGACCGCCGTAACGACCTCGTAGCCCTGCGAGTTGAGCCTGACGCGCAGCACTTCAAGATTTGTCGGGTTGTCATCGACAACCAGGATTCGGGGCGGGTTTCGCAAGCGAGGCCCCCTCGGCGCTAGGTCAGAAATTCGCGAACTTTGGCGAGGATCACGCGCGGGCTGAATGGCTTGGCGAAATAGCCGTCGCACCCAGCGGCAAATGCCTTCGCATCGTCACCGGACAGCGCGTACGAGGTGACGGCGATGATGGGAATATGGCGCAGGTCCGGGTTCGCCTTGATCCGGCGCGTGGCTTCATAGCCATCGACGATCGGAAGCTGAATATCCATCAGAATGAGGTCAGGTCGTTGTTCCGCCGCCATGGCGACGCCTTTTTCGCCGTCGACCGCCTCCAGCACTTCGAAGCCGGCATTGGTGAGCAAATCATTGAGAATACGCCGATTGTTCTCGGTATCCTCGATGACCAGGATGCGCTTGCTCATGCCGCCTGCCTCTGGTCCGTCGCGCGTAATGGCAAGACGATGTTGAACGTGGAGCCTACTCCGGGCGTCGATTCCAGATCGATATGACCGCCATGCACGTTGATCAGACGGCGCGCGATCGACAATCCTAGCCCGGTACCACCTTTCTGCCGCGTGATGCTGTTGTCAACCTGCTGAAATTCCTCGAAGATTCGAGCCTGATCCGCGGTCGGGATGCCTGGACCGGTATCCTGCACCGCGATCATGAAATGTCCGTCCCTGGCATTTGCGCGGATCTCGACCGAGCCGGTATCGGTGAATTTGATCGCATTGCCCACGATATTAAGTAGCACCTGGGTCAGGCGCCGTTCATCTCCATAGCCCATGGGGAGATCGGGCGAAACCTTGGCCTTGACCTCGATGCCTTTGGCCTGTGCGAGCGATCCGGTCGAAGCAACGACCGTCTCCACAACCCCCTGCATGGAGTAATTGTCGAGTGCCAATGTGAGCTGACCGGCTTCGATCTTGGAAATATCGAGAACATCGTTGATCAGGCCCAGCAGATGTTTCCCGTCCTTCTGAATGCGCTCCAATATCTCCAGCGCCTTTGCCGGCAAGGTGCCGTAGAGGCCATCCACGAGCAGTTCGGCGAAGCCGAGTATGCCGTTCAAGGGAGTGCGCAACTCGTGGCTCATGTTGGCAAAGAACTGAGTCTTGTGTTCGTTGGCAACGGCAAGCGCGCGTCCCTTGTCGTCGACTTCGCGAAACAGTCTCGCATTGTTCATCGCGAGGACCGACTGATGGGCCAGGGTCTGCATCAGGTCGATCGTGCTGGCGGGAAAGTCCCCGCTTGCGCGACGCAGCAGAACCAGGGCGCCCAGAATCTCATCCGGACCTATCAGCGGAACGACGAGGACGGAGTTGAAACCGGCCGCAATGGTGAGCTCCTTGAGCGGATAGCTCGGAGCGCTCGAAAGATCCGAAATCCACATCGCCTCTTGTTTCTTGCTCGCCAGCCCCAATACGCTTTCGTCCACTCCTATCCGGCTGGCGCGAACCGCATCCTGGTAAGACTTGTCGAGTGCGTGCGCTTCCGCGAGATCGAAGACGCCTCGCGATGCATCGTAGCTGTAGATGGCGCCGGCGTCGGCCTGCGTGAGTTGGACAGCACGCGTCACGATCGTGGCGAGCACGGCCTTGTCGTCCAGCGAGGACGCGACGGCGCGCCCGATCTCCTCGAGCGCTTTCAGCTCGCTGACCGACTGTGCAAGATCGCGCGTGCGTTCGGCGACTTTCTGCTCCAACCGTCCGTAGGACCCCTGCAGCTGGTCTGCCATGCGGTTGAAATGGTCGGCGAGATCCGCGATCTCATCTTGCGTCTGCACTTCGATGCGATGGCCGAAATCGCTCGCCTCCAACTGCTGGGCACCGACCTGCAAGGCGCGAATCGGAATGACCATTTTTCGCGCCAGGAGCATGCCGGCCAGCACGGCCAGGAGCACGCCCAGCGCCAGCAACCACGCGGTGCGGAACAGCAGATTGTAGACCGGCTGAAGCGCCTTGCTCAGCGGTTGCTCGAAGAACACGTACCACTGCATTCGCGGCACCGTGGCCGAGGCGGTCAAGACCGAGCTTCCATCCGGGTCTTGCCCGAAGATCACGGGTTCGGCGTCCGACCTGATCGCGGCGGCGACCTGCGGAAGATCCGCAAGATTGGTGCCAAGCCGGGGGGTGGTGGCAGAGTGAGCGAGCAGCCGCCCGGCCGGGCCTACGATAAAAGCCTCGTTGTCGGTGCCGATCTGCTCCGGAGTTATGAAACTCGACAAGAATTTGAGATTGATCTCGGCAACGGTTGAACCGGCATCTCGCCCGGAGTGCGGCATCGCAATCGACATGAAGGGATCCGGCCCGTCGAAATAGACCGGGGAGAACCAGACTGAGCGACCTTGCGCTGCCTTGAACCGGGGGTCGCCCGAGTAATCGATATCGCTTGCAATGACCACCTCGCTGCGCGTGAGTCGCAACAGCTCTTTACCCGCCCCGTCGAGCTGAATCACTCTGTCGACGGCGGGCACTTGCTGAAGCAGCAACGCGTAGTCGGACCGCCGCTGGTCGAGGGTTGTGGCGCTTGCCCGCGTTGCCCAGCTGATCTGGCGTTCGATCTCCGACACCGACTGCTCGATTCGACGTGCCGTCGCCTCGGCTTTCTCGGATTGCGCCTTTGCCAGCAGTTCGGTTGTCTGCCGGTAGGTGAACCACGTCTCGAGGCCGCCATTCACGGCAAGCACGAGCACGACCACTTCGACAAAGGAGGTAACGTATTTGCCGAAGAGGCTTCTGGGACGGAACCAGTCTTTGCGCGCTGCTGCCTCCTTCTGCATTCGCAATTCTCTTAAGTTTGGCGGCAAATCCTGGACCGAACGGGATGCTCTCGCAAGGTCTTTCACCCCAACGCCTTCCGAGAGAGGGGGGGCGCAAGTCGACCTGCAGCCATCTTGGTTCAAGGTCCTTGGGCCCGGGAAAACCACCCTATGGTTGGTGCGCGCAAGGAGGACGCACACGTCCTCGACCAAAATCGTACAATCGCCGCCAAGCAACCGATCGGAAGTATGCTCGCCCCGGCAGCAGATATCGGACGTCGATCTTGGCCGATGTCAACGCTGCCCCAATTGGAGCGTGTCGGCCATGATCGGGTTCACTTTGTCGCCGTCGCGCAGCGAACTGCCCGCGTTCGCCACGATGAGATCGCCTTCGCGCAGCCCTTCGCGGATCTCGATATCCATGTCCGAATGAAAACCGACTTGCACCACCCGCGTCTCGATGACGGTGTCGCGCACGACCTGGACCCTCGGCCCCTCGGTCCGGTAGTGCACCGCGGAGCGGGGAACCGAAATTCCGCAGCTTCGATCAGCGTCGATTGTGGCGCGAGCAAACATTCCCAGCCGCAGCCACGGATCCCGCTCCAACGAAAGACGCGCTCTGCCAAGCTGCGTGCGCTGATCGACAGCAGCCGGTGCCTGGCGGACGCGGCCCGAGAGTTCCCGGCTGTCTTCGATCTGGATGCGCGCGGTTTGTCCGGGAGAGATTGCTCCTGCGTGTATGCTCGGAACTTCGGCCTCGAGCTCAATTTCGTTGTCGACCGCGATCCGGAATAGCGGCTCGTTTTGCATCGGAGACGCCGTGGCTCCTACAACGGCGGTGCTGCGCGTCACCACACCGGCGGCAGGAGCCTTCAAGATGATGGAAGTTCGTGCGGCTGCGGCGGCATCTTGTCCCTCGCCGGCCTGTCGGACCAATCGAACGAGGGTTTGGCCGGATGTCACCCGGTCTCCTTCTCCGACCAGCACTTCGGTCACCCGAAGCCCGGGAGCGTCCAGAGTCACGACGGCCTCGTCCCGCGCCACAAGGAACCCGGTCACTCGAATGGTCGAAGAGAAACACGCCTTCGTGGCGCGAACCACGCTTACTTGCACGGTGCTTGGTGAGCTTGTCTCCGCTGCGAAGAGCGTTGCAGGTTGGCTCGCAAGAAGAACGATTCCACCGACAACGATGGCCCTCACGGATGCGATGAGCACCTGTCCCGAAAGTTTCATGGACGATGCCCGGGTGTCCGGCCCATGCCGGCTCTCGACTGCATCACTGCAACTCACGAAGGACACGAAATCCATTCGCGGAATATCGTACGTCGGAATCATACCGGAAGCGGGCCGTCGAACGTAGATATTTCGCGGCACTGTCGAACGCGCCGCCACGCAGCACGCGAAGGCGGCACTGACCGGTGAGCCACGGCGAGCCGTTCTGCGGAGCGCCACGATAATTATCGTTCCAGCAATCCTCCACCCACTCCGCCGCATTGCCCGCGGTGTCGTGCAGGCCGAAAGGGTTGGCCTTGTATGAACCGATTGCCGCGGTCTGTTGGGAAGAGCCCGTATTGCACTCCCGGCAGTTTGCCTGGCGGGAGCCCACGTCACGGCCCCACCAATACGGGCTGTTCGTGCCACCGCGCGCGGCATATTCCCACTCGGCCTCGCTCGGCAGTCGATAAGTCTGCCCCGTCTTCTGCGAGAGCCAGGCTACGAACGCCTTCGCGTCAAGCCAGCTGACATTGATAACCGGACGGTCGCCGCGCCCCCACTCCCGGTCGTCGGGCCGATGCTTGCAACCGCCATCGGCGACGCAGGCGTCCCACTGGTCGAACGTCACCTCGTGTTTGCCTATGGCAAACGGTTTTGCGATCGTGACCCGGTGCGGCGGGTTCTCGTATTCGGTTGTGGAGCCCATGTCGAACGTGCCGGCCGGCACCACCAGCATCTCGACGCAACCCTGACAATCGCGGAAAACGTCGCCCGCCTTGGCTCCGCTCGCCGACGGCGCGGACGTGCTGGCTGAGGGTGCGGTGGCCGTAACGGCCGGAGCTGGAGCTGGGGTCGGTGCAGCCGCCGGCGGGGGTTGGGGTGCCGGCGTTCGTTGCGGTGTCGGGGCTGGCGCAGGCGTGGGCGCCGCGGAAGGCGCGGTTGCTACGGGCCGCGGACTCCCGAAATAGAACTCGTCGACCAGCGACGATGCCACCCAAGGCACCTGCTCGTTGTTGGATGCACGAGACACCCCGATGCGGGCGCGGTTGAAAACCTCCTCGGCGGTCAGATTCGGGACGCGGAGCTCCTTGATGAGCTCGCCGACAAACAGGCTGTTTGGTCCGCTGCCCTCATTGATCACCTTGCCCGGCGCAGCGGAGTACATCGCGAGCGTGCCGTCAGGCGCATCGAGCGCGGCGAGCCCCGCTGCCGACGCCCGAAAGCGACGCTCGAACGGGTTGCGTCGGGACGCATCGATAATGACGATCTTTACTTTGGCGCCTTTGCGCTGCATCTCCGCCAGCAGCGTATCGAGGCTGATGCCGTCCCGCCGGACCTCCGCCTCGGTCCAGACCTGGGCGTTGACGGGAATCAGATAGGTCTGCCGCGCGACCTGGATGCCATATCCGCTGAAATAGAACAGGGCCACCATGCCGGGGCGGATCTTGCCGATGAAGGCATCGATCGCGCGCTGCATATCTTCTCGGCCGACATTCTCTTTGAGGTCGACATCGAATTCGGTTCGACGGAACTCGTCGGCAAGCGTGCGGGCATCGCGGATCGTGGTGGAAAGCGGCGTGCTGGCATCCGGATAGTTTGCGTTTCCAATCAGGAGCGCCACGCGTGCGGGCTGCTGCGACAGCGCCGAATGCGCGAGGACTGCGGAAGCGACCGCGACGCACAAGCAAAAGACCAGCCGCATGTTCATTGCGTGCCTTTCGTTCCGATAGGAACCAACTTCACCAACGTCATGGCCGTCGCAACCCACGCGTTGGCGCGCGATATAAGCAGCCGCTCTGCTGCATATCAATCGGTTCTCCCATCCCGGCCCTCACGCTGGGACCTCGAAAGACCTCGCTGCCATCCCTCGGTCGGGAGCTTTTTTGCAAGCGATCATAACATTCTAGACGTGTCCGGGGTTGCGGACAACAGGGACGGCACGCCGTGCCGCGTTGCGACATTGCCACGCGCGGCATGTTCTGCCGCACAACTGCGGATGGGGCCGATCCGACGCCGCGCGCGCGACCGAATAGGTTGCCGCTATGGTCGCGGGTGAGGTAAGCGCGTGCGCCTTCCCAGGGGGATCGAGTTCCCCTAGATTATCGCTCGGATGGCGCGGAAGGTTGATCTTTTCGTGAGAGAGTGATGACGCCGAAGCCACGGAAGGACCCAGCGATGCATGAGTTGAAGCAAGTCGCAGGCAAAACCGGTCAGCGTGCGCGCGCCTTTGCAACATTGCTCGTCGTCGCGCTGTTGGGAGGTGGCGGCATCGCCCTGGCTCAAGCTCAACGAGCCGGCGGGCCTACCCCATCGGGGCAGGGGGCCGAGGTCTATTTCATCGATCTCAAGGACGGTGCGAACGTTCCTGCGAAGCTGAAGCTGTTCTTTGGTCTGCGGAATATGGGTGTCGCCCCCGCAGGCTCGGATCGCGAGAATTCAGGTCACCATCACCTCTTGGTCGACACCGAGCTGCCCCCACTCGATAAACCCATTCCCAATGATTTCAATCATTTGCATTTCGGTGCCGGGCAGACCGAGGCAGAAATCACCTTGAAGCCTGGGCAGCACACATTGCAGTTGCTCATGGGAGACAAGGACCACGTTCCGCACACACCGCCGGTGATGTCGCAGCGCATTCGCGTCCGGGTCGCGGAAGGTGCGCCGGGTGCGGCCGCCGCACTTACCGGCGGGCCTTCGCCCTCTCCTGCTGGAGCCGAGGTTTACTTCAATGATCTGAAGGAGGGACAGGTCCTTCCACCGAAGACGACGATCTATTTCGGCCTGAAGAACATGGGCGTCGCGCCGGCCGGCTCGGATCGCGAAAATTCAGGCCATCACCACCTGCTGATCGACACCGAGCTGCCCCCGCTCGACCAGCCGATCCCCAATGACTTCAATCACCTTCACTTCGGCGGCGGCCAGACCGAGGCCGAGGTTACGCTCAAGCATGGCGAGCACACGCTCCAGCTGCTTATGGGAGACAAAGATCATATTCCGCACACCCCTCCTGTCTTTTCCAAGCGCCTCAAGGTGCGCGTGGTCGATCCGTCGCTGCGCAAGCCTGCTCCGGCCGACGCGCGCGTGTATTTCGTCGGCTTGCAGGACCGGTCGGTGGTGGCGCAAAAGGCAACCCTGCGCTTTGGTCTGGTCAACATGGGCGTGGCGCCAGCGGGCATTGAGAAGCCCAATACCGGCCATCATCACCTCTTGATCGATGCCAAGCTGCCTCCGCTCGACGAGCCCATCCCGAATGACTTCAACCATCTGCATTTCGGGGCGGGGCAAACGGAAGCAACCGTGAACCTGCCATTGGGGGTACACACACTTCAGCTCTTGCTCGGCGACGAAAACCATGTCCCGCATAACCCTCCTGTCATGTCGAAGCCGATCAAAGTCATCGTGACCCGGACCGGACGAAGGCCTGGCGGGTAAGAAGGCCTGGCGGGTAAGAAGGCGCACGTGCGTCCGGGCTGTTGCGCCGCAGGTCGACGCCACAATCCCACTGACGCCCTCTGGCGGCGTGATTCGCTGGTTGCGGATTTGGCCTGGCGCCTGCCAGCGGATTGATTCGGCACTTCCGGGACACGGGCGACCCCGGCGGGCTTGACCCGTGCTTCCTTAGATTCTTCGCGAGAATCCTGATCCAAAGAGATGGATGCGCGGGTCAAGCCCGCGCATCATGACTCCCGAGGGCGGGTGATCGAAGCGCTTTAATGCGCGGGTTTCTCCGCCTCTTGCGACATGGAGGCCGCTGGTGGCGGCGTGGTGACGTGCTTCGTGGGCGGATCATCAGACCCTCCCACGAGCCGGCCGAACACGCGCGAGAACAGGCGCCCCACGTCGTCCATGATGGTGAAGAACGCCGGCACGAAAAGCAGCGACAGCAAGGTCGAGACGAGGAGTCCGCCGATGATTGCGATCGCCATCGGCGATCGGAACTCGCCGCCGGCGCCGAACGCCAAGGCGCTGGGCGCCATGCCAGCCACCATCGCGATCGTTGTCATCGTGATCGGTCGTGCGCGCTTTTGACCCGCTTCGATGATCGCGGTCGTGCGGTCCGCGCCTCCGTGCATTGCCTCAACCGCAAAGTCCACCAGCATGATCGCGTTCTTGGTGACGATACCCATCAGCATGAGAATACCAATGACCACGGGAGTGGTGATGGGCAGGTTGGTGATGAGCAGCGCCAGGATCGCGCCTGCGATCGACAGTGGCAGGGAAAACAGGATGGTGATCGGCTGCAGCAGGCTGGTGAACAGCACCGCCAGCACCACGTAAACCATCATCAGGCCGCTGCGCATGGCCCCGCCGAATCCTTCAAACAGTTCTGCCTGCAGCTCGGCATCGCCGCCCTCGCTGACCATGATGCCGGGCGGGAGATTCTTCATCACCGACAGCGCCTTGATGGCTTCCCGCGCATCACTGAGCGCGGCACCGCCGACCAGATCCGCTTCGACGCTGGCCTGCCGCTGACGATCGTAGCGAACGATGTTGGTGGCCCCTTCGCCAAAACTTATGTCGGCGAGGGCGACGAGCGGGACGCCCCCTCCGCGTTGTGACGGAATGCGTATTTGCTCGAGGACCTGCCGGTCGGCGCGCGCATTTTCCTCAAGCAGGACGCGAATGGGGATGGTCCGATCGCCGGCGTCGAACTTTGCGAGCGCCGGGCCGACATCGCCGATCGTCGCTACCCGGATCGTTTCCGACAGACTCTCGGTTGACACGCCCAGACGTACCGCCAAGTCGCGGCGCGGATAAATCCTCAGCTCCGGGCGATTGAGCGTCGCTCCGGAGACGACGTTCGCCACAATCGGGAGCCGGCGCATTTGAGCGGCAAGCTCGGACGCGACATTCGCCACCGTGGCGTTGTCCTGGCCGGTGACGATGAACTTGACGTTTCGCTGTCCATTGTCGTCGACGAACCAATAGCGGATGTCCGGAATGTCCGCGAGGTCTCGGCCGATCGCCTGTTCGAGTTGC
>Ga0207648_10003151_pt1 | contig 17376 bp, 18 predicted proteins | sample KBSMisM32_FD_184310 | JGI IMG/M metagenome (GOLD analysis project Ga0207648, IMG submission 184310) | Miscanthus rhizosphere microbial communities from Kellogg Biological Station, Michigan, USA - KBS Miscanthus M3-2 (SPAdes) (version 2) | ecosystem: Host-associated > Plants > Roots >...
GAAGGAAACGGAGAGGGGCATGCCGAAACTATCCCATTGGACGTTGTGCTTGTCGATGGCGCTGTGGGCAGGCGCAGCGGCGGCCGCTCCGAGCATTTATACCGGCCGCTGGACCGTCGCCGACGACAAGCCGACCTTCTCGTCGAAGGGGCTGTCCTACAAAACGATCGACGTCGCCCCGTGCGGCCGTGACTATTGCGGGGTCAGCGTCGGCAAGAACGGCACCTGCGGACCGACCCTGTTCCGCTTCCTGGCTAAGACGGTCGCCAAGGGAGAGGGCCTCAACGGGCATGGCCGCTGGGGCAGCGCGACCAAGAACATCGAGATCTATGCCTACAAGGAAGGCGACAGCGGCCGTACGATGATCGTCAACCTCGGCGACGGCCACAACTTCAACGACCGCGGCGGAAACATGCCGATGTTCTCCGCCACCTATCGACCGGTCGGATCGGGGCACTGCACCGCCCGCTGAGGCGTCAGTCGCGATAGGCCGGGAGGGACCAGCCACGGCCGATCGCGGCGCCGCGCAGGGCGAAACCGGCGACGAACGCGACGGCGACCGCAGCCCATCCGCCGAAGCCGAGCAGGGTGAGCCCGACGAGCAGTCCGGCCGCCAGCGCCGCGGCCGTCACGTACAGTTCCGGCCGCATCAGAATCGACGGTTCGCCCGCCAGAACGTCGCGGATGATGCCGCCGGCGCAGGCGGTCATTACGCCCATGGCGAAGGCCGGGACCGGCGCGACGCCGAAGCCCAGCGCCTTGGCCGCGCCGTAGGTCGCATAAGCGGCGAGACCCGCCGCGTCGAACCACAGCAGTGCCTGGCCGAGGAACCAGCGGCGGCTGGTCGCCCACACGAGCAAAGCCGCGCCGATGCAGATCAGCAACGTTGCGTTGGTATGGACCCAGAAGACTGGGGCACCGATCAGGAGGTCGCGCAGCGTCCCGCCACCGACTCCGGTCACCACGGCGAAGAAGATGAAGGTGACCAGCGTCTGCTTCTTTTCGGCGGCGAGAAGGGCGCCGGAAATCGCGAATACCGCGATTCCGAAATAATCGAGCAGCACGAGTGCGGTCGGGATTTGCGGCGGAACGGCCATACGCCCTACATTAGCGCCATGGCTGAAGAGACCAACAGTGGAACCGCGATTCCCACGCTCGAAGACTGGCAGCACTGGACGCTGGTCATGGGCCGCGCCCAGCAGATGATGATGGAGTTCTGGGCCGACAGCGTGAAGAAGGACCAGCCATTTCCAGTCTGGTCGCCGCCGGCGTTTGGCTTTGGCGAGCAGCCCGCTGCCACCGATCCGATGGCTCTGATGACGGCCGGCGCCCAGGCCTGGGCGAAGGGGCTCGAGACCTGGGGCAAGATGCTCGGCGGGGTCACGGCGCCGGAAACGAAGGAGCGCAAGGATCGCCGGTTCGCGGCGCCGGAATGGTCGGAGAATCCAATCTTCGACACCATTCGCCAGACCTATTTGCGCGTCTCGGACCAGCTGCTCGGGACCGTCGACGAGATGGATAATGTTGACGCCGACACCCGCGAGCGCCTGCGCTTCGCGACGCGCAGCTTCGTCGACGCCATGAGCCCGTCCAACTTCGCGCTGACCAACCCGGAAGTTGTCAAGAAGACGCTCGAGACGCGCGGCGAGAACCTGCTCAAGGGCCTCGCCAACATGCTGAAGGACATTGCGGCGGGCCAGCTGACCCAGACCAAGCCCGGCGTGTTCGAGGTCGGGCGCAACCTCGCGACGACGCCCGGCAAGGTGATCAAGCAGACCCCGCTATACCAGCTGATTCAATATACGCCGACGACTCCCGACGTCCTCGCGACGCCGGTCGTCATCTTTCCGCCGTGGATCAATCGCTTCTATATTCTCGACCTCAACCCCGAGAAAAGCTTCGTCAAATGGTGCGTCGACAACGGCGTTTCGCTGTTCATGGTCAGCTGGAAATCGGCCGACGCGAGCATCGCCGACGCGACCCTCGATAATTACGTCGTCGACGGGCAGATCAACGCCATCGACACTGTCCGGGACCTGCTCGGGGTCGAGAGCGTCCACACCATCGGTTATTGCGTCGCCGGGACGACGCTGGCGGCGACGCTCGCCTACCTCCAGGCCAAGAAGCAGGCGACGAAGGTCCGTTCGGCAACCTTCCTGACGGCGCAGGTCGATTTCACCGAAGCGGGTGACCTCAAGCTGTTCACCGGCCCGGAGACGATGGGCCTGCTCGAGCAACTGACCCAGGAGAATGGCTTTCTCGACGGCCGCTATATGGCCGCGACCTTCAACCTGTTGCGCGGCCGCGACCTCATCTGGAGCTACGTCGTCAACAATTACCTGCTGGGTGAGGAGCCGGCACCGTTCGACCTCCTCTACTGGAACAGCGACACGACCAACCTGCCGGGGTCGTGGCACCGCGACTATCTCGAGAGTTTCTACAAGGGCAACAAGCTGGTCGAGAAGGGCGGGATCACGGTGGCCGGCGTCGGCGTCGATCTCGGCTCGGTGGCGACTCCCTCCTATGTCCAGGCGGGGCGCGAGGATCATATCTCGCCACCGCAAAGCGTGTGGAAGATCATGACCCATTTCGCCGGGCCGAAGCGGTTCGTGCTGGCCGGGTCGGGCCACATCGCCGGCGTGGTCAATCCGCCCGCGGCGAAGAAGTATCAATATTGGACCAACGACGCCCCGCGCGAGACGCTGGACTCGTTCATTGCCGGCGCGTCCGAGCATAAGGGCAGCTGGTGGCCGGATTGGCTCACGTGGCTGAAAGGGCTCGATCCGAAAACGGTGAAGCCGACCGGAGCGCGGGTGCCCGGCAAGGGCAAGCTCAAGCCGCTCGAGGACGCGCCTGGGAGCTATGTCAAAGCGCGCTGAGGCGCTGGTCATCCGGCTGGCCCGACTGGACGAGCGAGAGGCGCTCGAAGCGCTGCAATGGCGAGCCTCGCTCGCCAATGAGAATGACCGGCCGCACCTCGAAGCCCATCCCGACGCGATCCATCTACCTGCCGAACAGATCGAGCGGAGCGAGGTGTATGTCGCAGAGAAACACGGTCTAACGTTGGGTTTCGCCGCGGTTGTGCAGGAGGTCGATCACCTTGAGCTCGATGGTCTTTTTGTCGAGCCGGATCGGTGGCGGCAGGGCATTGGCGCCGCCCTCGTCGAGCGGGCCGCGCACGAAGCACGCCGGCGCGGCCTGACCCTGATGGTCGTTGCGAACTTGCACGCCCAGGCCTTCTATGAGCGGTGCGGATTTACCCTGGAAGGCGAGGCGCAAACTCGCTTCGGCCCGGCGCTCAGGATGTCGCGCTAGCGCCTAGCAGTTCGCATATTTCCAGTGGCGGCGTTTGCCCTCGCCCAGCCACTGCACGGCGTCGGCGATGCGCTTGTGGCGGGTCGCTTCCTGCTTCGCCTCGGCAATCCACTCGAGATACTCGCGCTGTGCGCCGGGCGGAAAACCGTCCAGCGTTGCCTTCGCCGCCGGAGCTTTTTCCAACGCGCTGGCGAAATCTGGGTGAAGCGTCGGTGCCGGTTTCGGCTCATGCTTGGTCTTGCGTGGCGCGGGCGCCGTCGCGGCGAGCGCGGCGGCCTCACGAATCATGACATCGAGCTCGTCATCGGGAGGCAGGTCATCGACCGACGTGAGCTTGCCGAACTGCCCCATGGCCCCGGCCTTGGCGCTGCCGTCGCCGATTTCCTGGCCGCGCCAGAAGTTGAGCGCCGCATGGGCCTTGAACGAGGCCATGACGAGCAGGATCTTGCCGTTGAGCGTGAAGCTCGGCGCGCTCCATTTCATTGCTTCCTCGGCCTCAGGCACCGCGACGTGAACGCGTTCGCGAATCTTCGCCAGGATCGGCTTGGCGAAATCGGGCGCCCTGGCGATGTACGCGTCGATGCGCGGTTCGTGGCTCACAGGAACCCTCCGCCAAGCATCAGCCGGATGACACCGACCACGACCACGAAAAGATTGAGGTTCCGCCCGGCGGTGCTGCGCGAAATCATCCCGACGCCGGCGCCGATCAGCGCCAGCGGGATGATCAGCCAATAGGCCCAGCCGAGCAGCGGAAAGAAGGCGATGACCGCTAGGACCAGCGCGACGAAGCCGATGATCAGCGACGCGATATTGAACATAAGCGGGCTCCTAACATCATTCCGGGGCTTGGGGCAGCCGGGGCGCGCGGACGATCGCGGTCACGTATAGGCCGAGCGCGACCCAGATCGCGGGGAAAGCGATGGCATGGGCCCTGGTGAACGGCTCGCCGTACCAGATGCCGATCAGGAACTGCAGCGTCGGGGCGAGGAACTGCAGCATGCCGAGCGTCGAATATTGGAGGCGCCGCGCGGCGGCGGTGAACAAGAGGAGCGGGGTCGTCGAAACAATTCCGGCCAGCAACAGCAGGCCAGTGACGCCGGGGGTCGGTCCACCGATTGGGTGGCTCGTCGCCAAGCTCCATCCGAGCCAACCCGCGGCGAGGGGGAAAAGAATTGCCGTCTCAATCCCGAGACCGGTCACGGCATCGGCCGCGACGACCTTTCGCAACAGCCCATAGAGCGCGAAGGTGACGCACAAAGTCAGGCTGATCCACAGCTGGTCAAGCGCGCCGGCGGCGAGCACGGAAATCCCAGCCGCGGCGATCGCGACCGCGGCCCATTGCAAGCGGCTCAGCCGCTCCTTGAGCACGAACCGGCCGAGCAGGACGTTGGCGAGTGGGTTAAGGTAATATCCGAAGCTGGAGGCGAGGATGTGCCCGCTGGTCACGGCGTAGACGTACAGCAGCCAGTTCCCCCCGATCAGCAAGGCGGTGACGACCAGCACGCCGACCGTTTGCGGTCGGCCGAGCGCGGCGCGCACCTTGGCCCATCCTCTGAAGAAGGTGATCAGGATGGCCAGGAACGGGAGCGACCACAGAATCCGGTGGGCGACGATCTCTACCGCCGGGACGACTTCAATCAGCTTGAAATAGATCGGGAGGACGCCCCACAGCCCGTAGGCAGCCAGACCCAGTGCCAGTCCGGCGCGGCTATGCTGTTCGGTGACTTGTGGTTCCGGCCCTGGCGAGCCGTTACGGGCATTCATCAGGAGCGCGCCTAGCGGCGGTGAGCGTTCAGTGAAAGCTCATGTTAAATCCTCCCTTAGTTGAATCTGCGGGCGGCCACTGCCACTTTGCGGGGATCAGGGAAGGAACGGGGGCAGTGGGTCGATTCGGCGCCGGGCGGTTGCGAACGATTGCGGGGCTGACGCTGGCCGCATTCGTCGCCGGCTGCGTGACCAAGCCCAAACCCCCGCCAGGCATCACGCCGACGGTCGAAGTCGGCGCGCCGCTCAAGTCGGATGCCTGGAAGAATGTCGCGACCGCCGCGGACGAAGACCGGATCGCCCGGGTCGGGTTGGCCTGGCAGGAAGCGCTCGCCGAGGCGCGCAAGACGAATGAAGCTGACGTTCGGCGCGAAGGTGCGCTGCTGCGTCCGCGAGCGGCGCTGGCCCGGCCGGCGCCGACGCCGGGAAGCTATAACTGCCGGCTCATCAAGCTTGGCAAGGCCAACGGCAAAGGCCGCGCCTTCGAGGGGTTCAAGCCCTTCTTCTGCTACGTCGAGGTCGAGGGCGACCTGCTGACAATCGTCAAGCAGACCGGCAGCCAGCGGCCCGCCGGCCGGCTGTGGGAGGACGATGATTCGACCCGCCTGATCTTCCTCGGCAGCCTGGCGCTCGGCGATGGGCAGCAGCCGATCGCGTACGGCGAGGACGGCAAGCGCGACATGGCCGGCGTGCTCGAGCGCATTGCGCCGTTCCGCTGGCGGCTGGTGATCCCATGGCCGCAGAGCACGTCCAAGCTGGACGTCTTCGAACTCACCCCGGTGGCACAGCAGCCGCAAGCCCAATGACGGAAGCAGGATTGCTGGCGGACCCGGCGGAGGTCCGCGCGATCCTCATTGCCTCGGCCAGGGCGGGCCAAGCGATCAGCTACGCCGAAGTGCTCGAACTCCTCGGCCATCATTTCACCCGTCCCAAGATGCGGGCCCTGTGCAAGGTGCTGTCCTATGTCGACGACGAGACCGAGGCACTTGGGGAGCCCGAGTTGGCAGTGCTCGTGGTCCGGCAGTCGGACCAACTCCCGGGGCAGGGCTGGTGGGTCGGCGGCGCCAAGAAGCACAATTTTAAAGGGCTGTGGGAAGGCCGCGCCGCGCGGGGCCTGATCCGGAAGCTTCAGGCCAACGCCTTCCAACATTGGGCGGGACGCGACGCCTAGGTTCCGCTAATCGCGGCCGGAATGGCTGAGGCGCGCACTTTTATTGTCGACGACGACGACGACGGCATTCGCCTCGACCGCTGGTTCAAGCGGCATATGGCGGACGTCAGCTTCAACCTCGTGTCGCGCTGGGCGCGGACGGGGCAATTGCGGGTCAACGGCAAGAAAGCCACGCCGGGCGACCGGGTCGAGGCCGGCCAGGAGATTCGCGTGCCGCCGGCCGAAGCCGCGCCGGCGCGCGCCGGGCGGCCGCAGCCGCGCCGCGAATTGCTGACCGACGACGAAATCCGGTTCGTCCGCGACATGGTCATCCACGAAGACCCGCACGCGTTCGTCCTCAACAAGCCGCCCGGGCTGGCAACGCAGGGCGGAACCAAGACCAACAAGCATCTCGACCGCTTGCTCGACGGCCTCGCCGACGACCGCGGCCGGCCCAAGCTGGTGCATCGCCTCGACAAGGACACGTCGGGCGCGCTGCTGGTTGCGCGAACGGCGCGCTCGGCCGGGCATTTCGCCAAGGCTTTCTCGGGCCGCACCGCGCGCAAAATCTATTGGGCGCTGGTTGCCGGCGTGCCGTCCGGCGAATCCGGAGAGATCGATGCGCCGCTCGCCAAGCAGCCCGGTACCGGCGGCGAGAAGATGCAGATCGATCCGGAGCATGGCTCGCCGGCCAAGACCCGTTGGCGCGTGCTCGACCGGGCCGGCAACCGCGCCGCCTGGGTCGAGCTCCAGCCGCTGACCGGCCGCACCCACCAGCTGCGCGCGCACATGGCGTCGATCGGCCACCCGATTGTCGGCGATGCCAAATATGGCGGCCCCGATGCCTTTCTGACGGGCGGAGTCAGCCGCAAGCTGCACCTTCACGCGCGGCGTTTGAAAATCGATGCGCCGGAAGGGGGCAAGATTGACGTCACCGCCGAGCTGCCGGCGCACATCGCGGAGACCCTGCACACGCTCGGCTTCGACCTCGAGTTGGGCGAGCGGCCGGCACCCCCTCCGCCGAAGACGCCGCAACGGATCTCCAAACCGCGGCGCGACAGCCGCCGGGGCGAACGTCGATCGCGCGGGGCGCCCAAAGCGAAGCGGCGCTGATGCATCCCAATCGCGCATTCCACTGGGACGATCGCGAGGCGCTGCTTGGCTTCGCCGATGAACGTTCGTTCGCGCACATCTTCTCGGCGACCGATGATGGCCTGTTCGTAGTCCACGCGCCGGTGCTCGTGGTGGATGGCAAGGTCTGGTTTCACATCGCCCGCCGCAACCGGATGGTCGACCAGATCGACGGCCGCACGATCCTCGCGAGCATCTCCGGACGCGAAGGTTATCAGAGCGCCAATTGGTACGCCTCGAACGATCAGGTGCCGACGTGGCATTATGAAGCGGTTGAGATCGACGGGCCGGCGCGCCGCCTGTCCGATGACGAATTGGTCGAACTGCTCGACCGGCTCAGCGAGGTGATGGAGCAACGCCTTTCGCCCAACGCGCCGTGGACCCGGGACAAAATGACTCCGGGTAAGTTCGAGGCGATGACCAAGGCAATCGTCGGCTTTGAGCTCGACCCGGTGGCGGTGCGCGGGACGCGCAAGTTCAACCAGCATAAGACTGGCGAGGACCTTCGCGCGACGATCGACGGCCAGGCAGGAGTCGGCCGGGGCGACATCGTCGCCGCTATCGAGGAGCTGGCGCCCGATGAGTGACGACGAGGTCTGGAAACGGCGGCTGATGGCCTACACGTTCGTCCGCATGTTGGGCCTGGCGATTTTCTTCCTCGGCATCGCCATCGCTTACGGCAACTTGCTGCGCCCGGGCGGGTGGCCGCAGGTTGGCGCGATCGTCGCCATTGCTGGCACACTCGGCGCGCTGCTGACGCCGCGCTTGCTCAAGAGGCGGTGGGATCGCGCTTCGTGAAGCGCTTCTGGACAGACGTCACGACCGAAGCAGCGGAGGGCGGATGGTCCATCCGCCTCGATGGCCGACCGGTGCAGACGCCAGCCCGCGCGCTGCTTGTGCTGCCAACAACTGGCCTGGCGGACGCCATCGCCGGTGAGTGGCAGGCAGTAGGAGCCGATATCGACCCGCGCGCCATGCCGCTGACGGGGCTCGCTAACGCTGCAGTCGACAAGGTTGCGCCGGACCGCCAGGCATTCGCCAACGGCCTGGCGCGCTACGCCGAGGCTGACCTCGCCTGCTATCGCGCCGAATGGCCGCCCGAGCTGGTCGAGCAGCAGGCGGCAGGTTGGGACCCGCTGCTGGCGTGGGCGCGGCGGCGCTACGATGTCGATTTCGCGACGACGACGGGATTGCTGCACGTCGCCCAGCCACCGGCCACGGTCGAGCGGCTGATCCACGAAGTAGCTGCGCTGGGCCCGTTCCAGCTGTCAGGACTTTCGCCGCTGGTGACCATCGGCGGCTCGCTGGTCGCCGCGCTCGCGGTCTTCGAGAAGGCTTATTCCGCTGGCGACGCCTGGTCCGCGGTCAGCCTCGATGACCGCTGGCAGCTCGAGCAATGGGGATCGGACGCGGAGGCCGAGCTGGCGCTGGATAATCGCCGTCAGGATTTCCTGGCAGCGGGCCAGTTTCTCGACCTGCTCAACTAGGGCGGGCTCAATTAGGGCGGGCGACGAGTTCCCGCACGAAATTGAGCAAATAGGGCTGGCGCTCGCGGCGCAGGCGCTCGGCGGCGATGATCGCCCGGACGTCCTTCAGGCATTTGTCCATGTCTTCGTTGATCAGGACGTAATTATATTCAGCCCAATGACCAATCTCGCCAGCGGCGCGCTTCATGCGGCCGGCGATGATCTCCTCGCTGTCGGTGCCCCGCTCGTGGAGGCGACGCTCCAGCTCACTCATCGATGGCGGCAGGATGAAGATGAGGACGAGGTCAGTACGGAAGGCATATTCGAGCTGCTGCGTGCCCTGCCAATCGATGTCGAACAAGGTGTCGCGCCCGTCCTTCAGCGCTTCCTTGATCGGCTCTTTCGGGCTGCCGTACATGTGGTCGAAGACGTAGGCCCATTCGGCAAATTCATCGGCCTTGATCAGCCGCTCGAACTCGGCCGTATCGACAAAGTGATAATCGACATCCTCGACTTCGCCGGGTCGCATCGGGCGAGTCGTCGCGCTGACCGACATGGTGATGTTGTCGTCCGCGTCGAGGAGCAACCGGCTGATGGTCGACTTGCCGGCCCCTGACGGCGAGGACAGCACAATGAGCAGGCCACGGCGGCGGCGGTTGGCAGTATCCATGGCCGACTGTGCTTCGGCCAGGCCGTGGCCGTCAAGCGGTGGAATGATGCACTGCACAAATTTCCCCTTGAAATGGTGCGGCGCAATGCGTATTGTGCACTGCAACATATTCGGAGGAATTATTCATGGCAGACGAAACCAAGGTTGAAGTCGAGGCAATCGCCGAGGCTCCGGCCAAGGTCGCCGCAGCGGCCGCCGACACTGTCGCGACGGTCGCCAAGGAGAGCATCAAAACCGCCAAGCGTGCGCGCGCCCCCAAGGCCCGCACCGAGAAGCGGAAGACGGCCGCTCCGAAAGCCGTCGCTCGCCGCACCAAAGTTTCGCGCCGCAAGGTTCGTACCGCCGCCCGCAAGATCGCGCGGCCGGCCCAGAAAAGGATTGATACCGTGACCAACAATGATTTCTTCAAGGGCTTCGAAGCCGTTCCGGCGTTTGCCCCGTTCCAGTCGATGTTCGCTGGCGCCAGCGAGCGCAGCCAGGAGTTCGTCGCTCGCAGCCAGAAGGTTGCCGGTGAACTCGCCGATCTCGCCCGCGCCAACGTTGAGGCGGTGGTTGAGGCCGGCCGTCTCGCCAGCGAGGGTGCTCGCTCGATCGGCCAGGACGTTGTCGCGAAGCAGCGCGACAGCTTCGAGCAGGCCGCTGATGCGGTTCGCTCGTTCGCCGAGGCGAAGTCGCCGACCGAATATCTGCAGCTCCAGGGCGAATTCGCTCGCGCGTCGTTCGACCGCGCGATCGCCGAGAGCTCGAAGCTGACCGAGTCGCTGGTTAAGCTCGCCGGTGAGGCGTTCCAGCCGCTTTCGAATCGCGCCGCGGCCAATGCCGAGCGCTTCAACACGCTCGTTGCCTGACCCTCTCCCCTCCTAGTCCAGGCGACGAACGGCGGCCGCTCCTCCAACGAGAGGGGCGGCCGCCACTTTTTTAAGGCCAGTATGCGAATGATGCCTTGCGGCACTTTTCGTGCTCGCCATATTTTAGACAGTGATGAGCAGCGACTGGATCCGGATGGCGAACGGCGACGATGACGGCCTCGACGAGATCGAGACCGGCGTCGCAACGCGCACCCGGCCACGGACCAAGAAGCCGTCCAACTACAAAGTCCTGATGCTCAACGACGATTACACGCCGATGGAATTCGTCGTGCTCGTCCTCCAGCAATTCTTTTCGATGGGCATCGAGGACGCGACTCGCGTCATGCTCCAGGTCCACCAGAAGGGCGTCGCCGTGTGCGGCGTGTTCACCTATGAAGTGGCCGAGACCAAGGTCACTCAGGTGATCGACTTCGCGCGCGAGAACCAGCACCCGCTGCAGTGCACGCTGGAGAAGGCTTGAGGCCAGCTTGTCACGCGACCGTCACGCGCTAAACGCGAGCGGTGGACAGCATCTGGATCAAGGGCGGCGCCCGCCTCGAAGGCGAAATTCCGATTAGCGGCGCGAAGAACGCGGCCCTGACCCTATTGCCCTGCGCCCTCCTCACCGAGGAGCCGTTGACGCTCTCCAACCTCCCCCGACTCGCCGATGTCGATACGTTCGGTCATTTGCTGAACGTGCTCGGCGTCTCGACCAAGGTCGCGGGCGTGAGGAAGGGCGAGATCGGCCGGCGCATGACGCTGCAGGCGGACGACATCGTCTCGACCATCGCGCCGTACGACATGGTGCGGAAGATGCGGGCGTCGATCCTGGTGCTTGGGCCGATGCTGGCGCGGATGGGCGAATCCACCGTGTCGTTGCCCGGCGGCTGCGCCATCGGCGACCGTCCGATCGACCTGCATTTGAAGGCGCTCGAAGCGATGGGCGCCGAGATCGAGCTCGCCGCCGGCTATGTGAAAGCGGTTGCCCCCAAGGGACGGCTGACCGGCGGCGACTACAGCTTTCCGGTGGTGTCGGTCGGCGCGACCGAGAATGCGGTGATGGCTGCGGTTCTCGCCAACGGGAAGACGCAGCTGTTCAACGCCGCGCGCGAACCCGAGATTGTCGACCTGTGCAACTTGCTGGTTGCGATGGGCGCGAACATCGACGGGATCGGCAGCGGCCATTTGATCATCGAGGGCGTCGAGGGACTGCATGGTTGCGAATATGCCGTCATGCCCGACCGGATCGAGGCGGGCAGTTATGCCTGCGCGGCGGGGATCACCGGCGGCTCGCTTCATCTGACCGGAATTCGCGCCGAGGAGATGCTGGCGACGACCAACGTCCTGGCGCAGGCCGGCCTCGCGATCGAGTTCACCGACAAGGGGATGAAGGTCAACGCGCACCAGCCGCTGCGGCCGGTCGCGGTATCGACCGCGCCCTTCCCGGGCTTCGCGACCGACATGCAGGCCCAGCTGATGGCGATGCTCTGTGTCGCGGACGGGCAGAGCTTCCTCGAGGAGACGATCTTCGAGAATCGCTACATGCACGTGCCCGAGCTGCGCCGCATGGGTGCCGATATCGAGGTTCACGGACGTTCGGCCGTCGTGCACGGGCCAAAGGCGCTGACCGGCGCCAGCGTCATGGCGACCGATCTCCGCGCATCGATGAGCCTGGTGCTCGCCGGGCTCGCGGCGGAAGGCGAAACCGAAGTGCTGCGGGTCTATCACCTCGACCGCGGCTATGAGCGGCTGGAAGAGAAGCTGTCGGCGGTCGGCGCGACGATCGAGCGCCGCAGCCAGGGCTAAAGCTTTTTCATGAACCGGATGCTGGTCCGCTCGTAACCGAGGTGCCGGTAGAAAGCGTGGGCGCGGGCGCGGCTGTCGTTGCTCGTGACCTCGACAATCTTGCAGCCGGCTTTCTTCAGCAGCCGCTCGGCCTCCGCCACCAGCATCCGGCCAATGCCGTGCCCCTGCGCGGCTTCAGCGACGACGAGGACCGGGATGCGCCCGACCGGCGCGTCGCGGTGGACGGTCGTCATCTTGTGGACGCCGATCAGCCCGATCACCTGCTTGTCGAGCGTGGCGACAATCGGCGTTTCCTTGAGCTTCGCCAGTGCCGTGAGATTCTTTCGCAGCGCCTTTTCGCCGATCGGGTGACCGAGGAATTCGAGTAGTGCCACCAGCGTCTTCGCGTCGCCGGGCTTGGCGGCGCGCAGCTTGGGCTCCGGCGGCGGCTTGGGCTTGGACTCCCGTTTCGGCGCGGGCACGACCCGTAGGACGCCCGGCTGAGCGTCGTTTGCGGCGTCATTCCTTGTCTTTGCGGGTTTCTTCTTGCGCGGCGCCACCGGCACGTCGAGCGAGGCGCCCCAGTCCTGAGCGCCGATGTTGCGCAGATAATATTCGACCTCGCCGGGGTCGGCGGCCGGGCCCTCGTCGTCCATCCCGAACACAGGCTTGCCGGCCCTGTCGGCCAGGCCGACTTTGCCGAAGCCGCGCTTGCCGGGCGTCCGCACGCGCGACCGGATCAGCTTCAGGCCGCGATTGCGGGCAGTCCCGGCCAGGGCATCCAGCCGATCGTCGCTCACAGTCTGTCCAGCGCGTAGAGGACGACCCCGACCAGGCCGCCGACGAGGGTGCCGTTGATGCGGATATATTGGAGGTCGCGCCCGACCGCCGATTCGAGCCGGTTGGTCACGGTCTGCGCATCCCAGCCGCGGATCGTCTCCGAGACCAGGGTCACGATCGAGCTGCCGTAGCTCGCTGCCATGCCCACTATGGCGCGGCGGGCGAACTGGTTGATCGCGCCGCGGATGCGCGCGTCTTTTTCCAGCGTCGCGCCCATCGACTGCAACACCTCGCCGAGCTTGCCGGCAAGCACTGCATCCGGGTTGCGCGCCGCCTTGACGATCGCCTCGCGACCCTTTTGCCACAGCGTATCGAGCCACAGGCTGACCGACTTGTTGTCGAGCAATTGCTCCTTGATCGCCTCGACCCGTTCGCGCGTCTCTGGGCGGGTCTGCAGATCATTGGCAAGCTGGGCCAAGGCCTCTTCAGCTTTGATCCGGACGGGATGGGCGGGATCGGTCGACATTTCGACCGTCAGCTTCCTGAGGCCCTTGATGATCGCCTCGGCGAGCTTGGCGTCGAGTCCGGCGAGCTTCACCGCCCAGTTGGCCTTCTTGTGCACGAGATCGCGAATCAGCGGCTCGTTGGCTTCGAGCGCCCGCGCGGTCCAGCGAATCGTCGCTTCGAGCATCGGCACATGCCGGTCTTCGTTGATGGCCGAAGCGAGGGCATGGCCGAGCAGCGGCGCGATCTCGCTCTTGCGCAACCGCGACGAGATCGCGCTTTTGACGATTCCGCCCAAACGCTCGTCGTCGAGGCTCTCGAAAATGTCGGCAAGCAGGCGCGACGCGCCGGCGCGGATGCGCGTGCCTTGGCCCTCGGGCGTCTGGAGGAAGCGGCCCGCCGCACCGGCGACGTCGAGCTTCTGCATCCGCCGCGCGACGACGCCGGGAATGAGGAAATTCTCCTGGATGAAGCGAGCAAGCGCTTCGCCGATCCGGTCCTTGTTGCGCGGGATGATCGCGGTGTGCGGGATGGGCAGGCCGAGCGGGTGGCGGAACAGCGCCGTCACCGCAAACCAGTCGGCGAGGCCGCCAACCATGGCCGCTTCGGCGAACGCCTTCACGAAGCCGAGCCACGGATAGTGCGGCTGGAAAGCCCGGGCGGCGGCGAAGACCGCAGCCATCACCACCAGCAAACCGGTGGCGACGACCTTCATGCCCTGCGCGCCGGGCTGCGCGGGATTGAAGCGGGACAGGGTGCCGTTGGCCCTCATGCCGGCTCAATAGCCGAGCCGGCGCCGAGGTTCACCTCGCGCGATTCACTCCGCCGGGACAGGCGTCCCGGTCCGGTGCGCATCCTCGCCCACGAACTTGTGGAACAGTCGGCCGAGGCGGCTCTCGATCGAGATGGCGATCGAGAAATAGGCCGGCACCAGCACCAGAGTGAGGACGGTCGAGAAGATCAACCCGCCGATCACGGTGATGCCCATTGGCGCGCGCCAGCTGTTGTCGCCGCTGATCGAGATCGCCGTCGGCAGCATGCCCGCGACCATGGCCACCGTGGTCATGACGATCGGCTGGGCCCGCTTGTGGCCGGCTTCCCAAATCGCGTCATTCTTCGGCATCCCGTGGTTCATCATCTCGACCGCGAAATCGACCAGCAGAATCGAGTTCTTGGCGACGATGCCGAACAGCATCAGAATGCCGATCAGGACGAATAGCGAGATCGGCTGGCCGGCAATGAGCAGCGCCACGGCAGCGCCGAGCGGCGCGAGCAACAGCGAGCCCATGTTGACGAACGGCGCCAGGAAGCGGCGGTAAAGCAGCACGAGGACGGCGAACACCAGGAGGACGCCGGACATCAGGGCGACGCCGAAATTGAACAGCAGCTCCGCCTGCCATTTCTGGTTGCCGAGGTTCATCTGTTGAACGCCCTGCGGCAGGTTCTTGTAGGCGGGAAGCGCCTTGACCTTCTCCCACACGTCGCCCTCGACAACGCCCGGCGCGAGGTCGGCGCCGACCGTCATGCGGCGCAGCTGGTTCGACCGGTTGATGGTCGTCGGCCCAGCACCGAAACCGATGTCGGCAACCGACTTCAAGGGCACCGAGCCCCCGCTGGAGGTCGGCACCGGCAGGTTCTTGAGCACATCGATATCGCGGCGCGCATTCTCCGACAGCGACACGGTGATCGGCACCTGACGGTCGGACAGCGAGAATTTCGCGCTGTTCTGCTCGATGTCGCCGAGCGTCGCGATGCGGATGGTTTGGCTGAGCGCGGCCGTGGTCACGCCAAGATCAGCGGCCAGGTCGAAGTGCGGCTTGATGGTGATCTCCGGCTGCGCGAGATTGCTGCCGACGCGCGGCGCGCGGAGGCCCGGGATGGTCGCCATTTCCTTGACGATTTCGTTCGCAACCGACGTCAGCTGCACGGGGTCGTCGCCGCCCAGATAGAGCATGATGTCGCGCGAATCCGGATCGGGTCCGCCGCCGTTCTGGCTCTCGAAACTGACCCGAGCGTCAGGGAATGCCGCCAGCATCGGCGAAAGCTGCCGCTGCCACACGGTACTCGTCATCGGCCGGCTCTTCTTGAGGACGATACTGACGCGCCCATTCCCGACATTGACGCGCTCGAACACGCGCTCGACGTTCGGGTCCTTTTTGACGAGAGCGGCGACTTGATCGACGACCACTTCGGTCTGCTTGATCGTCGTGCCCGGGGCCAACGTGATGTTGATCCGGGCGAAGTCGTCATTCTGCGGCGGGAAGAACGACTGCGGAACCTGGCTGAACAGGATTCCGCTCAGTTCCAGGATGACGACGCCGGCCCCGACCATGACCATGCGATGGTCCTTAAGCCGAGCTGCCAGGCGAGCGGTCCGGTATTCGAACCAGTCGGCGTATCCACCGCCGGTCGCGCCGACAACGAATTGGATAATCTTGTACAAGGCATAAGCGATTGCGCCGCCGACGACCTGGGCAAGCACGAAATGCAGCCAGCCCGGTCCGGGGAGCATGCCGAAGCCCTTCAAGGCGCCGAACGTCCCGGCGAAGAACGACAAGACGACCACGATGCGCAGGAGGACGTGCACGATCCAATAGGGGATCCGGCCGCGCACCGGGCGCAGCCGGTCCAGCATCGCATGCGCCTTGGACGTATCGAGGCTCCAGTTCAGGATCCTGAGATAGGCATGCATCCACTTGAAGTCGGCGTGCGGCTGAGCGCCGTGCGACCGGAGGAAATAGGCAGCCACCAGCGGTGTGATCATACGGGCGACGAGCAAGCTCATCAGCACCGACAGGACGACGGTGAAGCCGAATGCCTTGAAGTACTGCCCGGCAATCCCGGGCATCAGGGCAACCGGAAGGAACACCGCCACGATCGCCATGGTCGTGGCGAGCACGGCGAGGCCGATCTCGTCCGCGGCGTCGAGTGAGGCCTGATAGCCGGACTTACCCATTCGCATGTGGCGAACGATGTTTTCGATCTCGACGATCGCGTCGTCGACGAGAACGCCTGCGACCAGGCCCATGGCCATGGTCGACATGAAGTTCATGGTGATGCCCATGAGGCTCATGAAGAAGAAGGCGGGGATCGCAGACAGCGGGATGGCAAGGGCCGAAATGGCCGTCGCGCGGATATCGCGGAGGAAGAGCAGCACGACGAGAACGGCGAGGATCGCTCCCTCAATCAGGCCTTCCATCGCCGACCGGTATTGCGCCTTCGTATAGTCGATCCGGTTGACGATTTCGGAGAAGCGAACCCGCGGATTCTCTTTCTCCAGCTTCTTCAATTCGGCCATGCCGGCTTCGTAGTCCGAGACCGCCGAGGTGCCCTTGGCGCGCTGGACATAGAAGGTAACGACCTGGGCGCCGTTCATCTTGGTGATCGTGCGCTGCTCGGAGTTGCTGTCCTTGACCTCGCCGAGGTCGGCGAGCTTGACGAAGCGACCGCCCGGAAGCGCGATCTGAAGCTGCGACAGTTCGTAGGCGTCCTTGGCGTTGCCGACGACGCGGACCGATTGTTCAGAGCCAGCGATTTCGGCGCGTCCACCAGCGCCATTGAGGTTGCTCTGGCGAAGCTGCGCATTGACCTGAGCGGCGGTAATGCCCTGCGATTGCAAGGCTGCAGGATCGAGGATGACCCGGATATTCCGGTCGACTCCGCCACCGCGCTGAACGGCGGCGATACCTTCGACCCCGAGCAGCCGCTTGGCGACGTTATTGTCGATGTACCAGCTCAACTGCTCCAAGGTCATGTCGGTGGTTTGCGCCGACATCACCATGATCGGCTCGTCCTCGGCATCGACGCGCGTGACCTGCGGTTCGAGGATGCCTTCGGGCAGGTTGCTGCGGATCTGGGCGATGGCGTTGCGGACGTCGTTGACGGCGCGGTCGGCCGGCGTTCCCAGCTGGAACGAGACGAACGTCGTGCTGTTACCTTCGCTGACGTTGCTGTTGATCTCGT
>Ga0207648_10003153_pt1 | contig 17372 bp, 19 predicted proteins | sample KBSMisM32_FD_184310 | JGI IMG/M metagenome (GOLD analysis project Ga0207648, IMG submission 184310) | Miscanthus rhizosphere microbial communities from Kellogg Biological Station, Michigan, USA - KBS Miscanthus M3-2 (SPAdes) (version 2) | ecosystem: Host-associated > Plants > Roots >...
TCGAGGTCGCGCGCGAATTGAAGGACGTGCGCCTCGCGCGCCGCGCAACCGAGATCGCGTACGCGGCGCGGCAGCGCACCCTCACCGAATCGGCCGCGCGGCTGTGGTCGAGCCTCGCGCCCGATGCCGAGCGCCCGAAGCAGATCCTGTCGGCGCTCGCGTCCGGCGGCCCGGTGCCGCGCGAGCGCGACGCGGGCGCGCTGACGGAAGACGATCTCAAGAGCCGCCTCGAGAAGCTCCTCGCCGACCAGGCCACCAGCGGCGGCGGAGTCGCCGAGGCGTTCCTGCAGCTCAATCGCGCGTTCGCCCGCCAGCAGGACAAGATCGCGGTCTACGAGATGATCCGCGACCTCGCGGAGCCGTACGCGTCGTCGCCCGAAGCGCACTTCGCCGTGTCGCTGGCCGCCCTGAACACCGGGCCCGCCGACGCGACGATGGCCGCCGCGGCGCTCGAGCGCGCCGACCGCGCGCTCGCCCTCAAGCCCGACTGGGAGCGTGCCGCGCTGCTGAAGGGCGAGGTCCTCGGCAAGCGCTCGAACGACGAGGCGATCGCGTTCCTGCAGGCGTTCGTGAAGTCGTACCCGCAGTCGCGTGCGGTGCGCGGCGCGCTCGCACAGTTCTACGTCGAGCAGAAGCGCCTCGGCGACGCGCGGGCGATCTTCGAGCAGCTCGCGGCCGAGGATCCCGAGACGCGCGAGTACGCGATGGGCGCCGCGATCCTGAGCTTCCAGATGAAGGACTACGCGACGGCCGAGCGGCAGTTCCAGAAGCTTCTCGCGAAGGACGAGGACGGCAACGTGCAGCTCTACCTCGCGCAGATCGCCGAGGAGCAGAAGCGGTACGAGGAGGCGATCGTCCGCTACAAGGCGGTGCCCGAAGGCGAGCGCGCGTGGCTCGCGAAGCTGCGCGTCGCGTCGATGTACGGCAAGCTCAACCGCGTCGCCGAGGGGCGCCGCTGGCTCGCCGACTTGCCCGCGGTGACGATCGAGCAGCGCATCCAGGTGCGCCAGGCCGAGGCGTCGCTGTTGCGCGAGTCGGGCGACAACAAGGGCGCGTTCGCGCTGCTCGAGAAGGGACTGACCGAGCATCCCGACTCGCCCGATCTCCTCTACGACCTCGCGATGGTCGCCGAGAAGATCGACCGCATCGACGTCGCCGAGGCGAAGCTCAAGCGCGTGATCGAGCTCAAGCCCGACGACGCGCAGGCGCTGAACGCGCTCGGCTACACGCTCGTCGACCGCACGACGCGCGCCGAGGAAGGCCGTGCGCTGATCGAGCGCGCGCTCAAGCTCTCGCCCGACGACCCGTTCATCATGGACAGCATGGGCTGGGCGCTCTTCCGGCTCGGCCGCTACGACGAGTCGCTCACCTACCTGCTCAAGGCGTTCGCGAGCCGGCCCGACGCCGAGATCGCCGCGCACCTGGGCGAGGTGCTGTGGATCAAGGGCGACCGCGCGAAGGCGAAGGAGATCTGGTCCGCGCAGCTCAAGGATTCGCCCGACCACCCGGTGCTGCTCGAGACGGTGCGCAGGCTCTCGCGCTAGTGCGCGTTTCGGCCATGGTGCTGGCGCTCGCGCTTGCCGCGTGCGCAACCGTTCCGCCGACGGCGCCGACCGGCGCACCCGAGCCCGCCGTCGACGCGCCTTTCGACGTGAGCGGACGGCTCTCCGCCAAGCGCGGCAGCGAAGGCGCGGCCGCGAACTTCGACTGGATGCACGAGCCGGGTCGCGACGCGATCGCGCTCGCGACGCCGATGGGCACGACGCTCGCCCGTCTCGAGCGCGATGCGAGCGGCGCGACGCTCAACCGGCCCGACCGTCCGCCCGAGCGCGCGGCCGACGTGTCGACGCTCGCCGACCGCGTGCTGGCGCTGCCGCTGCCGGTCGAGAGCCTCGCGTGGTGGATCCGCGGCGTTCCGCACCCGGGAAGCGCGCACGCGATCGAGCGCGACGACGCCGGCCGCGCGCGCGTCCTGCGGCAGGACGGCTGGGCGATCGTGTACTCGTACGCGGACGGCGCGACCCGGCCGCGCGTCGTCATCGCGAGCTACCCGGAGCTCGAGGTGCGCGTCGTCGTCGACGAATGGCGCTAGCGTCGTCCGCCGTGCGGCTCGTCGTCCCGGCGCCCGCGAAGGTCAACCGCTTCCTTCACGTCACCGGTCGGCGCGACGACGGGTACCACACGCTCGAGACGCTGTTCACGCTCGTCGATCTCGCCGACACGGTCACGCTCGAAGCGCGCGACGACGGCGAGGTCGTGCGACTTCGCGACGTGCCCGGCGTTCCGGCCGGCGACGACCTCACGCTTCGCGCCGCGAGCCGGCTCAAGGAAGCGACCGGCTGCCGGCGCGGCGTGGCGATCGCGCTGGACAAGGCGATTCCGCTCGGCGCGGGACTGGGCGGCGGCAGCTCGGACGCGGCGTCGGTGCTCCTCGCGCTCAACCGCCTGTGGTCGCTGCGCCTTTCGCGCGAGGCGCTGATCGAGATCGCGGCGGGCCTCGGCGCGGACGTGCCGTTCTTCGTGTTCGGCGAGACCGCGCTCGCGCGCGGCATCGGCGAGCGGCTCACCGCGATGACCGCGCCGCATGCGTGGCTCGCGCTCGCGTTTCCCCGCTCGCATGTCGCGACGCGCGAAATCTTCGCGGCGCCGGAATTGACACGCTCGACCCCATCGGCGAAAATAGACGTCTTTTCCGAGAGTTACGGCCGGAACGACCTGTCGGGCGTCGCGTGTGCGCGGCATCCGCCGGTGGCCGAAGCGCTCGCGGCGCTGGCGCGTATCGCGCCGCAAGCGCGGATGACGGGGTCCGGCGCGTGCGTGTACGCGTCCTTCGCGCGAGAGCACGAAGCAAGGACCGCGGCCGATGCGCTTCCCGCGGGGCTGAGCGTCCGGGTCGTGCGAACGCTGGCGCGTCATCCGCTCGCCGCTTTCGCGTAAAGTAAAGTCTCGGGAGCGAGGTTCCCACTGGGGAGTCGCCAAGCTGGTTAAGGCACCGGATTTTGATTCCGGCATTCGAGGGTTCGAATCCTTCCTCCCCAGCCATTCATTGACGCGTCGGGCAGGCCGCCGGTGGGCCGGCGACCTGCCCGTGTCATTCCCGGGAACTGACTGACGGCGCCATGGCCTTCGAGCGGATGCGCGTGTTTACCGGCAACGCCAACCCCAAGTTGGCGGAGGCCGTGTGCCGCCACCTCAACCTGAGCCTCGGGCGCGCCGTCGTCGGCAAGTTCTCCGACGGCGAGGTGATGGTCGAGTTGCTCGAGAACGTGCGCGGCCGCGACGTGTTCGTGCTGCAGTCGACCTGCCAGCCGACCAACGACAACCTGATGGAAGTGATGGTGATGGTCGACGCGCTCAAGCGCGCGTCGGCGACGCGCATCACCGCCGCGCTGCCGTACTTCGGCTACGCGCGCCAGGACCGCCGGCCGCGATCGGCGCGCGTCGCGATCAGCGCGAAGGTCGTCGCCGACATGCTGTCGACGGTCGGCGTCGACCGCGTGATGGTGATGGACCTGCACGCCGACCAGATCCAGGGGTTCTTCAACATCCCGGTCGACAACGTCTACGCGACGCCGATCCTGCTCGGCGACCTGTGGAAGAGGAACTACGACAACCTGCTGATCGTGTCGCCCGACGTCGGCGGCGTCGTGCGCGCGCGCGCGATCGCGAAGCGCCTCGATTCCGACCTCGCGATCATCGACAAGCGGCGCCCGAAGGCGAACGTCGCCGAGGTGATGAACATCATCGGCGACGTCGAGGGCCGCACCTGCGTGATCATGGACGACATCGTCGACACCGCGAACACGCTTTGCAAGGCCGCGACCGCGCTGAAGGAGCACGGCGCCGCGAAGGTGGTCGCGTACTGCACGCACCCGGTGCTGTCCGGCGGCGCCGTCGCGCGCATCTCGAGCTCCGACATGGACGAGATCGTCGTGACCGACACGATCCCGCTCACCGACGAGGCGAAGGCGTGCCCGCGCATCCGGCAGCTGTCGTGCGCGCAGCTGATCGCCGAGACGATGACCCGAATCAGCAACGAGGAGTCCGTCTCCTCGCTGTTCATCGACTGAGGAATAGGACGTGACCGACGTGCTTGCTCCCGACCTTCAAGGCAAATCGATCCTGATCACCGGCGCGTCGACCGGCATCGGCGCGGCCGCCGCGCGCGCGTTCGCGCACTTCGGCTGCAAGGTCGGCATCCACTACAACGCGAGCCGCAACCGCGCCGAGGAAGTGGCGGCGGACGTGCGCCTCGCCGGCGGGCAGGCGCACCTGGTCGGCGGCGACTTCACCGACAGCACGGCGGTCCGACGCGTGGTCGACGAAGCGGCCGGCGCGCTGGGCGGCATCGACATCCTCGTCAACAACGCGGGCGGGCTCGTGCGCCGCGTGCCGATCGCCGAGATCGACGATGCGTTCTTCGACGACGTGATGGACCTCAACGTGCGCTCGGTCGTGATGGCGACCGCGGCGGTCACGCCGCACATGCGCCGCGCGGGGCGCGGCAACATCATCAACGTGACGTCGATCGCCGCGCGCAACGGGGGCGGGGCGGGCGCGGCGATGTACGCGTCCGCGAAGGGCTTCGTGAGCACGTTCACGCGCGGCATCGCGAAGGAGCTCGTCAAGGACAACATCCGCGTGAACGCGGTATCGCCGGGCGTCATCACGACGCCGTTCCACGAGCGCTACTCGACGCCGCAGATGCTCGAGACGTTCAAGGGAATGATCCCGATGGGCCGCCTCGGCACCGCCGACGAGTGCGCCGGCGCGTTCGTGTACCTCGCGTCCGACGCGCTGTCGGGCTACGTCACCGGGCAGATCATCGAGGTCAACGGCGGGCAGTACATGCCCTGACGACTACGCGCTCGCGTACAGCGCGAGCGTCTCGTCGTCGCCGGGCATGCGGATCGTTCCTTCGGGGACGAAGCCGAGCTTCACCAACAGCCGGGCCGAGCGCTCGTTGTCCTGCGACAGGATCGCGACGACGCGCGTCAACCCAAGCGTTTCGCGCGCGTACGCCATCGTCGCCTCGGCGGCTTCGAGCGCATACCCGTTCCCCCAGTAGCGCGGCAGGAACGCGAAGCCGAGATCGACGTCGGGGAGCGTGTCGCGCTTGATGAGGCCGCACATGCCGATGGCCGCGCCGGTCGAGCGCAGCGCGACGCACCACAGGCCGAAGCCGTGGCGCGCGTACATCGCGATCGGGCCCTTCTCGAGATAGCGGCGCGCGTCGTCCAGGTTGCCGACGTCGCGCTTGCCGATGAAGCGGATCCACGAGGGCTCGTTGACGAGCTCGAGCGCGAACGCCGCATCCGAGCCGTCGAAGCGGCGAAGCCGCAACCGCGCGGTCTCGGCGATCGCGCCGGATTGCGAGTCGAAGGGGGTCATGGGGCCGGATCGTCGCACAGGTTGCCCGTGCCGGCGATTCCTGTTATGATTCAAGGCTTTCCTGGCTCGCGCCAGGGCCACCCGCGGACGAGGGCAGCGGCAGGCGACGCAACATCGCCGCCGCGCACCCAAGGCCGCAGACAACCACGAAGGAGTCGCAACGATGGCCAAGATCGAATTCACCGCCTTCCCGCGCCAGGGAGGCGAAGGACGCGGCGCTTCCCGCCGCCTGCGTCGCAGCGGCAAGGCCCCCGGGATCGTCTACGGCGGGACCGGCGAGCCGACCCAGGTCGAGCTCGACCACAACGCGCTGATGCACGCGCTCAAGAACGAGGCGTTCCACGCGTCGATCCTGACGATGAAGCTCGGCAGCAAGGCGCAGGAAGTGCTCCTGCGCGACGTGCAGATGCACCCGTACCGCCCGCAGGTCCTGCACATCGACTTCCAGCGCGTCGACGCGAACAAGAAGATCCACATGAAGGTGCCGCTGCACTTCATCAACGCCGAGCTCTCGCCGGCGGTGAAGGATGGCGGCGCCGTCGTCAGCCACGTGCTGAACGAGATCGACATCAGCTGCCTGCCGAAGGACCTGCCGGAGTTCATCGAGGTCGACCTGTCGACCCTCGAGCTGAACCATGCGCTCAAGGCGTCGGGGCTCAAGCTGCCGTCCGGCGTCGTGACGCTGACCCACGGCAAGGACCCGGTCGTCGCGACCGCGGTGATCCCGAAGGCGATCGTCGAGACCGAGGAAGAGACCGCGGCCGCGGCGGATGCCGCAGCGGCGGCGGCGGGCGCGGTGCCTGCGGAAGGCGCGGCGGCGGCCCCGGCGGCCGACGCGAAGCCGGCCGACAAGAAGGACGAGAAGGCCGAGAAGGCCGGCAAGGACGACAAGAAGAAGAAGTAATAGCGATCGCCCGCGACGAAGGCCCGCTGCGCATCGAAAGCCGGCGGGCCTTTTCGTTGAGCGCGCTTCCAACGACATGGCCGACCCTTTCCCGATCAGGCTCGTCGCCGGGCTCGGCAACCCGGGGAAGAGCTACGAGCGCACGCGCCACAACGCGGGCTTCTGGTTCGTCGACGCGCTCGCGCGGAAGCTCGGCTTCGCGTTCGCGCCGCACGCGCGCTTCAACGGCGAGGTCGCGCGAGACGGCGAGCTTCGCGTGGTGAAGCCGATGACGTACATGAACGAGTCGGGACGGTCGGTCGGCGCGCTTGCGCGCTTCCTGGACATCGCGCCGCACGAGATCCTCGTCGTGCACGACGAGCTCGACCTTCCGGCGGGGTCGGTGAAGATGAAGCTCGGCGGCGGCGTCGCCGGGCACAACGGCCTGAAGGACATCCGCGCGCATCTCGCGACGCCCGAATTCTGGCGGCTGCGCCTGGGCATCGGCCATCCGCGCGACTCGGAGGTTCCGCAGCAGCAGGTCGTCGACTACGTGCTGAAGCCGCCGCGCACCGACGAGCGCGAGGCGATCGAGGCGGCGATCGGCCGCGCGCTCGACGCGTGGCCCGCGATCGCGGCCGGCGACCACGAGCGCGCGATGCACGTGCTCCACACGAAGGACAAAGCATGAGCCTCAAATGCGGCATCGTCGGCCTGCCGAACGTCGGCAAGTCGACGCTCTTCAACGCGCTCACGCGCGCGGGGATCGCGGCGGAGAACTACCCGTTCTGCACGATCGAGCCCAACGTCGGCATCGTCGAGGTGCCCGACACGCGCCTCGGCGCGCTCGCCGCGATCGCGAAGCCCGAGAAGGTGATCCCGGCGGTCGTCGAGTTCGTCGACATCGCCGGGCTGGTCGCCGGCGCGTCGAAAGGCGAGGGCCTCGGCAACCAGTTCCTCGCGAACATCCGCGAGACGGACGCGATCGCGCACGTCGTGCGCTGCTTCGAGGACACCAACGTCGTGCACGTGTCGGGCAGGATCGACCCGGTCTCCGACATCGAGACGATCAACACCGAGCTCGCGCTCGCCGACCTCGCGGCGGTCGACAAGCAGATGGCGAAGGTCGAGAAGCTCGCGCGCGCCGGCGGCGACAAGGAGGCGAAGCGCCTCCACGAGACGCTGGTCAAGGTGCAGGCGTCGCTCGACCAGGGCATTCCGGCGCGCGCGGTCGACCTCTATCCCGAAGAGCGCGCGCTGTTGAAGCCGTTCTTCCTGCTCACGATGAAGCCGACGATGTATGTCGCGAACGTCGCCGAGCGCGGCTTCAAGGACAACCCGCTGCTCGCGGCGGTCGAGGCGTACGCGGCGAAGGAAGGCGCGCCGGTCGTTCCGGTGTGCGCGTCGCTCGAGGCCGAGATCGCCGACCTCGACGGCGACGACAAGCAGGCGTTCCTCGACGACCTCGGGCTCGTGGAGCCCGGCCTCGACCGCGTGATCCACGCCGGCTACAAGCTGCTCGGGCTCCAGACCTACTTCACCGCGGGGCCGAAGGAGGTGCGCGCGTGGACGGTCGAGGTCGGCGCGACGGCGCCGCAGGCGGCCGGCGTCATCCACACCGACTTCGAGAAGGGCTTCATCCGCGCCGAGACGATCGGCTTCGACGACTACGTCAAGCTCAAGGGCGAGCAAGGCGCGAAGGATGCGGGCAAGATGCGCCTCGAGGGCAAGGAGTACGTGCTTCGCGATGGCGACGTCATGCACTTCCGCTTCAACGTCTAGGCGGCTTTCGGCCGCAATGACGCTCGCGTTCGCGGCGATCGCGCTCGCGGCGCACGCCGAGGTCGTGCCTTTGCCGGCGATCAACGGCGACATCGGTCTCGCTGTGCTTGATTCCGCCCGCGACGCGAACGGATGGCGCCTCGGCGTCGTGCGGCATCGCTTCCCGCAGACCCTCAGCTACGGCTTCTTCCAGGCCGACGCCGGCGAGGACGAGTACGCGTTCGACTGCGCGAAAGGCGACTACACCTACGCGCGCCGCACGCTCACGCTCGCCGGTGTCGTCGTCGACGATCGCGTGATCCCGCCGTCGCGCTGGGCGTCGCAGCGCTTCCCGGTCCCGGTCAAGGGATCGATCCCGGCGCTCGCCCTCGAGCGCTTCTGCGCGCTCGAGGACGTGCCGGCGAAATAGGCGTGCGGGGAGCGTCGCCGATCACGGCTCCTTTTTCCGGCGCATGAAGAAATAGAGCGCCAGCGCGACGAGCACCGCGATCAGCAACCACCACGTCGTGCTCAGGCCGCCGGGTTCGGCAGCCTTCGTCGCCGGCTCGCTGGCGCCCGCCTTGGAATCCATCGGGGGAGCCGCGGACTGCGATGCTTGCTTGGTCGCGTCGGCCACGGCGGTCGCGGCGGTCGCGGCGGCGTCCGCCTTGGATTCGTCGAGCGTCGCCTGCACTTGCTGCGCCGTCAGGACCACGGGCGTTCCGCTCGTGACGATCGTCGCCGTCAGCTTGTCGCCGCGCTTGAGATCGGACAGCCGGACCGCGCGCCCGTCCTTGATGACCTGGACACCCCGCTGGTCGAGGTCGCCCTGGGTGTAGCGCTTCGTCTGGCCATCCGCGTCACGCACGGTCACCGAGACGTTCGACGCGCGCAGCACTTCGCCCTCTTTCACCTCGGTGATGACGACCGGCTTGACCGTGGTCGTCGTCGTGACGGTCGCCGTGCCCTTCATTCCGGGCTTCAGGTCGGACGCTGCCATGCTCTTTCCGTCGACCGTGATACGGAAATCCTTCGCCACCGTGTACTCGTGCGTGCCTTTCTGGTCGCGGACCACCAGCTTGTTCCCGTCGACGGCGATCACCTCGAATTGGCGCGTGTCGACGGTGGTCGTCGTCTGCGCAAGCGGGACACCTGCGAAGGCGAGCCCCAATACAACCATCGCCATGACCCGTGGCAACCATGATGCGTTCGTTCGCATAGTTCGTCTCCTCCCGGGGTTGCGAAGCGACCACGCTTCGCGAGGCCAGCATACGCCGCCGAAAACGACCCGGCGCTGCCCCGGGAGGCCGTCCACGCGGCCTCGTGTGAGAATGTTCGACATGAGGAAACGGCATCGGCTTGCGCTCGCGGCCGTCGCGGCCATGCTCGCGGCCTGCGCGACGTTGTCGCGCCTCGAGCCGCCCGAGGTCGTCGCCCTCACCGTTCGCAACGTCGAGATTCGTCTACCGACGATCCGCGTCGACACCGAGCTGACGCTGCGCAACCCCAACGCGGTCGACGTATCGGTCGCGTCGCTCGACGCGGACCTCGAGATCGGCGGCGAGCGCGCAGGCAGGCTCCGGCTCGCCTCGCCGGTGACGCTCCCGGCCGCAGGCACGGGCACGGTCGAGCTCTCGGCCGTCGGCGATGCCGCGGTTGCCCTGGCCGGCCTCGGGCGCGCGCTCGGCAGCGGCAGGCCGCTCGGATACGCGATCGCCGGCTCGCTCACGCTTTCCGACGGCCGCGCCTTCCCGTTCGTACGTCGCGGGCAGGTTTCGCCCCCCGTGCGTCCATGACCACGCTCGCGTTCACCAAGATGCACGGCCTCGGCAACGACTTCGTCGTGGTCGACGCCACGCGCGAGCCGTTCACGTTGAGCCCCGCCCAGGTCCGCGCGCTCGCCGACCGGCGCTTCGGCGTCGGCTGCGACCAGGTGCTGGTGGTCGAGACTCCTACGCGCGGCGACGTCGATTTCCGCTACCGGATCTTCAACGCGGACGGCGGCGAGGTCGAGCAGTGCGGCAACGGCGCGCGCTGCTTCGTCAAGTTCGTGCGCGACCGCGGCCTGACCGCCAAGCGCGAGATCCGCGTCGAGACCGCCGGCGGCATCATCGCGCCGAAGCTCGAGGACGACGGCGAGGTCAGCGTCGACATGGGCGTGCCGCGCTTCGCCGCCGCGGAGGTGCCGTTCACCGGAGGCTCGGGGGGCGTCACCGACGCGCTCGAGCTCGACGGCCGCGCGTTGTCGATCTCGGTGCTGTCGATGGGCAATCCGCACGCGGTGCAGGTCGTCGACGACGTCGATCGGGCGCCGGTCACGACCGAGGGGCCGCGCATCGAGCACCATCCACGCTTTCCCCGGCGTGTGAACGCGGGCTACATGCAGGTGATCGATCGCGCTACCATTCGCCTGCGCGTCTGGGAGCGCGGCGCGGGCGAGACGCTCGCGTGCGGCACCGGCGCGTGCGCCGCCGTCGTCGCCGGCATTCGCCGGGGCTTGCTCGACGACAGCGTGCGTGTGCTCGTGCGCGGCGGCGCGCTCACCGTCGCTTGGCAAGGCGCGGGAAAACCCGTGACGATGACCGGTGCCGCGGCGACCGTCTTCGACGGACGCTGGACGGTGCCGGAGTGACGATGGGGAGCGTAGCGCACACGATGGAAGCCAAGGATGTCGCCGAGTACCTGAAGCAGCATCCCAAGTTCTTCGAAGATTACGCCGACGTGCTCGCCGAGATCTTCGTGCCGCACCCGCACGGCGGCCACGCGATCCCGATCGCCGAGCGCCAGATCCTGACGCTGCGCGAGCGCAACAGCGATCTCGAGGGCCGGCTGCGCGAGATGATCGCGAACGGGCATGCGAACGACGCGATCGGCGAGAAGCTGCACCGCTCGACGCTTGCGCTTTTCGCCTCTCCCGACCTCGAGACGACGCTCGCGGTGCTCGACCACAGCCTGAAGGAGGACTTCGCCGTCCCCGAGGTCGCGTCGCGCCTGTGGGGCAAAGTGCCCGAGCAGTCGTACCTTCCGCAACTCGCCGCGACGTCGGCGGAGGTGCGAGGCTGGGCGGACGCGCTGGCGCAGCCGCAATGCGGCACCGAGGCGCCGTTCGAGACGCGCGAATGGTTCGAGCAGGGCGAGGGGCTCAAGTCGTTCGCCTTCCTGCCGCTTCGAACGCAGCACACGTTCGGCGTGCTCGCGCTCGCGAGCCCGGATCCCGAGCGCTACCGCGCGGGCGTCGGCACCGTCTATCTCGTGCGCCTCGCCGAGCTCGCGAGCGTCGCGACGGCGCGCTACCTGCCGCTCGGCTAGGCGCCCGATGCCGGATGCGAACGCGAAGGTGCTCGCGAGGTTCGACGAGCACCTCGCGTCGCGGCCGGCGAAAACCCGCGAGGCCTACCGCCGCGACGTCGCCGCGCTCGCCGCGCTCGCGGGCGAGCGGCCGCTCGTTGCGCTCAAGCGCCCCGAGGTCGCGCGCTTCCTCGCGACGCTGCACGGTCGCGGGCTGTCGGGCCGCTCGCTCGCGCGCATGCTTTCGTCGTGGCGCGCGTTCTACCGGCTCCTGCTCGACCACGACCGCTCGCTCGCCGAGGATCCGACCGCGGGCCTGAAGCCGCCGAAGTCGCCGCGCCGCTTGCCGTCCGCGTTGTCGCCCGACGAGGCCGGCCAGCTGGTCGAGATCGTCGCCGACGATCCGTTGTCGTTGCGCGACCGCGCGATCCTCGAGCTCGCCTATTCGTCGGGGCTGCGGCTCTCGGAGCTCACCGGCCTCGACGTCGCGCGCGTGGACCTCGACGGAGGCGAAGCGCGCGTCGTCGGCAAGGGGGCGAAGGAGCGCATCGTGCCGGTCGGCCGCGCGGCGCTCGACGCGTTGCGCGCCTGGCTGATCGCGCGAAAGACCCTCGCCGCGCCGGGCGAAAACGCGTTGTTCGTCGCACGCACCGGCGGGCGGATCTCGGCGCGCGCCATCGAGAAGCGGCTCGCCGACTGGGCGGTCAAGCAGGGGCTCGCGCGCCACGTGCACCCGCACATGCTGCGCCATTCGTTCGCGTCGCACGTGCTGCAGTCGTCGGGGGATCTCCGCGCCGTGCAGGAGATGCTCGGCCATGCGTCGATCGCGTCGACGCAGGTCTACACGCACCTCGATTTCCAGGCGCTCGCGAAGGTCTACGACGCCGCGCACCCGCGCGCGAAGAAGAAGGCCCGTCAGTCCACCAGGCGCACCACGCCCGGCAAATAGGGGAGGTCGGTCACGCCGGGATCGACGCCGGCCTGCTTCATCAGCGTCGTGACCTGGCCGCGGTGGTGCGTCGCGTGCTGGAACAGGTGCGTCGCGCCGATCCACGCAGGCATCGTGCGCAGCTTGCCGTCGGACGAGGCACGGTACTCAAGCGTGGAGCCGAGCCAGGCATCGGTAAGCGCGCCGGCCCAGCCGAGGATGTCGCGATCCGCGTTCTCGCGTGCGCGCGCAAGGTCGGCGAAATCGTCGTGCGCGTCGGCGCCGTACGCCGCGACCGGGTGCGGCGTGCCGGTGAAGCGTCCGACCCACACCAGGTCGCCCCACACGATGTGGCTCAGCGTGCGGTGGATCGAGCCGAAGAACGCGCCGCGGTCGCGCTTGCGCTCGGCATCGGGCATCGCGGCGAGCGCCGCGTACATCCGCTCGTTCATCCAGCGGTTGTAGCGCGCGAGCAGCCTGCAATACTCGACGTCGATCACGCCGGCGCGGGGACCGCCTCGCGCGCGGGCGCGGTGCCCGATTCGAGCTGCTCGATCTCGATCGACGCGGCGACCTGCGCGAGCCGCGCGACGACGCCGTACGCGTAGAAGCGGTTGGGCGGACATCCTGCCGGTCCCTTGAGGTCGGGCAGGCACGGCGACTCGAACGCGAGCGGCACGAACTCCGCCCCCGGCGCGTTCAGGTTCTCGTCGCGGCCGCGGTCGGCGTGAACGCGGTAGAAGCCGCCGACGACGTAGCGGTCGATCATGTAGACGACCGGCTCGGCGATCGCGTCGTGGATCGCCTCGTAGGTCGGCACGCCCTCCTGGATGATCACCGAGGAGACCTCGAGGCCTTCCTTGACGACCGCCATCTTGTTGCGCTGCTTGCGGTTGAGGCCCTGCACGTCGGTCGCGTCGCGCACGGTCATGATGCCCATGCCGTAGGTGCCCGCGTCGGCCTTGACGATCACGAACGGCTTCTCGTCGATGCCGTACTCGGCGTACTTGGCGCGTATGCGGCCGAGCAGCCAGTCGACGTTCGACGCGAGGCATTGCTCGCCGGCGCGCTCCTGGAAGTTGATCTCGCCGCACACGCCGAAGTACGGGTCGACGAGCCACGGGTCGATCCCGAGGAGCTCGCCGAATTCGTTCGCGACCGCGTGGTAGGCCTCGAAGTGATGCGACTTCAGTCGGTTGTACCAGCCCGCCGCGAGCGGCGGCGCGATCGGCTGCTCGATGTCCCGCAGGATGTCGGGCGGCCCGGCGGACAGGTCGTTGTTGAGCAGCACCATGCACGGGTCGAAGTCGCCGACGCCGACGCGGCGGCCGCGCCTTTCGATCGGCTCGAGCAGCAGCGTGCCGCTGTCGGGGACCTCGATCGCGGTCGGCTCGACGATGTCGGGGATCAGCGTGCCGATGCGCACGCGCAGCCCCGCCTGCTTGAGGATGCCCTCGAGCGCGAGGACGTTGCGAAGGTAGTGCGGGTTGCGCGTGTGGTTCTCCGGGACGAGCAGCACGCCGCGCGCGTCCGCGCAGACGCGCTCGACCGCCGTTTGCGCGGCCTGCACGCACAGCGGGACGAACGACGGGTTCAGGTTGTTGAACCCGCCCGGGAACAGGTTGGTGTCGACCGGCGCGACCTTGAACCCGGCGTTGCGCAGGTCGACCGACGCGTAGAACGGGACGGCGTGCTCGTGCCACTTCCCGCGCAGCCACCGCTCGATGTCGGGCATGCGGTCGAGGAAGGTGCGCTCGAGCTCCATCAGCGGACCCGACAGCGCGGTCGTCAGGTGCGGAACCATCTTCTGGGGCATCGGGCGATTCTAGCGCAGGGCTTCCGGCGACCGATTGCCTTTGCCCCGGACTCGGCTAGACTGGCTCGCGTCGCGAAGGAGGAACCGTCCATGAAGCGCCTGCTCGCGCTGGTGTTCGCCGTCCTCGCCGCGCCCGTCGCGCAGGCGGGTGCGCCGGTCGTCAATACGATCCAGACCGATCGCGTCCCGCCATACCTTTTCCCTTTGGCCGGAACGCCGGTCCCCGTCGGCGGATCGGCGAACGCCACGGTCATCCTTTCCCACAACACCGGGGGGACGTCCGTGGTCACCTTCATCGGGCTCCTGCCCGGAAGCGATTTCCAGGTCACCGGCGGGACGTGCGTGCAGGGCGTGACGCAGATTGCCAGTCCCATAGGCAACTGCACCATCGACCTGCAGTTCACGCCCACGGCGGCGGGCACGCGGACCGGGACGCTGCAGGTCGACTGCGCGCCGTTCGTCCCGGTGGGCGGCCTCGTGATCACTTGCGACGCCAGCACGGCGACGGTCGCCAGCATCGCCTTGAGCGGCCTCGCGGAGCTCGTGGCCTCGGTCTCGGCGCCCATCCCCAGCCTCGGTCGCTACGAGATCACGGCGCTCGCGCTTTTGCTGTTCGCCATGGCGGCGTGGACGTTGCGGCGCAAGCCCTGACCTCGCCACGATCGCGTCACAGCTGCGGGTACCTGCGCGCCCGCAGCGGCGTGACGAGCATGCCCCACAGCGACTGATCGCGCGGCGCGCCGAGGCGCGCCAGGCCGTACGCCGCGGGCGACGCTCCGGGCGCGCGGTAGGTCCCGAACAGGCGGTCCCAGAACGAGAACAGCCCGCCGAAATTGGCGTTGGTGCTCGCGCGCTCCGGCGAGTGATGGAGCTTGTGCATCGCCGGCGTCACGACGAGCCGTCGCAACCATCGATCGACGCGCTCCGGCCACGCGAGGTTCGCGTGATGCAGCGCGGCCAGCGGCGCGGCCGCCACGTCGCGCAGCAGGATCACCCATAGCGGTATGCCCAGCGCGAAGGCGACCAGCACGCGCCAGGCGATCATCGCGATCGCGTGCAGCGGGTGCGTGCGCACGGCGCTCGTGGTGTCGAGATGCGGATCGGAGTGATGCACCGCGTGCAGCATCCACACCCAGCGCCAGGAGTGGCTCAGGCGATGAAACAGGTAGTCCGCGAAGTCCGCCAGCAGGAAGCCGAGCGGGACCACGATCCAGAGCGGCAGCGCGATCAGGTTGAGCAGCCCGATGCCGCGCATCTCGGCCCACAGCATCGCCTGCAAGCCGCTGGCGCCGACGAGCACGGTCACCAGGGCGATCATCGCCGCGCCAAGCGCGAGGTTGCGGCCCGCATGCCGTGCCCGGTCGCTCGCCGTGCGAAACGCGCGATAAGGCGCGAGCGATTCCCACGCCGCGGCCCCCGCCAGGGCGGCGACCAGGGTCCAGTTCTGCAAGGCCAGCAACGTCGCGAGGTCGAAGGGCATGGGCGAAACGCGTCTGTCGCGTCGCGCTTCCGGTCCGGCGTTGATAGCACAAAAAAAGCGGGGTGCCCGTGAGAGCACCCCGTCAAAGCCACTGAGGAGAAACTATCGAGGAGGAGACCCCGACTTACCCGCGGGACGCCAAAGTCACCCCGCGAATAACTTGCGGCGAGGGCTAGAGGCGATAAGCCGACTCGCCGTGCGACCGGATGTCCAGGCCCTCGCGCTCCTCTTCCTCGGAGACGCGAAGCCCGATCACCATGTCGACGATCTTGTACGCGATGAACGCGACCACGCCCGACCAGACGATCGTCGTGAGCACGCCCTGCAGCTGGATCCAGACTTGCCCGCCGATCGAGTAATCGGGCGAGATCTTGCCGGCGACGTAGTCATAGATGCCCTGCCCGCCGAGCGACGGCGCCGCGAGCACGCCGGTCATCAGCGCGCCGAGGATGCCGCCGACGCCGTGCACGCCGAACACGTCGAGCGAGTCGTCCGCGCCGAGCATCTTCTTGAGGCCGGAGACACCCCACAGGCACACGAAGCCCGCCATCAGCCCGAGCACGATCGCGCCCATCGGCCCGATGAAGCCGCACGCCGGCGTCACCGCGACGAGGCCTGCCACCGCGCCGGACGCGGCGCCGAGCATCGACGGCTCGCCCTTGCCCATCCACTCGCCGATCATCCACGCGAGCACCGCCGAGGCGGTCGCGAGCAGCGTGTTGACGAACGCCAGCGCCGCGATGTCGCCCGCTTCGAGCGCGGATCCGGCGTTGAAGCCGAACCAGCCCACCCACAGCAGCGAGGCCCCGATCATCGTGATCGTCATGTTGTGCGGCGCCATCGCTTCCTTGCCGTAGCCGATGCGCTTGCCGATCACGTACGCGCCGACCAGGCCGGCGACGCCGGCGTTGATGTGCACGACCGTGCCGCCCGCGAAGTCGAGCGCTCCCTTCGCGAACAGCCAGCCGGCCTTCGCGGTCGCCGCATCCGCGGCCTTCGCGTCGGTGAACGCATCCGGGCCCGGCCAGAACCAGACCATGTGCGCGATCGGCAGGTAGGCGAACGTGAACCACAGGACCGCGAACAGCAGCACGGCCGAGAACTTCGCGCGCTCCGCGAACGCGCCGACGATGAGGCCGACGGTGATCGCGGCGAACGTCGCCTGGAACGCGAAGTACAGGTACTCGGGGATCGGCGTGTTCTTGCTGAACGTGGCGGCGGTCGCGAACGTGCCGACGCCGTCCTTCGAGGTGAAGATCCCCGACAGGAACAGCCGGTCGAAGCCGCCGAAGAACGCGTTGTTCTCGGTGAACGCGATGCTGTAGCCGTAGATCGACCACAGGACCACGATCAGCGAGAAGATCACGAACACCTGCATCAGCACCGACAGCACGTTCTTGCTGCGCACGAGCCCGCCGTAGAACAACGCGAGGCCCGGGATCGACATCATGATCACGAGCAGCGTCGCGACGATCATCCACGCGTTGTCGCCCTTGTTGGGCGTCGGTGCCGGCGTCGCGGCGGCGGCCGCGGCGTCGGCGGGAGCCGCCGCGGGTGCGGCGGCAGGAGCCGCCGCCGGAGCGGCGGCGGGAGCCGTGGCCGCGGCCGGCGTTGCGGCCTTGTCCTGGGCGAGGACCGCCGGCGCGGCGAACATGAACGCGCCGCAAAGCGCGATCAGGGTGGCGAGCTTTCTCATTGGCGTTCCCCTTACAGCGCTTCCGCGCCGGTTTCGCCGGTCCGGATGCGAACGACCTGCAGCAGGTCGAAGACGAAGATCTTTCCGTCGCCGATCTTCCCGGTGTTGGCGGCCTTCTCGATCGCCTCG
>Ga0207648_10003155_pt1 | contig 17368 bp, 12 predicted proteins | sample KBSMisM32_FD_184310 | JGI IMG/M metagenome (GOLD analysis project Ga0207648, IMG submission 184310) | Miscanthus rhizosphere microbial communities from Kellogg Biological Station, Michigan, USA - KBS Miscanthus M3-2 (SPAdes) (version 2) | ecosystem: Host-associated > Plants > Roots >...
GTGCCATCTTCCCCAGCCCGGGCATGCTCTGAGCGTGCGCCGTCGCGCTGGCCCTCCCCGCGCCGGGCCCGCCCGAACGCATCGAGCGTGGCTTCGAGCAGCGGCAGCATCGCGCTGACGCGGCGCGAGCGGATGATCGCGTCCCACAGCGGTTCGAGGCGCTTCCAGCCTCCGGCGTAGGCGAGGTGGCGCATCGTTCGGTGGGCGGTCGCCTGGCCGAATGCGCCTCGGAAGATCGAGCCCCACGCGTAGAACTCCCGATACGCGCGGTGATAACCCTCGAGCAGGGTGTCGGGCGCCATCCCGAGCGGTCGGTACACGACATGCCGCGTGTCGTAGTGATCCCAGTCGAGGTCGGTGATGCGGCCCTCGGCCGAGACGCGGTCGTGCAGGGCCGTGCCGGGGTACGGGGTCATGATGTGGAACGTCGCCGTCTCGATGCTGCGCGACACGGCCCACTCGACCGTCCGATCGAACACGTCGGGTCCGTCATCGTCGAGACCGAACACGAAGCTCGCGTTGATCATGATCCCGAGGTCGTGGACACGGCGGACGACCTCGTCGTAATCACGGGCGAGGTTCTGGCGCTTCGCATGCAGGCGCAGGTTCTCCTCGTTGATCGTCTCGAGACCGACGAACACGCTGCGCATGCCGGCAGCCGCGGCATGCTCGATCAGGTCCGAGCGCAGGATCGCGTCGACCGTGCTGGCGCCCTGGAAGACGCGACCCATCCCACGCATCCCGTCGAAGAGGGCCCGAGCGAAGCGCGGGTTGCCGAGGAGATGGTCGTCGAGGAAGTAGACGTGCTTGCCCGGCATCCGCTCGATCTCGGCGAGGGCCTGGTCCACGGCCTGCGTGTAGAACGAGACCCCGCCGCGATAGAACGCGTCCTTGTAGCAGAAGTCGCAGTGATGTGGGCAGCCGCGCGAGACGACGATCGAGTTCGGGCAGAGGTAGCGGCGCCGATCGATGAGGTCACGCCGGATGGGAGGCGCGCCGACGAGACTGCGGCGCTGCGAGACATACCGACTCGCGGGTGAGCCGCGTCGGAAGTCCTCGAGGAACGCCGGCCAGGTGTCCTCGCCAGGCCCGACGAAGATCGTGTCGGCGTGACGCGCGGCCTCATCGGGGAGCGAGCTCACGTGAAGCCCCCCGAGCGCGACATGGCTGCCCCGGGCACGGTAGTGCTCGGCCAGCTGGTAGGCACGCTTGGCGGACGTGATGTACACCGACATCACGACCACGTCGGGCGTGTCGTCGAGATCGAGCGGCATGACGTGCTCGTCCTCGAGGGACGCCTCGTCGTCGGGGCGCAGATACCCCGCAAGTGACGCGAGCCCGAGCGGCGGAAAGAGCGCGTACTTGATCGGACGGAACCCGGGATCCGTCGCTTCGAGCAGGGCAGGCAGGATGAACTTGACCTTCATCGGCCGTTCCTCGGAGCGAGCGACGTGGCTGGACGGTCGCTATCCCGGGGACGGGACAGGGTCGCGTCGGTGTGACGCGAGGCGAGCTGGTATCGCAGAACGGGCGCCGTCCGGCGCCCGTCCTTCGTGCATGGAAACGGCGAGCGTCAGTCGCCGACCCCCACCGCGACCGGCTTCTCGATCGGCACGCCGATGAGGCTGCCGTACTCGGTCCAGGAGCCGTCGTAATTGCGCACTCGCTGATAGCCGAGCAGCTCGTGGAGCACGAACCAGCTGTGCGATGAGCGCTCGCCGATCCGGCAGTAGGCGATGACATCCTTGTCAGGCGTCACGCCCTTGCTCTCGTAGAGCTGTGCCAGCTCGTCGCTCGACTTGAAGGTGCCATCCTCGCGGACGGTCTGGGCCCATGGGATCGACGCTGCACCCGGGATATGCCCGGCGCGCTGTGCCGTCTCGGGCAGGTTGGGCGGGGCGATGATCTCGCCGTTGAACTCGGCCGGCGAGCGGACGTCGACCAATGCCAGTTCCGGATCACCGAGGCGGGGCAGGATGTCGTCGCGATATGCCCGCAGGGCGAAGTCGGGCTCGGGGAGCTCGTAGCCGGTGGCGTCGTACGACGGCACGTCGGTCGTCAGCGGTAGCCCCTGGTCGAGCCAGTACTTCCGCCCACCATCGAGGATCCGCACGTCGACAACGCCGTACAGCTTGAGCTGCCAGTACGCCCATGCGGCGAACCAGTTGTTGTTATCGCCGTAGAGCACGATCGTGGTGTCCGGGTCGATACCCGACTCGGACAGCAGCGCGCTGAAGTCCTCGCGCGTCGCGATGTCGCGGCGGACGCCATCGGACAGCTGGCTCGTCCAGTTCCAGGCGACGGCTCCCGGCAGATGGCTCTGCTCATAGCTCGTCGTGTCGACGTCGACCTCGACGAAGCGCACACCCGGATCGTCGAGATGCTGCTGTGCCCAGCTGGCGTCGACGAGCGCGCCGGACGCGATGCCTTGATCAGTCATGAGAAAGAAGACCTCCCCTCGCGAACGAGGTGACTGCGAAGAACGGTTGGTCTCGGGTCGCGGCGGTCGGGTTCAGTCCGCGGACGTCGGTCGGTCCCGGCGACTGAACTCGGCGAGCCGCTCGGTACACTCCGCCGCCGCGCGCAGCGCCTGGCGCACGATCCACGGATCGACCCGACTGGAGTCCTCGATCGTCAAGGTCGGCCCGACCGGTCCGTCATCCACCTGGATGCCCGAGCTGTTCCGGTAGTCCGCCATCCAATTGGCCTGGAGCTGGAGTGCGACGTCACCGACGACGGACACGGGAAAGAGCCAGTCGAGGTACGACGCGTTCAGTCGATCCGCGATGTCGGCGAGTCGGATGGCCCGGCCCCGCTCGACCCGGGAGATGAGATCGACGACGCGGACGGTCGTGAACGGATCACGTGCCTCGCCGACCGTCGGCGGCGTGATCGCCGGGTCGGGCATGCCCGTTGGCGCGGGTCGCAATGGACCCAGGCCGATGGTCGTGGAAGGGGCGTCGGTCACGACGAGCGTCATCTCCGAGTGATGCACTAGGGATTGGCGAGTCTATCCCATCGTGGTCGAACCTTCACCGCTCACCTTCCCTGCCCTGAACCGACTTGCGGCATCCTTGGGCGTGCCGGACGAACGTCCGGCGCTGTCCGCACGGCTTCCGTGTGGGCGGAGCGTTCCCGCCGCACGAGCCCGATGCCACCGATGGACACCGACCAGATCCCGACCCCACCGACCACCGACACGGAGCCACCCGGCGTGACCTCGGTCACGCTCGGGTCCTCCCAGGTTTCCGTGTCTCCGGCGGGGGGTCGTGGCTTCCGGATGGCGATCATCGGAGCGGTCGTCGCGCTTGCGTTGGTGGTGACGTTCACGGCCGGGATCGGGGTCGGTCGGCTCGTCGCACCTGATGGCGCGCTGGGCGGCTCGGCCTCGAACCCTGCCAGTCCCGCCGGTCCGACGACGTTCGGGCTGATCAAGGAGGCGTGGGACACCCTGCATCAGCAATACGTCGGCCGCGACCAGCTCGACGACAAGGCGCTGATCTACGGCGCGATCGAGGGCATGACGAACGCCGTCGGCGACACCGGCCACACCGACTTCATGACGCCTGAGGAACGCCAGCAGCGGAACGACTCCTTGTCCGGGTCCTATGTCGGGATCGGCGTGCGCATCGAGCCCGACGATGCCGGCCAGCCGCGGATCATCGGCGTCTTCGATGGGAGCCCGGCCGAGAAGGCGGGGCTCGTCCCGGAAGACGTCATCGTCGCGGTCGACGGTAAGCGGACCGAGGGCGCATCGATCGACGACGTCGCGGGGTGGGTCCGTGGCGAAGCCGGCAGCACGGTCAAGATCACGGTCCGCGGGACCGACGGCCAGGAGCGGACGCTGTCGATCGCCCGCGCGGACGTCCCAGTCCAGGCCGTGTCGTGGACGATGGTGCCTGGCACGAAGACCGCGCTCATCCAGCTCGAGCAGTTCTCGAATGGCGCGGCTGACGCGATGGTCAAGTCGCTGAAGGATGCTCGGGCAGCCGGAGCGGAACGCATCGTCCTCGACCTTCGCGGCAACCCGGGCGGGTACGTGAACGAGGCCGTCGGGGTCGCAAGCCAGTTCCTGTCGTCGGGCCTCGTGTACATCGAGCGCAACGCGCAAGGCGAGACGACCGACCACCCGGTCTCTCCGGGCGGCGTGGCCACCGATCTACCCCTGGTTGTGCTGGTCGACGGGAACACCGCCAGTGCCGCTGAGATCGTGTCCGGTGCGCTGCAGGACGCCGGTCGGGCCAAGGTCGTCGGCGAGACGACGTTCGGGACGGGCACGGTCCTGGGCGAGTTCGACCTGTCCGATGGGTCGGCACTGCGGGTCGGGACGGTCGAGTGGCTCACGCCGAAGGGCCGTCGGATCTGGCACGAGGGCATCGCTCCGAACGTCTCGGTCATCCTGCCGAGCGGCGTCCAGCCGATCTCGCCTGAGGACGTCGGTCGCCTGACCGGGGCCGCCGTCGGGAAGATGCAGGACACCCAGCTCGCTAAGGCGCTTGAGCTCGTGTCGGCCGAGACCGTCGCCTCGGTCCGCTGAGCGGCGGTCCTAACGGGCGTCTTGCGCGCGCCATCACCACTCCCGGTTCGTGGCATGCCCACGATCCGACCCGCCCCGCTTCGTGGCCGACCACTGACGCCGTGCCGGGGCGCGCTCCCTAGGATCGCGGCATGGGCCGTCTCGACGATCGTGTCGCGCTCATCACCGGTGGCGCCGGCGCGATCGGCCGGGCGACCGCGCGACGGTTCCTCGGCGACGGCGCCCGCGTCGCCATCGCCGACCGCTCGGACACGGCTCTGGAACGCTTCGCCGAGGAGCTCGGCGCCGGCCGGGTGGACCGACTCACGACACACGCGGTCGACGTCACCTCCGATGCCAGCGTCCGCGACCTGACCGACGCCGTCGTGGCCGCCCACCGCCGCATCGACGTCCTGTTCACCTGCGCCGGCGTCCTCGCGTCAGGCTCGGTCACCGAGACATCACTGGACGACTGGGACCGCACCCTCGCCACGAACCTCACGGGACCGTTCCTCACGTCACGGCATGTCGTGCCGGTCATGCTCGCGAGCGGAGGCGGCGCGATCGTGCACATGGCCTCGACCGCGGGGGTCGTGGCTGAGGCCGGGATCGCGGCGTACTGCGCGAGCAAGGGCGGGGTCGTGATGCTGGCCCGACAGATGGCGGTCGACTACGCGCGGAGCGGGATCCGCGTCAACGTCGTGTGCCCTGGCTGGATCGATACGCCGTTCAACGATCCCGCGATCGACCGTGCCGGTGGTCGCGACGCCCTCGCGCCGTTCATCGACGTGATGGTGCCGATGGGCCGGCAGGGGCAGCCCGACGAAGTGGCGGACGTCGTTGCGTTCCTCGTGTCGGACGAGGCCCGGCTCATGACCGGAGCGGTCGTCGTGGTAGATGGCGGGCTGACCGCCCAGTGAGGGTTCAGGTGGTCGCCGACAACGGGACGCGCCGGTATCTGTCGCTCAGCGCCATTGGCGGAGCCCGTTCCCGACCCTAGCGTCCCCGGACGAATGCGCGGGACGCGCGGCTGAGGAGGCAGGGATGGGCGAGGCGGTCGCGACACCGGGCATCGCGGGCCAGGCACCCGCACAGCTATTCAGTCGGGAGTCATCCGGGCTCGTCCGGGTGGGCTCGCCCTGGCGGATGCTGCTCCTCAACGTCGCCAACATCGGCGTCGTCTACATCATGTTCACGTACTGGGCGCACCCGGCGGTGTTCCCGGAGAGCAACCTGCTCATCGCCATCCCGGTCGCCGCATCGATGGCGCTCTTCTTCAACCTCCTGTACGGGATGTTCTCGGCGATCATGCCGAGGACCGGGAGCGAATACGTCTTCCTCTCCCGGACGTTCCACCCCGCGATCGGCTTCATGGCGAGCTTCGCGGCAGCGACGAGCCAGGCCTTCTACGTGGGCATCGGCGGATATTGGATCAGCCAATACGTGCTAGGACCGCTACTGACCTCGTACGGGGCGGTCAGCGGCAACGAGACGATCTCGTCGCTCGGCGTCTGGGCGAGCGATCCCCAGACGCACTTCATGTTCGGGACCCTGTTCGTGGTCCTGGTCGCCGCCCTGAACATCCTCGGCCTCAAGGCCTACCTGCGCTTCCAGGACATCAACTGGATCATCGGGACGCTCACCGGCCTGCTCCTGATCGTGATCTTCCTGTTCGCGTCGCAGACGGCGTTCCAGGCGGGCTTCGACCGGTACGCGGCCGCGACGGGCATCCCGACCTACCAGGGCACGCTCGACCTCGCCAAGGAGAGCGGCATGCCCACGGGCTTCAGCCTGAAGGACACGCTCGGGATCATCCCGATAATCTGGCTGGTCGCGTGGGCATCGACGTACATCGGCGGCGAGGTTCGGACGCCGGTCAAGACCCAGCTCCGCGCGACCGTCGGGGGGATGCTCCTCTACGCCGGGATCGCATTCGGCCTGTGGTTCGCGATCTCACGCCCCGTCACCACCGAGTTCAACCAGGCACTCACCTGGCTCAGCTACAACTACGCGGGCGACCAGACCGTCGAGGCGTACCCGGTGTTCATCCTGTACGCGGGTGTCCTCATCGACAACCTGGCGCTCTTCCTGCTCGTCGGCGCGGGTCTCGTGCTGTGGAGCTATCTCTGGATCCCGTCGGCGATGCTCATCGCGACGCGGGCGATGTTCGCCTGGTCATTCGATCGCGTGATGCCCGACAAGCTGTCCGCCGTCCATTCGCGCTACAACTCGCCGTGGGTCGCTGTGCTCGTCGTGGCGGTGATCGGCGAGCTCTTCCTGATCCTGTACCACCTCGGCGTGTTCCAGTTCCTCACGCCGGCCCTTGCCTACTACTTCGTGTTCTGGCTCGTCGCGCTCTGCGGCCTGCTGTTCCCGTTCCTGCCGCGGACCAAGGTGCTCCTGCAGGGCAGCGCGGTCGACTGGCGCGTCGCCGGGATCCCGGTCATGTCCATCTGCGGTGCGATCGGTCTGCTGTTCTTCACGATCGGCCTGTACTTCATGCTCACGAATGACCTGCTGTTCCTGAACAGCCCGCAGCAACTCCTTACGACGGGTCTCCAATTCGCGATCCCGCTCGTGCTGTTCTTCGTCGTCCGCTACTACCGCAAGCGCCAGGGTCTCCCGATCGATGCGGCGTTCAAGGAGATCCCGCCGGAGTGACCGCTGGGGCCGAGCGGACGATCTTCTACGTCGCGGACATCCATGGCTCGGACGTCTGCTTCCGGAAGTGGCTCAACGCGGGCCGCTTCTACGGGGCCGACGTCCTGGTCATCGGTGGTGACCTGACCGGCAAGATCCTGTTGCCGATCTACCCGGCACCGGGCGGCAACGGGTCGTGGACCGCCACGTGGCGTGGCCGGCAGGTCCACCTCGAGACGCGCACTGCGGTCGACGAGCTCATCCGGACCGCGCGCGACGAGGGTTCCTACGGTTACATGACGACGGTCGACGAAGTCGCGGCGATCCAGGCATCGCCGGACCTCGAGCGCTCGACATTCACACGGCTGAAGCTCGAGGCGCTCGCGGAGTGGATGCGACTCGCCGACCAGCGACTCGCCGACGGATCCATCCGGGCGGTCGTGATGGCCGGCAACGACGACCCGCCCGAGATCGACGCGGTCCTGGCCACGTCGACGCGACTCGAGGACATCGGTGGTGAGGTCGTCGAGATCGCGCCGGGCATCCACATGGCATCCGTGGGCGAGTCGACACCGACGCCGTGGCATACCCCTCGCGAGCTACCGGACGGTGAGCTGGGCGAACGGATCGCGCAGACCGTCGACCGGCTCCCGCCCGGTGGCACCGCGATCTGGAACCTCCACATGCCGCCCCACGCGACCGGCATCGACGCTGCGCCGGAGCTCGACGCGGGCCTGCGGGTCCAGTACGACTCAGGCGGCGAGCCGCGGATGCGGCCGGTCGGCAGTCACTCGATCAAGCGGCTGGTCGAAGAGCGCCAACCGACGCTCGCGCTCCACGGCCACATCCACGAGGGTCGCGGCCGGTACAAGCTCGGGCGGACGGTCGGCATCAACCCCGGCAGCCAGTATCAGGACGGCGTGCTGATGGGCGTGCTCGTGCGGGTGTCGCCCTCGTCGGGCGTCCGCGATGTGACGTTCACGGCCGGCTGAGCCCCGGCCGAGGACCGAAGTGCGGTCAGGCGGGCGCCGCCGTCGATGCCTGGGCGGGCGCCCCCTGTCCGGCTGAACCATCGAGCACGTCGAGGATCCGCATCGCGAGCGTGAGGTCGAAGACGGTCGCGGGCTCATCGAGTGACCGGCCGAGCAGCTGCTCGATCCGGTTGATCCGGTAGACGACGGTGTTGACATGGATGAAGCAGCGGGCCGCCGCGCGCCGCTGGACCCGGTCCTCCTCGAGGTAGACGCGAAGGGTCCCGAGGAGATCGGCGCCGTGGCGTCTGTCGTGGTCGACCAGCGGCTCGAGCGCCGTCCGGGCGAATGCCTCCAGCTCCTCGCGCTCCGACGCCTGCAGCAGCAGGCCGTACGGCCCGAGCTCACGCGCCCCGACGACCGCACCGCGACGCCCGAGCTTGAGCATCAGGTCCAGTGCGCGACGCGCGGCCGTGAACGCCTCCGCGTAGTCCGCCGGCCGGCGGCATGTGTCACCGAGCGCGATCGTGACGGTTCCCGGGCCCGCGACGGCCTCGACGGCACCGAGGATGTCGTGCGCGATCGCCCGGCCATCGCGCTCGCTCCGGCCACGGTTCGATGCCAGGACGACGATCGATCCCGCGTGGACCACCGTAAGGCTCCTGGGTGCCCGCTTGGCGAGCACGTCGCGGATGACCGCCACGAACCGACGATCGGGGTCCGGTCCGTCACCCCGGGACCCGCCGTCCTCGTCCGGAGCACCGGGTGAAGCGACCATCGGTCGCGCCACATCGACCAGCATCAGGTCGTGCGGGCTGCCAAGGTCGTGCCCCAGCCTCGCCGCCCGCGCCGCCATCGCCGGCTCGTCCGGGTACGTCCCGCCGAGGAGATCCGCGATGGCCTCGCCCCGGAGCCGCTCCTCGACCTCGAGGGTGGCGCGGATCTTCGCGAACTCAAGGGCGACGCCGGTGACGGCGACATCGACGAGGGCTCGATCGATCGGCGCGAGATCCTGCTCGGCGGACAACACGAGGTGCCCGGCGACCTCGCGACCGACACGGATCGCGACCGAGAACGGCTCCGGCTCAGGACGCCCCTCCACGAGCGCCCGCCAGTCGTCCCCGCCGGACGGCGACGCACCGGCGATGACCCGGCGGATGTGATCCTGGATGACGACCCGCCGCCCGAGATGCTCGGCGAGCACCTCCGCGATCCCGGCGGGGCCGCGGTCGAGCAGCACCTGTTCCGCGAGCCGTTGCTGGACGACCAACGATCGGCTCAGCTCCCCGTTCGTCTCCGCGAGTATCCGCCCGAGATGGACCTCGTTCTCGTAGCGGCGGGCGTGGTCGAGCGCGATCGCCGCGTGCCCGGCGAATGCGGCGAGGAGATCCGCATCCTCGGCCCCGAACCGATGGCCACCCTGGGTCGCGTGGAGGTTGAGCGCACCGATGGCCTGTCCGCGGAACAGCAGTGGCGCGCAGATCACCGAACCGAAGTGGTACCGCTCGAGGCCGCGTGCGCGGTGTGGGTAGGTCGCGTAATCGTCGACCCAGATCGCCCGTTGGGCGAGGATCGCCTGCGTCGAGAGGCCCTCGCCAAAGGCCATCTCGAATCCCAGCAGGTCGGTGGGCCGCTGGGACACCGCCACGACACGCAGGCGGTCACGTTCGCGGTCCCAGAGCAGCATGTCGCCGCTGTCCGCTCGCAACAGAGCGCGCGCATCCTCGACGATGGCCGAGAGCACGGTGTCGAGATCGAGTGACTCGGTGATGCGGACGGCGGTGCCCAGCAGACGCTCGATCTGCTCGGCACGACGACGCCCGGTCGCTGCGACGGCATCGTCGGTGATCCGGGTGATGGCGGCGAGCAAACGATCGGCGGCATCGCCCACCAGCCCCGCCGCCGCGATCGCCTCGCCGAGCGCGGCCTCGGCCGGCTCCGGCGCAGCATCCGACGCACCCTCCGGCGACCGCCCCTCGACGGTTGACGCTTGCGCGCGCATCAAGGCGGCATCATAGCGCGAGGGCGGCTGGCGGGACTATGGTTCGGCGATAGCGTTCATACCGACCTTTCGTGGTCTAGCCACATACGACTCGAGAGTGCCGACTGGTAGCGTCGGGTTCCCGACCCGATCGATCCGTGCCCGCATCGCGCGGCTGTCATCCGGAGGCCAGGTGACCGCATCCACGCACGAAACGACAGCGCCCGACGTCTTGGTGATCGGTGGCGGGATCGTCGGTGCCGCGTCGGCCTACCACCTCGCCCGTCGCGGGCTATCGGTGACGCTCCTCGAGGCGAACGAGCTCGCGTACGGCGCGACCGGTCGCAACCTCGGCTACATCTGGCTACACACGCGACGCGTCGGTCCCGAGGTCGATCTCGTGATGCACCTCCGACGAGAGCTCGAGGAGCTCCCGGGCATCTTCGATGACGACTTCGGGCTGCGGACCGAAGGCGGCCTGCTGTACGTCCATACCGAGGCACAGCTCGACACGCTGCGTGAGTTCGTCGAGCAGCGCCAGGCCGACGGGGTCGACGTCCGCCTGCTCGACGGCGATGAGGCACGCGCCCTCGCGCCGATCCTGCCTGAGACCGTGATCGGCGCCTCGTATTGCCCCCTGGACGCGCAGATGGAATCCGATCGGTATGTCCGGGGCTTTGCAGCGGCGGCCCAGCGCGATGGAGCGCGGATCCTTGAAAAGGCGCCGGTCCGGTCGCTGGAGCGCCAAGGCGACCGGATCGCCCGCGTCGTGACCGACCGTGCGACCTTCACGCCAGGTCATGTCGTGGTCGCCGCTGGCGCCTGGACTCCCGAGCTGCTGCGCCAGGTGGGTGTCGAGGTGCCGATCCATCCCATGCGCCTGCAGATCGTGCAGACCACGCCGATGGCGCGAAGCCTCGGTCCGATCCTGTACGGGCCCGGAGCGGTCAAGCAATACAAGATCTTCCGGGAGCTCTCGTCCTTCCGTCGCGAGGACTGGCTGAATGAGGCGGAGGACCGCCACGGCAAGATCCTCCTGGAGGCTCTCTGCCAGCGGGCCGATGGGTCCTACCTACTCGGTTGTGCGATGGACTATCCGGGGTTCGTCTGGGAGCCCGACCTGGCCGGTGTCGCGCTCGTCACGGAGAGCTTGCCCGCGATCATCCCGGCGCTGCGCGGGGCGAAGTTCGCCCGAGCCTGGGCCGGGATCCTGCCGTACACGACCGACAACCTGCCGATCATCGACGCGGTGCCGGGTCTTGACGACGTCGTCGTCGCCGCCGGGCACGTCTTCGGCAACGCGGCCGGGCCGACGACCGGGCGGATCGTCGCGGATCTCATCAGCGGAGGTGACCCGATCATGGACATCTCGCCGTTCCGTGCCGATCGGCCGGGACTCCAAGACCCCGTCGACACGAGCGTGTGGTGACCATGCAGACCGAGACACGCCCCGAGGCGCTACCTGCGACGGCTGCCGAGCGGTCCACGCGGCGCATCGCGTTCATCAACCCGTTCGGGACCGCCGCCTTCGATCAGATCATCGAGGAGACGCTCGTCCCGTATGCCGGAGCCGGTACCCAGGTCGACGTCATCCATCTCGATGGCGTGCCCGAGAACATCGACTACTACTACCCGAAGCACCTCATGGAGCTGGCGATCTTCCGCGTGGTCCGGCGCCTCGAGCAGGAGGGCTATGACGCGGTCGTCGTCGGCTGCTGCTACGACCCGGGTGTGAAGGTCGCGCGCGAGCTCGTCGACATCCCTGTCGTCGGACCGCTCGAGGCGGCGATGAACCACGCCTCGTACTTCGGCCACCGGTTCACGGTGCTCACCGACCACCGCAAGGCCGTGCCCTGGCTCGAGGACATCGTCCGGCTCCACGGGGCGGGCAACTGCCGTGGCGTCCGCTGTATCGATTGGTACATCACGGACATGATCAAGGACACGACGGCCGTGGCCGATGACGCCGCGGCGCTGTCGATGAAGTGGCTGGAGGACGACGGCTCCGAGGTGATCATCCTCGGCTGTACGATCATCGCCGGCTGCCTCGAGCGCGAGATCATGACGACCGGCCGCCATCGCGAGCTGCCGATCCTGAACCCGAATCTGCTCGCGCTGAAAGCGGCCGAGACGCTCGCCGATCTGTACAAGGCGGGCAAGTACTCGATCAGCCGCGCCGGCCAATACCAGCGCCACGAGCAACACGACCGGGCAGAGGCCGACGACGTCTGGCGGCGCTGGAAGCTCGTCGACATCGACCATCCCGAGGCCGGCGAGTGACGGTCGCCGCGCACACGGTCGCGTCGGTCGCGCGTCGCGTCGCCTCGGATTACCTCGGGCTCACGACCGGGGAGCGCTTCGTCATCGTGGTCGACACCAGGACGGATCGTGAGATCCCCGAAGCCCTCGCCGCGGCAGCGTCCGAACTCGGCGCCGAGGCAGCCGTGGTCACGATCGAACCGTTGGCACGAAGCGGGGCCGAGCCACCGTCCGACGCTGCACTCGCGATGCGTACTGCCGACGCGGTCCTCTGCGCGGCGAGCACGTCCCTGTATCACACGACCGCCAAAGCCGAGGCGCAGCGGGCCGGCGCCCGGGGCGACTTCAATGCGCCGTACCGAGCCGATGCTTGGCGGAACGGCGCGATGACCGCTGACTTCTTCGCGATCCGCAAGCAGGCCGAGCTCCTCGCCGCGCTCTGGCGCGGTGTTCGGGAGGTCCGGATCACGTCGCCGGCCGGAACGGACCTGCGGGCGACGGTGACCGGGCGCGAGCCCGTCGCGTGGCGGACCGGGATCTGCCTCGCCCCGGGCGAGGTGTCCGCGCTACCCGGCGGGGAGGTGTCCTTGCCGCCGCTCGAGGGCACGGCCGAGGGCGTGATCGTGTGGGAGCGGGTTGCCTCCGACCTCGGTGCCCTCGATGCGCCGGTGACGATCGAGGTGCGGGAGGGTCGCGCGGTCGATATCCGAGGCGACGCGGCGGCGGATCGCCTGCGCGAGATCGTCGCCACGGTCAGGGATGCCGACAACATCGGTGAGATCGGCATCGGGCTGAACCGCGCCGCGCGGATCGCCGATGAGATCACCGAGGCCAAGAAGGCCTACGGCACGGTGCACCTCGCCCTCGGGGACTCTGCCAACGAGTACGGCGGGACCGTCGAATGCGACGTCCACCTCGATGGCCTGGTCATGTCGCCGACGGTCGCGTTCGATGGGCGCGACGTCGTCGTCGACGGGCGGCACCTCTATGCCGGCGGTCTCGATGGCTGACGAGCGGGCGGCCTACCCGGGCCCGAGGGCGCGCGCGATCATCGAGCGCATGCGCCGGGTCGAAGGGGCCGGCCCGAGGACCGGTGCGGGAGAGCCGCTGGTCGTCGACCACGCATCCGGCGCCACGCTCGTCGACCCGGACGGCAACCGATACACGGATCTCGCGGGCAGCTTCGCCGCCGCGACCATCGGTCATAGCCATCCCGATGTCGTCGCCGCCGTGGCCGCGCAGATCGGCGTCGCGAGTCATGTCTCGACTGCGGCGGTGAGCGAGCAGCGGGTCGGCTTCGAGGAGGACCTGCTTGCCATCGTGCCGGGCGAGCTCGATCGCGTCCTGCTGGGTATCAGCGGCGCGGATGCGAACGACATCGCGGTCCGCCTGGCGCGCAGCCTGACCGGACGACGCGAGGTGCTCGCGTTCTCAGGCGGCTATCTCGGACGCGCCGGCGGGGTCGTCGGGTTGAACGGCAAGTCCGCGTTGCGCTCCAAGGTCGGCATCGACGTCGACGCACACTTCCTGCCGTACCCGGATCCCTACCGGTGGCCCGAGGCGCTCGGCGGGCCGGCCGGTGCCGGCGCGGCTGCGCTCGATCTCGTCCGCCTGGCGCTGGATGACCCCGGATCGGGCATCGGGCCGCTCGCCGCGATCATCGTGGAGCCGATCCAGGGCAACGGCGGCATCGTCATCCCACCGGACGGGTTCCTTGCCGGCCTTCGCGAGCTCTCGGACGCGAATGGCATCACGCTGATCTTCGACGAGATCCAGTCCGGCTTCGGGCGTTCCGGCCGGATGTGGGCATCGGAGCACGCAGCGGTCGTCCCGGACCTCATGACGGTCGGCAAGGGCATCGGCGGCGGGCTCGCCTTGTCGGCGGTCGTGGGGCGCGCCTCGCACATGAGCCACTGGGCGCCCGGCACCCATACCTCGACCTTCCTCGGCAACGCGGTCAACCTCGCGGCCGGCCGGGCCGCGATCGGCGTGATGTGCCGCGACCGGCTCTGGGAGCGGTCGGCCGATCTCGGCGGTCGTGTCCTCGAGCGGCTGCGATCGGGCCTCGACGATGATCCGGCCGTCGGCGAGATCCGCGGGAAGGGGCTTTTCGTGGGGATCGAGCTCGTCCGCGACGGTGCGACGAAGGAGCCGGACCGGGAACTGGCCGCCGCGGTCCGAGCACGGGCGTTCGATGACGGGGTGGTCGTCGCCGCCGCGGGCCGGTACGAGCAGGTGATCAAGATCAGCCCGCCACTCACGATCGATGAAGGGCAGGCGAACGAGGCGGTCGATGTCGTGATCGACGCCATCCGGAGGAGTCGATGATCGACACGGGCACGCGCACCATCGAGGTGCGCAATTACATCGATGGTGGCTGGCGCGACCCGAGCGGAACGTCCTTCGAGAGCCGTGATCCGGCGACCGGCGAACTCGTCGCGACGGCACGCGTCTCGACCACGGACGATCTGTCCGCCGCGGTCGATGCGGCGCGCCGCACGTTCGACACGACCGACTGGCCGACGACCGCCGGCAAAGCGCGCTCGGCCATCCTGTATGAGCTCGCCCGGCTGCTGCGCGAGGAATCGGGCCGCCTGGCGGAGCTCGTCGCGCGCGAGATGGGCAAGCCGATCCGCTATGTCCGCGAGCGCGAGCTCGAGCCGGCGATCGATCGGGTCCTCTTCTATGCCGGTGCCGCGCGGCTGATCCACGGTGAGGTGACGAGCAGCGCGCCAGGACACCTCCTCAACCTCGTCCTGAAGGAGCCCGTCGGCGTCTGCGGGCTGATCACGCCGTGGAACGATCCGGTCGACCTGCCATTGCGCAAGATCGGGGCGGCCATCGCGACCGGCTGCACCTTCGTCCTCAAACCTGCCAGTGATGCACCCGCATCGTCGATGGCGATCTTCGAGCTCCTTGACCGGATCGAGGCGTTGCCGGCCGGTGTCGCGAACGGCGTCGTCGGGCAGGGCGAGGTCATCGGCGAGGCGCTCGCGGCCGATCCGCGCGTCGACAAGATCTCGTTCACCGGGAGCAGCGAGGTCGGCCGTCGGCTGATGGAGCTCGGCTCGCGCAACTTCAAGCGCATCGCGATCGAAGGCGGCGGGAAGGCGCCGGTCATCGTCTTTCCCGACGCCAACCTCGACAAGGCGCTCGACGCCGTCGCGGTCGGGATCTTCCTGTACGCCGGCCAGTCGTGCACAGCGGGGTCGCGACTCCTCCTGCATCGCTCGATCCACGACACCTTCATCGAGGGGTTGATGGAGCGGGCGCGCGCGCTGAAGGTCGGTTCGCCACTCGATGAGTCGACGCAGCTCGGGCCGATGGTGTCGGCCCGGCAGCTTGACCGCGTCCTCGGCTACGTCGAGCGCGGCCGGCGCGAGCAGGCACGCCTGGTGCTCGGCGGCGAGCGTCTTGGCGGCGAATGGGCCGACGGCTTCTACATGGCTCCGACGATCTTCGACGACGTCAGCCCGCAGATGTCGATCGCCCGTGAGGAGATCTTCGGCCCGGTCCTGTCGGTCCTGACGTTCGACGACGAGGACGAGGCCCTCGCGATCGCCAACGACAACCCGCTCGGGCTTGGCAGTGCGGTCTGGACGAGCGACCTCGATCGAGCGATCCGGCTCGCGCGGCGCCTGCGTGTCGGCGACGTGTGGGTCAACACGCACTACGTCCGGCTCGCCGAAAGCCCCTTCGGCGGGGTGAAGGGCAGCGGCATCGGCCGTGAGCTGGGCATGGAAGGCCTCGACGAATACCTCGAATCGAAGCGCGTCTGCATCGACAGCTCCCCGACCTTCCACATCCGCTGACGTGCGGCCCCGTCGCCTATCGCCCCGTGCGGACCCGGCGCCTCTCCCCCCGCGGCGCCGGGTCCGCGTCAACGTCGATGGTCGATCGATCGACGGGGTCGAGGGCGAGCCGCTCGCCGTAGCGCTTCTCGCTGCAGGCCGACCCATCCTGTCGCGAAGCTTCCGCTTCCATCGACCGCGCGGCCTGATGTGCGACACCGGCCAGTGCGGCTGGTGCGAGTGCGAGGTGGACGGCCGGCCGAGCGTCCGCTCGTGCCAGGTCCCCGTCCGTGACGGCCTCGTCGTGCGGAGTGAGCACGCGTGGCCATCCGCGGATCGCGACCTCCTCGGGCTGCTGGACGTCGGGTCACGGCTCGTCCCGCCCACCTTCTACCACCATCGATTCCTGCGTCCGCGACGGCTCCGAAAGCGATACCTCGACGTCATCCGCGGGTTCGGCGGCCGCGGGCGTCTGCCCGTGACGCGACCGTCGAAGGCGAGGTCGCGCGTGGCACGGGACGTCGAGGTCGGCGTGCTCGTGGTGGGCGCGGGCCGGTCCGGCCTGGCCGCAGCCGAGGACGCGGCGGGACGCGGTGCACGCGTGATGCTGCTCGAGCCGGTACCGGGGCGGGCCCGTCCGCGCCATCCCGATATCCGGTTCCTCGAGGGCGCGGCAGCCATCGGCTGGTACGACGGGGTCGTGACGGCGATCGACGATTCGACGCTGTGGTCGATCCGGGCGGACGCCGTCATCGCCGCGACCGGCACCTACGAGCGCATCCCGACGGTCCGCGGAGCGGATCGCCCCGGGGTCATGGGCGCGCGTCGACTCGTCGACCTCGTCGAGCGGCATCAGGTGCTGTCGGGTGAGCGAGCCTTGCTCGTCGGGGACGCCTCCGACCTGGAGGCTGCCGCGGGCGTGCTTCGCGAGGCTGGCGCCGAGGTGGTGGAGCGCGTCCCAACGCCGTCGCTCCGCCGCGTCCTCGGGCGTCGCGAGGTGACGGGCGCCGTCGTGATCGGTGACGACGGTGCGGCGCGACGAATGGACGTGGATCTCGTGGTGGTCGGCGACCGGACGCCGAACCTCGATCTCGTCCTCGCCGCGGGTGCGGCGGTCCAGTGGCGTGACGGCGTGCTGGTCCCCGTGCTGGATGAGACGGGCCGCTCGAGCGTCCCGCCCCTCTCGGTCGTCGGATCCGCGACCGGCCAC
>Ga0207648_10003157_pt1 | contig 17364 bp, 12 predicted proteins | sample KBSMisM32_FD_184310 | JGI IMG/M metagenome (GOLD analysis project Ga0207648, IMG submission 184310) | Miscanthus rhizosphere microbial communities from Kellogg Biological Station, Michigan, USA - KBS Miscanthus M3-2 (SPAdes) (version 2) | ecosystem: Host-associated > Plants > Roots >...
GAGCCGGAGGTGATGATGGACATCAACACCACGCCGCTGATCGACGTGATGCTGGTGCTGCTGGTGATGCTGATCATCACCATCCCGATCCAGCTGCACACGGTGAACCTGAACATGCCCGCGGGCAACCCGCCGCCGCCGACCAAGGAGCCGGTGGTGGTGACCATCGACATCGACTTCGACGGCACGGTGTTGTGGAACGGCGAGGCGCTGCCCGACCGGCCCACACTGGAAAACAAGTTGGCACAAACGGCCGCTCAACCGGACCAGCCGGAAGTGCACATCCGGCCCAACAAACTCGTTGAGTACAAGTCGGTGGCGATGGTGCTGGCCAGCGCCCAGCGGCTTGGAGTGACCAAGCTGGGCATGGTCGGCAACGAGCAATTCGTCAAGTAAACGTCCCGTCAACGTCACTGTCCCTGTCACCACCGGCGAACGCCGGGGTCCATCGCTGCGGCATATGGCGCCACGATGGATCCCGGCGTTCGCCGGGATGACGAATCTGAGAGATCGAATTCCATGACTCTTCTGAAGACCCTGGCCGCCACGGCACTCGTGATCGCTCTGAGCGCCCAGGCCCAAGAAGCCGTCCGCCCCGAAGTGGGCCGCCCGCTGCAGGCGGCGCAGGAACTCATCAAGGGCGGCAAGTACAAGCAGGCGCTGGACAAGCTGCGCGAGGCCGATGCGGTCGGCGGCAAGAACGCCAACGAGGGCTACATGGTCGAGCGCATGCGGCTGGCCGCGGCCAGCGGCGCGGGCGACGTGGAGACCGCTGCCAAGAGCTTCGAGGCCGTGCAAGGCCGCGTGAGCGGGGCCGACAAGCTGCGCATGATCGAATCCATCACCGGCTCCTACTACCGCGCCAGCCAGTACGCGAAGGCCCAGCAATGGGGCCAGCGCTACTTCAAGGAAGGCGGCACGAGCGGGGCGATCCGCACGCTGCTCATCCAGAGCCAATACCTGTCGGGCGACTTCGCCGGGGCCGCGCGCGAGCTCACCACCGAGATCAAGCAGGCCGAGGCCGCGGGCAGCACGCCGGGCGAAGACCGGCTGAAGCTCTTGGTCAACGCCACGCTCAAGATGAACGACACCAACGGCTACGTGTGGGCGCTGGAGCGGCTGGTCACCTACTACCCGAAGAAGGACTACTGGGTCGACCTCCTGAGCCGGCTGCAGCGCAAGCCCAACTTCAGCGACCGGCTGGCGCTGGACACCTACCGGCTGAGCCTGGCCACGGGCAGCATGACCCAGGCCAACGACTTCATGGAGATGGCGCAGCTGGCGGTGCAGGCGGGCAGCCCCAACGAAGCCAAGCAGGTGCTGGACAAGGGCTTCGCGGCCAACATCCTCGGGGTGGGGCCTCAGGCGGACCGGCAGAAGCGGCTGCGCGAGCTGATCGCCAAGAAGGTCGAGGAAGACAAGGCGGGGCAGGCGGCCAGCATCGAGGAAGCCAAGGCGGCCAAGGACGGCACGGGCCTCGTGAACATCGGGCTGAACCAGGTGTTCGCCGGCGACAAGGCGGGTGGCCTGAAGCTGATGCAAGAGGGCATTGCCAAGGACAGCCTCAAGCGCCCCGAGGATGCCAAGCTGCATCTGGCGATCGCCCAGATCACCGCCGGCGAAGCGGCCAAGGCGCAGGCCACGCTCAAGACGGTGGGTGGCGCCGATGGGACGGCCGATCTGGCTCGGCTTTGGGCGTTGTTCGCAAAGCATGGTTCAAAGACCGCCTGAGCCCGGTGTTTCGTGAGCGGAAACGAGGGGATGCCATGCGCAGCCCTCTGGTACATTTTTTTGAACGCAACTGGTATTGACCATTCAAATCCAGTCAGAGGCCCCGCGCACCGGGTCCGTTTCGCTTCTGCCGGCTCGGTCATTCATATGTAGCCGCGACAAAACTGCCATCAACCAGGCAGTCCATTTCAGCCCAATACCAATTGACTCATTGGTATTACTGGTACTAAACTGGTTTCATCAATCGGCGCTCCTGAAGCGCCGAGAGCAACATCAAGAGGCCTAAGGCGGTCATGGTCGAGTTTCTGGTCGGGGTGGATGGTGGCGGTACGTCGACGCGCGCACTCCTTGCGCGCCGTGACGGGCAGGTGGTCGGGCAGGGCCAGGCCGGCCCGTCCGCCTTGCAGCAAGGCATCCCTTCCGCGTGGGAACAGGTTCAGCTCGCCGTGCGGCGCGCCTTCGAGGTCGCAGGCATCGCGGTGCCCGATTGGAGCCGTGTCGCACTTGCCGCCGGCTTGTCCGGCGTGAGCAATCCGCCCTGGCGCGACGAGTTCGTCGGCACCGACCCCGGCTTCGCGAAGCTCGTCGCGGAAACCGATTCCTTCACCATGCTCGTCGGCGCCCATGGCGGCCGGCCGGGCGCCATCGTCATCGCCGGCACCGGCAGCATCGGCGAGGTCTGGCGCGCCGACGGCACGCGCAACGTCGTCGGCGGCTGGGGCTTCCCGGTCAGCGACGAAGGCAGCGGCGCATGGCTCGGGCTGCATGCGGTGCGCATCGCCCAAGCTGCCATCGACGGGCGCAGCAAGGCGGGCGCGCTGGCCCGCGCGGTGTGGTCGCGTTGCGGCGGCGACCGCGACCGCCTGCAGGCCTGGTGCGACCGCGCCGGCCAGTTCGAATACGGCCAGGTGGCGCCCGCGGTGTTCGAGAGCGAATCCGCCGACCCTGCCGCCGCCGAGTTGCTGAGCCACGCCGTGGCCTCGCTCGAAGCCATCGCGCTCGCACTGGACCCGCAAGGCGGCCTGCCGCTGGCAGTCAGCGGCAGCATCGGCGAGCGGCTGTCCGAGCGCTTCTCGCCCGCCTTGCGCAGCCACCTCGTCCAGCCGGCCGACGGTCCCGCGGCCGGGGCACTCACCCTCATCCGGGCAGTCGTGGAGTGGACGGGGAGCGAGCGTTGAAAGTCGAGTCCATGAAAAGAACAATCTTCGAGTTCAAGCCCGACCCGCGGGACAGCTCGCCGCTGTACGTGCAGCTTGCGCGCAAGCTCGGGCAGGCGGTCCGCGACGGGCAGTTCCAGGCCGACGAGGCCTTGCCCTCCGAGCGGGTGCTGTCCGAGTCGCTGGACGTGTCGCGGGTGACGGCGCGCAAGGCCATCGACCAGTTGGTCGAGCAGGGCCTGATCGTGCGGCGGCGTGGCAGCGGCAACTACATCGCGCCGCGCATCGAACAGCCGCTGTCGCGGCTCACCAGCTTTTCCGAAGAGCTGCACCAGCGCGGCTACACGCCATCGTCGAAGTGGCTCGAACGCGTCATCACCGCCGCCGTGCCGGATGAACAGCTGAGCCTGGGCCTGTCGCCGGGCGCGCGGGTTGCCCGCCTGGAGCGTCTGCGCCTTGCGGATGACGTGGTCATGGCGTATGAGGTGAGCGTGCTGCCGCAAAGCGCGCTCGCCAACCCCGAAGCAGTGGAAGGTTCCTTGTACGAATTCCTCACGAGGATCCGGCAGGCGCCCGTCCGGGCGCTGCAGCACATCCGTGCACTCAATGCACAGCCGCGGCTGGCCGAGCAGCTGGGTGTGCCGGTCGGGCAGGCGGTGCTGTTCATCACCCGCATCGGCTACCTCGAGTCAGGGCAGGCGGTGGAGCTCACGCATTCGTACTGCCGAAGCGACTACTACGACTTCGTGGCTGAGATGAGGCGCGAAGGATGAGCGGCGAAAGAGGGGCCCCGCGCAGCGGGGATCGCAGCCGGCGAGTCCTTCGATTCGCCGACGACATGACCGCTGCCGAGACGGGGCCGTGCGGAGGCGAAGGATGAGTACGAAGACCATCAAGGGCAATGTGCTGACGCCGCGAGGTTTCGTGGCCGGCTCGATCGCGTTTGCTGCCGACGGCCGCATCGGCGGCATCGAAGGCACGCCGATCTCCGCCGACGAGGCGCGCGATTCGAAGGCGCCGCTGATCCTTCCCGGCTTCGTCGACCTGCACGTCCACGGTGGCGGCGGGCACGACATCATGGAAGGCGGCGACGCCGCGGTGCGCGTGGCCGAGCTGCATGCGAGCCATGGCACGACCTCGCTGCTGGCCACCACCATGACCGCGCCGATGAGCGACCTCGAGCTCGCCTTCGCCGGCCTCAAGCCGGTGTGCGCCGGCCGTCCCCGCAATGGCGCGCGTGTGCTGGGCGTCCACCTCGAGGGCCCGTACATCAACGCCGGCAAGCTGGGCGCCCAGCCCGGCTTCGCGCGGCCCTTCGACGCCGCGGAGCTCAAGCGCCTGAACGACATGGCGCCGGTGCGGCTCATCACCGTCGCGCCCGAAGTGCCGGGCAACATGGAGGCAGTGGAAGCGCTCGTCGCCGCCGGCTACAGGGTGCAGATCGGCCACACGCTGGGCAGCTACGAAGAAGGCGTCGAGGCGCTGTCGCGCGGTGCCCGCGGCTTTACCCACCTCTTCAATGCGATGACCGCGTTGCACCACCGCGAGCCCGGCATGGTCGGCGCAGCGCTGGCGCACGCCACCTACTCCGAGATCATTCCCGACCTGCTGCATTCGCACCCCGGCGCCATCCGCGTCGCGCTGCGGGCCATCCCATGCCTGTACTGCGTGACGGACTCCACCGCCGCAGCCGGCATGCCCGACGGGGAGTACAAGCTGGGGCGCCATCAGGTCACCAAGTGCCTGGGTGGCGTGCGCCTGGCCGACGGCACGCTCGCCGGTTCCACCCTCACCATGGACCAGGCCCTGCGCAACCTGGTCAACGCCCTGGGTCTCGACCTGCCCGACGCCTCGCGCCGCGTCTCCACCCATGCGGCCGACTACCTCGGCGCCACGGACCGCGGGCGCCTGGCCGCTGGTGCCTGGGGCGACGTGGCCGTGCTCGACCGCGACCTGGAATTGACCGATGTCTATATTGAAGGAGTCCCGATTGAACTCGCGCATGCTCGTTGAAGCTCGCGAGGCGCCGTCTGCCGTGTCGCGGCAGCTGGCGCAGGACGACCAGTCGTACAGCGACTTCGGCGCGCTGCTGCGCGCCAAGTCGCCCACGTCGCTGCTGACCATCGCGCGCGGCAGCTCGGACCACGCGGCGCATTTCATGGCCTACCTGATCATGGCGCGGCTGGGCCGCCTCGTGACCTCGCTGCCGATGTCGCTGATCACGCTGTACCAGTCGCAGATCCTCTGCAAGGGGCTCACGTCCTTCGCGTTCTCGCAGTCGGGCCAGAGCCCCGACCTCGTCGCGCCGACGCGCTTCTTCAGCGAGGGCGGCGCGACGACGGCCGCCTTCGTGAACGACTCAGAATCGCCGCTCGCTCGTGCAGCGCAGTGGGTGTTCCCGCTGCATGCCGGCGAAGAGACGAGCGTGGCAGCGACCAAGAGCTTCATTGCGCAGCTCGTGGCTGGGGCGCGCCTCGTCGCCGCGTGGCAGGACGACCTCGTCATGCAGGCGGCGCTGTCGGGCCTGCCCGGCGTACTCTCGCGTGCCGCGCACACCGATTGGTCGGCGGCCCTCGATGCGCTGGTCGGTGCCGACAAGCTCTTCGTGATCGGCCGCGGCACGGGCCTGCCGGTGGCGCTTGAAGCCGCGCTGAAGTTCAAGGAGACCTGCGCCATCCAGGCCGAAGCCTTCTCCGGCGCCGAGGTCAAGCACGGGCCCATGGCGCTGATCGACGAGGGCTACCCGCTGCTCGTGTTCGCGCCGCGCGGACCAGCGCAGACCGGGCTGCTGTCGCTGGCCGACGAGATGCGCCTGCGCGGTGCTCGCGTGCTGCTGGCGGCGCCTGCGGGCACGCCGGGCTGCAACCTGCCGATCATCGAGACTGCCTCGGTGGAGCTCGATCCGATCTCGGCGATCCAGAGCTTCTATCCGATGGTGGAGGCGCTCAGCCGGGCGCGCGGCTTCGATCCTGATCGGCCGCGCTACCTCAACAAAGTGACGCGTACGCGATGACGTCCATGAGCGATTTCCACCCGGGTCAATTGGTCATGGTGAGCATCGAGGGCAAGGTCCTCGGTGAGCAGCAGGCCGCCTTTCTGCGCGACAACCACATCCGCGCCGTGTGCCTCTTTCGCGGCAACCTCGGCACCGAGGCCGAGGTCAAGCAACTCACCGCCGACTTGCGCGCCGCGATGGGCGACAAGGCCCTGATCGGCCTCGACCAGGAAGGCGGCTCGGTCGTGCGCGCCATCTTCTTGCCGCAGCCGCCGGCCGCGATGGCGCTCGGCGCCTGGGGCGACGAAGTGATGGCCGAGGAGGTCGGCGCGGCAGTGTCGCGCGGCATCCGCTCGCTCGGTTTCAACTGGAATTTCGCGCCGGTGCTGGACGTGAACAACAACCCGGCCAACCCGGTGATCGCCGAGCGCAGCTTCTCGGACGACCCGCGCGAGGTGGCGCGGCTCGCGGGTGCATGGATGCGTGGTGCGCTTCGTGAAGGCGTGGCCTGCTGCGTCAAGCACTTTCCCGGCCATGGCGACACGCACGTCGATTCGCACCGCGACCTGCCGGTGGTGGACAAGCCGCTCGCGCAGTTGCAGCAGCTGGAGTTCCTGCCTTTCGCCGAGCTGAAGGACGAGGCGCCGGCGATGATGACCGCGCACATCGTCTACCCGCAGCTCGACCCGGAGCATCCGGCCACGCTGTCGCGCAAGATCCTCGGCGATCTTCTGCGCGGCCAGTGGGGCTACGACGGCGTCGTCATCACCGACTCGCTGGTGATGAAGGCCATCCACGACCGCTACGGCCACCACCTTGCCGCGGTGATGACCCTCCGGGCCGGTGCCGACATGGCGATGGCGCTGGGCACGCAGGACGAGCAGCTCGCCGCGGTGCGTGCCATCGCCGCCGCGCAGGCCTTGGGCGAGCTGCCTGCCGAGCGGCTGCAGCAGGCCAAGGCGCGGCTCGATGCACTGGCCGTCCGCTACCCCTCGGTCATCGCTGAATACCCGCCGGCCGTGCGCGAACGCGACGACCTGCTGATGCGCCGCGCCTGGGCCGCGGGCCTCACGGTGCTTGGCAGCGCGAAGCCGCCGCGGCACGACCAGCCGATCCGCGTGCTCACGCAGAAGAGCGTGCCCTCCGATGGCGTCTCCGAAGCCGGGCCGACCAGCGATGACGTGAAGTCCCTGTTCTCGAACTTCGGCCACGTGGAGGTCGTCGCGCTCGACGATCTGCATCAGCTGGATTGGTCGGGGCTCCCGAAAGATGGCCGCCTCACCGTGCTCGTCTCCAACCACCGCGACCGCTACGCGCCGCGCGTGGAGGCGTGGACGCCGGACCTGCATCTCGTGCTCTGGAATCCCTTCCAGGCCCTGGACATCACCGCGCCGGCGGTGGTGACCTGGGGCTATGCGGACGGCGCGCTCGTCGCGTTGCGCACCTGGCTCGAAGGACACGGCCAGGCGCCCGGCCGCGCGCCGGTGCGGCTCGTTCGCTGATACACCCGCAGGCATCAAAGAACATATCGGAAGGGCACGCCATGCAGACCGAGACCACTCCGCGCGATGCACCCTCGCGCCGTTCGCCAATCACTTGGGTGCCCACGCTGTACTTCGCGCAGGGCCTGCCCTTCTTCGTGGTGATGGCCATCACCACGCTGCTCTTCAAGGACCTGGGTGTGAGCAACGCCGAGGTCACGAGCTGGGTGAGCCTGCTGGGGTGGGCGTGGGTGGTCAAGCCCTTGTGGAGCCCGTTCCTCGAAGCCGTCCCGAGCAAGAAGCTGATCGTCGTGTCCTTCCAGCTGTTCAGCGCGGCAACCCTGGGCGTGGTGGCGATCTCGCTGAACCTCCCGGACTCGTTCCTCTTGGTGATCGGGGTGCTGGCCTTCACCGCCATCGGCTCGGCGACCCATGACATTGCCGCGGATGGCCTGTACATCGCCACCTTGTCCGCGCGCCAGCAGGCCGAATATGCCGGCTGGCAGGGGGCGTTCTTCAACGCCGCGCGCCTGTTCGCCCGTGGCGGCGTGCTGGTGCTGGTCGGGGCGATCGAGAAGTTCGCCACGCCGCAGCATTCGTGGAGCTCGGTGTTCGTCCTTCTCGCGGCAGTGATGGGCCTCGCCGCGCTCTATCACTCCTGGGCGCTGCCCGACACGCGCACGGCCGCGACGGCGGCGCGCAGCTTGCCGGAGATCGCGAGCACGCTGCGCGAGGTGATCGTCGAGTTCTTCCGCAAGCCGGGCATCTGGTTCGCGATCCTCTTCATCGTGCTGTTTCGTGCCGGAGAAGGCCAGATCCAATCGGTGGGACCGCTTTTCCTTCGTGACCCTGCGTCGGCCGGCGGGCTCGGCCTGAGCATCGACCAGATCGGCGTGGCCTACGGCACGGCGGGCACCATCGCCTTCGTGGTGGGCAGCGTGTTCGGCGGCTACTTCACGTCGTGGCTGGGGCTGCGCCGCGCCATGGTGTGGCTGGTGCTCGCGATGAACCTGCCCAACCTCGTCTATTGGTGGCTGTCGGTGAGCCGCCCTTCGGACATGAGCCTCATCAGTGCCGGCCTGGCTGTCGAGATGTTCGGCTACGGCTTCGGCTTCGTCGGCATCATCCTGTTCATCATGCAGGTGGTCGCGGTGGGTCGCTTCACGACCGCGCACTACGCGCTGGGCACGGGTGTCATGCAGCTGGGTTTCGTGCTGTCGGGCAAATGGAGCGGTGCCATCCAGACGGCGCTTGGCTACGAGAAGTTCTTCATCTGGGTGACGCTGTGTGCCATCCCCGTGCTCGTGCTGTCGTTCTTCCTGCCCGGGCGCCGCGAAGACGGCCGGCAGTCGCCGTCGGATCAGTCGGACCCGGCCGCACGGCCCGCCGAGGCCTGAACCGGTGAAGTCATCACTCCTGGCCATGGCCTGCGTGCTCGCCGGCCTCATCGGCAGCGCGCAGGTGCCCACCACCGATCAAGGCGTGTTCTTCGACGATTTCAGCCATGCTGACATGCAGGCGCTCGCAGCCAAAGGCTGGATCCTGCGCGACAAGGCGGGCCACCCCGGCATCGAAGGCGCGGCGTGGGGCCCGGGCACCGTCGCGCTCGTCGACGACCCCGCGCAGCCCGGCAACCGCCTCTTGCGCCTGAACGCCCGCACCGACGGCACGGCCCAAGGCACGACGCAGGCGCAGCTGTGCCAGGCGCGCAAGTTCTTCGAAGGCACCTACGCCGCGCGCGTCCGCTTCACCGACACGCCGGTGCTCGGGCCTGATGGCGACGTCGTCGTCGAGACCTTCTACATCGTCAGTCCGCTGCATTTCGATTTCGACCCGGAGTCCAGCGAACTCGATTGGGAATACCTGCCCAACGGCGGCTGGGGCAACCCCAAGACGCGGCTATACAGCGTGACCTGGCAGACCGTGTCGCTGCATCCCTGGAAGGCCTACAACCAGCCGCACGAAGCCTTGCGCTCGGTCGAGGGCTGGCACGTGCTGGTGATGCAGGTGGGCGCCGGCAAGACGCGCTTCTACCTCGACGGCGTGCAGCAGGACGAACACGGCGGGCGCAACTACCCGGCCACACCGATGTCGATCAACTTCAACCTGTGGTTCTCGCCCGGCGGGCAGATCGCGGGCGAGGGCCGGCAGCGGGTGTACGAACAAGACGTCGATTGGGTCTTCCATGCACGCAACCGGCTCCTGTCTCCGGATGACGTGATGGCCGAGGTGGGCGGGCTGCGAGGTGCACGCACGAGCTTCAAGGACACCGTCCCGGCGATGAATCCGCCGCTTGTGTCCACCTGCGATTTCTGAGGCCATGCAGCAACAACGGCGACTCGCTTCGGTGGATGCGTTTCGCGGCCTGACGGTGGCCGCGATGCTGCTGGTCAACAACGCGGGCGACTGGGGCCACGTGGCTGCGCCGCTCGAACATGCCGCATGGGACGGCTGCACGCCCACCGACCTCATCTTCCCCTTCTTCCTCTTCATCGTCGGCGTGTCGCTCGCCTTGAGCCTGGGCCCGCGCCTCGAGGCGGGCGTGGACCCGGCACTCCTGCGGCGCGGCGTGCTGGTGCGCGCGCTGCGCATCCTCGTGCTGGGGCTCGCGCTGCATGCGGTCGCACACTGGCTGATGCACACGCCCACTTTCCGGCCCTTCGGCGTGCTGCAGCGCATCGGCATCTGCTTCGGCGTGGCCGGGCTGTTTGCGCTCTATACGAGTGGCCGGACGCAATGGTTGACGATCGTCGGCATCCTCGTCGGCTACTGGGCCTTGATGGCCTGGGGCGGGTCGCTCACCAAGGAAGGAAACCTCGCGAGCCGGCTCGACACTGCGCTGCTCGGGCGCTTCGCCTACGAGTTCGATCCGGCCACGGGCCTCGGCCACGAGCCCGAGGGGCTGCTCAGCACCATCCCCGCCATCGCCACCGCCTTGCTTGGCTTGCGCGCGGGTGAGTGGCTGCGCTGCAACCGCGCCAGCCAGCTGTGGCAGGTGGGGCTTGTCTTCCTGCTGGTGGGCTGGGCGTGGTCCTTCGTGTTCCCGCTCAACAAGCAGCTGTGGAGCTCGTCGTACGTGCTGTGGAGCGGCGGCTTCGCGATGCTCGCGCTGCTGATCGCGCACATGCTCGTCGACCTCGAGAACCTGCCGGCCATCGGCCGCAGCTTCGGCGTCAATGCCATCGCTGCTTATGCGGGCTCGTGGCTGATGGTGTGCCTGATCGGCGCCTTGCACCTCGGCGCGCCCTTGTACCGCAACGGCTTCGCGTGGATGACGCCCTACACCGGGCCTTATGTGCCCTCGCACGCCTTCGCGCTCGCGGTGGTGCTGGTGTGGTGGGTGATCGTGCGTGTGCTTGATCGACGGGGCGTCTACTTCAAGGTGTGAGGCGTACGTTCAACCACAGGGCGCACAGAGGCCGCAGAGGCATGCGTGCACTCTGTGGCCTCTGTGGTCTCTGTGTTGGGAATCGATCTGGTGGATCGACCCCAACGCCCGTTGATCAAGGCAGAGGCGTCGCGCTTGCCAGCAGCGTCCACAAATGCGCCAGCTCGGTCATGCCCTCCGCGCCCTTGAGCGTGGACAGGGTCTGCTTCGCGCCATCACGGTTGCCCGCGAGCACCTGCGCCTCACCCAGCCGCAGCCGCTGTTCGTCGACGCGCCGCAGCCCGCCCTTGGCGAAGCCTTGCTCCAGCATCGCGGCGGCGTCGGCCATCCGGCCTTCGCCCATCGCGCTCTGACCGAGGAAGGCCAGCGCATTGCCGTCTTTCGCGGACCGTGCAGAGGCCTCGTCCTTCTTGCGGTTGGCCACGTCCTCGGCCGCGGGTTTCGCGGCCTTCGCACGCAGGGCGTCGGCTTTCTTCAGGTCGGCATCCTTGAACACACCTTTGGCCTTGGCCTCGTCCAGCACCGACAGCGCTTCGCCTGCGAGCCCGGACTGCAGCGACGCCTCCGCGTACCAGAGGTTCTCTTGCGCGCCCGCGAGGTTGCCGGTGGCGCGCATGAAGCGCAGGAGGTCGATGAACAGGCGCTCGGACAAGGTCTTGCGATCGACGCCGTTGATCAGCTCGCCCCAATAGGCGGGTTTCGGGTAGCGGGTGGCCAGGCGCTCCAGCGTTTGCAGGCCGCCGGTCTCGTCCTTGGACTTGCGCTGCGAGCTCAGCAGCAGCTGCAAGTCGCGCTCGGGCGTGGCCCGGCCTGCCGCATCGTTGGCCTGCACGCGCGCGAGCAGCGTGGCGGTGGCGCCAGCATAGTCGCCACCCAGGTATTGCGACTGCATGCGCAGCGCCTCGATGTCGGTTCGCGTGCCGCCTTCCTTCAGGTAGCGGTCGGCCCACCGCACCGTGCGTGCGTAGTCCTTCGCGGCATAGGCTGAATGGATCAGCGACACGATCAGCTCGCGTTGCGGCTCTCCGCTGAGGTAGCCCGAGCCGATCGCCGCTTCGATCGCGTCGAAGGCCACCGCGGTCTGGCCCAGCGGCAAGGCCGCGGCGCTCTTGGTGCGCTGCGTGCTGTAGCGCTCGTAGGGCGTCATGTCGCTCACTGCCTCGGCATCCTTGGCTCGCGCGAGTGCCTCGGCATACCGGCCTTGCTTGATCAGTGCCTCCGCTTCCACGAGCGGCGCGCCCACGGCGGGGCGTGCGCTGTCGCCGGCGTTGTTGCCCGCCTGCTGCGACGCATCGGCCTGCTTGGGCGCGGCGCTCGCGCCGTCGGCAGCATGCGCTGGGGAGGCGGCGGTGATGGTCACGGCGAGGAGGCCGGTGGCGGCGAGGCGAAAGGGAAGTACTGGATTCATGAGCTTTGTGAATTGCGGTGGGGCCGGGGCGGCCTCAGATCTCCATGCGCACCCCGGATAGAACTGCCGGCCGTTGGAATACAGGGCGCGGCCGGTCAAGGTTCCTCGTGGCAATGCCGGCGCCGATACGTGCCTGCCATTGCTGTGTGCTGGTTTCGGAGTGGTCTCTGAGAAGCAATGCCAATGTATGACCAGTTTATCGTCGAACGATGGCATTGTTGGTGATTTTTCCCCCGACGCCGTGTGGGTGGCGCTATCCGGGGTTGGGTGACGAGAAATACCACGTCGATACCACCTCGGTGTGGCGCGCCCCGCGCTACCGGGCGACCTTGGAGGTCGATGCCGTCGGCGGCCGGCCCATGCCGCTTCAGTACTGGCACCTCGATTCGTACGAGCTGCGGGCCTGTGGCAGGTGGTCTGGTCCCAGGCGACGGCCATTCGGCCGCTGCAATGAACATCACGCCATTCAACTGCCGGCGTTGAGCTCGGCGATGAAGTCGTACATGTCGCCGCGGTAGAACGACTGCGACAGCTCGATCGCGCGTCCGTCGCGCAGGTAACCGAGCCGCTCCACCAGCAGGCCCGCGTCACCGGTCTTGGCTTCGAGCAGCTTGGCCTGTTCACTGTTGAGCAGCAACGCGCGCAAACGTTGCAGCGCACGCACCGGGCGATTCCCCAATTGCTCGAGCGCGTTGTAGAGCGATTCGCCGATCTCTTCGAGCGGCGGCAGGCAAGAGGCAACGAAGGTTGCGCACTCCACCGCCATCGGCGACTCGTCGGCGAAGCGCAGGCGGCGGAAGCGATAGACGAGCGTTCCGGGGCTCAGGCCCAGCTTGAGCGCTTCGTCCGGCGTCACCGTGCCTTGCGAGCGGTCCAGCCACACGCTGTGGGGGGTGCGGCCGCGCGCGCGCATGTCCTCGGAAAACGAGGTGAGCTTGGCGAAGTTCTTCTCGACGCGGCTGCACACAAAGTTGCCCGAACCTTGCCGGCTCACCAGCCATCCTTCTTGCGCGAGCTGCTCGATCGCACGGCGCACGGTGATGCGTGACACGGCGAAGTCCTCGGCCAGCTGGCGCTCGGAAGGCAGCGCATCGTCCGGGCCGAGCAGATGCTGCTCGATCGCCTCGCGGATGGCTCGTTGCAGCTGCTGATAAAGCGGCAGGCTCTGGTTCGGGTCGAGTGGGCGCAGCAGTTGTGCCAAAGAGGTCATCGGGTGGCTCCTGCAGTGGTCTGCTCCACTGCCATCAGTGAAAACCATACCACTTCAATACAGCCTTGGGGCACGGATGCACCGTTTCCCCTCGTAAAAGCCCATTTTCGGGCGTGCGAACTGGTGTTGTTGCGCTGCGTATTCAGGGCGAAAACAGTCTTGCATTCCCGTTGGATTGGTAGCATAGTGGCATCAAGTGGTAGCGTATTGGTACGCAAAGCTTGGCTAGAGTGGTTTTAGTTCTTTGGGGGGATCTCCGACGCCCGCAGCGGCAACGGAACAGATCCCGCGGGGTAAACGGGCCGGAGAACACAGGCCCTATTCAACGAGGCAGACACATGAAGATACAACGGACTCCCATCGCGTCGGCAGTCGCTCTCCTACTGATTGGCGCGGCCCTTCCGGTGCTCGCACAGACTGCGCCGGCACCTGCGGCGCCGGCGTCGGCGCCTGCCGCCAAAGACGCGCAGAAACTCGAGACCGTGATTGTCACGGGCATTCGGGGTGCCTTGGAACAGTCGCTGAACGTCAAGCGTAACGCGGACTCGCACATCGACGTCATCAGCGCCGAAGACATCGGCAAGATGCCTGACAAGAACGTGGCCGACTCACTGGCCCGTGTCCCTGGCGTCACGATCAGCTCGGCGAGCGCCAACGAAGGCGGCTTCGACGAGAACGACCGCGTTTCCATGCGCGGCACGAATCCCAGCCTCACGCAGACCCTGATCAATGGGCACAACGTGGCCTCCGGCGACTGGTTCGTGCTGAACCAGACCGGCCTGGTCGGCCGCAGCGTCAGCTACTCGCTGCTGCCGTCCGAACTGGTCCAGAGCGTGCACGTCTACAAGAGCCCCGAGGCCTGGCTCGTTGAAGGCGGCGTCGCCGGTTCCGTGGACATCATCACCCGCAAGCCGCTGGATCTCCGCAAGACGCTGACGCTCGAAGCGTCGTTGGGTGCGGTCTACGCGGCACTGCCCAAGAAGACCGACCCGCAGCTCAGCGGTCTGGTCAGCTGGAAGAACGAGCAAGGCACGGGCGGCGTGCTGCTGCAGGTCTTCTCTGAGACGCGGCACCTGCGCCGCGATGGCCAGGAAATCCTCGGCTACAACCAGATCTCCCCCACCAGCGGCATCGTACTAGGCACCGGCGGCGCCGCCGGCACCGTCACCGGCCCGCACCCGGACCTCGCCGGCGTCTGGTACCCGACGCTCGTGGGCTCGGCGCTCTTCGAGCAGGAACGCAAGCGCGAAGGTGGCCTGCTGGACATCCAGCTCAAGCCCAGCAATGACCTGACCCTGGACCTGAACTTCTTCAGCTTGAAGATGAAGGCGGCCAACTACAACCGCAACTTCATGACGTGGCCAGGCTCGTTCATCGGCGGCGCGGACCAGGCGCCCGACCCGGGCTACGTGGTGCGCAACGGCACGCTCGTGTCGGCCAGCTTCGCCAACGCCGGCGGCGGCCGCAACTACGGCGTGTACGACCAGATCTCCCGCCCGGACGAGGGCTCGGATACGAACTTCCTCAACTTCGATGGCAAGCTGCGCGTCAATGACAACCTGACCCTGTCGGGCAAGGTGGGTACGTCCGAAGGCAACGGCAACACGCCGACGCAGGACGTGGCCGAGTGGAACGTGCCCAACACGGGCGCGGCCTACCAGCTCAACGGTATCAACCGTGCGGCCAACTGGTCGCTGCCCGGCGGCAACCCGGCGAGCCCCGCCGGCCTGCCCCTCGGCTGGATCTTCGGCGACCAGAACATCCAAGTGAAGGACAAGGACAACTGGGCGCAGATCGACGGCGACTATTCACTCGAGGCCGGCCCGCTCACACTCATCAAGTTCGGCCTGCGCCTGCAAGACCACAAGCGCTCGTCCGAGGGCGTGATCGGCCAGGGCCCTGCCTGCAAGGACGCCTCGGGCAACACCGTCGCCTTCGACTGGTCGCAGACCTACTTCTGCCCGGTGGGTTCGCAGTCTCCGTTCGATCCGGCAAACTTCCCGAGCGGTGGTTTCCAGAACTACCCGGGCAACTTCGGCAGTGGCCTGGGCGGGACGTTCCCGAACAACGTCTGGTACTACACGCCAGCGCAGCTCGCGGCCTTCAACGCGCGTTTCACGAACCGCGACCCGGCCTCGCGTGAAGACTGGAACTCCGAGTACTCGCTGAAGGAGAAGAACAGCGCCTTCTACGTCCAGGGCAACCTCGAAGGTTCTGGCTGGAGCGGCAACGTCGGCGTGCGCTTCGTGAAGACCAAGGAGATGGTGACCAGCAACGTCGCCGTGGACGCGACCACGCCCGGCGCCCACACCGCCTCGGCCTTCGGTCCTTTCCTGCCCGTCACGACGGAGCACACCTACAACGACATCCTGCCCAGCGCCAACTTGAAGCTGGACCTGCGCAAGGATCTCGTCGCCCGCTTCGGGGTGTCGCGCACGATGACGCGTCCGGATTACTCGGCGCTTGCGGCTCCGATCAGCCTGTCGCCCCCGCCGGTGGGCGTGACGACGGGTTCCGGCTCCGGCGGCAACCCCGACCTGAAGCCGATCCGCTCGACCAACCTCGATGCGACGATGGAGTGGTACTTCGCACCCCGCTCGCTGCTGTCGGCCGGCCTGTTCTACATGGACCTGACCAGCTACATCGGCTACGGCCAGGTCACCAAGAGCTTCATGACCTACAGCGCCGCCAATCCCGCGGGCATGGTGGTTCCGTACGTGTTGACGGTGCCCATCAACAGCAAGGGCAAGGTGCAGGGCCTGGAACTCGCCTACGAACAGCCGCTTTTCGGCAACTTCGGCGCCGGTGTGAACTACACCTATGCCGACGGGCACGAGCAAGGCGGTGGGCCGCTGGTAGGGACCTCGCGTCACACCTACAACATCTCCGGCTACTACGAAGACGACAAGTTCAACGCCCGCCTGGCCTACAACTACCGTTCGGCCTTCTACAGCGGCCTGGACCGCAACACCGCGTTTTCGCAGGCCGCCACCGACAGCCTGTCGGCGTCGTTGGGCTACAAGATCAGCGACAACTTCAGCGTGACCTTCGACGCGCACAACCTGAACAACCCGAAGCTCAAGTACTTCGCGCTCAACGAGGACCAGCCGCGTTCCATCTACCAGAACGGGCGCCAGTTCTACCTGAGCGCACGGGTGAAGTTCTGATGACGACTTGAAAGGTGCCGATCTGAAGGAACCCGCCCGACTCCGGGCGGGTTCTCTTCGGGGGATGTGGGCGGGGCGGCTTGCTGTCCCGCTCTTTTTTCATCCTGAATTCCAGCTCGGCGCCGGGGCGTGGACGAGGTCGCGGCAGTGGCGTAAAGGGTCCTTCAAAAAACTCCCGCCTACCCTCTGGCGCACCGTCTTCCAACCCTGCTATACTCCCGAGTTCGCCGCGGAGGGGTGCCCGAGTGGCTAAAGGGGGCAGACTGTAAATCTGTTGGCTTACGCCTACGCTGGTTCGAATCCAGCCTCCTCCACCAAGGCGAACGTATTTTTGTGGTTGTTGTTTGTTGAGCGGACATGCGAGGTTGCTGGCGCATGTCCGTTGTCACGAGTGAAGTCGAGGTTGTTTCTCGATCGGTTTCGGATTCCGGGCGGGTGTAGCTCAATGGTAGAGCTGAAGCCTTCCAAGCTTAAGACGAGGGTTCGATTCCCTTCACCCGCTCCAGCAAGAGTCGACACCGGACTGCGTTCCGCGCAAAGTGCGCAGTCCAGTGTCGATGCCCATGTGGCTCAGTGGTAGAGCACTCCCTTGGTAAGGGAGAGGTCACGCGTTCGATCCGCGTCATGGGCACCAAGATTCATTCCCAACGGTGGGTTGCTAGGAGCAAGAAATGGCAAAAGGCAAATTTGAACGGACCAAGCCGCACGTGAACGTGGGCACGATTGGCCACGTGGACCACGGCAAGACGACCTTGACGGCGGCGATCACGACGGTGCTGTCGAGCAAGTTCGGTGGCGAGGCCAAGGCCTACGACCAGATCGATGCG
>Ga0207648_10003160_pt1 | contig 17361 bp, 20 predicted proteins | sample KBSMisM32_FD_184310 | JGI IMG/M metagenome (GOLD analysis project Ga0207648, IMG submission 184310) | Miscanthus rhizosphere microbial communities from Kellogg Biological Station, Michigan, USA - KBS Miscanthus M3-2 (SPAdes) (version 2) | ecosystem: Host-associated > Plants > Roots >...
AGAAAGTTCCCCCCTTCGCGCTGCTCCCTTCGCTGAGCGCTTCGGGGGGGCAGGCCCCGCGCGATTCGGGGTCAGGTCTGCAAAAGGGCTTATTCAGGTGCCAGGGCTGCCGCGCGATTTGGGGGTCAGGTCTGCAAAAGGGTGTATCGACGTGCCAGGTCTGGCAAGGATTGCGACGGAAGAGGCAGATTCTGCAGACCTGCCCCTCTGATGTGCACGTTTGCAGACCTGACCCCCGGTTGCGGGGCGGCCGGGAGCGTGCTATGGTTTGCGGCGCAAACAGGTTTGCCTATGGACGAGCAGGACCTGCGACTCATCCGCCTGGTTACCCGCCACTTCATCGACCTCCGAGGCCTGTCCAACGTCGTCGTCGCGTGCACGGCCATCGTCATCGGCGTCGGGTGGCTGCTGACGCAAAGCTTCGGCGACACGCTGGCCGTGCTGGTTGTGGCCTATGTCTGTGCGCTGCCGGCGATGCAACGCACGCACACCTACTACGCCGAACGATACGGTCGCGTCGTCATCGAAACGCGCTCACGCCCCCTTGAACTGGCATTCGTGATGCTGTCCACCATCTTCCTTGCCCCGTCGGACCATCCCTCAAACGCCTGGCCGCTATGGATCATCTCGGCCGGGTACCCAGCGTGGCTCGTCGTCGACGGGTGGCCCTTTCGCACACATCACCTTGTCACCGTCGCGGCGATGCTGACAGCCGCGTTCATGTCGCTGCGAGCACAGTCGTATTTCAACGGTATCGCGCAGGGACTCGTACTGGTCGGCATAACCGAGATCGTCTGCGGCTTTGCCGATCATGCGCTGCTCGAGCGCGCGATGACCGTGTTCAGGGACCGGGCGAGCGGCGCACTCGGCGCGCCGCGGAATCAGGAGCGCGCGTGATGTCCACCAACGACGTCGTTCTCGTTCGGCTGATCGCTCGACGCTACCGGGCACTGCAGGGACTGCGGACGGCGATCGACGCCGTAGCGCTGCTACTGCTCTGGTCGCTGCTGCAGATTCCTGGCGCGAGCCGCCGGTCGGGCCCTTACGTCATTGCGGTGGTGGTGTGGGCGGTTCTCGCGACCTGGGGAGAGTCGAGGGCGGCGCGGTTCTACCGCGAACGTTTTGGCCGCGTCGTCGGGGAGAAGAGTGCCGATTCACCGGCGGCGCGCGTGCTGCTGCTCTGGTTCGTCATCTCGATGGGAGGCATGATCGGTGTCGCGCTGCCCTTCGTGATCACCTACGCTGCAATCATCACGTGGCGCGACTGGCCATACAGATCGCACTGGGCGTTGCTCGTGATCACCGGGCTCGTCTTCGCCGTCAGCTTCGCCGGTCTCGCATCCCCGCACGATCTGACCGACTGGCAGCGGCGGTTCGTCTGGACCGCGGCGCCGGTTCTCGCCATCGTCGGACTCCTCGACCATCGCCTGCTGATGCGCGCCATGCGCACCGAAGCATTACCGGACACCGAACATGCCGACGCCATTTGAATATCTTCAGTCGCTGAATCGCCTCGTCCACGAGCCGGCACGGCTCGCGATCCTCGTTGCCCTCTCCGCGTGCGACAAGGCGGACTTCCTCTTCCTGCTCAACATCACCGGCCTGACCAAGGGGAACCTCTCGAGCCATCTCTCGAAGCTCGAACAGGCTGGGCTCGTCGAGATCGAAAAGAAGTTCGAAGGCAAGACTCCCGTCACCTACATCAAGCTGACGCTGGAAGGGAAGGAGGCGTTGAAGGAGTACTGGAAGAGCGTCGACAAGGTCCGCGCCGGGATCCGCCACCTGAAGCCGTTGCGCGCCGACTGAGGACACCGGGCAGGACATCCGCGGCGCTGAGATCGTGTCGGGCTGTGGAAAGAGGGCCTGGGGATAGGGCCCGGGGAAGGGCCTAGGAATGAGGGCCTGGGGATTGGGCAGGGAAGGGCCTAGGACAAGGGCCTAGGAATAGGGCCTAGGAATAGGGCCAAGAATTAGGGCAGCGGAACCACCCAGGCCCTATCCCCAAGCCCTCCGCCCTGAGCCCGAGCATCGAAGCAGCCCAGGCCCTATCCCCAGGCCCTCATTCCGGGGCCCGACGGCGAAGCCTCCTTTGCCCCTCGGGGTGTCAGCATGAGATAATGACGGGTTCCTGCCCACGAGGGGGGACGGGCCAGTGACCATGCAATTCGACCTCAGGCAGCTCGGGCGCAAAGGCAGCGGGACGCTGCGGGATGAGCACGTCGACCGGACGTTCCAGCCCTCGGAGTTCCCCCCGTCCGTGATCGAGGACGAGGAATACAAGGTCGTCGCGCCGGTCCACCTGGTGATGGACGTCCACAAGGACGGCGACGCCTACCGGGCCACCGGCCGCGTGCAGACGCGGCTGCAGCTCGAATGCGGCCGCTGCCTGGAGACGTTCGAGATCCCCGTGGACAGCCCGTTCGAGCTGCGCTACGTGCCGCAGGCCGAGAACACGGGCGAAGAGGAACGCGAGGTCGAGGAAGACGACCTGACGACGGCGTTCTACAAGGATGAGTCGCTGGACCTCGGCGAGCTGATGCACGAGCAGTTCGTGCTGGCGCTGCCGATGAAGCCGCTCTGCGGGGATGCCTGTAAGGGGCTGTGCCCGCACTGCGGAACGAACCTGAACAAATCGTCGTGCGACTGTGCGCCGACGTGGGACGATCCCCGGCTGTCCCCGCTCAAGGGCCTGCTGAATCAGAAGGAGAACTGAGAAGACGCCATGCCGAATCCGAAACGCCGGCATTCGAAGACCCGCACCGCCAAGCGCCGCACCCACGACGCGCTCAAGCCGATCGGCCGCGGCGAGTGCCCGCAGTGCCACGAAGCCAAGCAGCCCCACGTCGTCTGCTCGAACTGCGGCTACTACCGCGGACGCCAGGTCAAGGCGGTCGAGGAGTAATCGACGACTGGCGACGGGCAACCGGCCACCGGACACGGGACACCGGAAACTGGAAACTGGTAACAGGCAACCGCATGCGCATTGCCATTGACGCCATGGGCGGCGACATCGGGCCGTCCGTCACCGTCGATGGCGCGCTGGTAGCCGCGCGTCACCTCCAGGTCGCCCTGCTGCTGGTCGGCGACCGGGCCGCGATCGAGAGCGAGCTGGCGCGCCACCCGGCGGCGACGCTGTTCCGCCGCATCGACATCCAGGTCATCGACGCGCCCGAGCGCATCGAGATGTCGGAGAGCGCCGCGCAGGCGCTGCGCCGCAAGCCGCGCGCCTCGATCCGCGTCGCCGCCGAGGCAGTGCGCGACGGCCGCGCCGACGCGCTGTTCAGCGCCGGCCACACCGGCGCGTCGGTGATGGCGGCGCACGCGGCGTTCGGTGTGCTGCCCGGCGTCGATCGCCCCGCGCTCGCCACGATCATCCCCACGCGCAGGAAGCCGGCGGTGCTGCTCGACGCGGGCGCCTCGGTCGGCTGCCGTCCGCCGCACCTCGTGCAGTTCGCGGTGATGGGCTCGGCCTACGCGCGCGTCGCGCTCGGCCTCGCGGCGCCGCGGGTCGGCCTGCTCTCGGTCGGCGAGGAAGCGACGAAAGGCAACGAGCTGACGCGTGAAGCGCATCGCCTGCTCAAGGACGCGCCGATCAATTTCATCGGCAACGTCGAAGGGCGCGATGTCTATGCGGGAGAAGCCGACGTCATCGTCTGCGACGGCTTCACCGGCAACGTGGTGTTGAAGGTCAGCGAAGGGCTGGTCGAAACGATCGAAACGCTGCTGCGCGACGAGCTGGCGTCCACCTTCAGCGGACGCGTCGGATCGGTGCTGTCGTGGCAGGCGTTCCGCCGCTTCCGCCGCCGCGTCGACTACTCCGAATACGGCGGCGCGCCGCTGGTCGGTCTCAACGGCCTCTGTATCGTCGGACACGGCCGCTCGTCGGCCAAGGCGGTCGCCAATGCCGTGACCATGGCCGTGCGCGCCGTGAACGAAGACTTGCTGGGACGCCTCTCCCGCGACCTGGGCCGCATCGCCGCGCTCCCGGCCGCATCCCACGTACCTCCGCTCTCAAACCTCGAGTCTCGATGATTGCATTCGTGTTTCCCGGACAAGGCGCCCAGAAGGTCGGCATGGGGCGCTCGCTGGCAGAGGCGTTTCCGATCTGCCGCGACACGTTTGCCGAAGCCGACGCCGCGCTCGGCGAAGCGCTCAGCGAGCTGTGCTTCGAAGGGCCGGACGAGCGGCTGATGCTCACCGAGAACACGCAGCCGGCGATTCTCGCCATGAGCACCGCGGTGGCGCGCCTGGCCGTGTCGCGCGGGCTGCGGCCGCGCTTCGCCGCGGGCCACAGCCTCGGCGAGTATTCGGCGCACGTCGCGGCCGGTACGCTATCCTTCGCGGATGCCCTTCGCACGGTGAAGCGGCGAGGGCGCTACATGCAGGAAGCCGTACCGGTAGGGGAAGGGGCGATGGCGGCCATTCTCGGGCTCGACGCCGATCGCGTGGCGCAGGCCTGCGCCGACGCCGCCAACGGCCAGGTCGTCAGCCCCGCCAACCTGAACGCGCCCGGCCAGGTGGTCATCGCCGGGCACGCCGCCGCCGTCGCCCGCGCCAGCGAGCGCGCGAAGGCGCTCGGCGCGAAGCGCGCGATCGGGCTCGCGGTGAGCGCACCCTTCCACTGCGCGCTGATGAAACCCGCCGAGGAGCGCCTCGCACCCGAGCTGCGCGCGCTGGCCGCGCGCAACCCGTCGTACCCGGTCGCGGCCAACGTCGACGCGCAGCTGAAGCGCACCGCCGCCGACGCCGTCGACGCGCTCATCCGACAGGTCTCGTCCCCCGTGCGCTGGGAAGACGTGGTCAGGCGTCTCGTCAGCGAAGGGGCGAATATCTTCCTCGAGCTCGGCCCGGGCAACGTGCTGGCCGGCCTGATCAAGAAGATCGATCGCAGCGTCGCCGTCTTCAGCGTCGAGGACGAGAGCGGACTCGAGGCGGCGATCGAGGGCATCGCCGCCCATCGCGACCGGCGGATCGCCGGCCGCGAGGCGTGAGCGCATGATCGATCTGACAGGCCGTATCGCGCTGGTGACGGGTGCGTCGCGCGGCATCGGCCGCGCCATCGCGACGAGGCTGGCGGCGCAGGGGGCGACGGTGGTGGCGGCGGCGCGCGCGCAGAATGCCGCCGACACGGTCAGCGCCATCACCTCCAGCGGCGGCAAGGCCGAGGTCGCCTCCGCCGACGTCAGCGACGCCGCGGCGGTTGACGCACTCGTCGGCGGCACGCTCGAGCGTCACGGCCGCATCGACATCCTGGTCAACAACGCCGGCATCGCGAAAGACCAGCTGATGCTGCGCATGAAGCGGGACGACTGGGACCAGGTGATCGCCACGAACCTGACCGCCGCCTTCGCGTTGACCCAGGCGGTGCTCAAGCCGATGATCCGCCAGAAGGGGGGGCGCATCGTCTGCATCAGCTCGGTCGTCGGCCAGAGCGGCAACGCCGGCCAGGCCAACTACGCGGCGTCGAAGGCCGGGCTGATCGGGTTCGCCAAGGCGGTCGCCCAGGAAGTCGCGTCGCGGAACATCACCGTCAACGTGGTGGCGCCAGGGCTGATCGAGACCGACATGACCCGCGCCATCACCGACAACGCCCGCGAGGACTGGGCCGCCAGGATCCCGCTGAAACGGCTCGGTACGCCGGAGGACATCGCCGCCGCAGTCTGTTTCCTTGCGTCGGACGAGGCAGCGTATATTACTGGACAGGTGCTCGCCGTCAACGGCGGCATGTACATGTAGGCGGGGGCGAGGCGCCGCCGGCGCCGAGCGCCACAAATGGAGGAGTGAATGGCCGTAGCAGACAAGGTGAAGAGCATCATCGTCGAGCAGCTCGGCGTCGACGAAGAGGAAGTGACGCCGGACGCGTCCTTTGTTGACGACCTGGGAGCCGACTCGCTCGACACCGTCGAGCTCGTGATGGCCTTTGAAGAGGAGTTCGGGATCGAGATCCCGGATGACGACGCCGAGAAGATTACGCGCGTGAAGGAAGCCATCGAGTACATCGAGTCGCACGCAAAATCAAAGAAATGACCGGCGGCAGGCGCGTTGTGGTGACGGGCGTCGGGCTGGTGTCCCCGCTCGCCATCGGAACGTTGGCAAACTGGGACGCCATCCTGGCGGGCAGGAGCGGCATCGGGCCGATCACCCGGTTCGACGCTTCCCAGTACTCGGCGCGCATCGCCGGGGAGGTCAAGGGCTTCGACCCGCTGCAGTTCGTGGACAAGAAGGACGTCAAGAAGATGGACGTCTTCATCCAGTTCGCGCTGGCGGCGGCGCAGTTCGCGGTCGACGACGCGAAGCTGCAGGTCACGCCCGGGATCGCCGACTGCGTCGGCGTCTTCATCGCGTCGGGCATCGGCGGGTTCCAGACCATCGAGCGCGAGCACCAGGAGCTCATGAAAGGGGGGCCGCGACGCATCTCGCCCTTCTTCATCCCCGCATCGATCATCAACCTGGCGGCGGGACAGGTGTCGATCCGCTTCAACGCGCGCGGGCCGAACCTGGCGACCTGCACGGCGTGCACCGCCTCGGCCCACGCCATCGGCGAGGCCTTCGAGATCATCCGCCGCGGCGACGCCGACATCATGATCGCCGGCGGCTCCGAGGCGGCGATCACCCCGATGGGGGTGGGCGGGTTCGCCGCGATGCGCGCGCTGTCGACGCGCAACGACGAGCCGGACAAGGCGAGCCGCCCGTTCGACAAGGATCGCGACGGCTTCGTCATGGGTGAGGGGGCCGGCATCTGCATCCTCGAGACGCTCGAGTCGGCGCGGCAGCGCGGCGCGCCGGTCTACTGCGAGCTGGTCGGCTACGGCCTCACCTCCGACGCCTATCACCTCACCGGCCAGCCGGAAGAGGCGCACGGCGCCATCCGCTCGATGAGGATGGCGCTGAAGAAGGCGGGCATCGCGCCGGAGAAGGTCGACTACATCAACGCGCACGGCACCTCGACGCCGATCAACGACCCGACCGAGACGCTCGGCGTCAAGTCGCTCTTCGGCGAGCACGCCTACAAGCTGGCGATGTCGTCGACCAAGTCGATGACCGGGCACCTGCTCGGCGCCGCCGGCGGGCTCGAGGCGGGCATCACGGCGCTCGCGGTGAAGCACCAGATCGCGCCGCCGACGGTGAACCTCGACGTGCCGGATCCCGCCTGCGATCTCGACTACGTGCCGCACCAGGCGCGGCCGATGAAGATCGACTACGCGCTCTCGAACTCCTTCGGCTTCGGCGGCACCAACGGCACGCTGCTGATGAAGAGGTTCGAAGACTGACAATGTCATTCAACCAGATGCCCAGCGAGCGGAGCGGAGCGAGCGACGAAGCGCGAGCGCAGCGAAGCGAGCCTAAGCGAGGGGCCGGAGGGCACCGGCGCGTAGCGCCGGCCCCGAGCGCCAATAAATGAAGATAGCAGTCTGTGTGAAGCAAGTGGTGACGCGCGAGTGGCAGCTGCGCGTCAACGATCAGAAAACCTGGATCCGCGATCAGGACGCCAGCTTCGAGTTGAACGAGCCGGACGCCTACGCGCTGGAAGAGGCGCTGCGGCTGAAAGAGAAGCACGGCGGGGAAGTGGTCGTCTGCTCGGCCGGCCCGGCGCGCGCGGCGCAGGTCATCCGCGAGGCGCTGGCGCGCGGCGCCGATCGCGCCATCCACGTCGAGTCCGACGCGCTGGCCACCGCCGACGCCAACGGCGTCGCCGAGGCGCTGGCCGCGGCCATCCGCGACGAGCAGGTCGACCTGGTGCTGACCGGTCTCCAGTCCGACGACCAGGGCTTCGGCCAGGTCGGCGTCCTGCTCGCCGAGAAGCTCGGGATGCCGCACGCGACGATCATCATGGAAGTCCAGAAGTCCGATTCCGGCTTACGCGTGAAGCGCGAGCTCGAGGGCGGCTGGTTCCAGTGGGTCGCGCTGCCGCTGCCGGCGCTGCTCACCATCCAGAGCGGCATCAACCAGCTCCGCTACGCCACGCTCAAGGGAATCATGGCGGCGAAGAAGAAAGAGATCAGGAAAGTCGCCGCCCCCGCATCGGCGCAGACGACGCAGCGCATCACCAGCATCTACTTCCCTGAAAAAGGGAAGAAGACGCAGATGCTGCCCGGCAGCCCGGCCGACGCCGCGAAGGAGCTGGTCAAGCGCCTGCGCGAGGAAGCGAGGGCGCTGTGATCCTCGTCGTTGCCGAGCATCGCGAGGGGAAGCTGAATCGCGCCACGCTCGAGACCATTGCGGCCGCACAGAGCGCCGGTAACCCCGTCAAAGTCGCGGTCCTCGGATCGGGCGTGGACGGCGTCGCGAAGGAGCTCGCCGCGGCCGATGTCGCCGAGGTCCTGACGATTGACGACGCCGCTCTGAAGGACTACACCGCCGACGGTTTCGTGCTCGCGCTCGAGCAGCTGATCGGCCGCGAGAACCCGGAGCGCGTGTTCCTGCCGCACACCTACCAGACGCGCGACTTCGCGCCGGCGCTCGCCGCGCGGGTGAAGCGGCCGCTCGTCACCGACTGCGTCGCGGTGAAAGGGAACGGCTACGTGCGGCCGATGTTCCAGGGAAAGATGCAGGCGGACGTCGCGGTCGAGGGCCCGCACATGGCCACCTTCCAGATCGGCGCGTTCCGCGCCGACGCGATGAAGTCGGGCGGATCGGCGCAGGTGAAGCCGGCGCCGGTGTCGATCGACGCGTCGAAGATCCGGCAGAAGCCCGAAGCGCCGTTCAAGGAAGCGAAGCAGGCGGTCGACCTGTCGCAGGCCGAGCGCATCGTCTCGGTCGGCCGCGGCATCAAGGGGCAGGAGCACCTCCAGCTCGCGCAGCAGCTCGCGCAGGCGATGGGGGCCGAGCTGGCCGCCTCGCGCCCGATCTGCGACGCCGGCTGGCTGCCGATGGACCGGCAGATCGGCAGCTCCGGGCAGACCGTGGCGCCCAAGCTCTACGTCGCGCTGGGCATCTCCGGCGCGATCCAGCACCTCGTCGGCATGAAGGGCTCGCGCACCATCGTCGCGATCAACAAGGACCCGGAGGCGCCGATCTTCGAGATTGCCGACTACGGGATCGCCGGCGACCTGTTCGAGGTCGTGCCGGCGATGATCGCGGAACTGAACAAGTAGTGGCCGACCGCGAGACACTCGAAGTTGATGTCCTGATTGTCGGCGGCGGACCGGCCGGCATGGCGGCGGCGCTGCGGCTGGCGCAGCTGCAGAAGGCGAAAGGCGGCGAGCCCCTGGCGATCGCGGTCCTCGAGAAGGCGCGCGAGGTCGGCGCGCACATGCTCTCGGGCGCGGTGCTCGATCCCTCGACGCTCGCCGAGCTGATTCCGGACTTCAAGGCCAAGGGCGCGCCGCTCGCCACCGAAGTCCAGCGCGACGACATCTACTTCCTGACGCGCACCGGCAAGTTCCGCCTGCCGATCACGCCGCCGTTCTTCCAGAACCACGGCAACTACATCATCTCGCTCAACCGCTTCGTCAAATGGCTCGGCGGCCTCGTCGAGGCCGAAGGGATCGACATCTTCACCGGCTTCCCGGCCACCGAAGTGCTCTTCGATGCCGCGACCGGCGCGGAGCAGGAGGCTCGCGTCGCCGGCGTGCGCACCGGCGATCGCGGCATCGACAAGCACGGGCAGAAGAAGTCCACGTTCGAGCCGGGCGTCGACATCCGCGCCAAGGTCACGATCTTCATGGACGGCGTGCGCGGCAACCTGACCAAGTCGCTGGTGCGCCAGCTCGGGCTCGACGAGAACCGCAGCCCGCAGGTCTACGCGATCGGCATCAAGGAGCTGTGGGAAGTGCCAGCTGGACGCACCGAGCCGGGTCGCGTCGTCCACACGATGGGCTATCCGCTGAAGATGGAAGAGTTCGGCGGCGGCTTCATGTATTCGCTGCACGACAACCTCGTGTCGCTCGGCCTGGTCACGGGCCTCGACTACCGCGACCCGATGTTCGATCCGCACGTGTCGTTCCAGCACCTGAAGCGGCATCCGCTGGTCGCGTCGATGCTGCAGGGGGCGTCGCTGGTCCGTTACGGCGCGAAGGCGCTGCCGGAGGGGGGCTGGTACACCGTGCCGCGGCTCTACGCGGCGGGCGCGCTCATCGGCGGCGACGCGGCGGGCTTCATGAACTCGGCGCGGCTGAAGGGCATCCACCTCGCCATGCGCTCCGGCATGCTGGCCGCCGAGACGGCGTTCGAGGCGATCGGCAAGGGGGACACGTCGGCCGCGGCGCTGAAGGTCTACGAGGATCGGGTGAACGCGAGCGCGATCCGCAAGGAGCTCTATCCCGTCCGCAACGTCCACCAGGCGTTCGGCTACGGGTCGCTCGCCGGCGCGATGTTCACCGGGCTGTCGCTGTTCACGGGCGGCTGGTGGTTCCGGGACCCGCTGCCGGCGCACGGCGGCTGGACCCGCATCGAGAAGCTCACGGAATACTACAAGGACGCGCGTCCCGATTCCGACGCGACGGTGAACCCGGTCAAGATCGATCGCCAGCTCACCTTCGATCGGCTCACCGGCGTGCACTACTCGGGCACGCGCCATCCCGAAGACCAGCCGTCGCACCTCATCGTGCACGACGCCTCGGTCTGCGCGACGCGGTGCCGCGAAGAGTACGGCAATCCATGCATCCGCTTCTGTCCGGCCAACGTCTACGAGATGGTGGACGACGGGACGGGACGGAAGAAGCTGCAGATCAACGCTTCGAACTGCGTCCACTGCAAGACGTGCGACATCATGGACCCGTACCAGATCATCGACTGGGTGCCGCCCGAGGGCGGCGGCGGGCCGCAGTACGAAGGCATGTGAGCGAGCCCGTCCTCACGCCGGGTCAGCTGCGCCGGGCGGGCGCGATCTCGGCGTTGGGCGCGCCGGTCATCCGGGCGCTCGCGGCGACCTGGCGGTGGCGCGTCGAGGGCTACGCCCACTACGAGTCGATCGTCGCCTCCGGCCGGCAGCCGATCATGGCGTTCTGGCACGGACGCATCCTTCCCGCCACGGTCTTCTTCAAGAACCGCGGCATCGTCGTCATCACCAGCCAGAACTTCGACGGCGAATGGATCGCGGGCATCATCCGGCGCTTCGGCTACGGCACCGCGCGCGGGTCCTCGTCGCGCGGCGGGGCGCGCGCGCTGGTGCAGCTGCGCCGCGATCTCGCCGCGGGGCGTCCGGCCGGCTTCACCCTCGACGGCCCGCGCGGGCCGGCGCGCGTCGCGCAGCCGGGTGCGGTCTTCCTCGCCGGCGCGACCGGGTATCCGATCCTGCCGTTCCACTTCGAGGCGAGCCGCTTCTGGGAGATGAACAGCTGGGACCGTACGCAGGTGCCGAAGCCGTTCAGCCGCGTGGCCCTCGCGATCGGCGCGCCGCTGCACGTGACCGGCACGGCCAAGGACACGATCGACGCGGCGCGGATCGATCTGGAACGGGCCCTTGGCGTGTTGGAGGCCGCCGCAAAAGATGCGGTGGGACGATCGAGAGCATGAATAATAGCCGTCGACGCCAATGCTGCTGATATCGAGCCCGCGATTCGAGGAGCACACGCCGCCGCCGGGGCACCCGGAGCGGCCGGAACGTGCCGAGGTCTTCACCCGGGTGGCGACGGCGTGGCGCGACCACTTCGGCGGACGCGTCGTCGAGCCGCGCCCGGCGACTCGGGAAGAGCTGCTGCGGGTGCACGACGCGGAGTATCTCGACGCGCTCGACGAGGTCAAGGGGAGTGCCGCGATGCTCGACGAAGACACCTTCACTTCGCCGGAGTCGCACGAGGTGGCGCTGCTGGCGGCGGGCGCGGCGGTGCAGGCCGCCGAGCACGCGCTGGCGACGGGGGAGACGGCGTTCGCGCTGGTAAGGCCGCCGGGGCATCACGCGGAACGCGATCGCGCGATGGGCTTCTGCCTGTTCAACAACGTCGCCGTGGCCGCCGCCGCGGCGATCGCGCGCGGCCGCTCGCGCGTGGCGGTCGTCGACATCGACGTCCATCACGGCAACGGGACGCAGTGGATGTTCTACGAGGACCGGCGCGTCCTCTACGTCTCGACGCACCAATACCCCTTCTATCCCGGCACCGGCGCGGCGAGCGAAACGGGGACCGGCAAGGGGCTCGGCTTCACGTTCAACGTTCCGCTCGCGGCCGGCGCGACCGATGCCGACTACGCGAAGGCCTACGAACGGATCGCCGAGCGGCTGGTCGAGTACGCGCCGGAGCTGCTGCTGATCTCGGCGGGCTACGACGCGCACCTCGACGATCCGCTGGCGTCGATGCGCGTGACGACGCAGGGGTACGCGGCGATCGTGCAGAGCCTGGCCGACACCGCGCGCCGCGTCGGCTGTCCGCTGGCGCTCGTGACCGAGGGAGGCTACGACCTCGAGGCGCTGCGCGACTGCCTCGAGGCCACCTTCGACGTCCTGCAGGACCGCGCCGCGCGATAGAAGGCGAACGCATCGCGTTCACGACTGGCCCGCCGAAGCGGCGCAGCCGCGAAGGCGGCTATAATTTGAGGATCGTGCCCGAGTACAAACCGCAGACAATCGAGAAGAAGTGGCAGGACCGCTGGCGGGCGACCCGCGCCTTCGAAGTTACTGAAGATCCCGGCAAGCCGAAGTTCTACTGTCTCGAGATGTTCGCGTATCCGTCCGGACACGCGCACATGGGACACGTCCGGAACTACACGATCGGCGACGTCGTCGCGCGCATGAAGCGGATGCGCGGTTTCAACGTGCTCCACCCCTTCGGCTGGGACGCGTTCGGCCTGCCGGCCGAGAACGCCGCGATCAAGAACCGCACGCATCCCGAGACGTGGACCCTCGAGAACATCGCTCACATGAAAGGGCAGCTGCAGCGCCTGGGCATCAGCTACGCCTGGGAGCGGGAGATCGCCACCTGCCTGCCCGACTACTACAAGTGGAACCAGTGGATCTTCCTGAAGATGCTGGAGCGCGAGCTGGCCTTCCGCAAGCGCTCGAGCGTCAACTGGTGCCCGAGCTGCATGACCGTGCTGGCCAACGAACAGGTCGTCGACGGGAAGTGCTGGCGCTGCGGCACCGAAGTGATCACGCGCGACCTGGAGCAGTGGTTCTTCAAGATCACGCACTACGCCGACGAACTGCTGAACGGCATGAAGGAGCTGGGCGAGTGGCCCGAGAAGGTGCTCACCATGCAGCGCAACTGGGTCGGCCGCTCCGAAGGCGCACGAGTACGCTTCGAAGTGGAAGCAGATTCCGGCGCCGCAGGCCGCACCTCGGACCTCGCCCCTCGCACCTCGCTCGAGGTCTTCACCACGCGGATCGACACGATCTACGGCGCCAACTTCATCGTGCTGGCGCCGGAGCATCCGCTGGTGCGCGAGTTTGCCGACGCGTCTGCCGATCCGGCGGCGTTCCGCGCGAAGGTGGCGAAGTTCACCGGGCAGGATCGATCCGCGCGCATGACCGGCGAGGTCGAGAAGGAGGGCTTCGACACGGGCCGGAGGGCGATCAACCCGTTCACCGGCAAGCCGGTCCCGATCTGGGTCGCCAACTTCGTGCTGATCGAGTACGGCACCGGCGCCGTCATGGGCGTGCCCGGCCACGACGAGCGCGACTTCGAGTTCGCGCGCAAGTACAAGTTGCCGATCACCATCGTCGTGCAGAGACCCGACGCGCCGCTCGACGCCAGCACGATGACCGAGGCGCACGCCGGCGAAGGCTCGCTGATCAACTCGGATCAGTACAACGGCCTGCCGTGGGAAGAGGCCAACCACCGGATGACGGCCGATGCCGAGAAGCGCGGCATCGGGCAGGGCACCGTGCAGTTCCGGCTGAAAGACTGGGGCATCTCGCGCCAGCGCTACTGGGGCACGCCGATCCCGGTCATTTACTGCGAGAAGGACGGCATCGTCCCCGTGCCGTACGACGATCTCCCGGTGACGCTGCCGAAGACCGCGGAATTCAGCGGGCGCGGTGACTCGCCGCTGGGCCAGATCCCGGAGTTCGTCAACGTGACCTGTCCGGCCTGCGGCGGCCCGGCGCGCCGCGAGACCGACACGATGGACACGTTCGTGGACTCGTCGTGGTACTTCTTCCGCTTCTGCGATCCGAAGGACGACGGGCTGCCTTTCGATCCCGACAAGGTCGGTTACTGGGGCCCGGTCGATTTCTACGTCGGTGGCGTCGAGCACGCGATCCTGCACCTGATCTACTCGCGGTTCTTCACGCGCGTGTTCCGCGACCTCGGCATGACCCACCTGGGCGAGCCCTTCACGAACCTGCTGACGCAGGGCATGGTCCTCAAGGACGGCGAGGTCATGTCGAAGTCGAAGGGCAACGTCGTCGATCCCGACGCGATGGTGGAGAAATACGGCGCCGACGCGTTACGGCTCTACGTGGCGTTCGTCGCGCCGCCGGAAAAGGAGATCGAGTGGAGCGACGCCGGCATCGAGGGCAGCTGGCGCTTCCTGGCGCGCGTCTGGCGCCTGGCCGACTCGCTGGCCGAAACGATCGGCGGCGAAGGCATTCCCGATCCGTCCACGCTGGAGCTGAACGAGTCGGAGCGGGCGCTGCGGCGCAAGACGCACGAGACCATCCGCCGCGTGACGCTCGATCTGGATCCCCGCGTCCACCTCAACACCGCCGTGTCGGCGATGATGGAGCTGGTCAACGAGCTCTACGCCTTCTGCACGGCGACGCGCTGCGGCGTCGGCGCCGACGAGGCGGCGGGTGTCGGCACGATCGAGCGCGCGGCGACGATCGCCGTCCTGAAGGAAGCGATCGAGGCGCTGGTACGCATGCTGTCGCCGTTCGCGCCCCACATGGCCGAAGAGCTGTGGGAAGCGCTCGGCCACAAGGACGGCATGGTCGCGGCCGGCTGGCCCGCGTTCGACGAAGCGGTGGCGAAAGCGGAGCAGATCGTGGTCCCGGTGCAGGTCAACGGCAAGCTGCGGAGCCGGCTGACGGTGCCCGCCGATACGTCTGAAGAACAGCTGCGCGAGCTGGCACTGGCCGACCCGCAGGTGCAGGCGCACGTGGCCGGCAGGCAGGTGAAGAAAGTGGTCGTCGTGTCCGGCGGAAAACTGGTCAGCATCGTCGTGGGGTAGTCATGCGCACGAAGATCTACGCGGCGGCGGTGCTCGCGCTCGCGGTGCTGGTGCAGTCGGGCTGCGGCTACTCGCTGGCGGGGCGCGGCTCGTTCCTGCCGGCCTACATCAAGCGGATCGGCGTGCCGCAGTTCACCAACAACACCGCGGTCTTCGATCTCGATCGCCGGGTCACCGAGAAGGTGCGCAGCGAGTTCATCGGCCGCGGCAAGTACACCATCGTGCCCGACACGACAGGCGTCGACGGCCTGCTCACCGGTGTCATCACGTCATATACGCTGACGCCCGTCGCCTTCAACGCGGCCCAGCAGGCGACCCGCTACGCCTACACGCTCAGCGCGTCGGTCGAGTTCAAGGACATGCACACGAACAAAGTGCTCTGGGCGAACCCGTCGATGCAGTACCGCGAAGAGGCCGCGCTGGATCCGACGAGCGCCGTCGACACCAACGCCTTCCTCGGGCAGGACATCAACGCCCAGGAGCGGATGGCCAACGAATTCGCGCGCGCGCTCGTCAGCGCGATCCTCGAAGCCTTCTAGGCCGCCACGGATAACGCCACGGATAAACACGGATAAACACGGTTAAGACCGATGCCTGCCGCCAATCCCGCAGAGGTTCGCACAGCGATCGCCAGGCGGACTCCGGCGCCCGTCTACCTGCTGCTGGGGGATGACGACGCGGAGCTGTCGCGGCTGGCGTCGGACATCACGGCGGTGGTCGAGGACGAGCTGCGCGCGTTCAACGTGGACCGCCTCTACGCCGGCGACAAGGGCGTCTCGGCGGCGTCGATCGTCGAGTCGGCGAAGCTGCTGCCGATGATGAGCGACTGGCGCGTGGTGGTGGTGGTGCGGGCGGAGAGGCTGCTCAAGCCGAAGCGCCGCGGCAAGGCGGCGGAGGAAGCGGCCGACGCGGAGGACGCCGGCGCCGACGCGGAGCCGCCGAGCGATCTCGACGCGCTGACCGATTACGTGCAGGATCCGTCGCCGTCCACGACGCTGGTGCTGGTCGCCGCCGACATCGACCGCACGCGGCGCGCCGGCAAGGCGATCCTCAAGCACGCGACGATCGTCGAGTGCTGGGGGCTGAAGACCGAGAAGAACCCGCGCTTCGTCGACCTGCGCGCGGCGGCGCGGATCGCCGAGCAGCTGGTCAAGCGCGCGGCCGCCGAGTCAGGGCAGCAGATCGAGCCGGCGGCGTCGCGGCTCGTCGCCGAGCGCGCCGGCGTCGACATCGTCCGCCTGCGCGGCGACATCGAGCGGCTGATGCTCTACGCGGCGGGGAAGCCGAGAATCACGCTGGCGGATGCGCAGGAAGTGGTCAGCGCCGAGACGGCGCAGGACGACTGGGCGGTGACCAACGCGATCCAGAACCGCAAGCCCGCGGAGGCGCTGCGGCAGCTCGCGCTGGCCCTCGAGGCGGGCGCGGTGCCCTACATGATCCTGGGACAGCTGGGGTGGTTCGTGCGCGACAAGCTGGCCGACCCGCGCCGGATTCCCGCCGCGGTCGACGCCCTCTTCCGCACCGACCTGGATCTCAAGAGCTCCGGCGGCGATCCGAGGGTGCTCCTCGAACGTCTCGTCGTCGAGCTATGCCGCTGACTTGCTGGCGACGCGCTTCGCCAGGCGCGACTTGTAGCGCGCGGCGGCGTTGCGGTGGATGACCTTCTTGCCGGCCATCTTGTCGACGAGCGAGATGGTGTCGCGCAGCGCGTCCTTCACCTTGCCGGGGTCGCCGGAGTCGATCGCGGTGCGGATGGCGCGCAGCGCGCCACGCAGCCGCGTCCGGTACTGCCGGTTGGCCTCGCGCTTGATGACGTTCTGCCGGTGCGCCTTGATTGCGGAATCGTGACTAGCCATAAACTCCTGATTTTACCACGATCCGCTCAGCTACGCCCCTTCAATCTCCGTAACGCCCGGCGCTCGCGCTTGTCGGGGGATCCGAGTGACGAGGGCCGGGTGAAAGGGGCCGCCATCCGCGCCATCCGCCGCAGCTCGACCTCTTCGGGCGAGGGCTTCGGCGTGACGTCCTCGTAAAGGAGCTTCGCCTCGGCGCGGGGGACGTGCTTTTCGGCGAATTCCCGCACGATCACCTTCTGACGCCGCCCGAACGGCCGGGTAATCTCGAGCTCGTCGCCGGCCTTCAGCTCCCGGTGCGGCTTCGCGGCCTGCCCGTTGATGTCCACCTTGCCCCCCTCGCAGGCGCGCTTGGCTTCCGAGCGCGTCTTGAAGAGGCACGAGACATCCAGCCACACGTCGAGCCGCATACGGCCATGTTAGCAGTCCGACGACCGAGGGCCGAGGGCCGACGACCGAGGAC
>Ga0207648_10003161_pt1 | contig 17359 bp, 14 predicted proteins | sample KBSMisM32_FD_184310 | JGI IMG/M metagenome (GOLD analysis project Ga0207648, IMG submission 184310) | Miscanthus rhizosphere microbial communities from Kellogg Biological Station, Michigan, USA - KBS Miscanthus M3-2 (SPAdes) (version 2) | ecosystem: Host-associated > Plants > Roots >...
TGTCCGAAAACACTTGACCACTACACTAACCCGTCCCCACCCTAACCCTCCCCTTGAAGGGGAGGGAATATCTTAATCCGGCCTCAATCAACGCGGGCGCCGGAATCCTTGATCACCTTGGCCCACTTCGTCACTTCGACCTTGATGTACTCGGTGAACTGCTCGGGAGTATTTCCTACCGGATCGAAGCCGAGCACCGCGAGCCGCTCCTTCGTATCCGGTTGCGCGACGATGGCAGTGATCGCCCGATTCAATTTCGTCACATACGCCTTGGGCGTGCCCATAGGCGCGAAAAATGCGATCCACGTGTAATCCTCATAGCCGGGAAACCCCTGCTCGGCCACCGTGCCTACGTCGGGCAGCGACGGCATGCGCGCAGGGCTGGTCACGGCGACGCCCCGTATCTTGCCTGATTTGATCAGCGGCACCGTCGGCGGCATCGCGGTCAATCCGATGGGCACCTGCCCCGCGGCGACCGCGAGCATTGCGGGCGCCGCGCTGCTATATGGAATGTGCGTGATATCGAGACCCGCCATCAGCTTTAGCAGGCGCTCGCCCGTGAGATGCGGCGTGCTACCGGCGCCCGCGGATCCGTACGACAGCTTTTGCTTTTTCCCAAGCGCGATCAGCTCCTGTAAATCTTTCGCCGCGACGGACGGATGCACGAAGATCATGTTGGGACTCACGCCCGCGTTGATGATGGGCGCGAAATCCTTGAACGGATCGTAGCCAGGATTTTTGTAGAGGCTCGCCGCCGCCACGTACTGGCTGCTGTTACACAATAGCGTGTACCCATCGGGCACCGCCTGCGCCGCGAGGCGGGTGGCAATTGTGCCGCCCGCCCCGCCGCGGTTGTCGATCACGATCGACTGGCCCAGCATGTCTGAGAGTTTTTGACCGACGACGCGCCCCATGATATCGATCGGCCCGCCGGCCGCGCCGCCCGCGAGCACGCGTATTGGCCGGTTCGGATAATCATCGGCCGCCAGGCAGGGCAACGCAAACGGCAGTATTGCAAGACACCCAACGCGTATCCAGTTCATCGACATCGTGGCCCTCCGATTTTGACTGCGCGGCCGCCTGCAGCCCTCTTGTTTTCGGTGTATCTAATCATAGAAACTTGGTCTGCGCTATGATGGCGGCACAATAATTCGTCGCGAATTACACGGCGTTTCAACACCGGCCGCACTCCGCGGCCCGCTCAGGAGACTATCGATGGCGGAAAAAATGAAGGGCTCGCGGCTCGTCGCGCATTTGCTCAAAGCGCACGGCGTCACCCACGTATTTTTCATGGACGCAGTGCTGCGGCGCGCGCTCGCGGAGATGGAAGACTTCGGCATCGCGCGCATCCTCGGCCACTCCGAGAAAGCCGTCGCCTACATGGCCGACGGCTACGCGCGCGTGTCGGGCCGGCCCGGCGTCTGTTTCGCGCAATCGGTGGGTGCGGCGAACCTTGCCGCCGGCATGCAGGACCCCTACCTCGGCCACTCGCCGGTCATCGCAATGACCGGGCGCCACGTTGCCCCGTTCCAGTATCGCAATGCATACCAGGAAGTCGATCACGGCCCGCTCTATGCGCCCGTGACCAAATTTCACGGCCGCATCGACGCGCAGGAGCAGATCCCGCTGCTGTTCCGCGCCGCTTTCCGTGAAGCGACCACCGGCACGCCGCGCCCGGTGCATCTCGACGTTGCCGGCTTCACTGGCGACGCATTGACGGCAACCGAAGGCACGTTCGATCTCACGGTGGATGATGCTCACACGCGCTTTCCCGCATTCCGGCCCGCGCCCGATCCCGCCGCAATCGAACGGGCGATCGTTGCAATCAAAGCATCAAAGCGTCCGGTGATCGTCGCCGACCGGGGTGTGATCGTCTCCGGTGCATCCGCGGCGCTCGCGCGTTTCGCCGAGCGCATTCAATCTCCCGTCGTCGTCACGCTCGACGCGAAGCACGCGATGCTGGAAGACCATAAGCTTGCCCGCGGCGCAGTCGGCCTCTATGGGCGCGGTTGTGCCAACCACGTCGTCGCCGAAGCCGATCTTGTGATTTACGCCGGCAGCAACACGAGCGACCACACCACCGCCAATTGGACGATGCCCAAACAAGGCACCGCAATCATCCAGATCGACATCGATCCGCTCGAGATCGGGCGCAACTACCCCGGCGTGATCGGCATATTGTCCGACGTGCGTGCAGGGCTCGAGGCGCTGGCCACCGACGCCGACGCCATGAAGCACGACGACTGGCTCGCGCACACGCAAAAGTTCGTCGACGAGTGGCGCGTCGAAGCGGAGAAAGCGCGCTCGTCCGAGCAGATTCCCATGCGCCCCGAGCGCCTGGTCAAGGAACTCAACGAAGTGCTGCCGAAAGACGCGATCGTGATCGCCGACACCGGCTATGCGGCGCTATGGACAGGCACACTTCTCTATCTGCGCGATCCGGCCCAGCAATATTTCCGTGCGGCCGGTTCGCTTGGCTGGTCGTTCCCCGCGTCGCTGGGCGCCAAATGCGCGGCTCCCGACAAGCCCGTGATTTGCTTCACCGGCGACGGTGGCTTCTTTTACCATCTGCCCGAGCTCGAGACCGCCCGCCGCCGCAATATCAAGACCGTGACCATCGTCAACAACAACCATTGCCTGTCGCAGGGCCTGCGCAACCTTAACATCGCCTATGAAGGACGCGCCGAACCCAATCGCAAGGGCGAATGCTACGAATACCGCGAAACCGATTTTGCGAAGGTCGCGCAATCGTTCGACTGCTTCGGCGTGACTGTCGACAAGCCGCAGGATTTCGGGAAAGCGTTCGAAGCGGCAATGAAATCGGAACTGCCGGCGGTGATCGACGTGAAGACGCAGTTCGCAGTGCAGGCGCCGCTGCCCTGGGTACCAAACTGAGCGCCGAAATGCTCCATCCACTAGTAAAGGAGGACCACATGCAACGCGCACTCACCGGAATCACCGTTTTCTTATGGCTGATCCTGACGACGGCCGCGCATGCGCAGGCGCCCACGTGGTCACCGCCGCCAGATAATGTGCGCTGCCCGTCGAAATGGGGCGCGTCCGATGAACGTGGCGCGGGGAACCACATGAAGCCGCAAACCGTGCTCAATGCGACGAAACTCATCAAGACCGGCGAAGTGTTCGAGCTCGGCCATGTACTCAATGCGTCGATGCCGATGTCGTCCGGACGCATTTTCGATCTCCTCGTCAAGCGCACCGCCAACAATCCGGGCACCAACAAGCGCAACGGCAATGAGGAGATCGTAATCGCCGAGATGGGCCAGGTTGGCACGCAGTTCGACGGATTCGCGCACCAGGCGCACGACAACTCGCATTACAACTGCATCAAGACGTCCGATATCGAAACGCGCACCGGCTTCACCCGCCTCGGCATTCACAAAGTCGGCATGCTGATGACACGCGGCGTCCTGCTCGACATCGCCGCGTATAAAGGCGTAGACATGCTGGGCGACAATTACGAAATCACGGTGGCCGACATCGAAGGCGCAATGAAACGGCAGAATGTCGCCATCAATCCGGGCGACGCTGTCATTGTTCATACCGGTTGGAACAAGCTGTGGGGCAAGGACAACGCCCGCTACAGCCGCAGCAATCCGGGTCTCGGCGTACCGGCGGCGCAATGGCTGATTGCAAAAGATCCAATGATGCTCGGCGCCGATACCGCGCCGGTCGAAGTTTCGCCGAATCCGGACAAGAACCTCTCTCTGCCGGTGCATCAGCTGGCGCTGGTCGTGCATGGCGTCCATCTGCTCGAGAATTTGAAACTCGACGAACTCGCGGCGAATAACGTGCACGAGTTCGCGCTGATCCTTCAGCCGTTGAAATTGCAGGGTGCGACCGGATCAACGGTCGCGCCGGTGGCGGTGCGCTGACTTGTTGGATCCGGTGCACGCGCCATGAGAATCGCGGCATTGGCTTGCACCTTGGCTTTGGCCGCGAGCGCCGCGTTTGCGGCTTATCCCGACCGCCCGATCCGCCTCGTTGTACCTGCAGCGCCCGGCGGCGCAATCGACATCGTCGGCCGCATCATGGGCGTGAAGCTATCCGAAATGTTCGCGCAGAACGTCGTAATCGACAATCGCGCCGGTGCCAACAACATCATCGGCACCGAGATCGCGGCGCGCGCGGTTCCGGACGGCTATACGCTCCTGATCACGGCGGGCGCGCATACGATCAATCCCGCCGTTTACAAGAAACTCCCGTACGACGCGCTGCGCGATTTCGCGCCGATCGGGCTCATCGCCAACTCGGGCGGCCTCGTCATCGTCGTTCATCCATCGTTCGGCGCCAAGACGCTGCAGCAGCTGATCGACATGGCGCGCGCGGCACCGGGCAAGATCGTGTTCGGCTCGGCCGGTTACGGCAACAGCACCCATCTTGCCGCCGAATTGTTCCAGACGATGGCGAACGTCAAGTTCATCCACGTCCCCTATAAAGGCGCGGGGCCGGCGGCGACCGACCTGCTTGGCGGACAGATTCCGCTGATGTTCGGCCCGAGCCCGGTGGTGGTGCCGATGGTGCAGGCCGGACGCTTGCGGCCGCTCGCGTTCACCGGGCTGAAGCGCTCTTCGCAGCTGCCCGATGTTCCCACCGTCGATGAAGCCGGCGTCAAAGGCTACGAAAGCACCGGATGGTATGGAATGTACGGCCCGCGCGGCACGCCTAAAGAGGCGATTGCGCGTGTCAGTGCCGGCATACGCCAGATCGTGCAGATGCCCGACACGCGCGAGCGCTTCGCAGCGCTCAATCTCGAGCCAATCGGCAGCACGCCCGAAGAATTCGCGCAGTTCCTGAAACAGGATCTGGAAAAGTACGCAGCGATCGCTAAGGCGGCGGGAATCAAGCCGGAGTAGGGGCCAGACGAGCGAGAGTAGCTGGGCGAGAGGGGGATCTTAGCCTTTCAAACTTGTGCTAATTCCGCTTCTCTAGCACCTAGGCCGCTGCACTCCGCGCGGTCCTTTTTTCACTTCGTATTGCCGCGCATCGGTTACGTAGGCAAACTCGCGCCAAGCAATCTCAAGCCAAAAAAAGAGCCGCCTTGCGGCGGCTCAAATGCTAACGCTGTATGAGGCAACGTTAGCGGAGGTCAATTAACACTATCATGCATTTAGTTTCCAGCTTAGGGATTGCGTCAGACTTCAAAAGCTTGTACTTCGGACAGCACCGTCGTCCTTTGTAACAGCGAAACCATTAAATCAATCATGACGCCGCATTTCTCAGTTGCACATTACGTGGCACCTGCCAAGCATCGCTTCAATTGTTGAGCGGCTTGGCCGGAGCTTCCTCACGCTGCGTCAAACTCGATTTTTGGTTCGGGTTACCGTCGGCGGCATTCGCGGAAGGGATCTCGATACCAACAACTGTCTGCACTGCTCCGAGGCGCGTCTGGCGCTCCAGATAAAGCGTCTTGCTGTGGGCAACCGACGCTTTATCCGGGCTTTGCCGGCGCTGCTGGTTGGCGGCAGTAGCGGTTGCGTCGGTAGCGTCGGTCTGAACTCCGACGATGGCCAAACCGGCAACGACCAGCAGTCCGGCCACACATTTCAGTATGACGGCGGCGCCAGTAACTGGCTCCCGATTGAACGCTTCAGTCAATCGTTTTCTTTCATGGTGACTAATCATGACGTGGCACCTTCGACAGCAAAGCACATCGGACAGGAACTCTCAGTTTTCCGCAGAGGTTCAGAACGACTCAATGTGCTTTTCGGCCTGCGTCGCCTGATTCACATACTGGGCGGGAAAATAAGGGACCGAAGCAGGCGCATTGTCGGCTTGTGGCTGCTGCTGCGCCTGTTCGAGCGCTGCCGCGCTGTTGCCGGAGTGCATCCATTGCACCGTGCCCAACATCGCCACGACAACGAGCACGATCAATCCGGCGATGCGATGACCGGTGCTGAACTCATAAATGGTGCGTCTGGTAAACCTGAGAAACTGATCGTAAGCGGTCATGATGGCCTCCGTGTGTAATCCCCGCTCGTGCTCTCGCACGTTCCGTGCCAAATCTGCGCTGTCCCATGTATGTGCTGAAAAACTATAAATTCCAAGAGGTTACGCGATTGGCAACGTCGGAATAATGCATTGTTGAAACTCTGCGGCCGTCATATGAAGCGGCGCCGTCAAATATGGCGGGGCGCGCCTCTCAGGGGGATCGCGCGGCGCCATTCCATCTGCGGGATTTACTCTCCACAAATTGAAGTTCGCAACCGCGCCGGGAAAACTGGCCATAAGAGCCGTGGCGAGAGAGGACGCGTTGGTGCGCGGGATAGGGCAATTGAAGTTCACCGTACGCTCAAGCACGACTCGCTGAAGCTACAACAGACCAATACTTGCCACCGCCAAGCAACTCCTTGCCACATGTTAAAAGCTGCATGCCTAAGTTTCGAAGCGCGTCCGCTTGCGGGTCGAGCCGCTTGGTATGCGATATTTCTCAGACAAAAAAATCCCGATCCAGCCTAGGAGCTGGATCGGGCAGGTGCGGAATGCTCCGCGAAAGGCCCCCATTAGTGGAGAAATTAATTCTTACATTTGCCGCGTTGTGCTTGAGTCTGAGACCCTACACGACCGTTCCAGTCAACATCATTTTACGCGGTGCTAAGAGTCGCTTCCCATCGCGGCACCGAGTTTCATCTGCCCTTGCACTCTCAAAGTTTGCGGCGGCATCTGCGGCGAGCGGAGGATGCACGGAAGCACAACCGACAAGGCCATTAGCGCAGCGATAATGTGCAACGCATCCTGGTACGACCCGGTGGCCTCCCGCATTTCGGCGAGCAGCATGGGACCAAACAGGCTTGCCAGACCCCAGGCCGATAGCATCAAGCCATAGATGGGGCCGACGTTGCCCGGACCGAAATAGTCGGTCACCGCCGCAGGCATCGTGCCGAATCCACCACCAAAACAACTCAGAATTGCAAACGCAGCCAGGGTAAGCGCGGCGGCGGAGCCTAGACCAGGGAGTACCCAGAACAGTGCGACCTGTATCAAAAACAACAATATAAAAGTCGCCCGGCGCGTAAGGTAATCCGACGACCAGGCCCAGAATACGCGCCCCAGCGCATTGCCAATACTCGCCAAGCCGACCATGCCCGCGGCGACCGCCGCACTCACGCCGGCGAGTTCCTGATAGAGCGGCGCCTGTTGCGAGATGAGAGAAATTCCCGCGGTAACATTCAGGAAGAGGATCAACCAAAGAATCCACCATTGGCGCGTGCGCACCGCCTGGCCCAGCGTGTAATCGGCATTCCCCTGCCGCAGCGGGCTGCGGACCATGGGAGCAGCCAAAATCCCGCTCTCAGGCGGATTGCGCATGAACCAACCGGCTAGCGGCGCCGCAACAAAGTAAGCAAGTCCTAGCCAGGCGAACGTGGACAGCACGCCAACCCTTTCGATCAGTGCGGTGGCTACAGGTGCGGTTACCAGCGCGCCGGCGCCGAATCCCCCCACCGCGATCCCGGTGATAAGTCCGCGGCGATCCGGAAACCACTTAACCAGGACGGTAACCGGAACGATGTATCCCAAGCCCAAGCCGATGCCGCCGAGCAGACCGTATGTCGCATACAACCATTCGATGCGCTCGGTGAAACTGGCGAGCAGCACGCCCAGGCCGTAAAGCGCCCCGCCGGTGACCGCGACGACTCGGGGTCCGCTGCGGTTTAACCACAAGCCGCCGGCGAAGGCCGCGCACGATAGCGCCAGAATCGTGATCGTGAAAGTGAGCGTGATTTGCGAAATGCTCCAGCCAAATTGCGTCGCGAGCGGCGTACGAAATACGCTCCACGCGTATACCGAGCCCAGCGCCATCTGCAGCAACACGCCCGCAGCGGCAATTCTCCAGCGTTCAGACGGCATCGCGCACCCGCGATTGCGTCGCTTGATTCACATACTGGGCGGGAAAATATTCGACCGGGGTTGGCCCATCGCCGCCTGGTGACATTTGCTGCGCCGGATCGAGCGCTGCCGCATTGCTGCCCGAGTGCATAAACTGAATCGCGCCAAACGTCGCGACGACAAACAGCACGATCAATCCGCCGATGCGATGGCTTGTGCCGAACTCATTGAAAGCGCGCTTAGTAGCCCTGAGAAAATGTTCGTAAGTGGTCATGATTGCCTCCGTATGGAATCCCCGCTCGTGCTATCGCACGTTCCGTGCCAAGCTTGCGCGGTGCATCTGCGCACGGGAAAGCTAGAAATTCCAAGAGGTTACGCAACCGGCGAGGTTGGGATAATGTGCCGGCGAAATTCTGCGGCCGTCAAAATAAAGCAGTGCCGTCAAATATGACGGGCTCAAGTGCGCAACAGCGCAGACCGACGGTAAGACTCAGGCGTTTTTCTGAATGCCGAACTTGCGCATGCGTCCTCGCAGCGTGCTTGCGTTCAAGCCCAGCGCGCGCGCTGCGCCTTGCTCACCCTCGATGACCCATCGCGTTTGTTCAAGCACCCGCACAATATGCGTGCGTTCCATGTCGTCGAGACTTAAGTGAGCAATTCGAGTGGCGGTGGGCGTGGACGCCACGCTGTCCGGTCCGCCGATGCCTCCCTTGGCCTCAAGCGTAGCGCCGACCGAAAGAATTGCCGCGCGCTCGACTGCATTTTCGAGCTCGCGAACATTACCCGGCCAATCGTAATTCATGGCCTGATCGAGAAAGGTCTGTGCAATGTCATCGAAATGCTTACCCACCTTGCGTGCTGCCCGCTCCGTAAAGTGACGCACTAGGTGGGGGATGTCTTCGCGACGCTCCCTCAGCGGCGGCAAAGTTAACGGGAAGACGTTGAGCCGATAGTAGAGATCCACGCGGAACGCACCTGACTTTAGCCGCGGCTGCAGATCGCGATTGGTTGCTGCGATAACACGCACGTCGGTGCGCAAACTGCGCGTGCCGCCGACGCGCTCGAACTCCTGGTCTTGCAGCACTCGTAGCAGCTTGCCTTGCGCCTCGAGCGGCAACTCGGCAATTTCGTCGAGAAAGAGGGTGCCGCCGTCCGCGAGTTCGAAGCGGCCGCGGCGCTGTTGGGTCGCGCCGGTGAAGGCACCCTTCTCGTGGCCAAACAGTTCGCTCTCGACCAGATCGCGCGGCAGCGCGGCACAGTTAATTTTAATCAGAGGACGTTCGCGCCGGGGGCTGCGGCGATGAATGGCACGCGCGACCAGCTCCTTGCCGGTCCCGGTTTCGCCTAGGATAAGCACAGTGCTGTTGGTCGGCGCGACGAGTTCGACTTCGCTCAGCAGTCGGGTAAGTGCCGGCGACTCGCCGATGATCTCGCAGAAATTATGGTTGGATTGGATCTCGTCGATCAGGCATTCGATGGTTGCCTTGGAACGGTGGTGGGCCTCGATCTCGTCGCGCAGCCGCGCATTCTGCTCCTGCAGCGCCCGTCGCGCTTGAAGGAGTGACAGATGCGTGCCCACCCGCGCGAGCAGTTCCTGCGGCTGAAACGGCTTGGTGACGTAATCGACGGCGCCTGCGGAGAATGCGCGCACCTTGTCGAACGTGTCGTCGAGCGCGGTCAGAAAAATGATAGGGACATCGCGGGTTGCGTCCTGCTCCCGCAGGCGCTCGCAAACGGCAAACCCGTCGAGGCCAGGCATGATTACGTCGAGTAGCACGAGGTCGAACTCGCGCGAGCGCAGCAGCTCAATTGCCTCCTCTCCGTCAGCGGCGGTGACGACGTTCGTGTAGCCCTCGCGCGCGAGCCGGCGCGATAGCATGTCACGGGTCTCCTCGTTGTCGTCAACTACGAGGATAGCGCCATGGTTGGGCGTCCGGCCGAAAGCATCTGCAGGAACGCCGGTCGCGCCGCTCGCCGCTGCGGATGCATTGCCCTCCGGCGATAGCGCTCTAACCCCGTGAGTAACGAGGTCCGACAAATATGCTTCCGCAGTCAACATCCGCTCCATATCTGGCAGCAGATCCTTGGCGCCCGTCTCGACGGCGAGCCTTTTTAAACTCGCACTGATTGTGACGATCTGGTTTAACGGCGCGATAAACTCCGGCGGCACATGTTTAATATCCACGTTCTCAGCTGAGATCGCCTGGGGCGAAAGGAACTCGTTGACGAGTCGCAATAACTGATGAGCATCGGTTAGGATGCCCCGCAGGGGCGGTGCGAAGTCGCTTCGGTGACTGCCTTCAACGTCCTCGAGCAGCATTTCTCCATAGCCGATTATGTGATTGAGCGGCGTACGCAACTCATGGCGAAAAAAAGCGAGCTTGGTTCGCTCGGCCGTCATGATGCCGTCCTCCGTGTCAACAATGATTCGATTTTACCCAGCAATCGCTTGAAGTCGATGGGCTTGGTGTCGAAGTCATCGCAACCCGCCTCCAACGCTTTGTTTTTGTCGTCCACTAAAGCATGCGCCGAGAGCGCAATAATGCCGATCCCCCGTGTCTCTTGTGTGGACTTGAGCTGGCGGGTAGCGTCCCATCCGTCCAGCACGGGCAGGGCCATGTCCATAAGGATGAGGTCGGGCGCCTCCGAGCGCGCCATCGTGAGCGCTTGCGCGCCATCCACGGCGATCACCACCTCGTAGCCTTTCTTCAGCAAACGCCGGGACAGCATGTCGCGATTCATTTCGTTATCTTCAACCAGCAGGATCTTCGCCATGAAAATTCTCCTTTCAGGTTGTCTGCTTGTGAACGCTCGTCGCCACCTTGTCACGAATCTCATCGAGCAGCGTATCGATGCTATATGCGCCTTTCTGCAGGATCTTCTGCACCGCTCCGCTAAGTTGCAGCCATTCCTCCGCGGATAAATGTTTGGCGCTGACGACAATCACCGGAACGTTCCGCCATGCCGCATGTTTGCGCAACTCGGCCACGAATTCAAAGCCATCCATTTCGGGCATCATGAGGTCAAGTAGGATCAGGCTGGGTATGCCCTTGGCCAGGCGCTCAAGTCCGCGGCGGCCATTTTCCGCCTCAATGACCGTATGTCCCTCTTTCTCCAGAATCCGGCGCATCAGCTGTCGCACCGCTGGATCATCATCGACCACCAGAATACTGAGCGCGGCATCCGCATCCCCGGTTTCCTTGCGATACTTGTTCAAAATCGCCATCAGGCGATCGCGTTCGATCGGCTTGGTGAGATAGTCCGCGGCGCCAAGCGAATAGCCCATGCTCTTGTTATCGACCATCGAGACCATGATGACCGGAATGTGGGCTACGTCTGGATCCGCCTTAAGCGCGGACAGCACCGCCCAGCCATCCTTGTGCGGCATCATCACGTCCAACGTTATCGCGTCGGGCCGTAGTTCCCTCGCGAAGCGCAGCCCTTCGTCCCCGTCGCGCGCCATTGCTACGTGAAATCCACCCTTGGAAAGAAATCGCTGCATCAGGTCTCTGACGGTCGCATCGTCGTCGATGACGAGCACGGTGCTCGCGCCGCTTATCACCGGTCTAACCGGGGATTCGACGACCGATTCGGAATCCTCATGGGACACTTCCACCCGCCTTGGCAACCGAACGGTGAAAACACTACCTTCGCCCACTTTGCTTTCGACCTCTATATCGCCGCCCATCATGCGGCACAGCCGGCGGCTTAGCGCCAACCCGAGCCCGGTGCCTCCATAGTTGCGCGCGGTTGAAGCCTCCGCTTGCGCAAATTCCTGGAATAACCGGCCTATTTGCTCGCCCGTCAGACCGATCCCGGTATCGCGCACGCGGAATAAAAGCCAGTCCGCCTCACCCGAGCTCTCGCGCACGACGTGCATAGCCACCGTCCCATGCTCCGTGAATCTGCAAGCGTTGCTCAGCAAATTGAACAGAACCTGACGGACCTTGGTCAGGTCGGCGTTCATCGAGCCCGTGTCGTTGTCGCACTGAACTTCGAGCCGGTTCGAATTCTTCTGGGCAAGCGGCCGGATCACCGCCGTGACTTCTTTGACCATGTCCGCCACGCTAAACGTTTCGAGGTGGATGTCCATCTTGCCGGCCTCGATCTTGGAAATGTCGAGCAGCGTGTTGATAAGTTCCAGCAGGTGCTTACCTGATGTATTGATTTTCTCCAGGTCAGCGACGGCCTGCTCAGCGCCCGCTTCAGCGGCGTCCTCCATCAGCATTTCGCTGTAGCCCATAATGGCGTTGAGCGGCGTGCGCAGCTCGTGACTGACATTGGCGAGGAATTGGGATTTCAAGCGATTTGCTTCATCCAGCTTCTGATTGAGTGCTACCAGCTCCCGGGTTCGCTCCGCCACTTTTTTCTCGAGTCCCGCATACGCCTCCTGCAGCGATGAGGTCATTTTGTTGAACTCTTCCGCTAGGATCTCGATCTCGTCGCCGGTTTTGAGATCGAGACGAAAATCGAGATCACCTTTGCCGATCCGGCCCACCCCGTGCCGCAGGACATCCAACGGACGCAGCACGCGTCTGGACACGAAAAAGCTCGCCACCAGAGCCATGACAAGGCCCAGGACGAATATCATCGACGATCGCACGATTGAAGAATAGAGCGGCCGGTACACCTCTTGGACCGGCTGTTCAATGAATACAGCCCAGTCCAGTTTTGGAATGGCCGCATAGGAGCTGAACACCATTTCCCCTTGAAGGTTGCGCGTCACCGTACCTTCAGAACCCGCCGTCGCCGGCGCCGCGCCGAACGCTTCGTTCACCTGCTGCAGGCCTGACACGTTGTGCCGCTCCAAGAGCAATTTCACTTGGGGGTGCGCGATAAGGTCGCCGGACCGGCTGGCGACGTAAGCATAACCGGTCTCTCCAACAGCGATGCCCGAGACGACGTTTTCGCTGAGGTAGACGAGGTTCACCTCGGCTTGCAGCACGCCAATGACCTTCCCAGCCAGGTGCTCGATAGGAACGGCAATAGTGATGTACGGTTCGGACTCACGGACGAAATAGATCTGGCCAAAATAAGACTGACCTGACTTTGCCTGCTGGAAGGCGGTTGAATTCGAAAAATCCCTTCTGCCCTCGGGAAGGACTCCCCGCAAACGCTTGGCGTGCGCGCGGACGACGCCATCTCCGTCGAGAGCCATTGCTTCGGTGATTGCAGGCGTTACAAGTAGCAGCCGCTCGAGCTCGAATTTATAGTCTGGCGACAGCTCTTCCGAGGCGACCTCGCGGCTCATGGTGGCCGCCTTCATCGAGCCGTGGATTTCCTGGATGAATTGCCCGATCCTGGACGCTGCGCCGCTCGCCACCTCTTGCTGGAGCAATGCTATGTGCTGTCGGATTTCGTGAAAGCGGAAGTAGATTTCGCACACCCCGCTCACAATCAGCCCGCCCCCGATCAGGATGACGGACATGACGAAGTAATGACGCAGCAGACGCCCGCCCCGCCGCCGCCCAAACATGCGGGCAAACGCTTCCAGTGGAGTCCAATGCCGTTCTGCTGCCGTTGCTTCCGCCGTGAGCTCCGATTTAGGCATGTCGAGTCAGCGCGAATTACTTCTTTTTGCCGTCGGTCCAAACCATCTCGATCTCTTTCTGAAACTTTTCGTTGACCTCCCGGTAGCGTTGCCTGGCTATGTCTTCGTCGTCGATTTTGGAGACCGGCGCGTCAAAAAAGGAGCGGATTCCGCCGGTGAGCTCCACGGCAAGCTCCGCGGTAGATCCAGGCGGCCCCTGGACTTTGTACTTGGGGGTAATCGGAAATAGGCCGCGCTCCATAAAGACCCGCTGACCCCGCTCGGAGAGCAGGAACTCGATGAAGGCACGGGCGGCCCTCGGATGCCGCGCACCGGCGAGAATTCCGAACGGCTCTGGGGTCACGAACGCATTCTTCGGAGCCACGAACTTGATGTCAAAACCGGCGAGTTTTTCTTCGAAGGCAAAATACGACGGAACTCCGAAGCCCACCGCGTACTCGCCCCGGGCTACTACCGCGGGCACGTCACGGCTGCCGGCGGTAAATATCCCTGTGTTGCCCGCGAGCCTCTTAAGCCACTTCCACCCTTCCGTTTCCCCCCTGCCTTGCAGAATGATCTCGTAGGTTGCGTGGCTCGATGACGACCGGACCGGCGTGCATTGGGCGACTTGGCCCTTGAGCTTGGGATTCAAAACGTCATCCCACTCCTTCAACTCCGGCACTCCGAGTCGCTTGAGCAGCCTAGGGTGGTAGACCAGCCCATAGATTTCGAGTGCCGTTCCCACCCAGAAGCGGCCCGGATCTTTCAGCGGGATCGATTTAGGCTTACCAATCGAAGCCGGAATTGACTCCCACACTTCGCTGGAAAGCTCGAGCTTTGTCAGAAGCTTTTGCGCCGCCAGCTTGTCGAACAGTGCCGACTCGCCACCCCAAAAAATGTCTGCCTCGGGTTTGCCCTGCCACTTCACTATTCTTTCGTACGACACCGGCGTCCCTGCATGTAGCGCGCTTGGCTTGATGGTTATGTTCCACTTCTCCTTGGCATACCGAATGAATTCTTTGAACACAGCATCTACGATGAACGGAGAAACGGGCGTCTGAATAATCAGCTCGTCCTCTATCGGGGGCTGTGCTCGGGCAGCGCCTATAATCCCGGCACCAAACATAATCAGATTGAAAAAAAGTAAGAAGCATCTTCTCATGGTAAGTCCGGAAGTAATGGGATCGACTCTCCATCCTTATACGGTACAAAATGCCAATTGGGTTGGGGAAAGCCAGCATCCAAAAACAAAAAAATGCAGGATAAATCCTACAACCGTCACAATGGCTTTGGCAAAGAGCGCGACGGGCTATTTTCAACAGCTTTTTGTGTAAATACTACTGGGAGAGGAATGTCTCCGCGCATGTTTTGTTGACATATATTTAGTTTCACCTCTAACCGAAGTGGCTCAAAAATAAAAGTTTTTTAGTCATTGACAATCGTCGAGACGCGGTTTATCGCGTTCCAATGTTGATTCAAAAACGATGGAATTACCGGTGCCGCAAATTATTATCTCGGTCTTGTTATTGCGCGTCGTCAATCAAGTGCACCCTTATACGCACCTGGTCATGAACGCGGAGGTCGTCATGCAAACAATCCTCTCTGCCATGCGCAACAGCTTCATTGACGGACAGGGTGTCGAAATTGGTGGAACGGCGGCTTGAACCGCAACTATCGCCCGCCGCGCATCAGATCAAGTCACAACTATTACAGCGCAGCGAATGACGAAATTGCAGTAGAGGCGGTGAGCAGTAAGTAGCGAGCGGTGAGGAGATTGCTCACCCGTTCACCTGTAGTAGTCGCGTCCTGATCTGATGGCCAATGTCTGGTTGCGGGAAACGTGAACGGCCCGTATCTGGAGGCGCTAATGGCCGGAGTCGACCCGGAGGAGACGGTCACGTTTCTCGGAAGCTGTCCTTCGTCGGTCGCGCCGGTGCGGGCCGTGCCGGCTACACACAGCCTCAACGAACCGCCGGAATTAAAGCTCAGTCGCTTGTCGGCGATGCGCCAAAGTTTTCAGCGCGCCGCGAGAAACGCCTTTGCCTGCTGGATTTCTTTTTTGTCTGAATCAGCCTTCGCGGTCAGCGCCAGCAGCTTCTTGTAATACTCGGCTGCTTTCTGGCGGTTGCCCGAAGTTTCAGCAGCCCTGCCCGCTCCGTAGAAGCTGCGCATGCGATTGGGATATTCTACGAGAGACTTTTCGAATTCCCTGAGAGCCGGCCCGGGTTGCTTGAGTTCCAGCAGCATTTCGCCGAGCAACTCGCGCATGGGCCACAGACGATTTTCCATGGCCACGTGTTTTTCGCTGGCATCTTCTATATCTGCTGCGGAGCGCATCATTTTCAATGCTTCCGTTCCCTTGCCGTCCCCATGCGCGACCCAGGCCATTGCTGCCGTGATCTGGATATCCACCTGTTCCGCCCAATAAGGATCTTTAAGGGACAACAATTCTTCCCGCAGTGTCTGCAGGGCGCCGATTTCCTTACTTGCATTGGGGGTATCGCGCAGCTTGGCGTAACCCATGGCGCGCGTGAAATGGGTGATCGCGTCGGCGGCGGGTGCCGTAGGTATTAATTCGAGCGCCGTTGCGTCGGCCCAGGCGCTTCGTTCGATGGCGTAGCGCGCTGGAATTGCTGCGTACGCAGTGTAGGTCGGGAACACGCCGCCGGTCGGGGTGCGCTGGGCTGCAGGTCCGGATTTTTGCAGCGCCGCGCTGGCTTCCAACAGACGCTGCGCCTCGCGATCCTGTCCCATCTGCAGGTGCGCGTATACCATGAAGTCGATCGCATGCGCATAGCCTTTAAAGACCGCGAGCGATTCCTTGTTCGCCTTGATGGATTCTTCCCACATGCCGAGCATGGAGTAGATGTGCGAGGGCATGTGCAGGGCGTGCGGTGCCGCTGGCGCCACCGACGCATAGTGATTTGCAGCCGGAACACCACGCTTGGCGAGTCCCGGAAAGTCGTAGCTGTGTATCAGGTAGTGAAGGGCACCTGGGTGATCCGGTTGCTTTGCCAGTACTTTCTCGGTAATGCCGGCAGCCTTAAGGTGCCGGGTGTAAGTCTTGTCTGCAGGCGTAACCGTGACGCCCTCATTCAGAGCCAAGGCGTAGAACACTGCAGCCTCGGTATCATCCGGATAACGCGCGGCAAGCTGTTCCATGGCCTTCTCGTAAGCCAGCACGCGCGAAGGATAGTCCGTCTTGTCTAGATCCATGTAGTACACCCCCAGTGCGGCAATGTAATCGCGTTCGCGTTGCGTCTTCGTACCAGCTGTCATCGCTTTATTAATCTCCTCCCAGCCTCGTTTCATCGCGGGCGCGGGTTGACTGCCCAAGAGCGGATTGGTACGTACGGCCATGGCCATTCCCCAGTACGCCATGGCGCAATCCGGGTCCGTCTTGGCGATTTCGATGAAGGCATTGAGTGACTGCGGATACCAGAAGTTGTGCAGAATGGCGACGGCACGATTAAACGCTGGTTGTACCTCGGCCTTGCAGGAAACCGGGAAGTTGACGTTGCCGAGTTTCTCCTCATCGTGCGCGGCGGCAAGGCCGGATGCGAATAACAACGTTATGAATACGGCAACGAAAATTTTTCCTGGCTTCATGGCGCTCTCCTGTATGAGTGGGCCGATGGCGTTAGCGTATGCCGAACACCGTAGCACGTAGGACAGTCTGCGCTCTTAGTCACGCGGGGCATAGGAGTTTCGAACACCCTTACCCGCCAACCGGAATCCATGCTCGCCCGGCGAACCGTCAACTTAGTGAATTTCCGACAGACCTGCCCTTTTCTCCCACTGAATCTCACCTCCGCAGCCCGCCAAAGCAGCGGATTTCCCCGTGATCAGCCCCGCAAGCGTATTTCGCGAGTCCCCTTCTGTTCGGCATCGCGTTGAAATAGGTTTTGTACCGTCACATCAAATGTAACAGGGGCCGTCTGCTATTGGCCAAGCGCCGACCTAAGCCGATGTCCGTTTGCGACC
>Ga0207648_10003166_pt1 | contig 17352 bp, 15 predicted proteins | sample KBSMisM32_FD_184310 | JGI IMG/M metagenome (GOLD analysis project Ga0207648, IMG submission 184310) | Miscanthus rhizosphere microbial communities from Kellogg Biological Station, Michigan, USA - KBS Miscanthus M3-2 (SPAdes) (version 2) | ecosystem: Host-associated > Plants > Roots >...
CTCGCGGCGTCTTCCGGCTGTACGAGTTAACCGTGATCGCCGACGGATGGACGATCGCGATCGGCCGACAGTCCCCGACGGGCTCGTTCGCGCCGGGCAAGGATCCGTTCTCGCAGCGCGTCACCTACCGCTTCGAGAGCGGTGACAAGGAGATGTCGGGGAAAGGTCAGCTGTCCCACGACGACGTCAGCTGGGACGACGACCTCGAGATCACCTATCGCCGAGTCTCGTGACCCGGGGCCCGTCGTGCGTCAGACGGCCGCCATCAACTCGGCGACTTGGGGGTTCGTGCGCAGCTTGCGGATGATGCGGTCGCGAGTGGGCCCGAGGCTGCCGATCGGCCGGCCACTGATCTTGCTGATCTGCCGGTAGTCGTACGCCCGCTCGTCCATCATCAGGCTGAGCACTCGTTGATCGGTTTCGCGCATCTCGGCGGCGGCACGGTGCACGACCATCGCCCGCTCGCACCGCTGCAGCGCGTGATCGGGTTCGGGAACCTCGTCGGCCATCGCGTCGGCGAGATCGACGACGTTCTCGGCGACGATGCAGCGACTGTCCCGGCGTTGTATCCGGCGCGCCGAGTTCAGTGCAACGGTCCAGAGCCAAGCGCCCACTCTCTCCGGATCGGCAATGCGATCACCGAAGCGGACGAAGTTCAGCCATGTGTCCTGCACGGCATCGTCGACATCGGTGGAGCAGCGCAGAACTCGGCGCGCCGCGGCTTTCACCAGACCTTCGAAGATCGAGATCAGTTCGGCGAGTGCCTTGGCATCGCCGTCGAAATGACGCTGGACCAGATCTGCAACTTCTTCGGGGGTGGCGTTCGTCCTCATGCTCGAACGAAACCACGTCCCGACCGAAGCGACCACGCTCTTGTGCGTATAACAACACGCAATTGTGCGTGTTGGTGTATCTTGCGCTCCGTGGTCGAGTCGATCGCTCTCTTCGCGTCGCTGCCCGAGCGCGAGCGCGCCGCTCTCGAGTCCCGGTGCCGTCGCCTGAAGGTTCCGGCGCAGGCCTACCTGTATCACGAGGGCCAGGTCGGTGACGCCGTGTACGTGCTCGTCAGTGGAAGGGTCGGTATCTGGAGCGGTGGCGAGCGCGGCGAGCCGGTGCTGCTCGCCATCCTCGGGCCGGGGGAGATGTTCGGCGAGATGGCCATCCTGTCCGACGAGCGGGTCCGCACCGCGGCAACTCAAGCGCTCTCGAAAGTCGAGGTCATCCAGATCCTGCGAGGCGACATCGAGGAGTTGCGCCGTCGGTATCCGCGGATCTCGGACGTGTTCATCGAGGCGCTGATGCGTTTGGTGAAGAGGTTGACCGTGCAAGTCAGCGAGCTCTCCGAACTCGACGGCTCGACGCGTCTGTACCGTCAGCTGTGGCGACTCGGCGAGGTCTACGACAAACGCAGGACGGACGCCGAGATCCCGATCAGCCAACAGCAACTGGCGTCGATGACTGGTGTCGGTCTGCGCATCACGAACCGCGTGCTCAACGAGGCGCGCGCCGAGGGCATTCTCGACACCGGCAAGCGTCGCATCGTCGTGCATGATTGGGCGATGGTGCGGCGACGAGCGGGCCTCCGGTTCCGTCCCGCATGACGCAGCGTGTCCGGCCGGACGTGCTGGCCGTCATCGCCCTTGGCGGAATCGTGGGCGCCACGGCGCGCTACGGGCTTGCGCGGGCGCTACCCACCTCGCCGGGCCGGTTCCCGTGGGCGACGTTCTGGACCAACATGTCGGGCAGCCTCGTGCTCGGGTTCCTGGTGGTCGTGCTGCTGGATCGGGCCCGGTCGCATCGCCTGCTGCGCCCGTTCCTGGCGACAGGGATTCTGGGGGCCTACACGACGATGTCGACGTATCTCGTCGAGACAGCGGTGCTGATCAAGGACGGTCACGCGACGGTCGGCGTCACCTATGCCCTGGCGAGCGTCGTCGTCGGCCTGCTGCTCGCGTTCGCCGGGATGGTCGGCGCCCGACAGTTGACGCAACGGCCATGACCGGCCCGGCCTGGGTCGCGTTCGCCGTTGCGGCGGCCATCGGCGCACCCGCTCGCTATCTCGTGGAGGGGCTGGTGCAGGGGCGCACCGGTGGCCGGTTCCCGTGGGGAACGGTGGTCGTCAATCTCAGCGGCTGCTTCCTGCTCGGATTGGTGACCGGGTTGGGGCTGTACCACGGCCTGTCGCCGACGGTTCGCACCGTGATCGGCACCGGCGGCCTCGGCGCGTACACGACCTTCAGCACGTTCACGGTCCAAACTGTCGGCCTCGTCGAGGAAGGCGAGGTGGGCGCGGCGCTGGGAAACGTCGCCGCCAGCATCGTGGTCGGCCTCGCCGCCGCCGCCGCCGGGCTTGCCCTGACCGCCGTGTTGTGACCCGGTCGTCACACCCCATCCCTAGGATGGATCCCACCATGAGTCAGCCGAACGAGCACGCCCCCGCACCGCGCTCCCGGCTCGACCTGGATGGTCTCAACCCCGACCAGCTCGATGCCGTCGTGCACCACGGTGGGCCCCTTCTGGTGGTCGCCGGCGCCGGTTCGGGCAAGACGAGGGTTCTCACCCATCGCATCGCCCACCTCATCGACGAGGGCGTGCCGCCGTCGGCCATCCTGGCCATCACCTTCACCAACAAGGCCGCCGAGGAGATGCGCCACAGAGTCGCCGACCTCGTCGGGCCGGTCACCCGAGCGATGTGGGTGTGCACGTTCCACTCCGCCTGCGTCCGCATCCTGCGGGCCCATGGTGATCGCCTCGGCTACCCACGCACGTTCAGCATCTACGACCAGGCCGATGCCGTACGCCTCACCGGCTACGTGGTGCGCGACCTCAACCTCGACGCCAAGCGGTTCCCGCCGCGTGCCGCGCACGGCCAGATCAGCCTGTGGAAGAACGAGCTCATCAGCCCGCAGCAAGCAGTCGAGCGGGCCGGCAACATCTTCGAGCGCAAGCACGCCGACATCTACGTCGAGTACCAAGCCCGTCTGCTGAAGGCCGGGGCGATGGACTTCGACGACCTGCTGATGAAGACGGTCGAGCTGTTCCGCACCGAGCCCGACGTGCTGGCTCACTACCAACAGCGGTTCCAGCACATCCTGATCGACGAGTACCAAGACACCAACATGGCGCAGAACGAGATCGCCCTGGCGCTCGCGGCTCATCACCAGCAGATCACGATCGTCGGCGATCACGACCAGAGCGTGTACCGCTTCCGCGGCGCCGACCTCCGCAACATCTCGCAGTTCGAAGAGGCCTTCGACAACGTCACCACGATCGTGCTCGACCAGAACTACCGCAGCACCCAGGCCATCCTCGACGCGGCCAACGCGGTCATCACGAACAACCCCGACCGCAAGGACAAGCAACTGTGGAGCGAGCTCGGCACGGGCGAACGGATCGTCCGTTACCACGCCGAGGACGAAGGCGATGAAGCCACATGGGTGGCGCGCACGATGCAGACCTTGCAGAACGACGCTTCCTTCATGTGGAAGGAGATGGCCGTCTTCTACCGCACCAACGCCCAGAGCCGCGTGCTCGAAGAGGCGTTGATGCGTTTCGGCATCCCGTACAAGGTCGTCGGCGGGACCCGCTTCTACGATCGCCGCGAGATCAAGGACGCCATGGCCTACGTGCGGGCGATCGCCAACCCGGCCGACGAGGTCAGCGTGAAGCGAGTGCTCGGCGTGCCCAAGCGCGGCATCGGGGAATCGAGCGTCGCCAAGCTCGATGCCCTCGCCGCGAGCATGGGCGTCAACTTCGTCGAGGCGATGCGGCACGCGACCGAAGCCGGGCTCACCGGGTCCGCGGCGCGCGGCGTCGAGTCGTTCGTGCGGCTGCTCGACGATCTCGCCTCGCGCCTCGACGACGGTCCGGGCGACCTCTTGCAGGCAGCGCTGACCGAGAGCGGCTATCTCGCCGAGCTCGAGGCCGAGGGATCGGTCGAAGCGGCGGGGCGGATCGAGAACCTGGGCGAACTGGTCGGTTCGGCGCGCGAGTTCACGCGGCTCGACGAGTTCCTCGAGCAGGTCGCGCTGGTGGCCGACACCGACGAGCTCGACGACGACAACCGCGTCGTGTTGATGACGCTTCACTCCGCGAAAGGTCTCGAGTTCCCCGCGGTGTTCCTCGTCGGCATGGAGGAGGGTGTGTTCCCGCACACGCGGGCGCTCACCGAACCGGTCGAGCTGGAGGAGGAGCGTCGACTTGCCTATGTCGGCATCACGCGCGCCCAGCAGCGACTGTTCCTGGCCCACGCCTGGAGCCGGCAGCTGTTCGGCAACACCAACTACAACCCACCGTCACGCTTCATCGACGAGATCCCGGCGACGCTCATCGATCAGGTCGGAGCAGTCAGTGGCCGCAGCACCTACGGCCGGCAGAGCTATCGCTCGCGCGACCAGTGGTCCGATCCGCCCCCGTACCGTCGGGTCGACCGTCACGACAGTGGCGAGGCCGAGCGTCATCGCGAACGCGTCGTCGAAGCGGCCATGGCCTCGGCGCAACGCGCCAAGCAACCGACACCCTCCAATTCGCAACTGATCGGCTTGCGGCTCGGCGACGACGTCGAGCATCCGGCGTTCGGCGAGGGCGTCATCATCGACATCCGCGGTCACGACGACAAGGCGGAGGCGACCATTCGTTTTCGCGAGGCCGGCACCAAACATCTCTCACTTGCGTGGGCACCCCTCAAGAAACTGTCACGATGACAGCTGTGATTCAGCACAGCGCCGAGACTCTGCGCAAGCGGCAGCTCTACAGCCGCCTCTGGGCGGGCGTTGTGATCCTGTGGTCGGTCACGCGCACCGTCATCATCTGGGCGGCGCTCGGTCAGTACGGCTTCAACCCGTGGGCCTATCTCCTCGTCGATCTGTTCTGCTCCACCATCGACGCGTACACCACGCCGCGGATGGTGTTGTCGTTCATCGACGACCAGTACTACACCGCCGCGAAGTGGGCAACCATCTCGCTCGTCGCGTTCATCGCGCCCGACATCTACATCTTCGAGGGAACGCGGCGGCTGCCGAAGAAGGTCATCGTCGTGCTGTGCCTCGTGATCGCCGCGATGCTCGTCGTGGCCGTCGTCACCGTGGTGCGCAAGATCCGCAAGGGCCGCGCCGAACGCAGGCTCGCCGAAGCAGTCGTCACCGTGCACGGCCATGCTTGAATTGCGGTCATGAAAGCAGCAATCCTCGTCGAGAGCCTCACCGGCAACACCTGGAGAGCCGGCGAGATGATGGCTGAACACCTGCAGCAGGCGGGTTGGGGGATCACCACCCTGTCGCCCGTGAAGCAGCCGGACTACTCCGGTGTACAGGCCGCCGAACTGGTGTTGGTCGGCACATGGGTGCACGGGCTGTTCGTGGTCGGCCAGGCACCGTGGGGCCTCGGCACGCTCGAGAAGTTGCCGGCGATGAAGGGCAAGAAGGCTGCCGCGTTCTGCACCTACGCGTTGAACCCGGGCAAGTCATTGCAGAAGATGACCGGCGTGCTCGATCGATTGGGCGCCGAGGTGTTGGGCGGTGTCGCGTTGCACCGGGCCAAGCTGCCGCAGCACACCGAGGAGTTCGCGGCGCGTCTCGTCGAACGGGCCGACGAGTTGGTCTGACCCGACGCTCAGTCCGGGGTGAGATCGAGCGTCAGAATTCCGTCGGCGCTGACCACCGGCGCCACACCCTTCGGTGGTAGAGCCAGTTCGTCGACGGCGACGGTGCGGCCTTCGCAATCGGTGAACTGGTCGGTGTGTTGAACCTGGGTGACCTTGCAGCTGATCGGTCGGTCGGCCGGATGCCCGAGGTAGATCCGCCAGCCGTTGTGCGGATCGGCACCTTCGTGGTCGAGCACGATCGACTTGTCGCCGTCCGTGCCCAACAGATCGGGGAACAGCACCGGACCGTCCTCTTGGACCAGCGCCGCGTACCGTTCGACCGAACCCGGGCGGAACACGTTGCTCGCCAGGTTGGCAGTCGCGCTGCTGCCGTTGTGGGAGACGAGGCCGGCGATGCCCCACAACACCAACGCCAAGACTCCGAAGAAGGCGATGCCACCCGCCACCGGTGCCACCGCTCGAGCGAGCGGAGTACGCAGTTGTGGCCGTTGCACATCCACAGTGTGCCGGTGCGAAGCGATTGGAGCCAACCGATGAACTGGTCGTATGGTTCGTGGTTCGTGAAGCGCCCGTATCGCGTCGTGGTTGCCAAGCCAGGCCTCGACGGTCATGACCGCGGTGCGAAGACCATCACGCGGGCCTTGCGCGACCACGGGTTCGAGGTGATCTACACCGGGCTGCACCAGACACCCGAGCAGATCGCCGAGACCACGCTGCAAGAAGACGCCGACGCCGTCGGTCTGTCGCTGCTCAGCGGCGCGCATCTCACGTTGTTCCCGCGGGTGATGCAGCAACTTCGCGACCGGGGTCTCGACGAGGTGTTGGTGTTCGGCGGTGGCGTGATCCCCGATGCGGATGCGCGAGAGCTCCGTGCGCAAGGTGTCGCCGAGATCTTCGGCCCCGGCAGTTCGTTGAAGGGCATCAGTGCCTGGTTGGAAGCCGCGTTGGACAGCAAGGAGAACTAGGTGGACCTATTCGAGTACCAGGGCAAGCAGTACTTCGCCCGCTACGACATCCCGGTCTCGCCGGGCGGCGTTGCCGTCACGGTCGACGAAGCGGTCGCCCAAGCCGATGCCGCCGGCTACCCGGTCGTGATCAAGGCCCAGGTGCAAGTCGGTGGTCGTGGCAAGGCGGGTGGCATCAAGCTGGCCAACGACGCGAACGAGGCGCGCCAGCACGCGACCGCGATCCTGGGCATGGACATCAAGGGTCACGTCGTCAAGCGCGTCTGGGTCGAGCGCGCCAGCGACATCGCCGAGGAGTACTACGCGTCGTTCACGCTCGATCGTGGCGCGAAGAAGCACCTGCTGATGTTGTCAGCCGAAGGTGGCGTCGAGATCGAGGCCGTCGCCGCGTCGAATCCCGACGCCATCGTCATGCGGCACATCAATCCGATCGACGGCTTGTCACCGGCCGAGGCCCGCCAGGCGTGCATCGACGCCGCCCTTTCCGACGCGGCGATCGACGGCGCAGCCGACATCTTGGTGAAGCTGTATCGCTGCTTCACCGAAGGCGACTGCGATCTTGCGGAGATCAACCCGCTGATCCTGCGCCCGGACGGCGGCGTGCACGCCCTCGATGCCAAGGTCAGCCTCGACAACAACGCCTCGTTCCGTCATCCCGAGTGGGACGAGTACCGCGCCACCGAAGAGCTCGACGAGCGCGAGCAGATGGCCCGCGAGCACGATCTGCAGTACATCGGCCTCGACGGGACCGTCGGCATCATCGCCAACGGCGCCGGGTTGGCCATGAGCACCCTCGATGTGGTCAACCAGGTGGGTGGCGCTGCCGCCAACTTCCTCGACATCGGCGGAGGCGCCAACGCGGACGTGATGGCTGCTGCGCTCGAGGTGATCAACTTCGACCAGAACGTGAAGAGCATCTTCATCAACATCTTCGGTGGGATCACTCGTGGCGAAGAAGTCGCCAAAGGGATCGTCGAAGCTCTCGGCCGCGTCGATCTGCGCGCGCCGATCGTGATCCGGCTCGACGGAACCAACGCCGAACAGGGCCGGGTGATACTGGCCGACGCGGGCATACCCGAGTCCAAGCTCGTCTCGAAACCGACGATGCTCGACGCGGCCCGCGCCGCGGTGGCCCTCGCGAATGGGAGCAACTGACATGGCCATCTTCGTGAATGCCGACACCAAAGTGCTCGTGCAAGGTCTCACCGGCGGCCAGGGCAAGTACCACGGCCTCCGCAACAAGGCCTACGGCACTCAGATCGTCGCCGGGGTGACACCCGGCAAGGGCGGCCAGGACGTGGAAGGTGTGCCCGTCTACGACTCCGTGGCCGATGCGGTCGCCGCGACCGGTGCCGACGCGTCGTTCATCGCCGTGCCGCCCAAGGCCGCGTCCGCGGCGATCCTCGAGGCCGCCGCGGCAGGGATCGGGTTCATCGTGTGCATCACCGAGGGCATCCCCGCGCAGGACGAGGCCAAGGTGTTCAACACGTTGGTACGCGACTACCCCAACACTCGACTGCTCGGCCCGAACTGTCCGGGCATCATCAGCCCCGGCAAGTGCAACATCGGGATCACCGCCGGCGAGATCGCCCAGATCCCGTCGGCCGACGGGCCCAACGTCGGCATCGTGTCACGCTCGGGCACGCTGACGTATCAGGCTCTGTACGAGTTGAAGCAACGCGGCATCGGTGTGTCGACGTGCGTCGGCATCGGCGGCGACCCGGTGCCGGGCACCAACTTCATCGACTGCCTCAGCGAGTTCCAGAACGATCCCGAGACGCACGCGATGATCATGATCGGCGAGATCGGCGGTTCCGCCGAGGAAGAAGCGGCGGCCTTCATCGAATCGTCGGTGACCAAACCGATGAGCGCCTACATCGCCGGCGTCACCGCACCCGCCGGCAAGAAGATGGGCCATGCCGGCGCCATCGTCAGCGGCGGCAAGGGTACGGCTCAGGGCAAGATGGATGCGCTGCGCGCCGCGGGCGTGCAGGTCGGCCTGAACCCGACCGAGGCCGGTGACCTGATGGCCAAGATCGTCGCCTCACTCGCCTGAGACGCGCTCGGCTCAGCCGGGCGGCGGAGGCGGTGGCGGGGGTGGCGGAGGAGTCATCCCCGGCGGAGGCGGAGGAGGCGGCGGAGCCGATTCGGCACCGCTGTTGCTGCTCGCGAACGAGGCCTTGAGCTTGTCCATGTTGGTGAGATCGCCGAACTCGCCACCGGACTCCTTGAAGCCCATGAACGCGCCCGCAAAGGCAACGAAACCGGAGATCGCCGACAGGATGAGGCCGACGCCGCGACCGACATCGCCGCCGGCGGCCTCGATCTCGTCCTTGCCGTCGATCGGGTTGAAGATGAGGCGGATCAACAGCAACAGGGCAGCCAGACCGGTGGCCACCAACATGATGAGCGGCCACGGGACCGTGCCCGACTTGAGCTTCTCGGTGGCGAGCAGGACCGTGATGACACCGGTGCCGATCACGAGGATCCACGGGACGGTGCCGGTGAGGAAGAAGTGGAAGACGTTGAACCCGCTGTCGCTTCCGAAGCCGGCGATGCTGACCGTGGTCCAGTGGAAGAAGCCGAAGATGAAGAATCCGATCGCGCCGCCGATCTTCAGCCAATCCGACGTCTTGAACTTACTGAAATCCACATTTGCCTCCGTGAAAATCTCGGACTCCGCTCTCGCGCACCGTACACCTTGTAAAGACTTCGACCGTGCGATACCTGGCGTTGCGTAAGGTCGAAACATGCCCACCGCGTTGCTCTCCGTGTACGACAAGACCGGGATCACCGAGCTGGCCGAGGGCCTGCATCGGCTGGGGTGGAAAGTGGTCAGCAGCGGAGGGACTGCCAAGGCGATCATCGCCGCAGGAATCCCCGCCACCGACCTCGCCGACCTCACCGGAGTGCCGGCGATCCTCGATCATCGCGTCGTCACGTTGCACCCGAAGATCCACGGCGGTCTGCTGGCCGACCCGACGAAGCCGCAGCATCTCGCCGACATGGCCGAACACGGCATCGAGGCGATCGATCTCCTCGTGTGCAATCTCTATCCCTTCGCCACCGCACCCAGCATCGAGCTGATCGACATCGGTGGTCCGGCGATGGTGCGCGCCGCGGCCAAGAACCATCAGTTCGTCGGAGTGGTCGTCGACCCCGCCGACTACGGCGCGGTCCTCGACGAACTGCGCAGCGACGGATCACTCGGCGCAACCACAAAGCGGCGTCTCGCCGCGCACGCCTTTGCGCGGATCGCGGCCTACGACGCGCAGATCGCGGCGTGGTTCGACGATGCAACGTTGCCCGACGCCATGCATCTTTCGATGACCAAGGCCCAGTCGCTTCGCTACGGCGAGAACCCCCATCAGTCCGGTGCCCGATATCGCGTCGAAGGGCGGCAGAGTTGGTGGGACGAAGTCGTCCAGCACGGTGGCAAGGAGATGAGCTATCTCAACCTGTACGACACCGAGGCGGCATGGCGGCTGGTCCAACGCTTCGACGGTCCGGCGTGTGTCATCGTCAAGCACGCCAACCCGTGCGGGGTCGCGATCGGCGACGACATCACCGACGCCTACGTCAAGGCCAACGCGTGCGATCCGGTCAGTGCGTTCGGCGGGGTAGTGGCGCTCAACTCGGCGGTGCCGCTGGCGCTGGCCGAGGCACTCGCCGCGGTGTTCACGGAAGTCATCGTCGCCCCGTCGATCGACGACGACGCGCTGACCGTCCTCACCGAGAAGAAGAACCTGCGCGTGTTGACCGGGCCGGCGCCGTACGGCGCGTCGGTCGATGTCCGCTCGATCGACGGCGGCCTCCTCGTGCAGGACGTCGACACTGTCAACCTCGATCGTTCCGCGTGGCGAGTGGTCACCGCGGCGCAGCCGAGTGCTGCGCAGTGGGACGACCTGCAGTTCGCGTGGACGGTGTGCGCGGCGGTCAGCAGCAACGCCATCGTGTACGCCAAGGATCTACAGGCGTTCGGGATCGGCGCCGGTCAGCAGAACCGGCTCGACTCGGCGCGCATCGCCGCCGAACGCTCCGCCGGGCGCGCCTCGGGCGGGGTGTGCGCCAGCGACGCGTTCTTCCCGTTCCGCGACGGCCTCGACGCCGCAGCTGCGGCCGGAATTGCTGCGGTGATCCAACCGGGTGGAAGTGTCCGCGACGACGAGGTGATCGCCGCTGCTGACGAGCACGGAATCGCCATGATCTTCACCGGCGAACGGCACTTCAGGCACTGACAGACGCTGCACAAAAAGAGGGTTTGACCACGTTCTCGTGAATTGATCGGCGATACTTGTCAGCCGATGAGCTCTCGGACGGTCGCGCACGTATCCAGCTCGTTCAGCGCGCCCAAACGCCAGCTCAGCCGGGTCCCCTACCTGCCGGGTCTCGACGGCATGCGCGCCATCGCGGTCGTGGCCGTGATGCTGTACCACGCCAACCACGCCTGGTTGAGCGGTGGCTTCCTCGGTGTCGAGGTGTTCTTCGTGATCAGCGGCTACCTCATCACGCTGCTGCTGATCGGCGAGCACGAGCGCAACGGAAGGGTGAACCTCAAACAGTTCTGGCTTCGCCGAGCGCGGCGACTGCTGCCGGCGGTCATCACGATGATGTCCGGCGTCGCCGTCTACATGGCGTTGTTCAAGCGCCAACCGCAAGGTCGCACGCGCGGCGACTTCCTCGGCGGCATCTTCTACGGCAGCAATTGGTACCAGATCTTCGTCGGCCAGGGGTACACCTCCACCGAGGCCTTCGTACCGTTCCGCCATCTGTGGTCGTTGGCCGTGGAGGAGCAGTTCTACCTGCTGTGGCCGTTGGCGATGGTGGCGATCCTGCGGGTCGGTCCACGCCGGCTGCCTCGTGTGGCCGTGTGGCTGGCCGGCGTCAGTGCGGCCATCGCCTTGTTCGTCGGCGTCGTGTTCGCCGGTGGCGACGTGGCGACGACGTGCGAACCCGGCGCCATGAACGGCTACTGGAGGCTGTTCGGTCGCTGCATCAGCATCAACGACTCGCTGTATCTCAGTACGTTCACCCGTTCGAGTGGACTGATCCTCGGTGCCGCGTTCGCGATGGTGTGGCGGCCGATGGCCCTCTTGCGCGGCCCCGCCCGCAACAAGGCCCGCCGTCTCGACCTGCTTGCCGTCGTTGGACTGGTCGTCCTCGGCTACCTGTTCTGGAACATCACGCTCTCGGGCGACGGCCACTCGACCGGCATCCGCTTCGACCCGTGGCTGTTCCGCGGCGGCTTCTTCCTCACCAGCGTCGCCACCTTGATGGTCATCGCCGCGGTCACCCATCAACGGGCGATGATGGGCCGGCTGCTCGGCAATCCGCTGTTCAACTACGTCGGCACGCGCAGCTACGGGTTGTACCTCTACCACTGGCCGATCTACATGGTCATCCGCGGGCAGGCCGGCGTACCGCTGACCGTCAGGCAGTGGCTCGTGGCGATGGCCATCACGCTGCCGGTCGCCGAAGCCAGCTACCGCTACATCGAGCTGCCGATCCGACAGGGCCGGCTCGGTGAATGGCTGCACGGCCACCGTCGTCCGCGTACCGCCTTGGCGTACAAGCGGCGCCAGCGTTTGACCGCCGTCGGCATCGCCAGCGCGGCACTGGTGGGCTTCGCCGGCGTCAGTATCGCCATGGCCAGCAACCAGTGCGTCGGCCAGATCGAGTGCGACAGCCAGGCCGGTCTCGCCATCGACTCGACGACGCTGCCACCCGAACTGTTGCCGACAACTGTCTCGCAGCCGATCGCTGTCGCACCGGTGCCGACCGCCGCGCCGGCGCCGGGCCAGACGGTGCCGCCGTCCACCGCGCCTCCGACGACGGTGCTGCAGGACAAGCCGTACTTCGCGGTGGGTGAATCGGTGATGCTCGGCGCCAAGCCGGTGCTCGACGCCCGCGGCATCACGACGGTGGCCGAAGTGTCGAAGGGCCCGGACTGGGAGCTGCAGCAGCTGCAACTCGCCAAGCAGAAGTACCGGTTCACGCAAGGCGTCGTCATCCAACTGGGCACGAACGGCACCGTCACGCGCGATCAGTACGAAGCGGTGCTGAGTCAGGTCAGCGACGTGCAGCGTGTCGTGATGATGACGGTCAAGGCGCCGAAGCCGTGGATCGAGGGCAACAACGAGATCATCCGCTCGTTGCCGGAGACGCATCCGAACGTCATCGTGCTCGATTGGGAAGCTCGGGCGCAGGAGATCTCCGGTCACCTGTCGGGCAGCGACGGCGGCATTCACCTCAGCGACGACACCGCCAAGCAGTTCTATCGCGACATCATCCTCGAGGCGTTGGGCCTACCGACCTGACGGGGTTTTGCGTTGCGTGAGCAGCGACCTACGCTCGCCCGCATGACTACACCTGTTCGTGTCGCCGTCACCGGAGCCGCCGGCCAGATCGGCTACAGCCTGCTGTTCAGAATCGCTTCTGGGTCGATGTTGGGGCCCGACACGCCGGTGATCCTGCAGCTGTTGGAGATCACGCCGGCCCTCGGCGCGCTCAACGGTGTGAAGATGGAGCTCGACGATTGCGCGTTCCCGTTGCTCAGCGATGTGGTGTGCACCGACGACGCCGACGTCGCGTTCGGTGACGTCGACGTGGCGATGCTGGTCGGTGCGATGCCGCGCAAGGCCGGCATGGAACGCAGCGATCTGCTGAGTGCCAACGGCGGGATCTTCAAGCCGCAGGGCGCCGCGCTCAGCAGGAGCGCGAAGAAGGACGTCAAGATCCTCGTCGTCGGCAACCCGGCCAACACCAACGCGTTGATCGCGATGAACAACGCACCTGATCTCGATCCGAAGCGCTTCACGGCGATGACGCGACTCGACCACAACCGTGCGGTCAGCCAACTCGCCGCGAAGACCGGCACCACGGTCAACGACGTCACGAACATGACCATCTGGGGCAATCACTCCGTCACGCAGTATCCGGATCTGTTCCACGCCAAGGTCAACGGCAAGAACGCCTACGAACTGGTCAACGACCACGACTGGGTCGACGGCACCTACATCCCGACCGTGGCCAAGCGCGGCGCCGCAATCATCGAAGCCCGCGGCGCGTCGTCGGCCGCGTCGGCGGCCAACGCCGCGGTCGATCACATTCGCTCGTGGACGCTCGGCACCACCGACGGTGATTGGGTGTCGATGGCGATCCCGTCCGACGGCTCCTACGGCGTCGCCGAAGGGCTGATTTCGTCGTTCCCGTGCACGTGCAAGAACGGCGAGTACTCGGTCGTCCAAGGCCTCGACATCGACGACTACTCACGCGGCAAGATCGATGCCTCCGTCGCCGAGCTCGCCGACGAGCGCGACGCGGTGAAGGATCTCGGCCTGATCTAGCACCCGGACAGGCGGCGGACTTCCGGGTTAGGCGTCGCGCCGCGATCCCTGACTCAGCACCACAGAGAGCAGTTGTCGGTCGCGTGCCGTGGGTGTTCTGGGCAAAGACTTAAGTCGACTGGCCTAACTTCTGACGACGGCGTCACCCGGCCCGGTCGGGTGTCTAAAGACCCAATTGTCGAAACGTCAAGATTCCGTAAAGTGGCTCGGAGCCACTGCGGGGCAGCAGGGCACGGGCCAAGAGAGGGACGAACCACATGAGCAGACACAGGTTGTATTCAGCGCGCCTTTTTGCACGTAGAGCAGCGGTTTTGGAGCGACTCCGGTCGGGCGAGAGCGGCCCACCGGCCGCCACAGGAAGGCGCAGCGGCCGGTTCCGGGCGATTGCTGGAGCGGTAGGCGCCATCGCAATCCTCGGTACGGCGATCGTCACGGGTGATGGCGTGCCGGTACTGGCCGGTCCGGTCGGACAGGGCTTCACGGTCACCGATTCGGACCTGTCGTTCATTCTGGATCAGATCAAGATCGCCGAGCATCACGCCGGATTGGCGACCGTGTCGAATCCGTGCGCCGGACTTCTCGGCACCGGTCCGAACCAGGTTCCGAGCCCACTGATCGGGCTCGGGCTCCGTACGGTCGACGGATCGTGCAACAACCTCCAACCCGGTCAGGAGACCTTCGGAGCCGCCGACCAAGTGTTCCCGCGGTTGACCAAGCCGGACTTCCGCCCGGCCGAACCCATCACGAGCAGCCTTCCTGTGGGGCCTCCCGGGCCGACCTCCTACGCGCAGACGTCGGGGTCGGTCATCGACTCGCAGCCGCGTGTCGTCAGCAACCTGATCGTCGATCAGACGTCGACGAACCCAGCAGCGGTCGCCGCTGCCGGCTTCCCCGTCCGCACCCAGGGCAACCTCGGTGTCGTGCCGTGCGTTGTCGCAGACGATCCGGCAACGCCGACCGTCAACGAAAGCTCACCGTCCGGCTGTGTGCCGGCCGGTGAGACGCTCTTCATCCCCAACGTGACAACGGACGTCGGCCTCTCGCCGCCGTACAACTCGCTGTTCACCATCTTCGGTCAGTTCTTCGACCACGGTCTCGACAAGATCACCAACGATTCCTCCGCCGGCACAGTGTTCGTGCCGCTTCGCGCCGACGATCCCCTTGTCGCCGGACCCGACGGTGTGGCCGGCACAGCCGACGATCCGGTCAAGTGCACTGCACCCAACACTCCCGCCGGCTGCGACACGAACTTCGTGCCTCCGAGCAACAGGTTCATGGTCCTGACGCGTGGCAAGAACTTCACAGGTCCGGGCCCCGACGGCGTCATGGGCACCGATGACGACACCACCCACGAAGCCGTGAACACCGACTCGCCGTGGGTCGACCTCAGCCAGGCCTACACGTCGCATCCCTCGCATCAGGTGTTCCTCCGCGAGTACACGATGGACGCGAACAATCACCCGCAGTCGACGGGCAGGCTCCTCGACTCCGCTGACCACTCGATGGCCAACTGGGGCGACGTGAAAGCGCAGGCGGCCACCAAGCTCGGCCTGCAACTCGTCGACAACGACGTGAACAACATCCCGATGATCGCAGCCGATCCCTACGGAAACTTCATCCCCGGCCCCAACGGGTTGCCGCAATACGCGCTGAACGACGGAAACTTCCTCGAGGGCGATCTGGACATTCCCGTGCCGGCGCCCACCAACGTGCTTCGGATCGAAACGGCGTTCCTGAACGACATCGCTCACAGCGCCGCTCCGACCGCCGGTGGCCCGGACTCCGACCACGTCGCCGGCAACTCACTCGACACTCCGGCACCCGCCGGAACGTACGACAACGAACTGCTCGACCTCCACGTGATCGCGGGCGACGGTCGCGCCAACGAGAACATCGGCCTGACCTCGATCCACACCATCTTCGAGCACGAGCACAACCGCCTCACCGTCGACGAGCAATCCACGTTGGATGCCAACGAGTCGCTACTCGCGGCGTACGAGGACACCAACTGTGCAAGCGGTTGCGCGACGAACGATCCCACGAAGCCAACCACGTTCACGTACGGAGAGCGCCTGTTCCAAGCGGCGCGCTTCGTGACCGAGATGGAGTACCAGCACCTGGTCTTCGAAGAGTTCGCGCGGAAGGTGCAGCCGGGGATCAACCCCTTCAACCTGTTCGCCTTCAGCTCGACCAACACGAACCCGGCCATCAAGGCAGAGTTCGCCCATGCCGTGTACCGCTTCGGTCACTCGATGCTCGACGAGGACATCGCTCGGACGAACGTCGACGGAACAAAAAACGACATACCGCTACTCGACGGGTTCTTGAACCCGGCTGCGTTCAAGGACGTCACCGCCGGTGATCTCAGTGCAGCGGGTGGCGACATGGGTGGTGCCGGCGCCGGCGCGATCGCGATGGGTCTCTCTGATCAGGTCGGCAACGAGCTCGACGAGTTCGTCAGCGACACGCTGCGCAACAACCTGCTCGGCCTTCCGCTCGACCTCGCCTCGTTGAACATGGCACGTGCCCGCAGTGAGGGCGTGAAGTCGTTGAACAACTTGCGCAAGCAGATCTTCGCCGAGACGAACGACGGCCAAATGGCTCCGTACACCGACTGGGTCGACTTCGGTCTGCACCTCAAGCACCCCGAGTCGCTGGTCAACTTCGTTGCGGCCTACGGCCTGCACCCCAGCATCATGTCGCTCGATCCCGACGGCCCAGGTCCGATCCAACCGGGCGACCTCAAGGCTCGACGCGCCGCCGCCGACCAACTCGTCAACGGCACAGTGCTCGCAATCCCGAACGGGATCGTCGACGACCCGACGACAACCGATGTCGACGAGTCCGTCGACATTGTCGGACCGCCCCCCGATGCTGCCGACTTCATGTTCAGCACGAACTATCCGGGCGCTCCGGCCGGGCCAGGCTCTGACGGGCTGGACGGCACTGCTGACGACACACCGGCGTTCCCCGCCGTCAGCTGGAAGAACGCATCCGGCAACGTCAGCAAGACCGGTCTCGATCAGGTCGATCTCTGGGTCGGTGGCTTGGCGGAGATGACCAACCTCTTCGGTGGTCTGCTCGGCACTACGTTCAACTACGTCTTCGAACTGCAGTTGACAGAACTGCAGGACGGCGACCGGTTGTACTACCTGAACCGCACACCAGGCATGAACCTGCGAGCACAGCTCGAGGGCAACTCGTTCGCCGAGTTGATCATGCGGAACACGACCGCCACCGCGTTGAAAGCCGACGCGTTCGCGACAGCCGACTGCAAGTTCGAGCTCGGTCATCTCACGTCACCGGCGCCGTCGGGAAGCACGATCGTTGGCGCCGGCTCCGTGAGCGACGACCCGACGACGGAATGCAACGAGAACAAACTGTTGATCAAGTTGTCGAGCGGTCGAATCCAGTACCGACAAACCAACAAGGTCGACCC
>Ga0207648_10003167_pt1 | contig 17348 bp, 19 predicted proteins | sample KBSMisM32_FD_184310 | JGI IMG/M metagenome (GOLD analysis project Ga0207648, IMG submission 184310) | Miscanthus rhizosphere microbial communities from Kellogg Biological Station, Michigan, USA - KBS Miscanthus M3-2 (SPAdes) (version 2) | ecosystem: Host-associated > Plants > Roots >...
GTGCGGCTTTTCGTCGTGCGCGCGGACGAGGAGCGCGAGATGGTGATGCAGGCCGCGGCGCTCCTGACCGGGAAGGCTGCGCCACTCCTGGACGGGGAAGCGCCGCCGCTCCGGGCCGGTCACAACGCGCCTCGCGGTCCGCTGAGGATCCCGGTCGCGATTTCCGCCCGACATTCGCACCTGTCCCAGCCCACTATCGACCGGCTCTTTGGCGACGGTCACCGGCTCGTGCCGCGCGCGCCGTTGTCACAGACCGGGCAGTTCTCGGCCGAGGAGACGGTGACACTCATCGGGCCACGCGGCCGCCTCACCGATGTCCGGCTCATGGGTCCGCCGCGCGAGCACGACCAGGTCGAGATCTCGCGGAGCGATGAGTTTGTGCTGGGGGTGGATGCGCCCGTGCGGATCTCGGGCGATCTCGCCAACACGCCCGGCATCACGATCGAGGGACCCAGGGGACGCGTGACGCTGCCCTCCGGTCTCATTTGTGCCCGTCGCCATATCCACATGTCGTCGGACGATGCGCGGCGGCTAGGCGTGCGCGATTGCGACGTGGTCGCGGTGCGGCTCGACACTGAAGGCCGCGACCTGCAATTCGGCGACGTGATGGTCCGTGTCTCGCCGCAGTTCCGTCTCGAGCTGCACCTCGACACGGACGAGGCGAACGCGGCCGGCGTCAAGCCGGGGGACTACGCGGAACTCGTGCCGCCACTACTATGTGGCGCCGCCATGGGCCTATCATTCGAACATTGAGGCGCCGGACAACCCGAGCCTCATCACCCGAAGGAGCGAAGAACATGGCCAGGAACAAAGGCAACGGGGGCGTCTATCGCGTCACCGACATCATCGGTACGAGCAAAGTGTCCTGGGAGGACGCGGCACGAAGCGCCGTCGAGACAGCGGCGAAGTCTCTGCGCGACCTGCGCGTCGCCGAAGTCACCAAGCTCGACATGAAGGTCGAGAAGGGCAAGGTCGTCGCGTATCGAGCGCGGGTGTCGCTGTCATTCAAGTACGAAGGCTGATGACGAAGGAGTAACGAACATGACAGCACCTGCAGCACTCGAGTCGGTGGTTCTCGTGCACGGTGGCTTCGTTGATGGTTCGGGCTGGGAGGATGTGTACAAGGCGCTCAGGAAGGACGGCTACCCGGTCAGCATCGTCCAGAACCCGACCGTATCGCTCGCCGATGACGTCGCGGCCACGCGGCGGGTCCTGGACGCGCAGTCCGCCCCGGTGATCCTCGTGGGTCATTCTTACGGTGGCGTCGTAATCACCGAGGCGGGCAACCATCCCAAGGTGGCTGGGCTCGTGTACATCGCGGCCTTCGCGCCGGATGCCGGTGAATCCGTGTCCTCTCTGATCAAGGACCCGCCGCCGGGCGCGCCCGTGCCTCCGATCGTGCCGGCAGGTGAAGGTTTCCTCGGGCTCGAAAAGGCGAGATTCCGCGAATCGTTTGCGGCCGACGTCGACGCAGACAAGGCGGCGTTCATGGCGGACTCGCAGGTGCCGTGGGGTGTCGCAGCGCTCGAGGGCGCGGTCACGGCGCCAGCGTGGAAATCAAAGCCGAGCTGGTACCTCGTCGCAACCGAGGACCATATGATCCCGCCGCCCGCGCAGCGGCTCATGTCGAAGCGCGCGGGGTCGACAGTCGTCGAGGTCGCGGCCAGCCACTCGGTCTATGTCTCCAAGGCGAAGGCCGTCGCCGACCTGATCGAGCAGGCGGCCAAGACTGTGAATCGCTCGGCGAGGTGAGAGTCACGCAGCACGGAGGAGGGCCGGGCGACCGGCCCCCTCTCACGCTGATCGCCACACTGCTGCTGGTTTGCATGTCAGTGGCGCGGGCCGATTCGCACGCCACGATCGAGGCGATGCACCCCTCCGCCGATGCCACGCTCGGCCGCAACGGAACATTTCATGTGCTGATCGCCTACCACAGCGATGAGCCGATCTCGCTCTGGGCGCGTCCCTTCCGCAATAGCCGGGAAGTCACGCAGGCGATGTCGAATGCCTCCGGCCGCCACGAGGGCACCGGCCAGGCGCTGGGTTGGTTCGCGCTCACCGAGCCGGGATACGTGGACGAGATCCGCATCCGCGCCGGAGGCGGTGATCCTTACCGCGAATGGGAGCTCGCGCGCGCAGCGGTCGCGCTTCGATGGACGGGAGCAGACATTCCCGACGAGGCGACGCCGCGGTGGGTCAAAGAGCTGCAGGCGGCCGAGGACGCACGGATGCGTGCCGAGGCGCGGCGCCGGGCGAACGAGCCTGTGTCCGGCGGCGATGTCGCTTTCATGAGCGGATTCATGCTGTTCATGTTCGCGCTCGGCATCGCCGGGGTCGTCGTGCCGATGTGGAGCGCATGGAAGTGGCAGGGTGGTTGGCGAATCGCGGCGCTCGTGCCCGCGGGCGTTGTCGGTTTTGTCGTGGCGCGCATCGTGTTCGATACCACCATTGACCCCACCTCGCACAATCTCTGGCCGTTCGAGATCATCATCTTTGGCGGTGGCGCGCTCGCCGCGATCGGCATGCTGAGGCTCGCACGGCGTCTCGCCGCCGTGCGCTAAGTGCGGCCCCGCCAGGACCAGTCGCGGATCTCCGGGAGGTCCTCGCCGTAGCGCGTGACGTACTCGCGATGCTCGACCAGCTTGTCGCGCACGCGCTGCCGCAGGTGCGAGGTCTTCTCACGCAGCCCCGGCGTGCGATCCAGCACGGCCTCCACCAGGTGAAAACGATCGAGATCGTTCAACACCGTCATGTCAAAAGGCGTGGTCGTGGTGCCCTGTTCCTTGTAGCCGCGCACGTGCAGGTTGTGGTGGCCGTGCCGGCGATAGGTGAGCCGGTGGATGAGCCAGGGATAGCCGTGGAAGGCGAAGATGATCGGGCGGTCGGTGGTGAAGAGCGCATCGAACTCCGCGTCCGAAAGCCCGTGCGGGTGCTCGCGCGTCGGCTGCAAGGTCATGAGGTCAACTACGTTGACGAAGCGCACCCTGAGCTCGGGCAGCCAGTCGCGCAGGAGCTGCACGGCGGCGAGCGCCTCGAGCGTTGGCACGTCCCCTGCGCAGGCCATGACGACATCGGGCGTCTGCCCGGCGTCGTTGCTGGCCCAGGTCCAGATACCGACCCCCGTGCTGCAGTGCTTGATCGCCTCGTCCATGGCGAGCCACTGCGGTTGCGGCTGCTTTCCGGCGACGATGACGTTGACGAGGTTACGACTGCGAAGGCAATGGTCGGTGACGCTGAGCAGCGTATTTGCATCGGGCGGTAGATAGACGCGGATCACCTCCGGCGTCTTGTTGACCACGTGGTCGATGAAGCCGGGATCCTGGTGGCTGAAGCCGTTGTGATCCTGGCGCCAGACGTGCGAGGTGAGGAGGTAATTGAGCGAGGCGATAGGGCGCCGCCAGGGGATGTGATTGCAGGTCTTGAGCCACTTCGCATGTTGATTGAACATCGAATCGACGACATGAATGAAGGCCTCGTAGCAGCTGAAGAAGCCATGACGGCCGGTCAGCAGATACCCTTCGAGCCAGCCCTGGCACTGGTGCTCGCTCAGCATCTCGAGCACGCGGCCGTCGTTCGACACGTGTGAATCGGTGTCGAGGATGATGGCGCTCGACATGCGCGAGGTCGCTTCCAGCACGGCGTCCCAGCGATTCGAGGTAAGCTCGTCGGGGCTCACGATGCGGAAGTTGCCCGCCGCGGCGTTGAGCCGCATGACGTCGCGCATGAGCGCGCCCTGGACCCGCGTCGCCTCGGCCTCGCTCGCCCCGGGCCGCGCGACTGGCACGGCGTACTCGCGGAAATCGGGCAGCCGAAGATCGCGGAGCAGCGCGCCGCCGTTCGCGTGCGGGTTGTCACTCATGCGCCGGCGGCCCGTTGGAGCCAGCGCCCTGAGCTCCGCCCGCAGCTTGCCCTCGGGAGTAAATAGCTCCTGCGGGCGGTAGCTCTTCATCCACTGTTCAAGCTGACGCAAGTGCTCGGGATTCTCGGCGAGCTTTGCGAGCGGCACCTGGTGCGATCGCCAGGTTCCCTCGGCCGGTTCTCCGTCGACGATGCCCGGGCCCGTCCAGCCCTTCGGGCTGGAGAGCACGAGCATCGGCCAGCGCGGCCGCTCGCGATTGACCCCCGAACGTGCGCACGACTGCAGCTCGCGGATCCGCGCGATCATGCGATCGAGGGTCTCCGCCATCGCGCGGTGCATCGCCGGGCGATCCGTGTGATCGACGAAGTTCGGCTCGTAGCCGTAGCCCGCCATCAGTTGCGTGAGCTCCTCGCGCGGAATGCGCGCGAGCACGGTCGGTCCGGCGATCTTGTAGCCGTTCAAGTGCAGGATCGGCAGCACGGCGCCGTCGCGCGCCGGGTTGACGAACTTGTTCGAATGCCAGCTGGTCGCGAGCGGACCCGTCTCCGCTTCGCCGTCGCCAATCACGCAGGCGACGATGAGGTCCGGGTTGTCGAACGCCGCCCCGTAGGCGTGGGAGAGCGCATAGCCGAGCTCGCCCCCTTCGTGGATGGAGCCCGGGGTCTCGGGCGCGACGTGGCTCGGGATGCCGCCCGGAAACGAGAACTGGCGAAACAGGCGTCTGAGGCCATCGACGTCTTCCGCGACCTCCGGGTAGTACTCGCTGTAGGTCCCCTCGAGATACGCGTTCGCGACCAGCGCCGGACCGCCGTGCCCGGGGCCGGCGATGTAGATCATGTCGAGATCGAACTTGCGGATGACGCGGTTGAGGTGGGCGTAGATGAAATTGAGGCCAGGCGACGTGCCCCAGTGCCCGAGCAGGCGCGGCTTGACGTGTTCGAGCCTGAGCGGCTCGGTCAGCAGTGGATTGTCGAGCAGGTAGATCTGACCGACGGAAAGATAGTTCGCTGCGCGCCAGTACGCGTCGAGCGCGAGATGGTCGGGTTCGAGTTCAGTCGTCAAGCCCGAGGGCACACTCCAGCTCGTAGAGCGGGACGATACGTTCCCGGCATTCGCTCGCACGCCGGGCGGCCCGGTCGGCGAAAGATCGCGTCTCGAGCACCTGGATCTGCTCTTCCAACGCCTGGTTCACGTAGTACGACTTGGTGTGGCCCGTGAGCCGCGCGAGGCGCCCAAGGCGGGCATCAAGATTCTTGTCTAGCCGGATGGAGCCGAAGAGCCGCACGGTGAAGTTCCTTTTTCACTCGCAGTATGCATGCGCAATATGACATGAGCGCGTCAAGCGATCCCGCGATTTCTGTCGCTGGGCGGATACAGGGACCCCGCAGACAACAACTTTTGCTGTTGCTGGAAATCCACAGGTCACCGGCGCCACCAGCAACGCGCCACCGGCGCGGTCTCGCCGGTGGCCTTGTCCGATATCAGCGACCGCCGGGCAGGTCAAACACCAGGACCTCGGCGTTGCGACCGCCGTCCAGGGTCAGCGTCATCGTGTCGGTGATCTTGAGCGCATCGCCCGCATCCAGGCCAACCCCGTTCGCGCGCAGCGAGCCGCGCGCGACATGCACATAGGCGCGCCGACCCGGCACGAGCTCGACCATCGCCCGCTCGTCCCCGTCGAAGAGACCGGCATACACGCGCGCGTCCTGATGGATGAGCACCGAGCCGTCGGCGCGATCCGGCGAGGCGATCAGCCGCAGCCGGCCGCGTTTCTCGCCGTCGGCGAATCGCTGCTCCTCGTAGCTCGGTGCGATGTCCTGGACGCTGGGTTGGATCCAGATCTGCAGGAAGTGCACCGGCTCGGTGGCGGACGGATTGAATTCGCTGTGCATCACACCGGTGCCGGCGCTCATGCGCTGCACGTCGCCGGGCCCGATGCCCGAGCCGTTCCCCATCGAGTCCTTGTGCGCGAGCTTCCCCGCGAGCACGTAGCTGATGATCTCCATGTTGCGGTGGCCGTGGGTGCCGAAGCCCGCGCCCGCCTGCACGCGGTCCTCGTTGATGACGCGCAGCGGGCCAAACTCGATGTGCTCGGGATCGAAGTAATCGGCGAAAGAGAAGCTGTGTTGGGACTTGAGCCAGCCGTGGTCGGCCTGGCCACGCTCGTTGCTGCGTCGGATCTCGTTCATGGCTACCTCCATTGAACCCGTACGCTATGCTCCAATAACCGAATAAAAAAGCGCAATATTCCGATCTGATTCATCTGAAAGTCGGATAGATCGATGCCCCTGGCGAAGACATCACTGGAGCAGTGGGCGGTCCTGGCTGCGGTCGTCGATCATGGCGGCTTCGCGCAAGCGGCCGCCGCCCTCAATCGGAGCCAGTCCGCGGTCAGCTACACGGTTGCGCGCCTGCAGGAAGCGCTCGATCTGCCGCTGCTCGTCATCGAGGGCCGCAAATCGGTGCTCACGCCCCACGGCCAGACCCTGCTCAGGCGTGCGCGCGGGCTGTTACGGGATATCGAGACACTCGAGCTCCTCGCGCGCAGCGTCAAGCAGGGCTGGGAACCGCAATTGAGCCTCGTCGTCGACGCGGCGTTTCCGCGCGAGCGGCTGCTCAACATCGTCGCAGAGCTGCAGCGGCTCTGCCCGAACACGCAGCTGCGGCTCTCCGATGCCGTGCTGTCGGGAGCGGAGGAAGCGATCATCGATGGCCTCGCGGACGTGGTCGTCACCACGCGCGTGCCGCCCGGGTTTCTCGGCGAATATCTCTTCGACGTCACGTTCGTCGCGGTCGCACGCCCGGATCACGCGCTGTTCCAGGTCCAGCACGCGCTCACGACGGCGGATCTCGCTCAACATGCGCAGGTCGTCGTGCGCGACTCCGGCGTAAAGCACCCGCGCGACGAAGGATGGCTCGGCGCGGAGCGGCGCTACACGGTCAGCAGCGTCGAGGTCTCGCTGGCGACCATCGAGGCCGGGCTCGCCTATGCGTGGCTGCCCGAGCACGTGGTCGGCGGGGCGCTGCGCAGCGGAACGCTTCGAGCGCTACCGCTCGCAGCGGGCGGCTCGCGGCAGGTCACCCTGTATCTCGTGCTGGTTCGACCGGAGCTCGAGGGTCCGGCGGCGCGCGCCGCGCTCGAGTCCTTTCAGCGGCACGTGCCCAGCACGCGCGGTGCGTGACGCGTCCGGCCTCGTCCCGACAACCGCCCTGCAGCTCTAGCCGTTCGGGACCCCGAGCCGTGCGTCGGCCTGCCCGATCATGTCCTGGAATCGCGGGTCGCCGCGAACGGAGTCCAGGTCCGGATCGGACTTGATCCAGTCCAGGGCTTCCGCGCCAACTCCTGCTACGTAGGGCCCGAGCATCTCGAGCGCCGCGTCGTGGTCGCCAAGGTCGGTGATCAGCGTGCACGCGACGTTGTAGCGCATGTTCATGTTGTCGGGATCCAGCAAGGCCCCGCGTTCGGCCCATTCCTTCGCCCGCTCTGCGGCACCCAGCTTGGCCAGCGCCCCCACGGCGCCGGCCATGATGTCGCCGTTGGCGGGCTCCGAGAGGACGAGCTTCTCCGCCACTGCCAGCGTCCGGCGCGCCGCATCGAGCGCACGCTCGGCGTCGCCGATCGCCGAGTAGCAACTGATCAGCATGTTGCAGGACGACCAGTCGCTCTCGCTGCACGCCACGGCCTTCTCGAAGTAGCGGATGGCACCCTCGAAGTCGCGCAGCCGATAGCGGAGGCGCGCCGCCTCGCGATTGACGTCCCACGAGTCCGCGTCGAGCCGCAACGCGATCTCGATCGACCGCTGCGCTCCATCGGCATCACCGCCTGACAGCAGCGCGCCCGCCCGCGCCGCATGCGCCTCCGCGAGATTCGCGTCGAGCGCCAGCGCGCGCTCCGCAGCTTCGAGCCCGTTGTCGGTGTGCTTGCCGAAATACGTGCTGACACGCTGCGCTGCGGCCATCAACGCCCAGGCGTGGGCGTAGCCGGGATCGACTTGCACGGCGCGCTGGCAGAGCCGAATGACAGCATCGAGCAGGCGCGCGTCATTGACGCCGCTCAGGTAGTGCTGCCGCGCCATCAGGAAGAACTTGTAGGCTTCAGGATTGCTCGTGCCTCGCTGCCCGAGTGCCTTCTTCTCGTCAGGCAGCAGCTTCAGCTTCATGGCGGCGACGATAGCCTGAGAGATCTCGTCCTGGAGCGAGAAGATGTCGTTCAGATCGCGGTCGTAACGCTCCGCCCACAGGTGGTTGCCGGTCTTGCCGTCGATGAGCTGCGCGGTGATGCGTACGCGCTGGCCGGCCTTGCGCACGCTGCCCTCGAGCACATGGCTGACCTTCAGTTGCCGCGCGACCTGTGCGATGTCGACGTGCTTGCCCTTGAAGGTGAACGCCGTGTTGCGCGCCGTGACTGCGAGCGTGGAGACCTTGCTGAGGTCCGTGATGATGTCTTCGCTGATGCCGTCGCTGAAATACTCCTGCTCCGGCTCGCCGCTCATGTTGGCGAAGGGCAGCACGCAGATCGAGCGGCGCATGGGTGCGTCGTTCGCGGCGTGGTGTGCAGCGGCGGTTTCGCCCGCCGCATTCTTCGTCGAGTCTCGCTTGCGCGTGACGGTGGCTTCCAGGGCGCGCAGCAAATCCTGGCACGGCACGCTCGCGGGATCATCGCCCCAGCCATCGAGATCGATGGTGTGGATCGCCCGAACGTCGAACGGGAGCGTCGCCGCCAAGAGTCTCGCCGGGACGAGGATGCCGCGGTCGGCTGCTTCGCGTGCCTCACCGCGAACCCAGCGTGAGGCAACCGAGACGGGCGTCCAGACGACCACGACGGCACGGGCGCTGCCGAGCGCGGCGGCAATCTGCTCGTCGAATTCCTGGCCGGGCGCGATCTCAGGGTCCCACCACACGGACCAACCGCGTCCCTCGATGGCAGCCACGAGCGGTGCCACCAGCGCCTTGTCGGTGCGGGCATACGAGATGAAAACATCAGCCATGGATCGCGAACTGAGGCAGGGAGTCGGTTCTTGCAGGGTTCGAGGCGGGAGGCTAGCTTAACCCAACACCGCCTCACTCGAAGGCAGCGTTCGGGGCAGGGTGCGCGGACTGTGATGTGGGTAAACTTGCTGAGCGTCTTCTGACGCATCGGTCGCAGACAAGGGAGCTCATCATGAAGACAGCAGGACGTTCGCTCACGGGTGCGCTCATCGCGGCGCTGGCGTTGGCTGCGTGCCAGGCGCCGCCGCCGAAGCCGATGGAGACCGTCGAAGACACCGTCGAAGTGTCGGCCACCGTCGAGAAGGTCGACGTTCTCAATCGACTGCTGACGCTCAAGACGGAGTCCGGCGAGATGGTCACGGTTGAAGTCGATCCGGCGGTTCAGAACCTGGTGCAGGTCAACCCGGGTGATCGTGTCGTGGCGCGCTACCGCCAGGCGATCGGCGCCACGATCAGCAAGGAGGCCGCGGGCCAGCCGGTCACGGTGGACGTCGAGGCGGACAGGGCCAAGCTTGGTCAGAAACCGTCGGCCAGGGCCTCGCAGACCACGAACGTTCCGGTGACGATCACAGCGGTGGATACCAAGACCAACCAGGTCACGTTCCACGGCTCCGACGGCCTGGTGCGCGTGTTCACGGTCCAGACGCCGCAGGCGAAGGAGTTCATCAAGCAGCTCAAGCCCGGCGACACCGTGGTCGTGACCTTTACCGAAGCGCTCGCATTGAGCGTCGAGCCGGCGAAGTAGCCTTCACGGGCTGACTGGCGCGAACGCCGCCACGAGGCGGCGTTTGCATTTACACGACGGCTTCGATCAGCGTCGGCCCCGGCCGCGCGACGAGACGCGCGAACTCGCGGTCGAAATCCTCCGCCCGCTCGGTGCGCACGGCCTCGACGCCGTGCGCTTCCGCCATCTTCACCCAGTCGAGCGCCGGGTTGTCGAGCGACAGCATCGACATCGCGGCGGGGCCGGCGGTCCCGGCACCGGTGCGGGCGAGCTCGATCATCAGGATGCGATAGAGGCGGTTGGCGAAGACGACAATGGTGATGTCGAGCGCCTCGCGCGCCATCGTCCAGAGCGACTGCACCGTGTACATCGCCGCGCCATCGCCGCAGAGCGCAATGACCTTTCGCTCGGGCGCGCCGACCGCCGCGCCGATCGACATCGGCAGCCCCTGGCCGATCGCGCCGCCGGTATGGAAAAGCCAGTCGTGCGAAGCCGCACCCGCCGTGGCCGGGAAGAGCACGAGTCCGGCCGTAACGCTGTCGTCGGCGATGATGCAATCTTCGGGCAGGTGACGTGCAAGCGTGGCGCCGACGGCCTCCGGCGTGAGCGGGCCGCCGGGCGCGGCGGGTTTCGACGCTGCGGGTGACTTGGCCTGCGCCGGTGCGCGCAGCATTTCGGCGAGCGCTTCGAGCGCCGCGGCCGAAGAAACCTCCGGGCCGCCGAGGCTCAGGCGGGTCGCGCCCTCCGGCGTGAGCTCGCTCGGCCTGCCCGGATAGGCGAAGAACGCGACCGGGTGCTTCGTGCCGGCGGTGATGAGCAGATCGACGCCCTGCAGCGTCTCGAGAGTCTGCTCGGCAAAGTACGGCAGGCGCAGCGGGGCAAAATGTGCGCCGCCGCGGCGCTGGCGCGCGGCGAAAGTGTCGTTGAGGACCAGCACACCGGCGGCGTGCAGCCGCGCGGCGTGCGTGAGGCCGGGCTCGACGAGCGCATCGCCGCTGACGAGGATTGCGGGCTTCCTCGCCGCCTTGATCGCGCGCGCGACGGTTTCGAGGTTCTTCGGTCGTTCCGCCCCCGGCAAGGCCAGGGGTTTGGCGAGAGCACCGCCCTCGCTCCACGCCGCATCCGCCGGCAGGAGCAAGAACGCATTGCCGCCGGGTGGACCGAGGCTTGCGGCATAGGCGGCGGCCGCCTTCGGGCCGGCATCCGCTGCCGCTGCCGCGACATCCGTCCACGCCGCGAGCGGCTTCACCAGCGCCTCTATGTCGGAGGTGAGCGGCGCATCGAGGTGGCGGTGATAGGTCGCGTGATCGCCGATAACGTTGATCGTCGGAGCAAACGCGCGCCGTGCGTTGTGCAGGTTGGCGGCGCCGTTGAGATACCCAGGGCCGAGATGCAGCAGCGTCATCGCAGGGCGGCCGGTCATGCGCGCGTAGCCGTCCGCCGCACCAGTCGCGACGCCTTCGAACAGGCACAGCATCGATCGGATCCTGGGCTCCCGGTCGAGAGCGGCGACGAGGTGCATCTCGCTCGTGCCGGGGTTGGCGAAACAGGTCCGGACGCCGCACTCCGCGAACGTCCTGATGAGCGCATCGGCACCGTTCATGTGTCGGCCCTCTCTCCCTGACTGCGCTGGCCACTCGCGCGGGCCGCGGCTGCGCCGGCTGATTGCTGATCTCGCGGTATGATGCGCTCGTCGGCGTCGAAGTTGGCCTGACCGCGCAATCGCCGCAGGCGCACGGGGAGTGAGACGAATGGGCAATCGACTGTTCCAGGCGTTAGCGTTGGTCCTGCTGTGTGCCGCCCTGGTGGCCGTGGCCGATACCGAAAAGCCCCGGCTCAAGATGTTCGGGGACGAGCCGAATCCGCACGGGCTCTGGAGGACCGAGCTGCTCGAGGCCTCGGACCCGGCGCTGATGGCGAACGCCAAACGGATGTCCGAGATGGCCGTCTGTATGGATGCCGGTCTCGAAAAGGGCAAGGACGTGAAGCCTTCCGAATCGGCGTGCACGCGTGCGGTGCTCAAGAACACGAGCAGCGAGTCGCAGATCGAGACGACATGTCCCGAGCGGCCGACGACCGTCATGACGATGAAGCGCGAATCCAAGGACATCATATTTTTCGAGACCGTCGAGAAGGGAAAGGGCGGGGTCACCACGACGATGAAGGGTCGCTACCACTACGTGGGACCCTGCAGTGCCGGTGACAGCCTGATCAAGGCCGACAAGGACAGCGAGACCTGCCAGCAGATGCGCGCCGAGGCGGCGACGACGGATCCGGAGGCGGTCTGCGGCAAGTACGAAGGCGCGCAGAAGGTCGACTGCGTCCGACGGGTCGAGGCCTCGCTGGAAACGACGCGCAAGCTGTGCGAGTGACCAACTGCCGGCGGATCCCGTTCGACGCCTGACACCGCCTCAGCCGAGGTACGCCTGCCCGCCGTCGACCGCGATGCTCTGCCCGTTAACGTACGAGCTGGCGTCGCTGCAGAGCTGCGCGACGACGCGGCCGATGTCGTCTTCGCAGTCGCCGATGCGTTGCTGCGGAATAGTCGCGATAAAGGCGGCGGCCTCCTCGGGGCGGCTCTCGATCCAGCCCTTGAGCGCCGGGGACTTGGCGTGCGGCAGGATGACGTTCGTGCGGATCCCATCTTTGGCCCACTCGCAGGCCGCGCCGCGGCTCAGCGCGCGGATTGCTTCCTTGACGGCGGCATAGGCGCTGTAGTTGCTGGCGTCCCAACGGAAGGCCGCGGTGCTCGCGAGGTTGATGATGCAGCCGTCGCCCTTCAAATGTGGATAGCAGAGCCTCATCAGGCGAAAGGTTGCGAGCGGCCCCGACTCCCAGCCGGCCTGCAGCGCTGCCTCGCTCACGCCGTTGAGGGGACCCAAGGGCACTTCCTGCGCGTTGTTGACCAGGATGTTGATCCGGCCAAAGCGCTCGACCACCCGGGCGACACACCTTTCGAGCGAATCCAGCTGCTTGACGTCGCATTCGACCGCGAACGCCATGCCGCCACGGCGCGCGATCTCCGCGCAGGTCGCTTCGAGCTTCGACCCGGTGCGCCCGACCACCGCAACGCTCGCGCCCTCGGCTGCGAGCGCCCAGGCGATGCCCTGGCCCACACCTTGGCCGGCGCCGGTGACGAGTGCGATCTTCCCGCTGAGATTTCCCAAGACGACGGTACTCCGTTCAGTGCGATTTGAGCACGGCGCCGATACTCCTGTCGTCTACTCCGGCCGAGGATCGTTCCAGATATCGCGATGGATCTTCCAGCCGTCTGCCTCCCGCTTCCAGACGACGACGAACTTCGCGGAGGCGGTAGCCGGTGGTCGCCCCTCGGCTTGGAGCGTCAACAGAACGGTTCCCACTTCGTGCGCAAGATCGCCGCTCCCGCCAACGTCGAGTGTCGTCACCGTCACACTCTTCACGCCGTCGTCCATCGCGGCCTTCCAGAACTCTCCGATGGCCTGACGCCCTTTCACCAGCTCACCGCGCTCGGGAAGCAGGATCGCGTCCTCCGTGTACAGCTTCGCAATGGCTTGCGCGTCGCCGCGAGTAATTGCCTCGCTGAACAGGGCATTGACTTGCTCGATTGCGGCCCGCGCACTGTCCGTCCCGGCTGCCTCGGATCTGCCCACTGAGGTGGCCGCGACGACGAGCGCAACTGCCAGAGCGAACTCGCCGATTCTTCTTGAACTGATCACCGGAACTTCCTTCTGCTAGCTCGCCTTGCTGCGAATCGCGTAGCCCGCGTGCGCCAGGTAGTCCTGCTTGCCGATCTGGACGCCCTGGCTGCGCAGGATGTCGTAGGCCGTGACGACGTGAAAGTAGAAGTTCGGCAGCGCCCAGTCGCGCAGGTACTGCACGCCGTCCATGTCGAGCGCGTAGCCCTCCATGAGCGGGAAGCCCACCCGACGAGTCTCGGCGCCCTGGTACGCGCTCGACGGGACGCTCTTGACGTAGTCGAGCGTGCGTCGGATGCGCGTCTTGAGCTCGTCGAGAGTCTGCTCGTTGTCCTCGAACTTGGGCGGTTCCTGACCCGTGAGCCGGGCCGCCACGCTCTTCGCCTGGTCGCAGGCAATCTGCACCTGCTTGCTGAGCGGGAACATGTCGGGCGCGAGCCGGGCCTCGGCCAGCGCGTCGGGCTTCAGCCCCTTGGCCTTCATGTGCTCGGCACCCTTGTCGAGCAGCGTCGAGAGCGTTCCCAGCAGCGGCACGAAGGTGTCCATCGCCATCGAATACATAGTGAAACTCACGGGTCGTCTCCTTCAGGACAATCGAACGGCACCGGCGCCGGAGCATAGCGCCCAATCGGCCGGCCGTCCTCGTATGGACGTTTTCGACGCCGGATGCTGCAATCCGTCCGCGATCGAATCGGATCCGGGAGACATCGACGATGGCGGCGACCGACAACCAGCGCTGGCAGGACACCGCCGACCGCGTGGAGCTCGCGGAACTGATGCACCGCTATGCGCTCGCGATCGACACGGCTCACTTCGACGATCTGCGCGAGGTTTTCACGCCCGATGCCTCGGTCGATTTCGGGTCGGTCGACCAGTATGTCGAGGGCGCGACCGGGGTGAGCGGTATCGAGGCGATCGTCGGCTGGTTCCGCACGGTGCTGGCGCCCTTTCCGGACGTGCTGCACTTCATGAGCAACCACGTCATCGAGCTTGACGGGGATCGCGCCCGCGTCCGCACCTGCATGCACGTGATGCACATGGCGATGGGCGGCGTCTACGACGCGCAGGCCATGCGCACTCCGGCGGGTTGGCGCATCCGGAATTTGAGGCTGGATGAGCGGCGCTTCGAAGAGGCGGCCGCGCGGCTGGAGGCGCACATGTCGCGCGTCGACGACGGGGGCTGAGCGCCGCACGGGCCGCGAGGCCCCGCCGCAACCGGGTTGCGGCGCGCTACTCGACCAGCAACCAATTAGTTGCGTATCAGCGATCGGAGGCGTAGCATGACAGGCAACCAGGAGGTTGCCAATGAAAGACTCCGACGACAGGATCGAGAAGGTGATCGAGATGGACGCGCCCGTGGCGCGGGTCTGGCGGGCGGTCACGGACCACGAGGAATTCGGCCAGTGGTTTCGCGTCAAGCTCGATGGGCCCTTCAAGCCGGGCACGGTGTCGAAGGGTGAAATGACGTATCCGGGCTTCGAGGGCTGGCCCTGGCTGGCGACGGTCGAGCGGATGGAACCCGAACGCCTGTTTTCGTTCCGCTGGCACGACTATGACCAGAAGGCGGGTGTGCCGGTCGAGAAGCAACCGACCACGCTGGTCGAGTTCCGGTTCGAGGCGATACCGCGCGGCACGCGGCTGACCATCACGGAATCCGGTATCGCCGCGCTCCCCGATCCCCGACGCATGCAGGTGCTCCGGGACAACACCGAGGGGTGGAACATCCAGGCCCGCAACATCGCCGAGCATGTCGCGCGCCGCTGAATTCATCCCGGCCGCGGCGGCGCCGGTGTTTGCTGCGCTGGGCGACCCGACGCGGCTCAACCTGCTCGCGCGTCTGCGGGACGGGCGGCCGCGGTCGATCGTGGAGCTCACCGATGGTCTCGGGCTCACGAGGCAGGGCGTGAGCAAGCACCTGCGCGTGCTCGCGGACGCCGGGATGGTCAAGAGCAAACGGATCGGGCGCGAAAGCCGGTTCGTGTTCGAACCCGCCGGGCTCGCACAGGCACGCGCTCATCTCGAGCGCGCATCGCGGCAGTGGGACCGGACGCTCGAGCGGCTGCGGGCCTTCGTCGAGGAGGGCTAGAGTGTCACCGGCGCGCAGGGCGAGCAGACTTCACGCGAGCAGGCGCTGCATAAGAGAGGCAGGCGTTAAGGCCGCTCCGTAACGTCACGACCAGCTTCGCGGCGCGCGCCGCATCGTAGGCCGGTGGCCAGTCGCTCTCGCGGAGCTGGGTCGTCGGCTCATCGACATAGCCGCGCATCGCGAGCTCGAGCTGCACGGCGTGCACGCGGTCGTCGGGCTGACCGTAATGTCGGGTGATGTAGCCGCCCTTGAAACGGCCGTCGACGACGGTCGGAAGACCGCTACCGCTGCAGATTTCCTCGAGCGCGTGCGCAAGCTCCGGCGCGCAGCTCCGACCCGAGTTCGTGCCCAGGTTGAACACGGGCAGCGTGCCATCGAAGAGCCGCGGCACCACCGAGCGGATCGAGTGCGCATCGAACAGCACGACCTTGTCGTGCCGGTCGTGAAGCCGGCGGATCTCGGCAGCGATCGCCGCGTGATACGGCGCGTAGTACCGCTCGCGCCGCGCGGCGATCTCGCGGGCATCGGGCTCGCCGCCTGCGTGGTAAAGCGGCTCGCCGTCGAACGTGGTGGTCGGGCAGAGCTCGGTGGTCGCCTGCCCGGGATAGAGCGACCGTCCTTCGGGGTCGCGGTTCACATCGATGACGGTTCGCGACATGAGCGTGCGGATGACGGTGGCACCCAGCTCGGCCGCGAACGAGTACAGGCGATCCACATACCAATCGGCGTCCTTGCGCGCGAGCCAGGGCGAGACCAGCCGTGACTCGATCGCGCCAGTGAGGCGCGTTCCGGCGTGCGGTATCGACAGCACCAGCGGCGCGTCGCCGTGCTCGACGATGAGCCAGTCGTGCCAGTCGTCGGTCTGCTTGATCGTCATCGGTCGGCTCTATTGACTTCGATCCACCAGCCGCGCGGCGCGGGCGCGGCGACCTTCAATGCGAGCGTCTCACGGGCAGGGTTTTCGAACCATGCGAGTGCATGGCGCGCGAGCGGGATCGCTGCTTCATCGTCGGTCGTGAGCGCCGCCGCGTCGCACACGAAGCATGCAAGGAATTCCGCGTCGGAGCGGGGATCGCCGTCGCGCAGGCGGCGGATCGTCGTGCGCGCCTCGCGTCGTCGCACCATGACGTTCAAATCTCGCGTCGCTCCGCCCAGGAGCTCGCAGTTGGTCGCGGCATCGCCGGAAAAGGCGTGCAGCTGCTCATCGCCGGCGCGCACGACGACGCTCGCCTGTCCGGCGGTCGCGAGACGCACGCCGTCGCCCTCGAGCACCGCGAACCAGCGATCGACACCGGGAAACAGCGAGAACGGCCCGGCCTGCTCGACATCGGCGACGCTGATGCGCAGGAGCGAGCGCGCAGGATCGGGCCAGGCAAGAAGTGTCCGCGTCCAGCCACCACCGTTGACCCAGCGTTCGGGCTCGACCTGCGTCGGGTGCGCCATCCTCACCGCATGATCCGTCGTCGCCGCTGCTCTGGCCGAATGTCCTTCGATGTGGCCTTCGAGCCTGCCGTGGTCGGCACACCTGTGCGATAGGCGACCAGGAAGTCGATCCCCGTAACCGCACCGTCGACCACGATGGTCTCCGGCGAGTTCTCGACCGGATAGGCGCCGCAGGCCTCGGCCTCGTCGCAGATGAACCCGTCGTTGTTGAGGTCGGTGCCGGAGATGACGATGTACTCACCTGCCGCGACGCCGTTGAACTGGTACGCAACCGAGCTTCTGTCCGCCAGCACGTCCACCTGCGCGCGCGCCTCGTCTGTCGCCGCATCGACCAGGAGGATGTACTGCCTGCCGGCATCCGGCTCGCCGCTGGCGTCGGCGACTTCCATCAGCACTTCGACGCGATCCGTGCCGCCGTTGGATGTGAACTCCACGGATCCGGAGTAGCTGCCTACCTCGAGGCCGGTGCGGTCGACCGCGATCGCATAGCGACCGTGGCCGTTCGCGCCGACCGACGAGGTGGGGGTTACCGACAGCCACGTCGCGGACGAGGTGGCCCCGCTGTCTATG
>Ga0207648_10003170_pt1 | contig 17342 bp, 18 predicted proteins | sample KBSMisM32_FD_184310 | JGI IMG/M metagenome (GOLD analysis project Ga0207648, IMG submission 184310) | Miscanthus rhizosphere microbial communities from Kellogg Biological Station, Michigan, USA - KBS Miscanthus M3-2 (SPAdes) (version 2) | ecosystem: Host-associated > Plants > Roots >...
GATCGGCTGTTCAGCCTGGGCTCCGCTGTCAGACGCTTGAGGGGAGTACAGACAGCGAGCAAGAAACGCCGCAACCAGTGGACATGCTGAGAAGGCCGTTAGAGGGACCAACCTCGGTCAGACGATCGGGGCAGATCAGATAAGAGAGACGAAACGCCGCACCGCCCCGGTCCCCAGGAATCGCGACTTACATCCGCTGTATCGTCTGAAGCCGTACCGCCGTGGGGGAGGAGGGAGGCATGCTCGAAGCCGTTCCTGAAGCCATCTACAACTACTTTCGAGCCGCCGAGCAAGGTGATCTTCCACGACTGCTGGACTGTTTCACGGAAGACGCCACCGTCCTCGATGAGGACAAGACTTACCAAGGCCGGAACGAGATCCGTGTTTGGCGTGAGAGCGTCGCCACTCGCTACACGTACACGACCGAGGTTCTCGGGACGGAAGCCCGCGGCCCCGAGACTTATGTCGTAAACACGAGGCTGGAGGGCGATTTCCCTGGTGGGCGAGTCGATCTGCCGTACGCCTTCACTCTGAGCAACGGTCTGATCAACTCGCTCGAGATCGGCCCCTGACCGCCGGGTCGTTTTCTAACTCGGATCTTGCCAACAACCTCGCACGTTCGCTGTGATCGGTGCATCGGAGATGCGGGCGGTGCGCCGACTTGACCTACTGACTCTGCAGGCGTATCCCGAAGGTGTCCATCGAGGGAAGGGAGAGCATATGGCGACGGATCTCACGATCAGCGTCGATGACCGTCCGGGAGGTCTCGCGAGCGTCGGCGAAGCGCTCGGCGCAGCCGGCATCAACATCGAAGGCCTGCTCGGCATCGGCATGGAGGGTCGCGGCATCATCCACATCTGCGTGCAGGACGGCATGGCCGCGCGGAAGGCGCTCGAGGGCGCCGGCATCAAGGTCGAGGGCGAATCCGAGGCGATCCTCGGCGACCCCGTCGCCGGGGCGGATCAGGCCGGCACGATGGGCATGATGGCTCGCCAGATCGCCGACGCAGGGGTGAACGTTCGCGCGGTCTACCTCGCGACGAACTCCCGCGCAGTGATGGTGACCGACGACAACGCCAAGGTCATGCAGATGATGGCCAACATGTAGGCGGTTCCTGTCACTCTTTCTCTTGCCGAGGGAGTGCAGGTCAGACCGCATATGTGCTGGTCAGGGTGCGATTGACGCGGTGCCGGACTTGGCCGTACGTTCGCACCTGGTCCCAGGCGGCCAAACAGATCGAAGCAGGGAACCGAGTGGGCTAGAGCCGTAAGGCGACTCGGAGTACCTGGGGGTACGGGTGGGAAAGCCAACTGCCTGTGCCCGCGGGGAATCTGGGAAACCCCAAAGCCGCGGTACCGCGAGGAAACCAAGCCGGTCGTGAAGTTGCCTGGGACCTCTTTCGTGCCACGTTCGGCTTCGGACGCCCCGAGCGTGCCTCCGTCAGACGTGGCGCAGGGATCGCGGGGCTGAGGGGCCGAGCGAGGAGACTCACCGCGCCGAAAGGCGTCAGGCGAGTTTCGCGGAGTTCCTCGGCCCCGCGTTCACATCTCCCCTTGCGAACCCTCTCCCTTGATCCACGCGAGGAGCCCGTGCTCGCGGACGATTTCGCTCGGGAGCCGCTCCAGCTTCCGCTCGCCGTCCAACGCTCCTTTGAGGACCGCGCGGCGAGCGCGCCACCACGCGAGCGCTCCCCCGAGCGCGATGATGAGCAGCAGGATCGCCCAGGCCGCGACGCGGATGAGCAACGGCATCGTTTTCGCCAGGATCCAGCCTCTCAGGAGCCCGCGCGCAGCTCGTTCGGGTACGTCGGGTTCTTCGTCGTCGGCCATGCCCTCACTATCTCCCGTCGGCGACCGAGCCACACGTCAGCCTTTGGGCGGTATCGCGTCCAGGCTTGTTGTCTTTCGGCCCCTCCTGCGGCAACATCTCTGCCACGAGAGGAAGGAGGTGGTCCGCATACATAAACAGCGTGAGACCCTCGAGGTGACTGGCTGCTAGCCGTCCCTAGCGGGGCCGGGCCACCGCCCTCCCGCACGCCGGGCGACCGGCAGAATCCAAACCAGATCACCGACCTCGCAGGTTCCGGCCTTGTCTACCGGACGAAGCCTCGTCAGAGGACCGACCGCCTGCGAGCGCAGTGACCAACGACGGACCGGGTCCGAACGGGCCCGGTCCGTTCGTGTCTCGGCCGGCCCGTCAGCGCCACGTGGTTGGTTTCGAGACCGCCGCGCAGATCGCGGTCACGTCTCTCGGCGACAAGACCGCCGGCTGTCGCCGGAGCCAATCCTTGACGCCACGGGGAGCGGCGACGAGCACGTCGGTCGGCCGCTCCTTGAGCGTCCAATCGTCCGCGAGGATCGCGAGGATCGGATACACCTCGATCGGTCGATCGAGGGCCGCCGACAACAACCGCGACGCCCGTTTCGCCTCGTGCACCGCTTTGGGCAGGAAGCTCGTCTTGTGTCCGTTGTGCAGGATCGACCGCGAGGCCACCCAGACCTTGCCGGTCAGGTTCTTCGCGTTCACCGTGAACACGCCGGCGGGTCCGACGAGTACGTGATCGATGTTGGCGCCGCGATCGCCGACCGGGATGTCGTTGAAGAGCTGCCACCCTGCGGGAAGCCGACCGAGCCACCATGCGGTCGCGCGCTCCCCGGTCGCCCCTCGTCGCCACGCCCGCTCATCCGTGTGCACGCCGAGCAGCCGCGCCATCCGGCTTCGGACTGGAGCGGCGGCGCGAAGGCCGCGAGCCCTCTCCGCCGCGGATGCGCCGGCCTTCCGTCCGACGAGGGAGTCGCCGATCGTGACGCTTCCCCGCTGCTCGTTGGGGTCGAAAGCCATGCTCAGATTCTCGACCGCGTCAGGGCTCGACCTGAGACAGAGCCGGCCCGCACCGGACCGTTGCCCCCGCAAGTAGGTGCGACTACGGTCCGATATCGATGAAGGAACCACCGAAACCGATCCAGGGCATCGCGAAGGCCGTCGTCTTGCTCCTGGTCGCACAGATCGTCATCGCGATCGCCGAGGCGATCGCGCTTGCGCACCGGATCGATGTCCTGCAGCAGCTGCGGAACGGCTCGATCGCCGCGGCCAGAGAAGGTGCTGCTGCGGACGACTTCGTCACGACGATGGCGACGTTCGACACGATCGCGTTCCTCACGACGGTCGTCATCTGGTGCATCTGGCAGCACCGAGCGCAGACCAACGCGATCGAGCTCGCCGGCGGCGGGTTGCGATTCACGCCGGGGTGGGCGGTCGGATGGTGGTTTATCCCGATCGCGAACCTGTGGAAACCCTTCCAGGCGGTACGAGAGCTGTGGAAGGCCAGCCACGGAGGCGCCGCCTGGCAGAGCCTTCGAACGTGGCCCGTGATCGGTTGGTGGTGGGCGATCTGGATGGTCAGCTTGGTGCACGTATGGTTCGGCGAGCGCAGCGGCGGAGTCTCCTTCGGCACGATGCCGATGGGTACACCGATCACACCAACGGACATCGTCACGCGTGACAAATGGCAGATCCTGTCCCTGGCGCTACGCGTGTTCGCCGCGGCCCTCGCGATCAAGATCGTCCGCTCGGTCGTGCACGCCCAGGAGACAGCGCCACCCCGTGCAGCGATGCCGGTCGGTCAACCGGACTTCGCGATACCCGACCCCCCACAACGCCCGGACATGGCCACGCCAGGATGAGCCACGAGGATCCCGGTTGGCGGCCGGCGATCGAAGACGTTTGGCGGTATCTCATCCCTATCCTTGGCGGCGTCTTGCGGGCTCGGGATACACGCAGGGAGGCGAACGGACTTGTACGTCTCCGGCGGGAATTCGTCAGCTTCATCCCAGGGTTGTTGTTCTTCCTCATCGCGCTGGCGTTCATCGCACCCTTCGATCGAGAGGGTGGGACTTGGCTTTCCGGAAGCGTCCTCGTGGCGGGCCTCGTGTCTATCGGAGGCGCCCTCTGGGTCCGGGGTCGCGGCCTGTCCACCGCCTCCCAGGAGGCACTCGCCGGCTCGTACCAAGTGGCCTTCTTCATCGGCATCGGGTTCGCCGAGTTAGCCGCCCTCTGGGGCGCCGTCGTTGTGATCCTCGGCGGCGGCCTGTGGCTCTACATGCTCGGCGCGGCGTTCACCCTCGTGAGCCTTTGGCTCATCGCACCGACCGCGCGCGACATCGCCCGCCGACAGCGCGACATCACCGCCTCAGGATCACCGCTCTCTTTGTCGGATGCGCTCGTGGAGATGCCCCCGAGAGGTCAGCCGGGGGGAGCGCCGAGCACGTAGTCCTCGTCGTCGGGATCCCATTCCAGGGTGACGAGCCCTTGGGTCGCCGCGGCCTTCGCGAACTGGAGGAACCCGTTGTAGCCGTACTTCTTCTCGCTGAAGTCCGGCTGGACCTTGCGCACCTTGTTCTTGAGGCCAGAAAGATGCGGAACCGTGCCCTTGGTCTGCTCGCCCGCGACCACCGATCGCAGCAGGTCGAACGCCTCCGTCTCGCCGCCGTGGGTCGGCAGCGTCACCTCAGGGTCGCCCTTGGCCGACCCCTCGCTCAGCTCGATCACGTTGCGCCCGGCGAGGTGGCGGAGCAGCTCGCCGAACGCGCGGAATCCGTACTCGGTCTCGCTGAAGGTCGGATCCTTGCGCAGCAACGCGCGTTTGATGCTCGAGGCCAGCACCGGCCCGCTGGCAGAGCGCTGCAGGCCTGCAACCGTCTGCGCCACGCGCACCGCGAGCTCGTCGACATCGCGGGGAGCCTCCTCGTCCTCCTCGACCGTCTCTTCGGCCGGCGGAGCCTCGGCAAGCTTCTGCGCGGCGGTTCGCCCTCCCCTGGATCCGCCCCGCCGACGGCGACCCGCGCCCGCCGGCACGTCAACGCCTTCGAGCGTGTCGTAGAACAGGAACTCGTCGCAGGCCGGCGGCAGCAGCGCCGACGTCGAATCCTTGATGCCGACACCGATCACGCGCTTGTTCAGCTCGCGGAGCTTGTGGACCAGTGGCGTGAGGTCGCTGTCGCCGGTGCAGATCACGAACGTGGTGATGTATTCCCGCTCGAACGCCATCTCGAGCGCGTCGACAGCCATCTTGATGTCGGCTGCGTTCTTGCGGGACGCGCCCATGCGCTGCGGGATCTCGATCAGCTCGACGTGGCCCCGCGTGAGCATCCGTCGGTCCTCATCGAACGCCGACCAGTCCGCGTATGCCTTGCGTGCGATCACTCGCCCGCGCTCGGCCAGCGCGTCCAGCACGGGCTTCAGGTCGAACTTGATGCCGCCCAGCGCCTCACGCGCTCCGATCGCGAGGTTCTCGTAGTCGAGGAACAGCGCGATGCGTTCTTCGTCGGTCTCCACCACCGCAGCCTAGCCCGGCACGCCTTCGACCCGGGCAGCCAGGCGGGCGCCGAGCTCGCGAACGACCTGCGGCACGAGGTCGACGTCTTCGGACCGTGTGCGCCAGTTGACGAGCGCCGGGCGGAACGCGACCCGGCCGCCGTAGGTTGTGGCGCCGAAGAACACACGCCCGTCGAGCAGCGCCTCCTCCCCGATCCGGCGGTTGAGCTCATCGAGCTCGGGGCCGTCTTCGGAGTCGGGCGGCCGGTAGCGGAAGCAGACGATGTTCAGTTGGACCTCGGCCAAGCGCTCCAGGTCGGGCGCGGCGTCGACCGTCGCCGCCAGCTCCTGCGCGAGATCGAGGTCGTGCTCCACGATCGCGCGATGGCCGGCACGGCCGTACGCGCGCAGCGTCGCCCAGATCGGGAACGCGCGAGCGCGACGGGACATCTCCGGTCCTCGGTATCCCCAGTTCGGCTGCGGCTCGTCGATATCGGGCAGGTACGCGGCGCCCGATCCGAACACCGCCGGCAGCAGCGCAGGGTCGCGCACGAACGCGAAGCCGTTCTCGTAGGGCACGTTCAGCCACTTGTGGCCGTCGGCGATCACCGAGTCGGCGCGATCCACCCCTTCGACCAGAAGCGCCGTGCGAGGGGACAGCGCCGCGAACAAGCCGAACGCGCCGTCAACGTGGAACCACGCCCCGTGGCGCTCGGCGAGCTCCGCCATGTCGGCCAGCGGATCGAAATCACCCGCGTTCACCTCCCCGGCGCTTCCGATCACGATCGCCGGCGCGCCGTCGAGCTCGCGGAGCGCCGTCTTCATCGCGTCGAGGTCGACTCGCCCGACCTCGTCGCGCGCGAGCTTGCGGACGCGTCCCCTGCCGACACCCAACATGCCGAGCGCCTTGACGTCGCTCGGGTGCGTGTACCCCCCGCCGAGCACGGTGATCGGTGGCGCCGCCGCGAGTCCGACCTCATCGACGTCGACCCCGGCGCGCGAGAGGCACCAGCGTCGGGCGCACGCGAGCGCGACGAAGTTGGCCATCGTGGCGCCGGTCGTGAGCACACCGCCCCACGCTTGCGGCAGCCCGAACAGCTCCTTCAGCCAGTCGATCGACACCTGCTCGAGCCGGCCGGCGAGCGGTGAGGAGACCCACGCGCCGGGGTTCTGGTCGAGGGTCGTCGCGAGCCAGTCGGCACCGAGGGCCGCGGGGGTCGTTCCCCCGTCGACGAAATGGAAGAACTTCGGACCCGCGGAGTGCACCGCGCCGTCGAGACCGGCCACCAGCTCCTCCATCGCTCGGACGGCGCCGACTCCATCCTCGGGGAGTGGACCACCGAAGGTGGCCGCGACGTCGTCGGCTCGAGCGTCTCGGACGGGCCGGTCCGCGATGCCCTCGAGGTAGGAGGCCGCCTCCCTCGCGGTGAGATCGATCACCTCCGGCAGCTCGGAGGGGTCGGGACGAACCATGAGGCTGATGCTACCCAGTCCGCCTCTGCGGCACCGCCCACGGATCACTCAGGGAACTCCCAGGCGCAACGGCGAGCCTCCCTAAAGCCGGAACCGAACTACCGTTGTAGCCGCAGAAGGAGTGGAGACCGTGACGTACGGAGCAGGCAGATGGCCGGGATCCGAAGCTGGGATGCCCGCGCCCCCCGGGTGGCAGCCGCACACGGAGCCACCGATCGAACCGAAGCGCCGCCGCTGGCCCGCACTCGTGGCCGCTGCGTTCCTCGTCGGGACGCTGGCCGTTGGATCCTGGGCCGCCATCTCCCTGACGTCGGGCCCGGCCACCAGCCCGTCGCACCCGCAGGTGGCGTCGGTGAGTGCCGGCATCGTCGACGTGAACACGTTCGCCCACACACTCGGGCAGGGTGACCAACTGATCCCTGTCGGGGCTGGGACCGGGATGGTCCTGACCGCCGACGGCGAGGTGCTCACCAACAACCACGTCGTCCAGGGCGCCTGGAAGATCGAGGCCGAGGTTCCCGGCGGCTCCACCTATACGGCGACCGTCGTCGGCGTCGACCCAACCCACGACGTGGCCCTGCTCCAACTGGACAACGCGTCCAACCTCGCAACGGTCACGCCCGGCCAGGCCACATCGATATCTGTGGGTGACCAGGTCGCTGGCGTCGGCAACGCGCTCGGACACTCGGGTCCACCCGCGGTCGCGACCGGCGCGGTGACCGGGTTGAACCGGTCGATCACGGCCCGCGACCCCAACGGCAGCGCCGAGAAGCTCACCGGCATGATCCAGACCGACGCCAACATCCAGCCCGGTGACTCCGGGGGCGCGCTCGTCGACGCCGAGGGCCAGGTCGTCGGGATGATCACGGCCGGCAGCGATCAGAACTCCAGCACCTCCGGCCGCACGACCGGATTCGCGATCCCGATCGACACCGCGCTGATGGTCGTCGATCAGATCCACTCGGGCGGCGGCACCACCATCCTGATGGGCGAGCGCGGGTACCTCGGCGTGGGCGTGCGACCCCTGGACGCAGCGACGGCGCAACGGTTCGGCGTGTCCGACGGCGCGATGGTCGTCGGGCTCGATACCGGTGGCCCCGCGCAGCAGGCAGGGATGACCGCTCCCGCCGTGATCCGCTCGATCGACGGGCAGCCGGTCACCTCGGCGGATTCCCTCGGGCCACTGCTGCACAGTCACACCCCGGGCGAGAGCGCGGTGGTGACGTGGGTGGATGCCAGTGGGCAGCACACGGCGACCATCCAACTGATCGCGGGCCCGGCCGTCTGAGCTAGGCCGTCGCCCCCGGGTTGTGCCAGCCGCCTGCTCCGACGATCAGGCCGTCGGCCTCCCGGGGACCCCACGATCCCTGCTCGTAGGGATGCACCGGCGTGACGTCGCCGAGCACGGGATCGACGATCTCCCACGAGCGCTCCACGATGTCCTGCCGCGAGAACAGCTCGGTATCGCCTTCGATCGCGTCGGTCAGGAGCCGCTCGTACGGTGACAACTCCTCGCCCGGCCGGTGCGAGGCGACCAGCTCGACCTCCTCGCCGACCATCCGATCGCCGGGCAGCTTCGTGCGCGCCGCCAGCGAGATGTCCATATCGGGCCCCAATCGGAACACCACGTGGTTCGGGTGCGCGTCGGTCCGTTCGCTGAAGACATCCCGGGGCGGCGGCTTCAGCTCCACGAGGACCTCGGTCGCGGTGACCGCCATCCGCTTCCCCGCCCGGATGTAGAACGGCACGCCCGCCCACCGCCAGGTCTCCACCGCGAACCGCGCCGCGACGAAGGTCTCCGCGGTCGAGAGCGGGTCCACGCCGTCCAGGTCGCGGTACCCGATGAACTGCCCGCGCACGACGTCCTCGGGCTGCAGCGGACGGATGGCTTGCAGCAACCGGATCCGCTCCGTCAGGAAGACCCCGCGATCGAAGCCGCTCGGCGGTTCCATCGCGACGAGCGCGAGCACCTGCAACAGGTGGTTCTGGACGACGTCGCGGATCGCGCCGACCTGGTCGTAGAAGCGACCGCGCTTCCGCACACCGAACTTCTCCGCCATCGTGATCTGCACGCTGTCGACGAAGTTCCGGTTCCAGATCGGCTCGAGGAACGCGTTCGCGAACCGGAAGTACGCGAGGTTCTGCACCGGCTCCTTGCCCAGGAAGTGATCGATCCGGAAGATCGCGTCCTCGGGGAAGGTCTTCCGTAGCACGGCGTTGAGCTCCCGCGCCGATGCGAGGTCACGCCCGAACGGTTTCTCGATCACGACGCGCGCGTTGTCCGCGCACCCGGAGGCCTCGAGATGCTTGATCACCTGCTCGAACAGCGAAGGCGGGATCGCCAGGTAATGGAGAGGGCGTCGGGCGTCGCCGAGCGCCTCCTTCACGCGCTGGAACGTGGCAGGGTCGGTGTAGTCGCCGTCGACGTACTCGAAGCGCGACTCCAGGTCGGCGAAGGCCGTCTCGTCGACCCCGCCGTGCTCCTCCAGGCTCGCGCGCATCCGGATCAGCAGCTTGTCGCGGCTCCAGCCCGATCTCGCGACGCCGACGACCGGCATGTCGAGGTTCTTGTGACGGACCATCGCCTGCAGCGCCGGGAAGATCTTCTGGTAGGCGAGGTCGCCGGTGATACCGAACAGCACCAGCGCATCGGCGTTGGTCGATCGGCGGGCCATCGTCCAAGGCTACCCGGCCTCTACGATGGGGCCGACCGCCTGAGAGGAGCCGCCGTGACGACCGACCGACCGACGCATCTGGGCATGGTGGGGCTCGGCCGCATGGGATCCAACCTCGTGCGCCGGCTGATGCGCGACGGGCACCCGTGCGTGGCCTTCGACGTGCAGCCCGCCGCGGTGGAGACCCTCCGCGGCGAGGGGGCCACAGGCGTCGCGTCCCTCGAGGAGCTGGTCGCGGCGCTCCCCACCCCACGGAACGTGTGGCTGATGCTGCCGGCGGGCGAGATCACCGAGCAGGCGGTGGACGGCCTCGCCGCGCTTCTGGCTCCTGGCGACGCGATCATCGACGGCGGCAACACGCACTACGTCGACGACCTTCGGCGCGGGGAAGAGCTCGCGGCGCGCGGCATCCAGTACGCCGACGTCGGCGTCTCGGGCGGCGTGTTCGGGCTCGATCGTGGCTTCTGTCTGATGGTGGGCGCCGAGGACGAGGTCTTCGCGCGGTTGGAGCCCATCTTCGTGTCGCTCGCCCCGGGGGTGGACGCGGCCGCGCGAACGCGCGGCCGCGACGGCGACCCGTCAGCGGCAGAGATGGGGTACCTGCACTGCGGCCCGGTCGGGGCGGGCCACTTCGTGAAGATGGTGCACAACGGCATCGAGTACGGGCTGATGGCGGCGCTCGCCGAGGGGCTCAACGTGTTACATCACGCCGATGCGGGGGCGCTGGCGCGGGAAGCCGACGCAGAGAGCGCGCCGTTGGAGCACCCCGAGCGGTATCGATTCGACATCGACGTCGCCGAGGTCTCCGAGGTGTGGCGGCGCGGCAGCGTCGTCTCGTCGTGGCTGCTCGATCTCGCAGCAGCGGCGCTGCACGATTCACCCTCGTTGGAGGGGTTCACGGGCCGCGTGAGCGACTCGGGCGAGGGACGGTGGACGTCGGTGGCTGCGATCGAGGAGGGCGTGCCGGCGCCCGTGTTGTCGGCGGCCCTGTTCGCACGGTTCGCCTCGCGCGGCGAGGCCGACTTCGCCAACCGGGTGTTGTCCGCGATGCGGAAGGAGTTCGGGGGGCACGCGGAGAAGCCTGCGTGACGTCGGGATCGCTCCGTGTCGAGGTGGAGCGCGACGCGGAGGCGGCGGCTCGGAGGGGCGCCGTGGAGATCGCGCAAGCGGCTCGCACGGCGGTCGACGCCAACGGCTCGTTCGCGATTGCCGTGTCGGGAGGCACGACGCCGTGGGCGATGTTCCGAGCCCTGTCCGACCACGACGTCCCGTGGGATGCCGTCGGGATCTGGCAGGTGGACGAACGGATCGCGCCGCGCGGTCACGACGACCGCGGGCTGACGCACCTCGACGCGTCGCTCCCGGATGATGCGCGAAGCCGGATCGTCGCGATGCCGGTGGACGGCCTCGATCCATCGGACGACGTCGCTTGCGAGGCCGCAGCGTCCGCGTACTCGGCCACGCTACCCGACGCGTTCGATGTGATCCACCTCGGGCTCGGCGACGACGGCCACACGGCCTCGCTCGCACCTGGTGATCCCGTGCTCGAGGTTCGCGATCGCGACGTCGCGATCACGGGCGTCTATCGCGGCCGCCGCAGGATGACGTTGACCTTCCCGGTACTCGATCGAGCGCTTCGGATCCTCTGGATCGCCACGGGAGCGCCGAAGGCCGAACCGCTCCGCACGCTGGTCGCACGAGACCCGTCGATCCCCGCAGCACGCGTCACGACTCCGGACCAGCTCGCGATCGTCGACCTCGAGGCCGCCGGCAGTCTCTAGTCCGCGTCCTCGGCTGCGTTCCTCGCCGCGTCGGCGGCCCGCACCTTCGCGAGCACCGCCCGCCACTCGTCCGTCTGCTCCGAGGGCACCATCGCCACCAGGTCGCCGAACGTCACGTACGCCGTCCTGCCGTTGTTCTGTCGCTCCTGGAGCATCTGGATCAGCTCGTCCTCGGTCATCGACGCCTCCTCGTCACAGATAGCCTTCTGGCACCTGACCGACGACCTCGACCGCGTGCCGTTGCGCGATCTCGGCGAGTTCGCGCTCATCGGCCTCGCCTCTGCTCATGGCGCCGCTCAGATCGTCGAAGTAGCCGACCATCGCCGCCGGCAGATAGACGTTCAACTTGCGACTCGCGACCTTGCCGACACGGAAACCGTGGCGGATCTCCGCCGGGATGTACACGAACGAACCGGTCGGACACCGGAACTCTTCGTCCTCGATGAAGATCAGGTACTCCCCTTCCAGGACGTAGAACGCCTCGGCGGCGTCATGGTGGATGTGCATCGGCGGGCCGAAGTCCGGCGGCTCCGTGGCCTCCAGCAGCGTGAACGCCCCACCGCTGTCCTGGTCGGTCGCCTTGACCTGCATCGCGAAGTTGCCGAGGTCGATCGCCCTTCCCTCCCCGGGTAGGAGCACGTAGCCCGTACCGGCTGTCTGACCCATGGCACCGTCCTTCCCTCGATCGGCCGATCGTAGTCCTCGTAACGCTTGCGCTGCCTTCCCGGATAGCATCGCGCTCCCACGACAACGGAGGTCGCGAACCGTGCCCACACCGACCAGCACCACGCTCAACTTCGGACCGTGGTACCGCCGCTCGCCGTTCTTCGAGGCGACGCTGCGCGCAGGCTGCTCCGCCTACGACGTGTATCAGCACATGTATCACCCGAACACTTACGGCGATCCCGTCGAGGAGTACTGGTCGCTCATCAACGACGTGACGTTGTGGGATGTGAGCGTTGAGCGCATCGTCGAGATCACCGGCCCCGACGCGACCGCGTTCACCAACCTCCTCACGTGTCGCGACCTCACGAAGTGCGCGGTGAAGCAGGGCAAGTACATGTTGGTCACCGCCGAGGACGGCGGCATCGTGAACGATCCGGTGCTACTGCGCATCGAGGAGAACCGGTGGTGGCTCGCGCTCGCCGACTCCGATGCTGGGCTCTACGCGATGGGCGTCGCGGTCAACTCCGGTATGGACGTCCACGTCGGCCATCCCGACGTCTACCCCGTGCAGGTCCAGGGACCGAAGGCCAAAGACGTGATGCGCGACCTGTTCGGCGACTGGGTGCTCGACATGAAGTACTACTGGTGCGACGAGACCGACCTCGACGGCATCCCCGTCGTGATCAGCCGCACCGGCTGGACCGCCGTCGTCGGCTACGAGATCTACCTGCGCGACCCGAGCCGCGGCGACGACCTGTGGGACCGGATCCTGGACGCCGGCAAGCCCTACGACATCCGCGTCACGCCGTCGTCGGACCCGCGACGGATCGAGGCCGGCATCTTCGACTGGGGGTCCGACTTCGGGCTGGAGACAAATCCGTTCGAGGTCACCGGGCTCGAGCGACTCGTTGAGCCGCAGGATGCCGACTACGTCGGCAAGGAGGCGCTCGAACGGATCCGGCGCGAAGGCGTGTCACGCAAGCTGGTCGGGATCGAGCTCGATGGGCCACCGGTGGACCAGCCGTCGAAGCACTGGCCCGCGTCGCGAGACGGCGAGCACGTCGGTCACGTCACCGACGCCACCTGGTCACCCCGCCTGGAGAAGAACATCGGCTACGTCTGGGTGCCGATCGGCCTCGCCGCACCGGGCAACCGCCTCGACATCGAGACCGATGAGGGCGAGCGGACCGGCACGACCGCGGCGATCCCGTTCATCGACCCGCAGAAGAAGGTCCCCGCCGCCTGAGCGCCGCGCTCTGGCGTTACAGCTCGAACCGGACGAGCTCGTGGGCTGCGCTGGCCTCGGCGCTCCCCCGACGACGGCCGATGCGCTGCAGCACCACCGCCGCGATCCCGATCGCGGTGAGCGACAGCGTCAACATGATCGTCGCGACGGCGTTCAGCGACGGGTTCAGGCCCGTGCGTCCAGTCCCGTAGATCAGCATCGGGATCGTGATCGTGGTCTGGTCCTTGAAGAGGAATTGGCTCGTCACGAAGTCATCGATCGACAGGGCGAACACGATCATGAATGCGGCGAAGATCGCGGGCGCCAGCAACGGCAGCATCACCCGGCGCAGCGCTTCGATCGGTTTGGCCCCCAGGTCCATCGCCGCCTCCTCGTACTCCGGGCCGATCCCGAAGAGCCGGCCACGCATCACGACGACGACGTACGGGATCGACCACGTGACGTGGCCCATCAGCTGCGCGGGCGTCCCGAAGAGGGTCACGCTCCCGAACGTGTAGAGGTGCGCGAACACGAGGAGCAGCCCCGAGGCCAGCACGATCTCCGGCGTGACGAGCGGCAGCAGCATCAGGAAGTTCGTCCCGCTCGAGACACGACCACGCCACCGCGTCAGCCCGAGCGCGAGCGCAACCCCGATCGGTGTCGCGATCGCCATGGTGAGGGCGGCCAGCTTCAAGCTCTGCAGCACCGCGCTGTGCAGCAGGGGGTCGTGGAGCACGGATTGATCGGGGTCGGTGATGTACCAGCGCAACGAGAGCCCCTGCCACGAGCTGCGGGATCGACCCGCGTTGAACGAGAACAGCACCGCGATGCCGACCGGAACGATCGCCCACGCGAGGAAGAGCCAGGAGTAGACGGCCAAGAACCGCGGCGTCCGCCAAGGGTTCGCCAACCAGCCGCGCACGCGAGCGAGGAGCGGGACCGGCTTCGTAGCGGCCGCCTGGACGGTCACGCTCGCGCCTCCCGGCTCGCCCGTGCGGTATTGATCAGGTAGTACAGGGTCAGGACCGAGACCACGAGCGAGAGCACGATCACGAGCGCCGCGCCACGCCCCTGGCTCGCTCCCTGCGTAAACGTCGTGACATACAGGTTCACGAGGCTGCCGATCATCGCGTTCTTCGACGTCCCGAGGAGATCCGCGGTGAAGAAGTCGCCGAACATCGGCAGCATGATGATCACGACGCCCGCCAAGATCCCCTGCTTGGACAGCGGCAGCGTGACGCGGCGGAACGCGTCGGCGGGACTCGCTCCCAGATCGAGCGCCGACTTCACCAGATCCTTGTCGATCCGCTCGAGCGCCGCGTAGAGCGGCAGGATGAAGAACGGGATGTAGCCGTAGACGAGTCCGAGCACGACCGTGCTCGATCGACCCGACAACCACTCCTGCGGTTGGAGGAGACCCGTCATCGAGATGAGCCTGTTCACCAGACCGTCGTTCTGCAGCAGGTTCACCCACGCCAGGATGCGCATCAGATAGCTCACCCAGAACGGCAGCACCATCAGGATGAGGAAGATGTTGCGTCTGCGTCCGGTGAGGCGAGACATGTAATACGCGACCGGGTAGCCGGCCAGGACACACGCGAGGACCGCCGCGACCACGTACCAGATCGTCCGGATGAACACCGGCGTCACGATCCCGTTCGGGTCCCGCAACACCCAGAGGAAGTTGTCCGGCTGCCAGAAGATCGGGTTCCACTCGGGTCGAGCCGTCCCGAAGATCGGGTCGACACCGCCCGCGCCGGTTGCCACGATCGCGTAGAACGGAACCAGGAACAACGCGACGATCCACACGACGCCCGGGAGTGCCATCGTCGACCAGAACCCTCGCGGATACAGGCGCTCGATCCCGCCGTCACCCGTTCCGGTGCTCGAACGGGTTCGTCTCAGCCTCATCTCTTCGAGCTCCCGGGGGTGCCGTGCGCAGCGCGGCAGACGTTACTCCGGCGCGGTCGCGCCGGCGAAGGGTTGGGACGGTGCCGACCGTGACTGAAGGTCAGCGTGCTCGCCTTGACGACGTGCGGCGGTCGCGCGACATTCCGGGCGCCCTGAACGCGATCCAAGATCGAGAGAGGGTGGTTGGTGATGCAGCAACCGATGGAGCGCCGACCCGGCTCCCATCCACTCGGCCGGCGCGAGTTCCTCGGTCGATCCGCAGGCGCCGCGCTGGCGTTCTCGAGCGTGAGCGCGATCCTCGCCGCCTGTCAGCGACGATCGGCCGCCGAAGGCGCGTCCGGCGCGTCGGACGTTCCGCTCGCGCGGCCCGACAGCCCGGTGACGCTCCCCCTCTACGACGACAACGCGGCGATCGCCGATGGACTGAGCGCGGAAGAAGGCCCGCTGCTCATCTACAACTGGAACGACTACATCTACAAGAAGGTCCTGAAGCGCTGGGAGTCCGAAACCGGGATCGAGATCAAGTACACGCAGTTCACGGGCATGTCCGAGGCGATCTCCAAGATCCAGAACGACACCTTAGAGTTCGATCTCTTCTTCCCGACCCCCGACCATCTCCGCAGCCTCGTGCTCGCGAAGCGGATCCAGCCGCTCAACCTGAGCTACGTGCCGAACTTCACCGCGAACGCATGGCCGTCGATCCAGGACCCCTTCTACGACCAGGGATCGCAGTACACCGTCCCCTATCTCACCTGGAAGACGGGCGTCGGCTACCGGCGAGACATGGTGGATCCCGCGCCCTCCGGGGGCCTGGTCGACGCCTTCGACATCCTCTGGGACCCGAAGTACAAAGATCTGGTCGGCGTCTTGGACGAGTACCGGGACGTGATCGCGACCGTCCTGCTCCGCAACGGCGTCGGCGACGTCAACAGCTCCGACCCGTCGATCCTGGACGCTGCCACCCAGGCGATGCACGACTGGGTCGACGCGACGAACGTCAAGATCTCGACCTCCGCGACGCCCGACTATCAGGTGATCGCCGAAGGGACCCGGGCGATGCACGTCTCGTGGTCGGGGAACATGAACTACGCGCGGTACTACCTGCCTGAGGGGACGCCCACCGATGTGCTCGGCTTCTACTACCCGGCTGGAGGCGTCGTCGGCAACGACATCATCGTCGTGTCCTCCAAGGCGCAGCACCCGGTGCTCGCCCACCAGTTCATCGACTTCCTCTATGACCGCGACAACGCGCTGGACAACTTCAGCTACGAGGGGTACCAACCGCCGCTCACCGGCGTCGACAAGGCGGAGTGGCTGTCACGGGGCTACATCCCGGACAACCTCGAGACGACGATCGTCGGACCGGAGGACTTCGACAAGGGTCAGTTCATCTCCGAGCTCTCGTCGGAGACCGATCAGCTGTGGCAAGACATCTGGACCGAGTTCAAGGTCTCGGCCAAGGGGTAGCGGCCGATCGTGACGGACGCGCCGCCCCGCGTCGTGACCGACGCGAACGTCTGGATCACGCTCGCTGACGGATGCCGCCTGGCGGCGCGGGTCTGGCGTCCAGCGACCGCCGAGCGCGACCCGGTCCCCGCGATCCTCGAGTACCTGCCGTACCGCAAGGGGGACGCCACCGCGGCGCGGGACGAGTCCGTCGCGGCGTACTTCGCCGAGCACGGGTACGCCTACGTGCGGGTCGACATCCGCGGGACCGGCGACTCCGACGGGATCATCGAGGACGAGTACGCGCCGATCGAACAGGACGATGCGCTCGAGGTGATCGCGTGGATCGCCGAGACGCCGTGGTGTACGGGCTCGGTCGGGATGATCGGGATCTCCTGGGGCGGGTTCAACGGTCTGCAGATCGCCGCGCGGCGACCGCCGCAGCTCAAGGCGGTCATCAGCATGTGCTCCACGGATGATCGCTACGCCGACGACGTCCACTACCTCGGCGGCTGCCTGCTCGGTATCGAGATGCTCCCGTGGGCGAGCTACATGCTCGCGATCAACGGGCTCCCGCCGGATCCGAAGACGGTCGGGGATGGATGGCGATCGACCTGGCTCGATCGCCTGGAGCGAACGCCCCCCTTCATCGACCGGTGGATCGAGCACCAGCGACGCGATGACTATTGGAAGCACGGCTCGGTCTGCGAGGACTACGCCGCGATCGAGTGCCCCGTGTACATGGTCGGCGGCTGGGCCGACGGCTACACGAACGCCGTCCCTCGATTCCTGGAGGGCCACGAAGGGATCCGCAAGGGCTTGATCGGACCGTGGCCGCACGCGTGGCCTCCG